>Ga0208253_1000069_pt1 | contig 44294 bp, 46 predicted proteins | sample CryBogCBE10Oct08_FD_184573 | JGI IMG/M metagenome (GOLD analysis project Ga0208253, IMG submission 184573) | Freshwater microbial communities from Crystal Bog, Wisconsin, USA - CBE10Oct08 (SPAdes) | ecosystem: Environmental > Aquatic > Freshwater > Lake | place: Crystal Bog, Wisconsin, USA...
AGGATGCCAAGGGCAATCCAATCGGTTGGGAAGTCGAACTTGTTAACGCTGTAGCTGCAGACCTTGGAGTCAAGGTCCATTATGTCGTCGCTACCTTTGATTCCATCCTCCCTGCAATTAAGGGTGGAAAATACGATGCTGGCGTCTCATCATTCACTGATACTAAAGAGCGCGAAGCTCAAGTTGATTTCGCAAACTACTTCACCGCTGGAATCCAGTGGGCAGCGCCAAAGGGAAAGAACGTTGATCCAAATAATGCCTGCGGATTAACTGTTGCAGTTCAGACTGGTTCCACAGAAGTTGACGATCTCAAGGCCAAGTCAGCTGCTTGCCTCAAGGCTGGCAAGAAGGCGATCACTCCGCTCTCATACGATGCTCAAGATGCAGCGACTGCTGCAGTAGTTCTTGGTCGCGCTAACGCACTTACTGCTGATTCACCAGTAACAGAAGATGCAGTTGCGCAGAGCAAGGGCAAGCTCGTTCTTGCAGGTGCAATCTATGGAGCTGCTCCCTACGGATTCCCAACAGCTAAGGGTTCAACACTCGTAAAGGCAATCTCACTCGCTCTCAATGATGTCTATAAGAGCGGTCAGTATGCAGCGATCCTCAAGAAGTGGGGCGTCCAAGCTGGCGCAGTCTCTTCATTTGGCGTGAACGGTGCAATCAACTAACCACGAACCAATTAAGGCAGTGCCACTGCGCCACCCAATTCGGTGGGTAGTGGCACTGTTTTTGGCTGCTCTATCTGCAGCCTTTGTCATTGATGCTGCCCACCGCAGCGCATATGACTGGAAATCCTTTGGTAAGTATCTCTTCGATAGCCGCGTTATCCATGCCGCAGGAGTGACTCTTGCACTCACGGCGCTCTCCATGTTCTTTGCAATAATTTTAGGTATCTCTTTCGCTGTAATGCGCAGATCACCTAACCCAGTATTTCGTAGCGTCGCATGGCTCTTTATCTGGGCATTCCGCGGCACCCCGGTCTATGTCCAACTTGTCTTCTGGGGACTTCTTTCAACGATTTATCATTCATTCTTCTTTGGTATTCCCTTCATACATATCAATAACTTCTATTTAGGTTTCCACCAAACAATCTCGCAACAATTCTCCTTGTTCTGGATCGCTGTCATTGGCCTCTCACTTAATGAAGCGGCCTATATGGCAGAGATTGTGCGCGCCGGACTTCTCTCTGTTGACTCAGGTCAAGAAGAAGCTGCAACTGCACTTGGCATGAGTTGGTGGACAACCATGCGATTCGTGGTTATCCCACAAGCGATGCGAATCATTATTCCGCCAACCGGAAATGAGATCGTCTCGATGTTGAAGACCACATCACTCGTTACGGCAGTACCTTTGGTGACTGATCTCTATGCACGTACTCGTGATATTTCAGCAGAGACTTATAACCCAATCCCACTGCTTCTCGTTGCTTCTGCGTGGTACCTATTCTTTACAACCATCTTGATGGTTATTCAGTATTACGTTGAGAAGCGCTTTGCTCGCGGTCACTCTGCACTCATTGGGGTGGCATCATGACAAATATGGTTATTGCTGAGAACGTTCATAAATCATTTGGAAATAATCACGTTCTCCGGGGAATCTCCCTTGAGGTTGCTCGCGGAGAAGTGATGTGTCTCGTCGGCCCATCAGGATCAGGTAAATCTACGTTCCTGCGCTGCATCAATCACCTCGAGAAGATCAACTCTGGTCGCATTACCGTAGATGGCACCTTAATTGGCTACCGTGAAAGTGCCGGAAAGATCTATGAATTAAAGGCTCGTGAGGCTGCTACCCAGCGCAGTGGAATCGGGATGGTCTTCCAGAAATTCAATCTCTTCCCTCACATGACCGCGCTACAAAATGTGACCGCTGGAATGATCCGCGTTCAAGGTGTTAACGTCAGTGATGCTGAGATAGAGGGCAAGAAGCTACTCGCTCGCGTTGGCCTTGCTGAAAAATTAGATCACTACCCGGCTCACCTATCTGGTGGGCAACAACAGCGAGTAGCGATTGCCCGTTCCCTTGCGATGAAGCCGAAGCTGATGCTCTTTGATGAACCCACATCTGCACTTGATCCAGAATTAGTGGGTGAAGTTCTCGATGTCATGAAGGAGCTGGCATCCACCGGAATGACGATGATTGTTGTGACTCATGAGATGGGCTTTGCTCGCGAAGTTGCAGATTCGCTCGTCTTCATGGATGGCGGAGTCGTTGTCGAATCTGGCAAGCCTGGAGATGTTCTCAGTAATCCCCGAGAAGAGAGAACGAAGAGCTTCCTCTCCAAGGTACTTTAAACTTTTTATGATTGCGCTCTATTGGAAAAATAATCCCAGAGCGAGAGTGTCAACAAGATCATCGAGAAGCCAAAGAGTAGATCTTCAATTGGCGCCCCCGCTAACCGACGGCCGATAATTGAGGCAGGGGTATACATCACGATCAACTTCGATGTCAGCCACCAATTGGTGAGAAGTTGAAATGGCAAGATTAATCCGTAGCTCAGCCAGAAGAGGCCACGGGTTACCATCTGACTTCGGAGAATAAAGAGATCAAAGATCACTGCGATCAATACGGCATCAAGAGCAATATCGGAATAGATCATTTTCGATCGCGCTCCCAGCCGGTGAGTTTCTTGAGCGCCAAATACGTTGCGACGGTGGTAAATGGCACCACGATAAAGAAGAGAATCTCTTCAATCGGGATCGAGAAGAGGACTTTAGCTCCCAAGATCTGAGCAGGATCGAAGTACCAATTTCGCTTATAAATAGCCCATGAATCCCATGCCGTATAGAGGGCGAGGATTAAAAGATCGGTGATGAGGAATATTCGCCACCTACGGGCGAGGCCAGTTTTGAAGAAGACGTTAACCCCGACGCCACAGAGACCAATAAAGAGCAGAACTCCTATGTAGTGAAGGTGGTTCATAGGCCAATCCTCTCCCATTCGCGAGCGCAATGAAATAGGCTCGCAGTGTGGCAAGCAGACTTTCCGATGTTTATCGGCTGACGGTAACCGCCTCTCGGTCAGCGGTCTTGATTGCGATCGCAGCACTCATCGCTCTCCATATTTTTGGAGTTGAGATATCTCTCTCTTGGCAGATCTCAATCGCTCTCCTTGGAATTGCACTCGGCATTCCACATGGCGCGATTGATCACCTCATCTCGATTCCATCACATCCTCGGAAGAAATTCGTCGCCTACATTGTGAGCTACGTACTTATTGCCATCGCGGCAGGGGTTGCTATCGCCTCCTGGAATCTGATCGCCTTTGATTGTGTACTCATCATGAGTGGACTCCACTTTGGCTTTGGTGATGCCTCGTTCATCAACGAGTATCGAATCTCAGCGAATGTATCGAGCGAGCCGCTCTGGGTCGAAGCCATATATGCGATTCCAGCAGGTTTCTTACCTGTGATACTCCCGCTCACCGATCACCGAACAATCAGCGCACTTGAACGCATTCGTCACTCGCTTATTCATTGGTCCGGAACAAGCACACACACGCTACGAAATGCGGTACTTGCGATTGCAGTGATTTCCTTCGCGACGTTATTGTTCACTCGACGTTATGCGCTGGCGATCGATATCGCTCTTCTCACCGCGCTCTCCACCTTCGCCCCGCCACTTCTCGCCTTCGCTACATACTTTGGCTTCTGGCACGCCCAACGCCACACCGCACGTCTTGTTCCACGATTGCCGAAAGCGCTGAACTTGGCGCAGGCCGGTGCACCTGGAAGAGCGTTCTTAGCTGCAGTAAATCCAGGCCTCTATGCCGTCGCTGGATCCTTCGCCCTCGCTGCCACCCTGATGGCCGCCTCCCCTAAAAAGTTCTCCTCAAGCCTCTTATGGTCGGTTTTAGTGATCGTCTGGGCTCTGACCGTCCCCCATATGCTCTCAACCGCCAGACTCGACCGTGCCTCGCTAAAAGGTACATTTCGCCCACGCTAAGCGTGAAAATCTAAAGATTTCTTAAAAATAAATGCGAAATCATCGCATTTAGGGTGGCGAAGACCACAGTTCAGGCGCAAACTTCTCTCAATGACCTCTGGAGCCGAGCAATCTCGGACACCCTCTCAGCGGTCCAACTCATGGAGGCGCATTCTCAATGTTGCAACTATCTAACGGTCAATGGAGCTCGTTGTACAACATCTTCTCCTTCGGCTTAATCTCAATGCTCGCCTGCACTGTCTACACACTCGTCGGACAGAGCCGCGTTCTTCCTAAGTACCGTAGCGCACTTGTCATGTCATCAATGGTGACATTCATCGCTGGCTACCACTACTTCCGTATCTTCAACTCATTCAATGATTCTTCAGCTAAGAATGCAATCGCAGTTGGAACTTCACAGGGCACATTCAACGAGGCATACCGCTACGTTGACTGGATCTTGACTGTTCCACTACTTCTCGTTGAAGTTGTTGCTGTTCTTGCTCTTGCAAAGGAAGCATCAAAGTCAATGATGTCACGTCTCGTTCCAGCATCAGCTGCGATGATCATCTTGGGTTACCCAGGTGAGATCTCATCAAACAATGGAACTAAGGTTATCTTCGGTATCCTCTCAACAATTCCATTCCTCTACATCCTTTATGTACTCTTCGTAGAGCTTGGTAAGTCATTGGATCGCCAGCCTGAAGGTGTTGCAGCAACAATTGGTCGCCTCCGCCTCCTCTTGATCGCAACATGGGGCGTATACCCAATCTCATACCTCATCCCAATCCTCGTGAAGAACCCATCAGCAAGCCAGATGGCATCACTCTTCACAGATCGTCAGATCGGTTACACAATCGCTGACGTGCTTGCTAAGTGCGTATTCGGTCTTACTATCTTCAAGATCGCTCGCATGAAGTCAGCTGCTGAAGGTATGTCAGACGCTCACTAAGTAGTAAGTAAAAAGGGGAGGCTCATTGCGAGCCTCCCCTTTTTTTATCTTTTTTATCCCGTGGTATGGGAGGCTATGCACATGAACAACCTTCGCATGTGGGCCTACGCCATGATTGCAACCGGACTCATTAACTGGGATTACCAGCGGGCAAATCACAACGCCTTCGCAAAGAGTATGGCGATCGTGATTCCTGGCTTGATCTTATTTGCACTCACTTATGTTCCGACTGCGAAAAGTTTTCTCATCACGAAAGCTGGCAGAGCGATCACCCTTATCGTTGGAGTTTTCGCACTTGCTTACGCCTTTATTAACTAAGGTTTCAACTCCCACGCTCGAACTCCGCCTAGAATCCCTGCGGTATTTGAGACGATCACAACATCATCGCCAAGTTTGGCGAGCACTTCCGGTTTGATTCTTCGAGAATTTCCACCCCCGATAAAGAGACGGTCCCACCAGAAGACTGGCCGGAGATCTTCCACCATTGATTTGATGCGGCGCGACCAGAAGGTATCTCCGAGGCGACGGCGCTCATGTTCACCAATCCACGTGTCATAGCTCGTTGATCTCCTAATAGGAGCATGCGAGAGCTCAAAGTGCGGAGCGAGCTTTCCGCCATCGAACATGCAGAACCCAAGTCCCGTACCCAAAGTCATCACAACTTCCAACCCAGAACCACTAATCAATCCAGCCGCGTGCACCTCTGCATCATTCATCACTAATGCAGGTTTACCGAAGTGATCCGCAAGGGCTGATTGCATATCGAAGCCCTGCCACTGTGAGAGCAGGGCAGGTTCTACTCGGGTCAATGGTCCCTTGGTATTGATGTAATGCGGGGTATGAACTACTACGCCATGTCGGATCATTCCTGGCATTCCGATAGTGATTCGGTCGAATGATGGAAGAAGCGCAGCAATCTCATCAAAGGCTTCAATGAGCCGACTGGGCGAGAGCGGGTACGGCGTAGGAATTGAGATTGGCTGGGCATGAAGAGTCCCTGCTTCATCGAGCACGGATGCCTTCAAACTTAACCCGCCGCAATCAACGGCCAGGGTCATTACCTGCTTATTTGCCATGGGTAAGCCTTGGCAGATCCCAATCAAAGTAGATAGATAGCTCTCGCACGGCGATGACAAGTGCACCAGAAGATATTGTGCAGATGGCGCTATTAAAGGAGAAGCGTTGGAGGGTGAGATAGAGCAGAGCTCCTGCTAAACACGATGTACCGATCGTCTCTCGGTGCAAGAGCACTGGCTCGACCTGGCAGAAGAGATCGCGAAGTAGCCCACCCAAAACTGCGCCAAGCACCGCGAGGACAAGCCCGCCGATGAAGCCTGCGCCGTAAGAGATCGCATAATTTGCGCTTGAAACTGTCGCTACTGCTAGGCCTAAGGTATCGAGCGAGAGCATAAATCGACCGACCGGTTTCACCGTCTTAGCTGCAATCGTGGCAATGAGCGCAAGAAGAACTGCAGCGAAGAGCCAGGCATGCAAGATCCATGGCGGGCGTTGACCCAGAAAGACATTTCTAAAAGTTCCACCAGTAAGTGAGGCGACTGCTGCGACAAGAAATATTCCGCCGTAATCGAGACCCTTCGCCGCGGCCACGCGAGCCCCAACAAGCGCGAAGGCGAATGTCGCGATGAGGTCGAGTGCATTAACCAGTGGAGTTGTGATCACCCGCTAAGGGTACGGGAAAAGAAAAACTGCCGCCCCAATTTCTTGGAAGCGGCAGTTGGATTCTTGATCGAGTTAGAGGTTGTGCTCAAACTCGTGGATGACAGCTAGGCGCTCAGCCTTAGTTGGCATCTTGAAGTAGACATGGCCACGTGACCAGTACCAGAGCATTGGTATCAATCCCAAGGCGATGGTGCCAAAGCCAACGACCTTTGTGAGGTGATCAAGGGTAGGAATAACCTTGATGAACATAACCGTCATGAATACCGCGCCAATAAGTGGCCACAATCCCATGAGAATGAAGTTCTTCACACTCTTGAAGATCATCTTGCGGAAAAGAACCACAACAGAGAAGCCAGCGAGTGCGTAGTAGATCGAAATCTGCACACCAATAGCTGCGATCGCGTCGGTCATAATCTTTCCAAGTGATCCAATGAACTGAGATCCCACAAAGAGGCCAATTCCAACAACAGTGATTGTCATCGTTGCGACAATAGGAGTCTTGTACTTGTTGTGCACCTTTCCAAATGAGCGAGAAAGGGTGCCATCGCGTCCCATTGAGAACATGGTGCGAGTTACTTGGATGAGCTGAGTCTCAAGGGTTGCCACTGTGGAGAGGAGAACCGCTACAACAATGAGCTTTCCAGGGGTACCAGGCCATACCTTTTGGCCAAGTACGCCAAGGATATTTGCAGAGTTATCGCTGATGTCCTTATCGCTGAGGACCATATTTGATCCAACAGTAAATACCTCAAAGAGTAAGAAGGTGATAATCATTCCGATGATTGCACCTTGTCCCGGGGTCTTATGTGAACCCTTCGTCTCTTCATTGAGGTTCGCGGTGACATCCCAACCCCAGTAATAGAAGGCAGCGATAAGTGCGCCAGCGAAGAAGGTCTGCGATGATCCAAAGGAGGATGGCGCGAACCAATGCCATGAGAATGTATGAGTCTTATGGCCATGGAAGATTGCTAGAACCGCAAAGAGTGCGAGCAGACCAACTTCAATGGTCGACATGAGGACTTGGACCTTTGCGGTGATTGTGACACCAAAGGCAACTGCAGCCACCATCAAGAGGAAGAAGACGGTACCGAAGAGCGTTACCCATCCCTTGCTGTTGGAAAGCTTGTCGGAGAAGAGCCCTAAGAAAGATGATCCTGCTGGCAGAGTCGCAGCGACCATGAAGATCGAAGAACACATGAGGAGCGACCAACCAGCGATATATCCAAGTGCTGGGTGGAGTCCGCGTCGAACCCATGCATATGTTGCGCCTGAATTTGATTCGGTACGACCGAGGTAATTAAAGGCAAAGACAATTCCAAACATGGCGATTCCGCAGTAGAGAAGCGCTGCTGGTCCTGCAAGTCCAACTGCTCCAACAAGGAGTGCGGTTGATGCGGCGATTGAATAAGCAGGTGCCGAACCCGCTACGCCCATAACAGCTGACTCAAAGAGTCCTAAGACATTCTCGGCGAGCTTGTGTTCGTGGTTTTTTGTAGAGCCTGACATATGTTTACCTCCAGGTTGGAGAGGGCATCCGAAGAAGCGGGGGCAGATACAAGGAGAACCGTACTACCCCTGAAATCTGAGGCAAGCGGTATTGGGCAAATTCCAGATAACTTTTTAGAGGGTCAACTCTTCGATCGCAAAGGTTCCTCGGTCGATCACCAGGGCCCGATGGTTATCGATCAAGCTCCAGCCGCCCTGCTCCCAGCCAGAGGATGCTACGAGCACGCCCTTCTCATCCTTGCGGTAGTAGAGATCGTAGTAATCGGCGGCTTCGCCTGCCGGGACACGGTCCAGGTTATGTTCATTGACGATGATCATCTGGTGAGGTGTCAGGATCATGGCATTCAGGCTCGAGAAGGTACAGGTGCTTCGAATCTGCCGAACCGCCGAGACAATTCCATCGACCAGGCCTAGCTTTCGAATCTGTGTCACCACGACGCCGAAATAGCGCTCGCTATCGGTCTCACCTCGCATCTGATCCATCAGATCAGCATCAATCATGGAGTCCATGGCAGTTGCCGGCATGATGCCACCGTTGTGAATGAAGGAGATCTCGCCAAGAGTAAATGGGTGGGTATTCCCCGCCTTTACGGATAGCCCAGATGTGGCCCATCGAAGATGTAAAAGTGCGCCGTTGGCCTTAGGGCCATCCGCAATCTCTCGAAACTTAGCGCTCTTGCTCGCCTGCGTAGGTTCAACAGTAAGAGTTGGGTTTACATCTCCAACATTGAGGCCGGCAACTCCCCAGCCATCGCAATGACGTGTTGAGAGGGCTGCAAATTGATCGAAGTGAGGACCAGCAAACTCCGACAATGAGTAACTCTGCTCCGATACATATCCCATAAGACGGCACATGGTGTGGTGACCCGCTTTCTCAATTCGCTTTAGTGAGTAGTACTCGTTATTGCTGAATCAAAGAACCCCAACGCTGGATGGTTGGTTTCCATGTGCGATAGAGCCTCTCTTCGGAAGCATTAAATTCTGAGACGATATTGCTCTTTCCAGAAGTTTGATAAGCATTATCTGCGTGATCTTCCCAGCTCTGAACCATCTGCGCATCAACTTCCGGGTGGAATTGAACTGCATAGCTCTTCGAGCCGAATCGATAGATCTGGTTTTCGCAGAGAAGTGAACTAGCGAGTGTGACTGCACCTTCAGGAAGACGACTGACCTTATCTTCATGCCACTGGGTCGCAATGACGGTCTCGCTCGAATCAAAGACTGGGTCCGCTACGCCACGAGGGGTAATTTCATAAACGCCAATTTCTGGGGTCTCTGATCTCACTACCTCTCCACCCAACGCTGCCGCAACTAATTGCGCGCCGAGGCAGATTGCAAAGATTGGTAGATCGCGAGCCGCTGCATCAGCGATCATTGCGCGTTCATTTGGTAGCCATGAAGCGATGTGATCATCAAGGGCTCCCATGTGTCCGCCCATCGGCATCAATGCATCAATACCTACTGGGACAGTTGCCGGAACTTCCTCACCGCTATAAGCACGGAGAATAACGATCTCGTGTCCTTGCTCCTCTAGCCATTGAGCGGCAAGGTGTGGTGGATCTGTCTCATCATTTTGAATAGCAAGGATGCGCATGAGGAGAGTTTATAGCCCCGAGAGTTTTACCGCGCATAACGCCAAACCTGCGACCACTACCCAAGCCAAGAGCCCCACAACCAGCGGCCGGTAGCCAATCTTTCGGATCGCCGCCCAGCGCACATTGGATCCCAAGGCGACGAGGCCGGCAGAGATGAGTACCTTACTTAAACTCCCGAGGTCATTTGTGACTCGTGCCGAGATGTGAATCGCGTTGTGAATAAGTGCAACGGCAATAAAGCCAAGAACGAAGAGTGGAAGAACCGCCACTTTTGCCTTGGTATGCCGTGAAAGATGTGAACTTCGACGATTACGTACCGCAAGAATCACAACAATCGGCGCAAGAAGAGAGACCCGAGCAAGTTTAAAGATGATTGCAGAAGCGACCGATCCAGAGTTAAAGAGCGAGGCAGTTGCCAGCACTTGTCCAACATCGTGGACTGCTGCGCCTGCCCATGATCCAAATGCTCGATTGCTCAAACCTGCCGCATGTCCAATGAGCGGCAATACCAGAATGGAGAGCGTTCCACACAAGGAGACAAGCCCAATTGCATATGAGCTCTCTTCATCTGTTGCATCAGTGTGTGGTCGAACCGCAGCGATTGCACTAGCTCCACAGATTGCATATCCGCAAGCAATTAACAGTCCTAGGCCATCACTAAGCCCGAAAAATCGTGAAAGTGCAAGGATGCCGAAAATAGTTAGGGTCACCACCACGAGAATGGCAAGTATCCCTTTAGCACCTACATATCGAAATGATGAGAGCGAGAGCTGAAATCCGAGAAGCACGACACCACTTCGCAAGAGAGTCTTTCCAGCGAATGCAGTTCCAGCTTCTGCCCAGTCTGGCCACTTCCACAGTTGTGTCACGAAGAAACCTAAGCCAACCGAGAGTGCTAATGGGCTGATAGTTGGTTGCCAGTTACTTGTAGCAAAGGCAATCGCAACGAGTGTGGCGATAAGCGCTACCCCAGGAAGTAACCGTTTTATAAATGAGAAACGCCCTCCCAGCATTTCTACCGGAAGGGCGCTCATAAAGTAAGACTAGATCGAGTGATCCGTTACTTCAACATACTCTTCCTCCGTGAGGTAGGCGAGACCGTCGAGATCGTCATCACCAGAAGTAAGAATTGCAACAATTCCGATACCGATCATCGCACCAAGCACTTCAGCACCAACAAATGCCAGTCCTGATTTCACATCGATACCAGCGCCAGCATTTGTCCACATGCGACCAAAGACCGCTGCTGGATTTGCAAATGAGGTTGATGCGGTAAAGAGATAAGCGCCACCGATCCATGCCGGAATAGCAATCGGAGCTAGATGGTCGTTGTACTGATGAATCAAGAGCTGAAGAATGATGATTAAGCCTGCAGTCGCAAGTACTTCTGCGACGTAGAGATTCATGCCCTTGTGAGCGATCGTTGAGTGAGTAACCAGGTGCTGCTTAAACATGTAATTCGCGAGAACGACACCAGCAAATGCACCAGCAAGTTGAGCGATGATGAAGGCAATGAGCTCATCGATTTCAAGGCGCTTGACGACGAACTCCGCAAAGGTGACAACCGGGTTGAAGTAGCCACCGCTGATTGCTCCGAAGACAAAGATGACGCAACCGAGTGCGAGCACTGTTGCGAAGGCATTAACGAAGAGCCCAAGGAGGGCATCTTGGGTGAGGAATGAGCCCATAAAGGATGAGCCAACAACAGCGACCAAGAGAATTGCAGTTCCAAGGAACTCTGAGAGCGATTTACGTAGTAGATGTGTCATAGGACAATTATGAAGGGAAAGCGTTGAAATCAAGCGTTCTCTCGACTACCGGCACGTACGTGTTCGCTCTCCTTGCCTCATACGCGTGCAAAGCGATGAATATTCACCTGAAATTTGGATAGTAGAATTGCCCTATGGATCTCCAGAAGGTGCTTCTCTACTATCGCTTCACACCGATAGCGGACCCACAAGCGGTCATGCTCTGGCAGAAGACGCTCTGTGAGAGCCTGGGCATCAAAGGAAGAATTCTCGTCTCCCCTCATGGAATCAATGGAACTGTTGGTGGCGATATGTCTGCCCTCAAAAAATATGTGAAGCAAACGAAAAAATATCCAGGATTCCGAGGTATCGACTTTAAATGGTCCGAAGGAACTGGAAATGACTTCCCTCGTTTGAGCGTAAAGGCGAAGAAAGAACTCGTATCTTTCGGTAATCCCGATGAGATCCAGGTCGATGAAAATGGCGTCGTAGGTGGCGGCATTCACCTCAAGCCATTCCAGGTAGATGAGCTCGTGAAGGAACGTGGCGATGAAGTCGTCTTCTTCGATGGCCGCAACGCCTTTGAAGCGAAGATCGGAAAATTCAAGAATGCAGTAGTTCCTGATGTGACATCATCACAAGAATTTGTCGCAGAGATCGAGAGCGGTAAGTACGATCACTTGAAGGATAAGCCGATCGTTACCTACTGCACCGGCGGCATTCGCTGTGAAATCCTCTCAGTCGTGATGAAAAATCGTGGCTTTAATGAGGTCTACCAAATTGATGGGGGCATCGTTCGTTACGGAAACAAATTTGGTAATGATGGCCTCTGGGAAGGCTCTCTTTATACCTTTGATAATCGCCTTTCGATTGATTTTGCTGCCAATCCAGCCCTTATCGGTGAATGCGATAACTGCGGGGCACCAACTCGTCAGTTCTATAACTGCACGACTGCTTCCTGTCATCAGCTTGCTCTACTCTGTGAGCCATGTGGCGCTGACGCTTCCTCCCGTGCCTGTCCTCACGATCCCTCGAAGCAACATGATTATGAGATGAGTGGTTGATGAGTAATGCCCCTACCGCTCGTCAGAAATTTTGGGAGCGGGCATTTGCCTCAACCGTTGTTCTCTACACTTTCGGCGCTACCTACGTCGTATGGAAGACCCTGACCAAATATGGCGCGAATTGGCTCGTCTATTTCATCATTGATGTACCCACATCCTGGTTTTATGGAATCTCCGCCTCGCGGTTGGTTGTTTCAGTCGTCAAGAAGCGCTTCCATGAAGTGACAAAGTGGGGATGGCTAGCGGCAATTAACTTTGCGATTCCTCAAATCTACATTTTGTATTACGCACATCACGCCTCTCGCCAAACGTTAATGATCTTCGCGCTAGTCATCACTGGTCTAGCTATCTCATCGGTATACACGCTCTGGACTCAGATTAAGAAGAGCCGGAGATCTGAATAATCTGGTTGTACCCTAAGGCTATGAAAACAGCGTACTCAATTCTTGTTGGACTCCATGTTGTCACAGTCATCGCCATGATTGGCCTACTCGTAGCCGAAGGTCGCAAAGCGGTAAAGAAGATTCCTAACGGTGTCACTCACGCTGGATTAACTGCGATGGTGCTGGGAATCGCCATGATCATTATCAATGCCATGCGCCACAACAGTGACTCAGCGGTAGCGCTTCTTAATCACACGAAATACGGAATCAAGTTCCTCGTACTCACAACAATCATTACCATCGCCTTCAGATACTCAAAGAAGGCGTCGATCACAAATCAGACGTGGATCGCTCTCGTCGGACTCTCGCTCTTCAACTTCATTCTTGCCGGAGCGTGGCAGTAACTCTTACTTCTTCTTGGGGCGATAGGAACTCGCCCCCTTGGCAAGCACTAGCATCAGTAGAAGTGAGCCAAGGGTCAGAACAAGTAAGAATAAGGCGCGCATCTAAATAGAGTAGTAGTTCGCCTTGGTCTTTGCAGCATGATCTTTCACGATTGTCGCATTTGTCGGCACAACCGCATCATCGTGGACCTTAATATTGCCGATAATTCGAGCCCCGGCACCAAGAATCACTCGGTTGCCAATAGTTGGATGGCGCTTCTCACGAGAGAACTCACGAGCCCCGAGCGTCACATCGTGGTACATCAAGACATCATCGCCAATGACAGAAGTCTCGCCAATAACAACGCCCATGCCATGATCGATAAAGAATCGACGGCCAATCTGCGCTCCTGGATGAATCTCAATGCCTGTAACTGATCGAACCCATGCCATGTGCACTCGAGCTGCTAACTTGAGATTGTGGCGCCACAAGAAGTTCGCCCAGCGGTAGCCCCAGATTGCATGCACACCTGGATAAACGAGAAATACCTCTAGCTTCGATCGGGCAGCAGGATCTCGTTGAAGTGCATTCTCCAAATCTTCTTTGATGTGAAGAGCCATATAAGCGCTTTAATCCATCAAATCTTGATAAAGAACGGTCGAGAGATAACGCTCTCCAAATGAGGCAAGAAGTACAACAATATTCTTGCCCTCATTCTCAGGGCGGTTTGCTACTTGGTGAGCAGCCCAGAGAGCAGCGCCAGAAGAAATTCCAGCGAGAATTCCCTCTTCCTTAGCAGCGCGGCGAGCAAATGCGAGTGTCTGATCATTTGGTGCATCAATGACTTCATCATAAACATTGCGATCAAGGATCTCGGGAATGAAGTTTGGTCCAATTCCTTGAATCGGGTGCGGTCCAGGCTTGCCACCATTGAGAATGGGTGAGGCTTCTGGTTCAACCGCAATAATCTTTACACCAGGCTTAAGCTCTTTAAGACGTCCACCAACACCGGTGATTGTTCCGCCAGTTCCAATACCGGCGATAAAGATATCTACTTCACCATTGGTATCGCGCCAGATCTCCTCTGCAGTGGTTGCACGGTGGATCGCTGGATTAGCAGCATTTGCAAATTGACGAACCAAGACCGAGCCTGGCTCTTTACCAAGTTCTTCCGCTTTTGCTACTGCACCATTCATTCCCTCAGGAGCTGGTGTGAGAACGAGTTCTGCTCCAAAGGCACGAAGAAGTGCGCGGCGCTCTTTCGACATCGACTCTGGCATCGTCAAAATCACGTTGTAACCACGCGCAGCACCAACCATGGCAAGGGCAATACCGGTATTACCTGATGTTGCTTCAATGATTGTTCCGCCTGGCTTTAATTGGCCGCTCTTCTCGGCAGCATCAACCATGGCAATACCAATACGATCTTTGACGGTGCTTGTTGGGTTGTAGAACTCAAGCTTGGCAAAGACATTGGCCTTTGCGCCATCAGTGATGTTGTTGATCTTAACGAGTGGTGTATTTCCGACAATCTCGGTGATGTTGTTATAAAGAGTCATGGCTAAAGAATAGATATCTCACAATGAATAAGCGAGTTGCGAAGAAGTTGCAAGAGAAGAAATACCTGCAACTCTTTCGCAGAAAGAAGCCTTACTCTGGAAGTTTTTGAGCGAAGAAGTTGATCGTACGAGCCCACGCTAACTTTGCTGCGCTCTCATTGAAGACTTCTGGACGATCATCATTAAAGAAAGCATGCCCCGTGCCTGGATAGTCGTAGGCAACTGCATCTCCCCCAGCGCCATTAATCTCTGTCAAAGCTTCCTGGATTCCAGGAGCAGCGGAGGTTCCATCACCTTCAGCGCAATGGATGATTGATGCCTTACCGCTATAGCGCGACCAATCTGGCGCATGTCGCTCCCAAGAAGCACCTGGATAGAAGCCAACGGTGGCGGTGATCTGATCTGAGAGCGTTCCGGACCAGATCGCTAACGATCCACCCATGCAAAACCCAACAACGCCAACTCGATCTGGGGTCGTGTTCTTCATCGAAGCGAGATACTTCGCTGCCGTGACGATCTCTTCACCTGCGCGGTCTAGTTCTAACTCCATCATTAACTTCTTCGCGTGATCAGGTTCAGAGGCTGCCTGTCCGTGATAGAGATCCGGGGCAAGAGCAACAAAACCGGCAGCAGCAAAGCGATCGACGATATCGGTGATATGTCCGACCAATCCCCACCACTCTTGAATAACTATCACAGCAGGTCCGGTACCAGATTCTGGAAGAGCGATATACCCAGCTCCTGATTTTCCATCTGCAGAGAATTTAATGTGGTTGCCTGCCATCGCTCTTACGCCTTTCCAGTTGTTGGGAAATTAAGTGCCGCTTGCGTTGATAGGCCGACTCTGGTGAGTTTGATACTTCCCTTTAATTCATTCTCTGTGAGCGTTCGAACTATTTGAAGACCTAAACTGGCCGAACTCTCCAAATTAAATCCTTCGGGTAGCCCGACTCCGTTATCACTTACGACGACAAGACACTCGTTATCCGAGTGCGAAACTTCAACGCTCAAGGTATCGCCAGAGCTCTCTAATCCATGCTCGAGTGAGTTATGAATTAACTCAGTAATGACGAGGGCTAGCGGCGTTGCAACCTTTGAGTCAAAACTTCCGAATTCACCAACTTTGCTGAGGGTAATGGGGCGCGAGCTCAGTTCAATCGCATTATGGACAATTCGATCGTAGACCTCATCAAAGAGAACAACCTCTGCCGAACTTCCCGAGAGCGTTTCATGAACGATAGCGATAGAAGCGACGCGGCGAACTGCTTCGGCAAGTGCCGCCGAAGCGACAGGATCCTCGACCCGTCGGGATTGAAGGCGTAGTAAAGCGGAAACGGTCTGCAGATTGTTCTTCACGCGGTGATGGATCTCGCGAATCGTTGCATCCTTCGTAATCAGAGCCCGGTCCTGCCTGCGTAATTCAGTAACGTCGTGGAGAAGCACGATCGCACCAATACGATCGCTACCCTCAATAAGCGGAATAACGAGAAGGTCGAGAACGGCTCGACCATTATCAAAGTCATCGCGACGCAACTCTTTACCGCTAACGGCCAATGACCAGGGCTCATCCGTTGGCAACGATGCATTATCAATCTTCGATAAGAGTTCACCCAGAATCTGATTCTCAATTTCTCCCGGCCATCCAGCTCTGCTAATCGCTGAACGAGCATTCGGGCTGGCGTAAATCACAACACCATTTGAATCGAGGCGAATCAATCCATCGCCGACCCGTGGCGCTGATTCGCTCCGATAGATATTTCCGGCGACTGGGAAAGTGCTCTCCGAGACCATGCGATAGATCTTGTGAGCGATCTCGCGATAGTTAATCTCGAGACGAGATTTTGAACGCATCTGAACGGCATCGCGATGGCGAGAGATCACAGCAATCACATGGCCGTTGAAGAGGACCGGCACGGTCTCTTCTTTAATGAGCAGCTCCCCCACTTGTTCTGGCTCGGTATCGCGAACGATCTCACCTTGAGAGAGTGCCTGATCAATACGTGGATTATCGCCCCATGAAATCTCTTGACCGACGAGATCGTAGGTGAAGACAGTCGCTGCAGTTGTAGGGCGGGTGTGAGCGATTGCAACATGGCCGGTAGGCCAACTCTGGTAATCCTTACGCTTTGGAACCCACAGAATCAGATCAGCAAAGGAGAGATCAGAGAGGAGTTGCCACTCGGCGATGAGTTCACTGATTCGTTCTTGATCATCAGCAGTGAGCGCCGTACCCTCAAATGCATAACGAGATGACACGAAACCTCTTCTGTGAAAGCCGTAAGGATCGGCAGGAACTACCGAAGTGATTGCACGATCTTACCAATCTCGCCCCTACCCGTCTTCGTCGCACCAAAGTTCGTTCCACCGAAGAGGCCGCTTCCTCCTGATAACTGGCTCTCTCGGATCAGGAAGCGGTTCTCTGCGGTTGTGAGGGTGAGGAAACGTGCCTCTGCCTCTCGGAGTTCGCGTGAGCTCCCCACCAAGATGCAGATGTAGGTGATCGGAATCTTCCGTAGAAGAAGTGGGAACTCCTTAAGAAAGAGGGCGAGTTCATCCATGCTCTCCTCGGTAGAGCACGAGATGTAGAGAAGATGTGATGTCGACTCCACGATCGATGAGATGAGATTTCCATACCAACGACGGTCATGAACCGCCTCTCCTAGTGATGGAAGAGATCCGATGTCGACGATGACGCTCTCCTCAGCATGGAACTCTGGAAGAGTGCGCGGTCGGGTTGAAGGTTCAAGCGAGATCACATTGAGGGCGTTCGAACTCTTTGCTAGCCGCCGTGTTAGTGACTGCGAACGAAAATCAGCATCAACGATCCCCACTCTCCTCTGTGTCGATCCAGTGCCAGAGAGTTCGTTGGCAAGCGCCACCGTTAATGAACCCCTACTTGGAGAAGCAGCGCTTCCAGTAATTGTGAAGATCCGCGGAGTTGATTTTACGATGGTCGGAGTTATCTCAGGTTCGGGCCGACCGATCTGAACTAGAGGCAAGCGAAGTTGCGAGCGAATCTTCTGCATAACAGCATGCGCCGCAGGTTCAGATCCCTCGAGTGAGATAAAGGTGAATGGTGCATCCTCATATTTCATCAATAGATCTGATGAGAAACCAGGGAGATCTGCTTTATAAACTATGACAGTTCTCAACGAAGGTCGCCCGGAAAGGTGCTCCTCCAAAGCTTGGCTATCGAAGGCTCGATAGATGATTGACCACCCTTGAGAGAAGAGAAGCTGTGCAACAAAGTCCTCAAAATCTGCATCAGCGATCGCAGTGACAACTTCAATCTGTGGAATCTCAGAGCGCATTTCTTACCACCACAATCCGACCTGTTGTGAATGAACTGATGATTGGCATAATCTCTCGATCATGTAAGAGGAAGAGAACCGTGACGGCACCACCAAGGTCGCGTGATTTATTATCGACTCCTTGAATGCGAATATTGCTAGCCACTAGTTCTGGATCTCTTCCTGAATCCTTGGGAATGGAATAGAGATCGACTCGATCCCCTGCTCCCAGATCGCTCGGTAGATCACTCTTGGCAATCCCGATAGGCAGTTGGCGGTAATCAGAGATAGATCCTGCTTGGGCGATCGAATTGAGTGGAAGAAATTCATGAAGACCAATCGAGCGGGTAACAACATTGCCGATGACCTTCGAGCTCCCGCGATAATAATTCTGCGTGGAGCTACCGAGAGTGGCATCGATCCGTGCAATATCGGCAGCGGAGATGACGGCCCCTGGGGACAATGGATGTGTAGCGACCCACATCGGAGTAGCGCTTTGTGAGGCAGATGCTAAGCCGATTGCCGCGAGAAGAGAGATAGTGATTGCTCCGATCGCGACAATCCTTCGGGTATTTCGTTGGATAAATGTAGAGAGTTGAAACATAGGTGGATCACAGTGGATAACTGGCTCTAGAAAATCATCCGAAGGTATGAGGTGTGGATAGAGATCTGAGGGCACGCTCCCGCCATGGCCCAGAAAAAATTATTAGAAGAAGCTCCTTCGTACGAGATGAAGGAGATCCGCCTCCCCAAGAAGTTGGTATTTCCATACGCAGGAGCTGCCAATGGCGTCGATCACTCAGCTCTCCCACTCTTTGGCTTTGAACCAGCCCTGTCGACCGAGGCACCTGTTAAACCACTCTCCTCCAAGCTCTACCTGGTTCCAACGCCAGTTCGCTTTGAAGGTGAAGAACTCGAACCTCAGATACAGCCAAAACCCTCGCCCCTCTCAGATTTGCCCGAGCTCGAACAATGGGTCTCTCGTTATGTCGTGAGTGTGATTGAAGTGTGGAGCGGAAAGCGCGCAGCCATGCAATTGGCACGTTGGACTCATCGCAATATCTTTGATGGTGTGGTGAAGGCAAGTGGCACTAAGCGCGCCCTACCGAAGATACGCAATATCTATATTTCACAACCAATTGATGGCGTTGGTGAGGTGACCGTTACCTTGCGCTATGACGAGCGAGTTCGCTCACTCGTCATGCGCTTTGAAGGTGTCGATAAGCGGTGGCTCTGTACCGAGCTCTCGCTGATCTAATGACTATTAAGCGGCGCCGTGACAGCGCTTGTACTTCTTTCCAGAGCCACATGGACATGGACCATTACGTGATGTTCCACCTGTACTCTGCGCCTCGCCACTCTCATCTGCTGCGCTGTAGGTCAATGGAACAACTGATTGCTCAGGAGCCACAAAGCCTTTTGGAGTTACTTCAACGTTATTGTCATTACGCTCAACTTCTACCTCTACATTGAAGAGCAGTGCAACAAGCTCTTCCTTAATCGCATCCATCATCGCCGAGAAGAGTTCATACCCTTCCTTCTGATATTCCACGAGTGGATCGCGTTGCGCCATCGCGCGAAGGCCAATTCCCTCTTGGAGGTAATCCATCTCATACAGGTGTTCACGCCATTTGCGGTCTAATACTGAGAGAAGAACTTTGCGCTCGAGTTCGCGAACGACTTCAACCCCGAGGCTCTCTTCGCGCTTTGCATATGCAGCACGAGCGTCGGCAAGGACCTTATTGAGCAAAAAGTCGCTATCGAGGCCTGCAACGCCACCAACTTCAGCACTGATCTCTTCGACAGTAAATGAGATTGGATAGAGCAGCTTTAAAGCCTGCCACAGCGTCTCAAGATCCCAGTTCTCTGGGAAGCCACTTGCCGTCGCAGATGTGACATATGCAGTGACGGTATCTTCCATAAAGGTTGCGACCTGAGCCGAGATATCTGCCCCTTCAAGGACTTCACGACGCTCGGAGTAGATAACTTCGCGTTGGCGATTCATGACATCGTCATACTTCAAGACATTCTTACGCATCTCAAAGTTAAGAGATTCGACCTGTGTCTGCGCTGAGCGGATTGCGTTAGAGACCATCTTTGACTCAAGTGGTTGATCATCAGGAAGACCTGATGCGCTCATAACGCGCTCGACCAAGCCAGAGTTAAATCGGCGCATCAAATCATCTTGGAGTGAAAGGTAGAACCGTGACTCTCCAGGATCGCCTTGGCGACCAGAGCGACCACGAAGCTGGTTATCAATACGACGAGATTCGTGGCGTTCAGTTCCAAGAACATAAAGGCCACCGAGTGCAGTAACTTCCTCGTGCTCTCTCTTCACTGCCTCTTTCTGCTTAGCAATCTCAGGGCCCCAGGCAGCTTCATACTCTTCTGGCTGATCAACGGGACTTATGCCGCGACGTTGGATTTCAAAGTCAGCCATGAACTCAGGGTTTCCACCGAGCATGATGTCAGTTCCACGTCCTGCCATATTTGTAGCAACTGTGACTGCACCCTTAACACCGGCACGAGCAATAATCGCTGCTTCGCGCTCGTGCTGCTTCGCATTAAGAACTTCATGCTTGACGCCACTCTTTGTTAAGAAGGCGGAGAGCTCCTCAGATTTTTCAACAGAGACAGTTCCAATAAGAACTGGCTGACCCTTGCGATGCTTTTCAACGATATCTGCAGTGACCGCCGCAAACTTACCGACTTCGCTCTTATAAATAAGATCTGGTTGATCAACGCGCTGGCTGGTCTTGTTGGTAGGGATTGGAATAACGCCGAGCTTGTAGATCTGCATAAATTCAGCAGCTTCAGTCATAGCGGTACCGGTCATACCAGAGAGCTTCTCGTACAAGCGGAAGTAGTTCTGAAGAGTGATTGTTGCAAGGGTCTGGTTCTCATCCTTGATCTCAATACGCTCTTTCGCTTCGAGCGCTTGGTGGAGACCTTCGGAGTAGCGGCGACCTGAGAGGACGCGGCCGGTGTGCTCATCGACAATGAGCAGCTCACCATTCATAACGACATAATCTTTATCGCGCTTAAAGAGCTCCTTAGCCCGGACTGCGTTGTTCAGATAGCCGATCATAGGAGTGTTCTCAGCGATATAGAGATTACCGATGCCCAAGATCTCTTCGACCTTTGTTACACCCTCTTCAGTGATTGAAAGATTGCGCTTCTTCTCATCGATCTCGTAGTGGAGATCGCGCGAAAGCTTCTCAGCGATCGAAGCAAATTCCACATATAACTTTGTTGGCTTATCAGCGGGACCAGAAATGATCAATGGCGTACGTGCTTCGTCAATCAAAATAGAGTCAACTTCATCGACGATGGCAAAGTTGTGCTCGCGCTGAACGCAATCCTCAATTGACCAAGCCATATTGTCACGGAGATAGTCGAAGCCAAATTCATTATTAGTGCCGTAGGTGATATCTGCAGCGTATGCCTCACGTCGCTCCGCTGGAGTCATATTCGAGAGAATCACGCCGACCTTGAGACCGAGGAAGCGATGGATACGACCCATCCACTCACTATCGCGCTCAGCGAGGTAGTCGTTCGTTGTAACGATGTGCACACCTTTGCCAGTGAGCGCATTCAAGTAGGCGGGAAGTGTGGAGACGAGTGTCTTACCTTCACCGGTGCGCATCTCTGCGATATTGCCGAGGTGAAGTGCAGCTCCACCCATAATCTGAACGTCATAATGGCGCTGACCGAGGGTGCGCTTTGCGGCTTCTCGGACAACTGCGAATGCTTCGGGAAGGAGGCTATCGAGATCCTCGCCTGCAGCCAGGCGGGACTTAAAGCTAGAGGTAAGAGATTGAAGTTCGAGATCGCTCTTCGCTGAGATAGCGGGCTCCCATGAGTTAACTTCTTCAGCGATCTTCTCGAGGTTGCGGACTGCTCGGCCTTCGCCAGCTCGCAGAATCTTGTCTAACAGGGCCACAATTCCTCTTTCTTCGCTGTACCTCGGAGTGCCGGCAATGAAGTGCCTATCTTATTCGCTAAAAAGCGCCCTGCCACACAGGCGCTGAGCAGGGCATCAGGCTCATATGAGGCCAGTTTTAGGGCTCGTAACGCCTCGCCCATTGTGCTCCCAGTTGTAACCAAATCATCCACCACGATTATTCCCTCAGCTCCCCGGCGATCACTTCTCACCCTGCTCTGCGCGGTGAAGGCGCCATGGATATTTCTCTGGCGCTGCTGCGCCGTCAATCGGCTTTGATCAGCGATCGCTCGCGTCGGAGCTAAAAGTGGCAGTACTCGACAGGAGAGACCGATACTCCGTTTTACCTCATGAGCAAGAAGCTTTGAGAGCACAACAGTGTGTGCAAATCCGCGCCGTCGATCGGCCTTCCGAGAAGAGGGGATGGGAATAAGGAGGTAGCGATCGAAAGTGAGATCATGATGTATTCGGCTAAATCTCATCGCCATAAGAGAGGCAAGGTATCTGGCGCAGGCTCGATCGTTACTCTCTTTTGCAGCAAGAATAAGATGCGACGATGTCTCGTTGTAAGAGAGCGCCGAGTACAGAGGAAGTTGATGAAGTGTCACTGCATTTCGAAACGAGACCAACCCACTTTCACACCGGGGACAGATCTCAACGTTGCCACCTCCACATGCGACACATTGAGTTGGATAAAGGAGGGAGCGTATCTCGGCGAAGGACATCCACCATTTCTATCTCACATTAAATATCGTCGATATCGAATTCTACAAAAGGTGTTGATGGTTGATCGCTCGGGATAGAAGATATCGGCTCACTCGTAATAGGAATTCCTGGGTTCTTCGGAAGTGTCACAACAAAGTGAGCACCATAACCTGGTCGACCCCACGCCTTAAGAAGTCCTTGATGAAGTTTCGTATCATCTAACGCGATCGCCAGACCAAGTCCTGTCCCACCGCGCAATCGCGAGCGGGATGGATCAGCTCGCCAGAATCGATCAAAGAGTCGCTCTGAATCTCGCTCTGTAAATCCAATACCGTAATCTCGAACTCCGATAGCGATCTCGTGCTCACTCTGAGCCAAAGTGACTACTACGCCTTTGTTCTCGCTATGGTCGATCGCATTAGAGACGAGATTTCGAACGATTCGCTCAATTCTCCGATCATCGACGAGTGCCTGATACTCAGCATCTGGCGCGACAAAGGAGAACTCTTTAATGTCGTGTGCCTGCAATTGGTCGACAACTTTCAGGACGAGTGGCTTGAGATCGACCTCCTTCGTCTCCAAGATCGCAGCTCGGGCATCAAATCGGCTCACTTCCAAGAGATCTGTAAGGAGCATCTCAAAGCGATCAATTTGTGCGATCAGGAGTTCAGCGCTTCGAGAGGTCGCTGCATCCAGCGAATCACGGGAGTCATAGATCAATTGGGAGGCCATTCGAATCGTTGTCAGCGGAGTTCGAAGTTCGTGGGAGACGTCAGAGACGAAACGCTGCTGCAAACGAGAGAGGTTCTCTAGCCGTGAGATCTGCTGTTGCATGGAGAGCGCCATCTCGTTGAAGGAGATTGCTAGCCGCCCCATCTCATCTTCACCTTTAATAACCAATCGTCGATCCAAATCACCTTCGGTGAGCTTTGCAGCAACTTCAGCAACTTCTCGAACTGGCAATACGACTTTTCGCACGACATACCAGGTAATGAGCGCAATCATGAGAACCAAGACAAGGGCAGTTCCGAGCATCCAGCCACGGATTAAGCTAATGAGTTGCTTCTGCTGTGTGAGCGGAAAGAGATAGTAGATCTCGTAGATAGAACTTGGCGGTATTCCGACGACTCGTCCAACTGCGATCGCATCGATTACTACACCAGGCCTGTTGGAATAACGAATCTTTACTCGCATAGATTGGGAGAAGAAATTCTTTCTCACCTGCGTACGTAGCGATTGTGGGATCGTTGAGAGTAGAACTTTATTAGAGCTTCCTTGGAAGACGGTTGAGAACTTGGCGGTCGATGGAGTTGCCAACATAATAGTTTCGCGGACAGAGGTCGTAGGACTTACCTCACTCGCCTTAAAAATTCCCCGAATAACTTTCTCGAGTGAGATATCAGTCCGATAGCGAGTGGCATCCAGTTGTGATTGTGTGTAGTCAACGAGCGATTGCGCCTCTGATGTAGCGGCGTTGCTCTTCTCGCGATAAACACCATTACCGATCTTCTGATACAGAAGGGTTCCCACGATGGCAGTAACGATGATGGAGATAAGCACAGATGAACCGATCACTTGAAGCAGGATCGACCTGCGCCAACGGCGGAGAAAGGTTCTCACGACAAGGCCACTAGCTCAGATTGCCGGCTTTGTAGCCCACGCCTCGAACGGTCTGAATAAGCTCTGGATTATCGGGGTCGCGCTCTACCTTCGAGCGCAGGCGCTGCACGTGAACATTTACCAACCGGGTATCCGTCGCATGCTGGTAGCCCCAGACTTCACTAAGAAGTGCTTCGCGAGTAAATACTCGACCCGGCTCCTTCGCGAGTGCAACTAAGAGATCAAACTCCAACCGGGTTAACGGAATGGTGCGGCCATCACGAGTAAGCGAATGAGCAACTTGGTCGATTGTGATATCACCAATGCGCAATGAGTTGGAAGGTTCTGCAGGAGTTCTACGTAGACGAACCTTTAAACGGGCAACCAATTCAGAGTTCTTAAACGGCTTCACCATGTAATCATCTGCACCGGCTTCAAGTCCAAGGACGACATCGTGAGAATCACCCTTTGCGGTAAGCATCACGATCGGAACCATGGACTCTGCCCGGATCTGGCGACAAATTTCTACGCCATCAACTCCGGGCAGCATCACATCTAAAAGTACGAGATCAGGCTTATTGACTCGAAATTCATCGAGCGCTTGATCTCCATGATTGACGAGATCGACTTCATATCCAGCACCGTTAAGCACAATGCCTAACATCTCTGCTAGATCTTGATCGTCATCAACAACCATGATGAGTGGCATTAGGAACCGTGCTCCCAAGAGTTGAGGTAGAGCTCTTGTGCCGGTGTAAGTACATCGATGGATGCACCCATGCTCGCAAGCTTCAAGCTAGCAACTTCCTTATCGATCGCAGTTGGAACTTCATGAAGTCCGGCACCGAGATCCTTCGCAGCCTTGAGCAACCACTCTGCAGTGAGAGCCTGGTCAGAGAAGGACATATCCATCACTGAAGCTGGGTGGCCTTCAGCAGCGCCGAGGTTAACGAGGCGACCTTCGGCAACAAGGAGGATACGACGACCATCGGCAAGGACATATTCATCAGTCTGATGGCGGATCTTCGAGTTCTTCTGCTTGGCATTCTGCTCAAGCCAGGCAACGTCAATCTCAATATCGAAGTGGCCAGAGTTAGCGAGAATTGCGCCATCCTTCATCACGGCGAAGTGCTCGTCGCGTAGGACATCGCGGTTACCTGTTACGGTAATGAAGAAATCACCAATCTTCGCTGCTTCGACGCCAGGCATAACGCGGTAGCCCTGCATCAATGCATCAAGTGCCTTTGTTGGATCAATCTCAGTAATGATGACATCTGCGCCCATACCCTTTGCACGCTCAGCAACACCCTTACCGCAATAGCCAAAGCCACATACGACAACGGTTGAACCTGCGATCAAAGAGTTAGTTGCGCGGAAGATCGCATCCCATGTTGATTGTCCGGTACCGAAGCGATTATCGAACATATGCTTGGTGTCGGTGTCATTGACGGCGATCATTGGGAACTTAAGCGCTCCATCTTTCGCCATCTGCGAGAGGCGGATGACACCGGTCGTTGTCTCTTCGCAACCACCTTGGATTCCTGCAAGAAGTTCAGTACGTGTTGTGTGAAGAGTATTAACGAGGTCGCAACCATCATCAAAGACGAAGTCAGGCTTGATATCAAGTGCAGCATTAAGGTGTGAGTAGTAACCATCACGGTCAACAGCATTACGTGCAAAGACGCTGATTCCATATTCATGGACAAGTGCGGCAGCAGTGTCATCTTGGGTAGACAATGGGTTCGATGCACAGAGCGCAATCTCTGCTCCACCAGCCTTGAGCGCGATCATCAAATTCGCGGTCTCAGTTGTCACGTGCATACAGGCAGCGATACGAGTTCCAGCAAATGGCTTCTCTTTCGCAAAACGATCACGAATCTGCGCAAGTACTGGCATGCTCCGGCCAGCCCACTCAATGCGCTTCTTTCCTTCAGCGGCTAGCGCTGGGTTTGCAATCTCACTCCGAATGGATGTTTCTACGGTCACGGCTGTGCTCCTATTTTCTCTGGTATTACTGTGAATACAAAGGTGTAAGCGTCGAAATAGACTTCTTCGTGAGGCCTCACTAGATAGCGCAAAGATTACCTGATGAGGGCGAGTACGCGATCCCGAACGCGCGCCATCTCCTCCGCGCTGTGAGCCTCAACATTAAGTCTGAGGAGGGGTTCGGTATTTGAGCCCCGCACGTTGAACCACCAATCGGGCCCGGAGACGGTGAAGCCATCGAGATCGTCGACTGGGAACTCACCTTCGAAGGTTGCCTTGATCATCGCCAGAGAGGCAGCGGTATCGGCCACCTTGGTATTGATCTCTCCACTTGAGTAATAACGGTCATACGGAGCTAAGAGCTCCGAGAGCGGAAGATCACTTGCCGCGAGCTCTGAGAGAGCGAAGAGCGCTGCCAGCATCCCCGAATCGGCACGCCAGAAATTCCCAAAGTAGAAGTGTCCGGAATGCTCTCCACCAAATACAGCACCAGTCTCCGCCATCAACTTCTTAATGTACGAATGGCCAACGCGAGAACGGATTGCTGTTCCGCCATGTTCTTCAACAATCTCTGGCACAGCACGTGAACTGATTAAGTTATAAATAATGGTTGCCCCAGGTTGGCGCTTTAATTCACGTACTGCAATCAACGCAGTGAGCGTAGAAGGATTTACCAATTCGCCCTTCTCATCGACAAGGAAACAGCGATCAGCATCACCATCAAAGGCGAGTCCAATATCTGCCTTCTCTGCCTTCACTCGCTTCTGGAGATCAACGAGGTTTGCAGCTTCGATGGGATTAGCCTCATGGTTTGGGAAGGTGCCATCTAATTCGAAGTACATAGGCGTGAGATCAACATTGAGCTTTGCCATGACTGCAGGAGCGGTGTAGCCAGCCATACCATTACCGGCATCAATCACTACCTTGAGCTGTCTCGCATTCGAAGTGGTCTGCGCATCGAAGAGGGAGAGGAGAAAATCGGCATACTCTTCGAGCATTGGTTGATCATGCGAAACTCCAGGAGCTCGCAACGCCATCGGTACGCCGTGAAGAATTAATTCACGAATACGGATAAGACCGGACTCTTTACCAATTGGCCGAGCGCCACTCTTGCAGAGCTTAATTCCATTGTATTCCGCTGGATTATGACTTGCCGTAAACATCGCACCAGGAAGGTTGAGTTTACCCGCGGCAAAATAGAGAAGATCGGTCGATGCTAAGCCAATGCGAATCACATCAAAACCTTGAGAGATGACGCCATCTGCAAAGGCGGTGGCGAGAATTGGCGAACTTGGCCGCATATCTTCACCGATGACTACAGTAGAAGGTTCGCGCTCTTCCTCAAGAAACTTTGCGTAGGCGCAGCCAAGTTCAAAAGCGAATTCTGCTGTTACTTCACCATCGACTAAGCCACGGATGTCATAAGCCTTGATGATCGCGTCGAGTTGCTCTGCAGTAAACATGTAGTAAATCTAGCGGTCGAATTACTGGGAGGGAATTGCGCGCAGGTGGCCGCGTCGACCGATTTCCGCGCTAGCTGGTGTGCTCGCGATTGTTGGTGCCTGTGACTTCATCGAACCCACTTCGCGCACCGCATCAGCAATCGCCATAATGTCATCGTTATTTGGGCCAGCTTCGTGATCGCTCGCCTCAGCTTTTATGACCGTCCAACCGTTAGGTAACGTCAACTTCTCTGAATGCTCGAGGCATAAGTCGTAGGCATGAGGTTCGGCAAAGGTTGCGAGTTCACCCAAGATCGCCGTGGAGTCGGCATAGATGTAGGTCAAGGTGCGAAGCGCTGGCTTACGGCAACTAGCGCGGGAGCAGCCGCGACTGCCGCGACGAACTGGTTGGCTGCTTCTCATAGTTTTAAATCTAGTGGGTCAAGGTATGAACATCGTTGAACGGCAGGGCCGTGTTTTCTACCGATACTCCAGGAGCTACTGGAAGGTATGTCAGTCCGCCACCAGTGACGAGAGCACCGACATAGGTACGTGATCCGCGAGGAACGGTAAAGCGAAGGCTATTAACACCAATTTTTGGCGCCCAGATAGCGATATCGCTGCCAGTGATTGTTTGGCTAAAGCTCTTGCCGTTGGAGTATTTTCCAGAGAGAGTGAAGCGGATCTCCGTACCGAGAGCGCAGATAACAGGAGTTGCACCACCAAAGTTCATGACGGTGTCAGAGAGGGCTGGAACCGGCCCCTCCCAAGCAAAATCTCCAGACCCGACAGTGGTCAAGGCACTCGCCACAATTGGCTGATCGGATTGAATGTGTAAGCCAAATGGCCCAGTCGTGGTGAGGTTTTTGAGAGGCAGGGTTATTACTTGATCATGCTGAACAGTGAGACCATCAAATCCAACTGGAATAAATTTTCCATCTGCCGATATTGCTTCTACTCGAACTGAGGCATCAAGTGCTCCGGGGACAAGCAAGCGGAGTGAATTGGCAACACTGCTTTTATCTCCATTGTGCGGATACAAAGCTGGAATATATAAATCCTTCGCCGGAGTTGAAGTTGGTTTTACAAAGTCCAATCCCAGAGCGCTCAGCCCCTTGGCGCGTTGATCAAGGACGAAGGTTGATATCCGTCCAGTGCGAGTGATGATATGAAGTGCCATATTCTCTTCACCAGGTGCAAGTGCATCAAGTGGGAGCGTTGCTGCTGAGTTCGCCCTAACTTTTACTGAATGAACCGCGAGAGCGACCTTCGATGTAAAGGCATATATATCAACCGTGGATTCACTGAGACCAGAGTTCGCAAGATAGAGCGTTCCCTTGCTCGTTAATCCACCTGAACCACCAACAAACCACTCATCCGGCGAACCGGGTGAACATGGAACAACGGCAATACCCGAACCTGGAAGCGATGAAGAACTTAGCGATATTCCAGCATTGCTATCGACCAGAATTGGATTACCTCTGCTTGGGATTGCAGAGCGAGAGCTCACAGCAAAACTTGTGCTCTTCCGATCAACTGCGCGAACCCCAAGTTTCGTTGCAGGTAGATAAAACGTGGTTGTTCCTGCAGCGCTGATTGCTGGGCAGACTTGAGCCGGATAATTATGTGAGAGCGTCGCGGTGGCGCCACCTCGCGAAGGAAGGTAAGAGCCTGCGAGGCCTAGAGCGATAGCCATGAGCGAGGCAACGATGCGCAAGTCCACATTCTTCTTCATAACGACCCTCCAGCCACGCCATTAACTGGGCCGCTGAGATCTCTTCGGCGACGACCAGCTGGCAGCGCCATGACGATTGCAAAGATCAAGGTAATGAGTTCAACTGAGAGCAAAGCTCGGTGCAGAGTTCCATCGTACGAAAGAGTGATCTGCCCTGCTTGTGGGATTGTGAATGTTGGTAAACCGCTCGATGATTGTTGAAGTGGAATTGGCCGACCATCCAGAAGAAGTCTCCAGCTTTGATCGTATTTCTCTGCCAGGGTAACTGTGCCGGCACTCGGTACTTGAGCGATCGCGCTCACATCGTATGAATGAATTCCAATTTTTTTCCCTGACGTATCTGTAAAGAGGATGCGCGGATTGCTACCAACTACGCGCCACAGAATTCCATCGGTTGTGGAAGAGAGGCGAGTGAATCCCCCAATGCCGTCGATCTCACGAACCAAGGTCAATGGAGCTGGATTCTCGAGGTAAAGATATTGAATGCCATACTGACCCAAAACGCGCCCACTCGTTAAGCCACTACCGCTTGCTAATTCGTTCATCGCGATAGCTATTGCATCTGGCACCGCGATTGCGACATCAGCATCACCAAGCAAGAGCTCAGAGCCGCGCGTAACAAAGTAAGTAGTCTGCGCAGGAGTTGAACGAAGAACCATCGTCTTTGGGCGATTTGGAGTTCGTTCGAGAGCACCAACAAATGCTGGAATATGAGAGTTTGTCTGTGATGAGACCAGTGAGTTTGCTCCACCAGTGATCGCCCATACTGGGATAGCAATGAGGTTCAATCCAACGGAGATTGCGATAAGACTCCATCCTGCATGACGCCAGCCGAGGCGACGTTCAGGAAGTGTAGGTAGATACTCTTGCGCGAATTTCAGCGTTGGCGCCAAGATGATTGCCATGGCGATGGCAATCAATGGGCCGCTCCACACCTGATCTCTACTGCCGTGGCCTGGAATAACTAATTGGCCGATCCCAATGGCGGTCCCCAATGACAATGCTGCAAGAAGGGCTGGAGTTCGAATGTTGGAAATCAAAAGCGCGAGCAGGAGAAGCAAAATGAATGGCGAGACGATCCAGATGGGTGGCGCACTTACTCCACCGGGATTGAAGAGGAGAGCTCCTAATCGAGAACCCGATTGAACAGGGATTCCAGGCTCTAACAAGAATTGAGTGGGGTGGATAAGCAGAGATGCCGACCACGGGAAGGTCAGAATCCAAGGCGTTATCGCCAGCGCGAATCTCCGCTTGGCCCCATCGAGTTTGTCAGAGAAGAGAAATTGCAGAGCTCCAATTTCGCGAACTACCTGGCGCCGATTCCACAGCGAAATCCCGAGAAGTACGAATTGAGCGCACAACCAGATGCCAAGTAAGAATGGGCTAAATGCTCCAATAACACCAGCTAAAAGTGAGATAGCGAATGTCCTGCGCCACGTGAATTGCTCAACGCGAAGTGAGAACGGTGCTAGCGAGAGCAAGGTTGGTGCTAACTGAAGCACCAGAAGAGTACCGATGCGTCCCTCGTTGATCGTCGCCCAGAGAACCGGAGATGCGACGTATATACCTGCGCCGATCAGAGCAAAGTTTCTGGAGACACCTTGACGTAACAACACTCGATAGATCGTGAGGTAACAAACCGCTGGGGCTAAGAGAAAAATAAATGTTAGTAAGAGTGGAAGGTTTCCGAGGGTAAGGATTGAAGAGATTCCAAGAATGGGCAACCACGGTGGCATCGGAGCCGCCGAACCCATCCCAACGAGATGCCATGAATCGGCATAGTGACGCAAGGCAGTTAATCCACTTGCAGGAGAGAGCGCTAGGGCGCCACCCGAAAGTGAGCCGAAGCGACCACGTGAGGCGACGATAGAGATAATCGCAATAAGAAAAGCAATGATGAATTGCGGCTTCTTAAAGAGAGATTTCCAGAATGAGTAAGAAGCTACTGGGGTGATATCTGCATCATCAAAACTCGCATCGACAGTTCCGATATCAGAGTAAGAGAGTGCGGGCACCTCTTCCTCTCTCTGGGTAGGTGTCACTGATTGAATAATGGCAGTGCCGGCACGTTCAAAAGCGAGTTGCACCTGGCTCCAACTCGATGGAATGAAGTGAGAGACAACGCGAGGTGAAAGGAGACGCTTCTTTTTGCGATCGCGGCGAGCCCGAATGAGCTCAGCAGGGTTAGCCAGTAACAGTCCGACCGCACCAATTTCATCACCGGCATAGCCAGGTAACTTTGCTAAGAGATTGATAATGGCGCGAGCGGTGCTTGTGACGAAGAGTTGGAGTGCAATCCATGGGAGGAGCCACCATGATGAATTTACAAGTAAGACATATGCGGCATTTCGTCGATCAAGTAAGAGTGGGCGATGGAGAAATGCTTCTGATACATCTACAGCGCGCAACTCATTGGCCGAAGCTTCAACGTGATACGCCAGAGCTTGCGGCACGCAGATCGCTTGATATCCAGCGACATGAGCACGCCAACCAAAATCCACATCATCTCGGAAGAGAGCTAAATTAATATCTAGCCCACCAAGCTCTTCAAAGACGCTTCGTCGAACTAACATCGCTGCAGTACTGACAGCCATGACTTCAGAGATCGAATCGTGTTGCCCTTGATCTTTCTCTGCAGGTTCAAGGCCAGTCCACCGAGAACCGTTACCGGAGATTGAGATACCAACTTCGAGAAGTTGCGTGCGATCACTCCATCCGCGCAACTTTGGTCCGGTAAGTGCTACCTGTGGGCGTTCTTCAATTGATTCCAAGAGAAGTTGCAGCGCAGAACTATCAGGTGCGCAATCGTCATGGATTAACCAGAGCCACTCATTTTCACCGCTACTTGGCGTCAGTGCGAGCGCATGTTCAATCGCATCGCCGTAACCCATCTCTCGGTCTTCGACATATGCGGTGATTCCTGCAGATTTTAAAAGTTTTACGGAGTTGTCCCGAGAACCGGTATCGACAGCAATGATTCGATCGATACGTCGGGTTTGAGAGCTGAGTGCAGCAATGACTTCAGGCAACCATGTTGCACCGTCGTGGGTAACAATGACGGCGGTGACAAAAAATTTATCCGCCATGACGCGGCTCCTAAACGTCGATCAGATTATGCGCTGCGTCGCTTAAGGCGACGGCGTTCACGCTCTGATAATCCACCCCAGATGCCAAAGCGCTCATCATGTGCGAGGGCATATTCAAGGCATTCAGAACGAACATCACAAGAGAGGCAGACTCGCTTCGCTTCGCGAGTGGAGCCACCCTTCTCAGGGAAGAAGGCTTCAGGATCGGTCTGGGCACAGAGCGCGCGCTCTTGCCAGGAGAGTTCAACGGAGTTGTCAGGGGTTGGCAGGGATGTGACGATTGCATTCTGGCGATCTGACATAGGTAAAGCTCCTAGATCTTTGGGTGCCCCGCTCGGTTTGGGAAAGTAGGGCATCTAGGGAGAATTACACGCGTGTAACCCCTCCCGCGTCAAGTCCTCGACCCTCCTTAATGTGAGGAAAAACCGAGAAAATCGCCCTCTCGCACCGTATTTTCGCCAACTACAGTCTCAGATGCCACAAATACTCGCGTTAAATCGACATTTGCACCGATGATCGCGCCATCGCCGATGATCGATTGATGAAGCTTTGCACCGGCTCCAACGATTGCACCGGCACCAACATAACTTCCCTGATCGACGACCGCAGTCGGATCGATCATCGAGCCTTTGCCTTGTGCCATTTCGTGGCCAGCGGATTCGATGAGGTCGCGCGTCGCCTTTAAGAGCGCTCCGGGATTTCCAATATCAAGCCAATATGAGTTATCAACGAAGCCATACACCTTTGCGCCGCGAGCTAAGAGACCTGGAAAGGTCTCACGTTCAACGCTCACAACTACGCCTTCGGGAATCTGGTCAATAATGTCACGGTTAAAAATGTAGCAACCAGCATTAATGATATTAGTTGGCGGATTCTCCATCTTCTCATTAAAGCTTGCGATGCGTGCACCATCTAACTCAACGACGCCAAAGGCACGTGCATCTTCGACCTCAGTTAAATAGAGAGTGACATCTGCGCCATTTTCTTCATGGGCAGCGATTTGCCTCTCGAGTGAATGGTTGCTTAAAACGTCGCCATTGAAGATCATCACAGGACCACTCCCGGTGAGGAGTTTTGCAGCATTAGCAATCGCTCCCCCAGTGCCAAGCGCACTCTCTTCGACAGCATAGGAAATTTTTATTCCAAATTTTTCACCGCGGCCAAAGTAAGGAGTGAAGACATCGGAGAGGTATGAAGTGGCGAGAACAATCTCGGTAATTCCCGCGGCCTTTGCCTTCATGATCTGGTGTTCAGTAATTGGCTTTCCAACGAGTGGGAGCATCGGCTTTGGGGTATCAAAGGTGAGTGGCTGCATACGTGTACCCATGCCACCAACTAAGAGGATTGCAGATTTCACCATGGCAGTTCTACTTACCTGCGTGTGCGCGGATACGCCCGGCAGCTGTTTCAATCTCACTATCGGTCGCCGTTAATGCAATGCGAACGTGTCGGTTGCCCGCCTCACCATAGAAGTGCCCAGGAGTAACAAGGACTCCAAACTGGGCAAACCACTTCACACTCTCCCAATCAGATTCATTGCGCGTAGCCCATAAGTAGAGACCGGCTTCAGTGTCATCGACTCTAAACCCTTGACTCTCAATCGCGCTCTGCATGACTGCGCGGCGGGCACGGTAGCGATCTGCCTGTTGTAGGACATGCGCTTCATCGCCGAGTGCTGCGGTCATCGCCCTTTGAACAGGGAGTGGAACCATCATGCCGGCATGTTTACGAACTTCAAGAATCTTTGCGATGAGTGCGCTATCGCCAACAACAAAGGCGGCACGATATCCGGCAAGGTTTGAGCGCTTCGACAACGAATGAACTGCAAGGATATTTCGATTATCGCCATCGGCAACTTCAAAGATTGAGATTGGCTTCTTCGTTGATGCTGGGAAACTGATGTAGCACTCATCACTAGCGATCACAGTATTCGTCCGTCGGGCATATTCAACAACTGCACGTAACTCATCTGCGCTATGAACTCGACCAGTTGGATTTGATGGTGAATTTACCCAGGCGAGATCTGCGTTAGGCCACTGTGCTGCATCTATTCCAACAGTCTGGTGGTCTGCCCCACCAAGAATCGCTCCGACTAAATATGTTGGATAAGCGATCTCTGGGTAGAGAACGCTCTTCGCTTGAAGAAGGGTTGGTAGCCACGCCACAAGTTCTTTGGAACCAATTGTTGGAATGACATCAAAGTTGCCAGTTATGCCGAGGTTCTTCTTCGACCACTCTTTGAGCGCTGCGCGGAGTTCGGCAGTCCCAGTCGTTACTGGATAGCGTGGTGAATTAGATGATGCAATGAAGGCATCCTGAATAAATTGTGGTGTTGGATCGACCGGTGTTCCTTGCGAGAGATCAATAAAACTTTCAGGATGAGATCGCGCTATCTCTCCAATTGGAGCGAGCGCATCCCAAGGAAAATCTGGAAGTTTCAGAGTTACTCAGCTTTTGCAGGGCGTGCAGAAATCTTTGGGTGGTCGCTATTTGTTGGACCAACCTTGCTTGCACCACCAGGTGAACCGATCTCAACGAAGAACTCGCCAGCCATGGGGCCGAACTCTTTCCATTGAGAAGGAATGTCATCTTCGTAGTAAATAGCTTCCACTGGACAGACTGGCTCGCAGGCGCCACAGTCGACACACTCATCTGGCTGGATATAGAGCATGCGCGAACCCTCGTAGATGCAATCAACTGGGCACTCTTCGATGCAGGACTTATCTTTCACATCGACACATGGCTCGGCAATTACATAGGTCACGCTGGGCTCCTTCAGTTGCGGGCGGGAAGGTTGAGGTCCTTAGGGTCGAATCTTATGGCAAAAGTTCTCGCAAGAGGGTACAGAATTGCGCCATGAGCGGCCGTATCCCCCCAGATCTTCCTTCGGATGGGGAGATCGGCCAGCGCCTCAGCATTCGACTCTTCGATGAAGGCGGTGGATTTCGAGATCTGCTCGGCACTCTTGAGGGGCCGACTTCGGTGCGCAAGAAGGATGGCACTCTGGCAGAGTTTGATCCTCAACGAATTTTCGTCTGGAAGGTTGTGTCAACGCCATGACTCCAGCCCTAGAAACCAGACTCTCGCTCTTTGATACCCGAACTCGCAAAGTTGAGTCGATCTCTGCAAGCAATGGCAGCCACCTACGTATCTACAGCTGCGGACCAACCGTTTATCGAGATGCTCACGTTGGAAATCTGCGTACCTTTCTCCTCTCTGATCTCATCATCAAGGTGCTGAAGTACACCGGAGTCGATGCCCGCTTGGTTCAGAACATCACTGATGTTGGTCATATGTCCGAAGATCTCCACGAAGATAAATTGCTCGCTGAATCGTCAGCCCGCAAGATGGATCCCTTTGAGATTGCGCGAGAATTCGAAGGCAGATTCCATCATGATCTCCATTTGCTCGGTGTGAATCCAGCAAATATCTATCCGCGTGCAAGTGAATCGATTGAGATGATGCAGAGCCTTATCTTGCAACTCATCGATAAAGGCCATGCCTATGTTGGTACCGATTCATCGGTCTATTTCGATGCTCGTTCCTTTGAGAGTTATGGCGAGATAAGTGGGAATCGATTAGATGCACTTAAGCCAGGACACCGGTACGAATACACCGACGATGGCGCTAAGCGCTTTCATGCGGATTGGGCGCTCTGGAAGGCAGCGGGCGAACGCACTGAAATGATCTGGGATTCACCTTGGGGAGCTGGTTTTCCAGGGTGGCATATCGAATGCTCTGCCATGTCATTGCACTATCTCGATGGGGCGGTTGATCTCCATCTTGGTGGAATTGACCTGCGCTTCCCTCATCACGAGAACGAGCGGGCGCAATCAAATGCCGCTGCTGGCTATGAAGTCGTGAGTAATTGGGTCCACGGCGAACACCTGCTCTTTGAAGGCCGCAAAATGTCGAAGAGCGCGGGGAATGTTGTACTCGTCAGCGATATCGTCGCACGTGGATTGGACCCGCTTGCACTCAGATTAACCTTCTTAGAAAATCGATATCGCAGTCAGATTGATCTGACGTGGGATGCCCTTGCAGCCGCAGACTCGACTATTAAACGGTGGCGTAAGAAATTAAAAGATTGGGGCCCAAGCGATGCAACCCCAGAAGCGCAGATCGTACTGTCGCAGCTAGTTGAGCTAATCCTTGATGATTTGGGTAGCGCTGATGCAATTGTCGAACTTCGGAGGATCGAACGCGATGAAAACCTTGCTCCATCATTTCGAGCTTACATTTTCCGCGAGTTAGATCAGATCTTCTCACTTGATCTCGATCGCGTCGAAGAAAGTGCAAGACTCACTCCAGAACAAGAGGCGCTACTTGCTGCACGTGCCGAGGCACGAGCATCAAAAGATTTTGCACAGAGCGATCTTTTGCGAGATCAACTTCGCGCCTTAGGTGTAGAAGTTAAAGACTCTGCTTCAGGACAGAGTTACGAAATTATTCTGTAACTCCTGCGAAGAGATCGGTCTCCCAGCCTTCGCTAGTGAGCGAACCAGCCTTTTCGCCTTTGACCAATGTGTAGTACTCATTCCCCCACACATTGAGCCCGATGTTATTTGAAAGTGCAAAGAAGGGCCCATCCAGGGCAATCTGAGTGGGATGAGAAGCCATCGCCTTCATCTTCTGATCGACAAAGGCGGTTCCATCAATATGTGTTGTCACAACTTCATCTGGCTTTGCAAAGGGAAGTTCATCAGCGCTATCAACGCCCATGAAATCTGAGCCCTGTGCCTTCATCGCATCGATACTCTTTTGAATAACTGATCGCGGCATTGTGTTCCAATATATCTTTTGAATATTCCAATCTGGCACCGCTAATTCAGCAGCTCTCATCGCAACACGGTGGGCTTGCATATGGTCAGGGTGGCCATATCCGCCAATCTCATCATAGGTAACAAGGACTTGTGGCTTCACTTCTTTAATAATTTCAACAAGTTCGCGCGCTGCTGCATCGACATCTGCCTGCCAGAAGACATCTGGTCGATTGTTAGGTGGAGTATCCATCATGCCGCTATCGCGATACCGCTTAACCGGTGAGCCCAGAAAACGGTGATCAGTGACACCAAGCGCTGCCATCGCATTCGCAAGCTCAACCTCCCGCACTGCTGCAAGCCCATCTTCCTTATCTGCTGCAAGGTGTGCGAGTTCAGGGACGAGGATCTCGCCTTCTTCGCCTCGAGTGCAGGTCACCAAGGTGACGTTGTATCCAGCGGCCACATACATCGCCATCGTCGCACCATTGTTGATCGTCTCATCATCTGGATGGGCATGAACGAGAAGCAGGCTCTTTCGGGATTGCGTGGAAGTCATAGAGAGAGGATAACAAGTGAGCCGGTATTAGTTATCCTTTCACCATGACTACTGACCTCAAAGGACGCCTTCCTCGCGATGAACGTCGCGCCCAGCTCCTCGCTGCTGCACTCGAAGTCTTCACCCAGGCGGGCTATCACTCAGCTGCGATGGATGAGATTGCAGATCGCGCCAATGTTAGTAAGCCAGTCCTCTATCAGCACTTCCCATCAAAACTTGATCTCTATCTCGCAGTTCTTGATCTCCACATTGATTCATTGGTCTTTGAGATTCAAAAGTCAGTTGCCTCTCAGAAAGATAACTGGGCTCGCGTTGAAGCAACGACGGAGGCCTACTTTGATTTCATCAATCGTGAAGGTGAAGCATTCCGACTTCTCTTTGAAAGCGATATGAGCGTTGAGCCACAAGTCCGCCAACGCCTTACTCGCATGACCTACGACTGTGCTGCAGCTTTCTCTGCTGTGATCTCGATCGACACTGGACTTCCTAAAGAAGCCTCCATGATGCTCGCCGTTGGAATTATCGGCAACGTACAATCTGCTGCTCGCCATTGGTTGGAGCGCGATGGCAAGATCGATCGTGAAAACGCGGTGAAACTCGTTGCCAATCAGATCTGGCGCGGTATTGGCGGCTTCCCCAAGCAGAATCAATAATTTCAGGTTAGGGTAACGACATGGCTAAAGAGGCAAAGACAACGACAGATCTCCGTATTGGTATCGCTGATACTGGAGTCGATCTCGTCTATGAAATCGACAATTCGATCGAGAAGGTCATCGCCAAGGTTCAGGAAGCGCTCGATAGCGGAAAGACGCTCTCGCTCACAGATACCAAGGGTCGACAGATTCTTGTGCCACATTCAAAGATCGCCTATGTAGAAGCTGGAAATGCTGCGGACCGCAAGGTCGGCTTTACTACTTTATAAGGCTCTCATAATCCGCCTGGCGTTCGCGCGAGACTCGAGTTTCTCCCACTGAGCCGGATCTGTTGTGAACTCAGCAAGTTCATTCATCTTTCCAGTTCCGTGATAATCGCTAGAACCAGTCATTGCAAGATCGGCCTTTGCTGCAATATCAAAGAGAAGTTGTTGTTGCTCAGGCGTTTGATCTCTATGTTTGACTTCAATTCCATCGAGGCCAGCTGCAATATGTGAATCAAAGCTCTCAATACTGACGACTCTTCCCCGAAGTGAGGCAAGTGGATGCGCGATAACCGCTACGCCACCAGCCGCTTTAATGGCTGCGATAGCAACCTCTGGCGTCGGCGAGTAGTGCGCAACGTAAAACGGCGAACTATTAGCTAACCAATCGGCAAAGACTTCATCGCGGTTCTTTGCAAGCCCCTTCGCCACAAGTGCATCTGCGAGGTGAGGCCTCCCGAGGGTAGCTCCATCACTCAGTTGTGCATGAACTTCTGCAAGTGAGATCTCAATTCCAGCCTCGTTCATTCGAGCAATGATCCGCTCCATGCGACCCAATCGATTATCTCGAGTCTGTGCCAGCATCTGTTGAAGTGGTTGATTCTCGCGATCGAAGAGTAGGCCCAACATGTGAACACTGATGCCATCTTCAGTCTGGCATGAGATCTCTGAACCCAAAACAAGATCGAGACCAGGGCGAAGCCATTCGATCGCTTCATCCCAACCAGCAACTGTGTCGTGGTCGGTCAATGCAAGTGTCGTGATCCCCTGAGAGAGCGCCTTGTTCACCAACTCACTTGGTCGATCCGTTCCATCACTCATGAGTGAGTGAGTGTGGAGATCAATCTTCACTATGAATTTCTTCCCATCACGAAGATGGTGCATCCGATGAGGATTCCAATAACACCAGGAATGATTCCGGCGCTTGGCTTCTGGTGGAGCCATAGAAGTGCAAATACTGCTGCAACCGGTACTTCGAAGAAGACGACGAGAGAAACAACAACAGGTGAGAGTCTCTTGAGTGAGAGGTTCATCATCGTGTGCCCCATGAGCTGTGCGCCAAGAACTAACAATCCAACCCAGAGCCATTGAACTTTCGGGAAGGCGATGAATGTTGATCCGGTAATAAAGATCATGGGAAGCGCGGTGAGGGCACAGACTCCATAACAGACACTTGTATACGTGGATGTCGAGATCTCACTCTGAACCTTTGACCCGAACATGACGTATGTTGCCGAGAGCATCGCGCAGATAATTGCGAAGAGGTCTCCTTCAAAGGCGCGAAGTGAGATTTTAAGATCGACACCAGTAATGATGAAAACCGATGCAAAGGCAACCAGCATTCCTAAGAGAGATAGCCGAGCGATATGGCTACCTCGGGAACGAACATAGATGGCGCTAAAGATTGGTTGAAGTGCAGCTAGCGCTGTTCCTGCTGCAACGCTGGTAAACCGCATAGCAAGGAAGAAGCCTATGAAATGAAGGGCAAGAACGAAGCCAGAGAGCGCTGCAATGCGAATAGCTTTACGTTGGGCCGGGCTCTTCCACTCACCTCTGCGTAACGCAAATGGTGACATGATCAGCGAGCCAGCCAAGTTTCGCCAGAAGATGAGAGAAGGAATCGGCATCACGCTCTTTGCAATCAGTGGACCAGATGTGCCAATGCCGATGATTCCCAGCAAAAGAATTGGGATATCGCGCCCCTTTGGCAGGGCGGTGTGATCCGTCGCCTGACTCATGAAATATGTCGCTGTGCGATTAGAAGAATGTGTACCACAGCATGGCGAAGACGCATACCGCAACGATAGCAATAATCACTGTATAGATGAGGCTCATTGTCTTCGTTGCTACAAACTCACCCATGAGGCGCTTATCGCGGGAGATACCAAACATATAGAGCAAGAGCGGAAGCAGAAGTACGGCGTTAATGATCTGCGAGATGATCAAAATCGTAATAAGTGGTGCTCCGGGGATGAGAATGAGTGAAGCAGCGAGCACGGTGATAAAGGCGAAGGTTGAATAGAAAAGTGGAGCTTCTTGGAATGAGTCATCGAGAGCTGCTGGGCGGCCGGTGAGATCGCTGATCGAATATGCAGTCGAGAGCGGAAGAATTGAGGCTGCCAAAAGTGCAGCACCAATAAGTCCTACAGCAAAGAGGTCCTTAGCAAGTGTTCCAGCCAATGGCTTGAGGGCTGCTGCGGCCTGCGATGCATCGGTGATATTTGTGATGCCATGGGCATTGAGCGTTGCTGCACACGTAACAATCACGAAGAAGCCGATGACGCCGGTCAACAATGAACCGGTCCAGACATCTACTCGCAATAACTTGAGGTCATCTTTTGAGAGACGCTTATCTACTGCATAAGACTGAATAAAGGCGAGACCCCATGGCGCCAAGGTGGTTCCCAACGTTGCAGTCGCTAAATAGATCGCATCGTGATTTATTGGCATGGTTGGGATGACCAACCCTTTAAAGGCGGCACCCCAATGAGGATGAGACATAAAACCAGCAATGACGTAGGCGAGAAATACTGCACATAGTGCGAAGAAGACTTTTTCAACACGAGCGAATGAGCCACGAAGTACCAGCGCTGAAACAACCACTGCAGCAATCGGAACGCTGATATATCGAGAAAGTCCAAAGAGTTGTCCAGCGGCGGCGATACCAGCGAACTCCGCTGTCATAGTTCCAATATTGGCGATGATGAGCGCACTTGCACTCAGGATTCCAGAACGAGCTCCATACTTCTGGCGAACAAGTCCGAGCAATCCTTGACGAGTGACAACACCGATGCGCGCACCGAGATCTTGGAAGATAATCAATGCGATGGTAGATATCAAAAGAACCCACATCAGCTGGTAGCCGTAATGCGCTCCTAGTTGTGAATAGGTGGTGATGCCAGCGGGATCATCATCAGATAGTCCTGCAAGTACGCCGGGTCCCATAACTGCGAGAAATGCTGCAAGGCGAATCTTCTTTGGTGAGGGCGCCTTTGATGCCGGGCTCTTGGCCGTAGTCATACTCGACCCTCATCTGCAGTGAGCGCATCGACTAAGTCATCCGCAAGAATTCTGCCTATCGGCTTGCCTTTCACATCAACAACAACGATGGAAGAACCGCGGTTATTCGAGAACTCTTCGATAACCTCATCGAGCGGAGTATCAATCTTTACTGTGGTTGGGAATGGAGCGGCAATTAAGGTCTCAATGAGAGCAGTGGACTTTGCGGCAACAAGTTCAATTGTTTGAATATGATCAACGAGGCGCCCCTTGGAATCAACAACGAGAATTCCATCAACCACATCGCGCTCCTTATGTTCAATGAGCATCTTTAAGGCTGTTCCGACAGTATCGCTCTGTTTGATCACGAGCATATGTGTTGTCATCATTCCACCAGCAACTCGCTCATCAAATGAGATCAACTCGCGAAGTTCACGCGCCGTGCTCTTATCCATTTCGGCGAGAATCGCATCACGGTGCTCCTCATCGAGATCACGCATAACTTCAGCAGATTCATCTGGCTCCATGAGTGCAAGAAGTTCTGCTGCTCGTTCTGCAGAAAGTCCGCGGAGAAGTCCTTGGAGATCTTCTTCTTCCATCTCCTCCAGTGCATCTGCAGCAATATTGGGATCGAGCAAATCGACAAAGGCGCCTTGTTCGCGACCTGCAAGATCTTCAAGAAGGTCAGCAAGGTCAGCAGGGCGAAGTTGAGAGAGCTTTGAACGCTGGCCAGCAGTGACAACCACTCCTGTACCAGTGGTCAGAGAGGCAATCGTCGCCCAGTCCACGACATGATCAGGAGTTGGAAGACGACTAATCGCACCCGGGAAGAGTCGACGCAAGAAAGATCGGAATGAGATATCTACGCCAACCAGTCGAACTTCACGATCAAGTGTTGCTAGATAGAGATCAGATGAGCGAACAACGCGAAGGCCATCGACATCCACGATTTGGTGATCGAGTACATCTGCATCGAGAAGGGATTCACCTTCACGACGTTGAAAATCTTCAAGACTAATCTTCAATGATGAGATTCGAATTTCATCATTGTTAAGGGAGGAGATCTTTGCGCCCTTGATATACGACTTGCGCTGTCCAACTTTGACAATCAAACCTGATACTGGCGGATAAGTCGCATCGTCATGGCGAACCACGATATCGACGAGTCGCCCAATATCTCTGCCATTTTCATCGCGTACCGGACGGCCAATGAGTCCTGAGACTGAGACGAGTGAATCGCGAATCGATTTTTTGGTGAGAGCGTTATCGGAGCGGCCAACAATCTTCTTCGCCACCGTATTGATGGTGCTGACTGGTGGCGTTCTCATGGCCCAAGTCTAGGCGATCAAGTATGCAGAGTTAGCGGCACTCCCACGAGCGAACGAGGACGGATCAGCAATTTAGCCAAGAGTTCATCTATCGCTCTGCTGGCTGGGGCATCAGGTGAAGCAAGGACGATCGGCTCGCCATTGTCACCACCTTCGCGGAGGTGGCTATCAAATGGGATCTGGGCCAAGAGCGCGACATCACTGCCCACCAGAGTTGAGAGTCGCTTTGCCGTCTCTTCTCCCCCACCAGAACCAAAGATCGAGATCGCTTCGCCGCAGGTTGGGCAAGCAATATCACTCATATTCTCAACAACTCCAACAATGTGTTGTTTCAATTGGTGAGCGATGCGGCCGGCGCGCTCTGCAACTTCTGCAGCAGCAACTTGTGGCGTTGTGACAACAAGAATTTCTGATGCTGGAAGGAGTTGTCCCAATGAGATGGCGATATCACCAGTACCGGGAGGGAGGTCAAGGAGAAGAAGATCAAGATCGCCCCAGTAAGCGTCACTCAGAAGTTGTTCGAGCACGCGATGAAGAAGTGGACCACGATAAGCGATTGGATCAGAACGCTCTGGCTTGAACATCTCCATCGAAACGACCTTCACGCCAAATCGTTCTACAGGAATAAAGAATTGATCGATCGCAGTTGGTCGTTGACCAAGCACACCCATCAGACGTGGAACAGAGTGGCCATAGACATCGGCATCTAAGATTCCAACCTTTAAACCTTTACGCGCAGCCGCAACAGCAAGATTGACGGTCATCGATGATTTACCGACGCCACCTTTTCCAGATGCAACTCCGATCACTCGAGTGAGAGAGGAAGGATCTGCAAATTGAATCGTCTTATCACGGCCACCGCGCATCAACTTCTTAACAGCATCGCGCTGTTCTTCATTCATCGCGCCAAAAGTAAGTTCAACCTCAGAGACTCCATCAACGCCGAGTACTGCGGCGCGAATATCTCGATCCAAACGATCGCGCATTGGACAGCCAGCGATCGTCAGCAGAATATGAACTCGGGCCTTCTTCCGGTCAACCTCAATCGATTCGACCATACCGAGCTCGGTAATGGATCGATGGAGTTCGGGATCAGAAACTTTCGAGAGCGCTTCGCGAATCAAATCATTCAGAGATTGACTCATAAGAGG
>Ga0208253_1000073_pt1 | contig 43103 bp, 41 predicted proteins | sample CryBogCBE10Oct08_FD_184573 | JGI IMG/M metagenome (GOLD analysis project Ga0208253, IMG submission 184573) | Freshwater microbial communities from Crystal Bog, Wisconsin, USA - CBE10Oct08 (SPAdes) | ecosystem: Environmental > Aquatic > Freshwater > Lake | place: Crystal Bog, Wisconsin, USA...
CCCGATTACCAAGCTTGGAAGCGCAAATTAGTAATGGCTCGGTGGTCGGTAAAAATTTTAATATTGAGGATTTGTTTTCTTCTTACTTCGGAACTCATGCTCAATTACCACTCCTCCCGTTTCAAGTGTTTGGGGTAGATTGGCTGAGTTCACTGGACCGGGCGATGCTGGCCGATGACATGGGTCTTGGAAAAACATTTCAGGCTCTAGCCGGCATCTCGAAAATATTATTAGAAGGGCAAATAACAAGAATTTTAATAATCTGTCCGCGTTCACTTGTTTTCACTTGGTATGCGGAGATAAAGAAATGGACACCTTATCTATCGGCAACAGCGGTGATTCCTTCGGGAAATGCAGCGGAATTGGTATGGAAAAGCCGCACAGGTAAATCACAAATAATTATTACGAGTTACGAACAACTACGCACCAATTCAAATTTTATGATCGAACAAGCTCAACTTGTTGTTTGTGATGAAGCTCATAAGTTGAGGAACAGAACATCAAATTTATCCCAAAGTTTCCGGAGCTTATCCCCGCAGAAGATTTGGTTCCTCACAGGAACACCTGTCGAGAGAGATTCTGAAGATTTTGCGACTTTGTTTTCGTTACTACTGCCCAAGAGGTTTACGCCTTCGGACCACAAATTGGGAATAGACATTCTAAAGTCGCGAGCAAAACCTTACCTTTTGAGAAGAAGGAAGAGTGAGGTGCTTAAGGAGTTACCTCCGATGCTTGAAAGACAGGAATTCTTAGAGTTATCTCCTGAACAGTCGAGAAGTTATCGAACAGTGCTTTCAGATTCTGAAACTTCCACATTGGTTAAGTTTGGAAAGCTTCGCCAAATTTGCGATATAGATCCATCCACGGGAACTAGTACTAAGATAGATCGAATTCAAGAGCTACTTGAAGAAATATCAAACCTTGGAGAGAAAGCCGTAGTCTTCTCGTACTGGAGAAAACCCCTCACCGCTCTTTCCGAAATTCTCGAGAAAAAGATTCCTGGATCAACACAAATGTTGACAAGCCAAATGAATCTACTTCAAAGAGACTCCGCAATAAATAATTTCAAAAACAACGATGTAACATTGTTGGCATCAGCAAAGATAGCGTCTGAAGGATTGACACTGGTTGAGGCTAATCATGCAATTTTTATCAATAGGTGGTGGAACCCCTCCTCGAATGAGCAAGCTAGGGATCGGATACGTCGATTAGGCCAGCAAAAAACCACATATATGTATTCATTCACCACAATAGACACTATTGAAGAGAAAATTGATGAAATCCTTAACCGTAAAGAAATTGTAACTGAAGATTTAGTTAATGCCATGTCAATGTATTTGGGAAATACTTAGAAATCTTCCCTTAAATTGTGCTCCTCTAGTGAACGTGTTTATCAGAACTACCGCAGGCTTTTATTAGCGTCTTAAATGGTGAAGAACTGTTTCAAATTATATCTTTGGTCAAAATAGAAGGGTCTTCAAAGTGACCGATCTAGTATCGAAAATCAGATTTTCAGGCCTATAGTGGTCCTCGTAACCCGAGACTTGATTTTAAAGACTCATCGATGAAATCGAATAAATCTTCGCCGAATATATTAATTAAGCCTATTCCAGCTTGGTGAATTTGCTTCTCTATGCTTAAGTCTGGTTTTGAAATTCTGATAGTCACTTTTGTTCCTTGGCTGCGGGAGGTTTTTTAGAGGAGTAAGTTCGCTTTCTCTGAACGATAAGCGAAGCAGATGGTTGAACTTCCACCATATACTTTTCAGCAATTTTTGGATGCGATTTTATAAAAGCATCTTTATCGAATTTGGCTACCTCTTTAGATTGGCGATTCCACTTGCAAATACCTTCAATCCCTGAGTAGTCCTGGCAAAAGACCTTTAGATTTATTAGGGCGATCTCCTTATCCCATGAAGCATGAGCTTCGAATCCTAAAAGCTTTAAACTTATAACGTGTAAGTCTTCTTGTGTAGCTTTCTTAGATTCAAATTTAGAGAGAAATTCTTTGGCTAAAATTGAGAATTGATAAAGGTCCGGATCTACCTTCTCTAATGAAGCTATGAAGTTTTTTGGACGTGTTATTGTGAAAGCTCCTTTGGGTGCCGTGAAGGTTACTCTTGTAAATTCACCGTAAAGGTCAGCTCGTTCAGAAGCAAAAGCATCTACATTAAACTCCATTTTCATTTTCTTTTCTTGCACTTTTACGAACGGCGCTAATGCATTTTGTCTCTCATTTTGTGTGGCCGTCTGATCTGGCTCTGTAAGAATTCCTTTAAATACAGTTTTAATTTGTGCTTGTAAGCTATTACATTCATTAATTCGAATCTCAGCCGTGAGGAGTTTTGAATGCCATTGAGTAATTTCTTCAGTGGGTTTAACCATTTCTGGTTTGGAGGCTTTTTCCGCAAGTACTTCCGCAAGTGCAAATTTTTCTTTATTAGCGGTCGCAACTCGTACTAGTTCTTTTGCGGCATTCTTAACTAAACCCAATTGCTCATCCGTGAAATCAAACCATTCTCCATATATTCTTTCTTCCGCGTTGAGGTTGTGAATAATATTTTCAATCTCTGAAACGGCGGGAGTCTTGATTATAAAATCTACAAATAGTCTTCTTGGATTACCCGTTTGGTGCTCAAGGGCACGATCCTCAGAAGTTCGTTCTTCTCCAACTTTTTCTCGAACAATGCCGATTTTCACATACGGGGTCAACTGTCCCGTACGGACATCGATTTCACGAATGAAATAGAGTTCTCCTGGAGTCAGTTTCATAAGAAAAATTTACTGCGGCGCATTAACAAGCACCAGCCCGATCTTCTTGAATTTGCCCCCAAAAGATGCTACCTTTTTTCTAGGTCAAAGAACCTAAGCGTTAAGCCCTTCGGCTTGCTTAGTACCAACCGCGCTAACCGCGCACGGTGGTCTGAAGGAAGACCTGCTAGCGATGAAAGACACCGCTAGAAGAGCGGATCACCAGCGAAAGCACCGGGGTCCAGTTAGGGCCGGTTTTGTCATGAAAAATGAAGACATAGAGATGAAGGTTTACACGGTTGCAGTCGATTTGGGACCAGTTCTCTGGGCGGTCTACTGCGAGATTTGCGATGAGAACCTCAACGAAGGAACCCAGGATGAGGCGCTTGTGGGCCGGCTAGAAGCCCAGCACCAGGCCTTCCACCTTGGGCTGACTACTGCTGAATATCGCTTAAGCAAACGCAAAGGAAATCACTCTTGAGCGCGCAAGTCGAGCAAATAGCAGATCAATCTCATCTGGCAGAAGCCCTGTGGATAAATCTCTGTGGATAAACCGCACGGAAGGGGCTTTGTCGGTGGGTGGTAATAAGTTTCTCATACCAAAAGATAAGGAAAATAAATGGCGATTCGAACAGTAGATGATTACACGGTACGACCAGCAGAACCATATAAGAAATACATCACGCCTTCGTCTTTATATAAAGGCAATTGCGCAAGGTGCACATGGATGTCATATTGGCACAACTTCCAAATACCAGCGAATATGGCGCTTCAACAACACCAATCACGCCTTCAGGAAAAATCATATGACGGCATAGCGACGCAGAAGATCTCATCAGAACTACCTGAGGGCTGGACATCTCTTTTTAAGGGAAAGTTCGCTAGCAAGCCCATTTCAATTAATGGCGTTGAAACCCGGTGGAAGTTTTATGGTGAGCTCGACTTTCTCTCTGAAAACAAGGATGGGACTTATTCCATCATCGATGGCAAAGTATCCATGAAGCATGACGAAGCAGAGTTAGTCGCCAGCTACTGGACACAACTTGAGGCGTATGTCTTCATGTTAGAAAATCCTGAAAGCGGCGATCCTAAGAAGATCTCATCAATCGGTCTGCTCCAGTGGCGCGTAGCTGATGCGATTGATATGTCTCATTCAATCCACGGATTTAGTGTTGAAGAGCGGTATATCCCTGTAAAACGTAATCCAAAAGCATTTCAAGAATATATGGAGCGTTTTATTGGTTATATAGAGGGCCAATTCCCCAGGGCCAGCACAGAATGTCGCGACTGCGAATTCTTGACAACAATCGGTTTTTATAAGGTCTAGGGGGTCTAAATGGACAATAAAGAAATGAGCGAGCGAGAGATGTGGCTCGCACTTCCTACCGCAACTAAGGAAGAGAAAGCAGATCTCCTTCTCGGCTTATCTCGCGAGGCAAACAACCGAGGCGCTGGCAACGCATCCTTAGAGCTAGCACGTGCTGCACTCGATACGATCGAAGCAATGGGCGAGCTAGCCCCAGCAAACGACATTGCTAATGCTCACTACGCAATTGCATGGGCTTACAAAGGTATGGATAAAACTCGCGAAGCAGTTGAGGAAATGGATATTGCAATCGCTCTCTACCGTGAGAGCAGTTTTCCCTTTCTTTCAGGAGTACTGCGCACCCGTTCAATCTGGTGCGGTGAGATAGATGATTGGGAAGGCAACTTAGCCGGCCACCTTGAAAATCTTCGCAATGATGAAGTGGAAGGTGACCGTGAATGGGTCGCCAAAGGCTGGTTTAACGTAGGGGTTGCCTATCACGCACTTAAACGTCACGAAGAATCCCTTGATGCTTTTCTTAAAGCACGTTCCTATTTCGTTGAGATGAAGATGGTCCCTGAGATTGCAAGAACTGATCGCTGGGTAACGGAGTCTTATGTAGCTCTAGGTGACGGAGAGCGCGCCTATGAACATGCACGTAAGGCCATGAATGTTGCCGAACTCTCCAAAGACCTTGGAGCTTTAATGTGGTCAGAGTTGATGCTTGGTAAGGCGCTATTGGCGCTCTGTAACTTTGAGGATGCCGAGCGGTATTTTACCGCAGGTTATGAGAGAGCAACTTCAAGGGACGAATCAGATGTCAGCTGGGATTACATCGTTGAGGTCGAGGAAGAGCGTGTGAAACTCTTGCATAGGACTGATCGTGCCCAGGAGGCAGAAGAGGTTGAATCTCGCATCGCTACCGTAAAGGAGACCATCTCACCTCAGAAAACCTCGACGAGCGTTGAATCAAACTCTGAATGAGATTGTCAGTGGGCAGCTGTATGTTGTTTCTGTAGGAGAGAAAGGGGTTGAGGTGAACAAGGAAATTGAAGTGGCAGGAGAAAGCGGCCGCAAGAGATACATCACAGAGACAGAAAATGGAGATCTGCATGTCAACTGGGAGACCTATGGAAGAGGTCCTGATTCAATTAGTATGGAAACAAATCTAATTATTCAAAAATCTGAATTTGCGTTCATAAAGGCGCGGTTTGGCTTATCAGATCAAACTCCCATTGGCGAGGCTTTACTTGAAATATCAAAAACTGGTAAAGGTGACCAATTTATAGATGATCTAAACGAAGGCACTATTAAATTTGTTGAGCGGTTTACATTTTAATGGGAAATACTGCAAACAGACAGTGTCCAATGTGCCACTCAAACGACATCGACCAAAAGTGGAATTTCACCGCTTCATATTTTCAATGTAATAACTGTGGAGAGAGGTTTAAATGAAAAGATTTGTAATAGCAATTTGTGTGGTCACATCAGCAATTTGGGGAGTTAATCAGGCATGGGGGGCTGGGTCTGTATCCACCCCAACACAATCTGCCCAGGTTGCCCCATCTGTAGCTCTCATCGATAGCGGAGTAAACACCGCGTTATTTTCAAACATTGCTACCGAAGTCTGTATTTTGGAATATTCACTCTGCCCCAATGGCAAGTCTCAAAGTGAGGGACCTGGAGCAGCGAATACTGGGATTACGACAAACATGTCTTTGACCCATGGAACTGAGCTGGCTTCGATTATCAACAAAGTTAACCCGTCGATCAAGATCATTCCGATTCGTATCATTGGCATCACAGCTGCGGGTAATCCTTACCTCTATTCAAATAACGCAGTAAAGCTTGCTCTGGACTGGGTTGTGGCCAACCGGGCAAAATACAACATTGTTGCTGTGAATGTTTCACAAGGAAAAATATTCCCAAATTGCGGAGTTCCCGCTGGTACACAGGCAGATGTGGATGCCCTCAAGGCGGCGAACGTTCCAGTGATCGCAGCGACGGGAAATGACTCAAATAGAACTTCAATGATGTCAATTGCTTGTCTCCCAAATGTTATTTCGATTGGGGCAACAGATAATCCAGACCCTGGAGTTACTGGTAAGACATATGACCCAACGGCAAAGCCTTATATTGCGAGATATAGCAATGGCAATGCACTTACCTCTTTCTACTTGAATGCCAGATGGAACACTCTCCAACCAAACGGAGGTATCAAGTTCAGAGTAGGAACTTCTACAGCCACAGCAGCCTTCACAGGTTGGTGGACATTGAACTATAAAGGTTCATATCAAAATACCTATGACTACATAGCAAGTACTGCAACAGTTGCTTCAAATGATTGGTTAACAGGAAAGTACATATTTGTTCCGCAGACCTGATCCAACTAAGTACCGCTTACCTCAAGCAGTAGGAATTTTGTTTGGCGGCACGGTCCTCTCTGCTTGGGGAATCGGACTCATTCCTTTTGAGCAGTTACCTCTTCCTGGCTACTGGATCGGGATTATCTATAGGACTTTTTCTGGCTTGGCTTGGTTAGCAGCAATCTGGTATTTCTACCCGCAGGCTCTTTCCAGGTTTAAAATAACGTTGAGTAAGAGATTACCAATTGGGTTATTGATCGTTCTCTTCTTTACGGTAGGACCTATCTATCACTCTGACTATGCTCACAAATCCATCTTTGATGTAGTTGTTGTCTTTCTCTTTGCACTTGGTATTGGACTCGATGAGGACTTCTTTAGTCGAGGCTTAATCTTTGGTGCTTGTGAGTCTTATGGGATTCAGATTGCAGCAATCGTTTCTGCTGTGCATTTTGGACTTCTACATTTTGGAAACGCTATTTGGGGTGGGCAATCATTTTCTTTTACTTCTACCCAAGTCGTAGGAGCTATGGCATTTGGGTATTTATGTGTGGGGCTGATGCTTTATACAAAAACGATATGGGTTCCAGTCTTATTTCATGGACTTACTGATTTTCCTATGCAATTAGAGAGCGCTGCTTCATATAAGAATGTAGTGACTGGCCAGGCATATTGGCTCTATACATTTTCTTTCGCAATCCCCTACGTAATAGTCGGGTCTATTCTGATTAATTTCGCATCAAAGAATCAAAGTACTCTAATTTTACGTTTATACCGCAAACTCAAATTCGTGAATTAGAGGATGAAATTCCCTTTTAGAAACAAAATTCTTCATGCAGGGCTTGCCATTTCCTCGACTCACTTTCTATTATGGAGATATGAATTGCAGTGCATGCTCCTCTAAATTAGAAGAGTCCTTTAACTTCTGTCCAAACTGTGGCAAGAGTGTGCGGATCAGCCAATCTCCGCCGTTAAATGAACCACCAGGGATACCTGAGCGCTATCTTGTCGTCGCAAGAGAATTTGAAGAGCTAACGAACATCAAACTTACAAAAGACCAACTTTCTCGATTTGCGGCCCTCGATGAAGTGGGAAAACTAAGTGTCAACGATTCTGAACGAAGGAAGAAAGCTGGTCTAAAAGTACGAATAGAAAATGCTGATGGAACTTACATTCTTAACGTCAGTGCATGGCTGGTCGAAATGTATGAAACCCCCAATCCCAATGATAAAAAAACTTCTCGAGTATGGATTACACCCGGGGGCGTCAAGTATCACGCGATCAGAGAGTGTAGGGGGCTGCAGGACGGACAAAATTACGCATCGTGGAAGGGCAAGGACACATACGTTCCTCAATTTGTTACGCGAAAAGATGCAAAACAATTTTATGGCAAAAGTGCCTGTGAAGTTTGCAATCCAGGATAGGGAAATATCATCAAAGTGAATCTAACAAACGAGGAAGTTTTGAAAATTTGGGAAGCTAAGTGGGGCAAACTTGATGCAAAATGGAGTGGGCAATTTCTTCAATCGCCCTTGTTAAGTAAAATTGTTGAATTTGATGTCCACGTTATTGAAACTGCAGTAGCTAGGACAAGATACCTAGGAGGCATACTAATCGCGTGTCGAGAATCTAAATTTTCATATGAGTTTTCATATGAGGATGCGGTAACCAATTGCCCATCCTGTGGAACCCTTATCACAAACGTAGAAGGTAATTGTCGATGTTCTTAATTTTCGCCCCTGCCTCTAAGTAAGTCGCGGTGAGGAGGCAGCTCGAGATTACTTCGTCGAAATGGAATGCGACCTGCGGTTTCAAATACCAAGATTAATTTCTTCTTAAAGTCGCGACCGCAGATCTATGTTAACTGTTAATCTACGTGTGCTCGCACACATCAAAGGAGGATCTCTATGGCTACATTCCGAATTTTTTCAACCTAGACTCAGTACTTTGTTGATGTGAGAGAAGCAGATTCTCTCGAGGAAGCAAAGCAAATGATTGATGATGAAGACCTCGACGCACTCGCTTTTGATTCAGCAGAATTTGACGTAACAAAAATTGAAGAAGTAAACGAATAAGATAAATAGGTCAAGTACTCTTCAAGTACTCTTCAAGTACTCTGTAGAGATGGGTGCTTCCTAAGTTCTCTGATTCAAAAAGTGATTCATAGTTTCTGCTGCATCTCGTAGTGGTTTTTCAGCGTTGTGTACATAGGTATTCGAAGTGATAAGAACAGATGAATGCCCAAGAATACGTCGGATAGTCTCGATTCCAACATTATTCGAGTAAAGCAAGGTTCCTGCAGTATGACGAGCGTTGTGAAGACTGCGGCGTGGAATACTTGCATCATCTAAAGCTGCGTGCCATCGCTTGTAGTCAACTTTTGAATCGAGCGGATTACCGATCGAGTTTGGGAAAATTAGGTCGTTATCACACCAATCCTCACCTGCAGCGCTCTTCATCTCTTCAATAATCACACGATGTTTTGCGAGTGCGACTCGGGTCTCAGAGGGCAGGGCAATGCTTCTGACTGATGCGGAAGTCTTAAGATCAACAAATACATGGCTACCATTAATTTTCTGGATTTGTTTGTCGATGGTGAGCATTCCAGTGGCTTCATTGAGATTGCACCAGCGCAGTCCAAGCGCTTCACCTTGACGAAGGCCGCCGATAACAGCGATGTGAAGTCGAGCTTCCATGTAGGTGCCCTTTGCCTGGGCAAGTAGTTTTCTGACTTCCTCCTCAGTCAATGGAGTAATGGGCTTCTTCTCGAGAGGAATTTGAGAGACTTCACGAGCGGGATTTGTTGCAATTAATCCGTGCTCTACAGCGCTATTCAAGGCAACGCAGAGAAGGGCACGAGCTTGTTGCTGCGAACGGGGGCTCTGCCCCGCTGCCTTCATATTCGAAAGAAATTTTTTAATCTCGCTGCGGGTGAGGAGACGAAGTTGCATCTCACCGAGTGCGGGATAGATCCAGGTGCGTGCAAGGCTCTCATATCTACGCCACGTTGTCGCTTCGATCTCTGCTTTGTGTTCATGCTCAAGCCAATTACTGAGAAAACTCTTAAGGGTGATCGCTTCACGGCGCAAGCTCTTACTGCGAGCTGCAAGAGGGAGTTCTTGGACCTTCTCTTTGGCTTTGCGTCGAGATTCCTGTTGGGTCTTAGCCGTGCCTGTCACGATCTGGCCATTGACTCGGATCACTGTCCGATAGGAGTTACCGCCCTTGATCTTGTAGGTATATCCATGGCCATTGGCCTTACGGTTCTTCTTTGCCTTTACTTCTACTTCCATTGCCTTCTCCATCTATCTAAGGACGGCTTCTGCCGTCGTTTCTTAGATAACTACGGAAGCGATTGCGATGATGGATCGAAGGAGGGTTGCAGTGGCCTCGCCACCGATACCCCGATTTTCAATGCATACTATTTGCATACATAAGTCTTCGGATTTACCATCCCGCAGGTCTTTTTACGCGTAAAGTAGGGGATCTCGTGGTGAGTAAAGAAGGTGTCGGCGGACTGTAAATCCCCCGGCTCTGCCTTCAAAGGTTCAAATCCTTTACCCGCCACCAGCACTACTTATTTCTCGTTACACAAAACGCTCACGCTTAGCATAGAGTCATCTCATTGATTGACCCCAACCACAAGGTTGTAGCTCTCAGCTTCCATAACTACCTAAACGGTTGATAGTGAGAGTAACGACTCTATGGGGGCATCTAGTGGGTTACTCCCAGAATGATTCTCACGATTTCTATCACGATGATCCAACTGAGTCAGCACCGAAATCAATAAAGCGAAAGCTTTCACCGATTCTGTCGCTTGTATTACTCCTAGTCGGCGGAACATATTTAGTACAAACAACACTTGCTGCGAATATCGCGCTAAATACAGGTGCCCCAATTGAATTTGGCCAGGGAGTAACAGCAACAAGTGCTTGTTCAGGTGCAACAGACCTAACTATTACTCCAAACTCAACCTTTACTAATGCATCCGGCGCTGGGGATTACTACTTCTCTTCTGTAAATGTTTCGAATATTCCTTCTGGCTGCTACGGCCAAGATTTCATAATTAATGCATATGGAAATACGGATGCCTCGCCTCTTGCGCTTTTCAATTCAACTTCAAAAAGTGCAGTGGTTTATAACAACTCCGGAACGTTTGAGCTTGGTGTCGGGTCGGTCAGTGGTGCCAGTATTACTAGTGGTTCTGGAACCTTTACGGTTACCTTTACAAATCCAGTCGCAACTTCAGGGTCAGTATTCAAAATAACTTTGCAAAGTGGTGGTCATACAGCAGTTCTAACTTGCGCTACTGGTGGAACTTGCATAGTTGGCGACACAGGCCCAGGTGGCGGAAAAGTCTTTTATGTTGCTGGTTCACCATTTGCTTGTGGTCCAACAAGATCAGCGACTTGCACGTACCTAGAGGCCGCACCAGCTCTCTGGAATGCTGGTGCAGCAGAGCCATCACGCCAGTGGGCTCAATCCACACCGGTGAATTATGCAAGCACAATCGTTAACAACGTCACCTCACCAGAGACTGCAACGGAAACTGCAATTGGTTGGGGCTATCGCAATACCCGAGCCATTATCTTGCAAGGAAATAGTGTTACTGCTACCTCGGCTTCAGCTCTTGCAGATTCATTTGCCGTCACTGTTTCAGGTGTTGCATATGATGACTGGTATTTGCCATCGAAAGATGAGCTCAATCAAATGTGTAAGTGGGAACAAGGCGTCACGGGAGATGCATTAACAAACTTAACTACAGTTTGTGCTGGTGGCACTTTGAACAGTGGAATGGGAGCGGCAGGATTCGTGGTTGGCTCCTACTTGTCCTCCTCTGAGTTCAGTCAGTACAGCGCGTACAGCCAGTACTTCAGTGTTGGCGGCCAGGGCGGCCAACTTAAGTCCAATTCCAACTACGTTCGTCCAGTTCGGGCTTTTTAGCCCTTCATCTATTCACTTATTTGAACTACGGACTGTAAATCCCCCGGCTCTGCCTTCGAAGGTTCAAATCCTTCACCCGCCACCCAGTTACTCGAACGAACTACTTGGCTAATATTTCTTTATGGGCTCGCATATTTCATTTAACGTTAATGGCACGACCGGTGAAGGCTATTTAGCAAAGCCAACATCTGGGTCGGGACCTGCGGTCATCGTTATCCAAGAGTGGTGGGGACTAGTCGGACACATCACCGACGTCGTCGATCGTTTTGCCGCCGCTGGTTTTGTTGCCTTCGCTCCCGATCTGTATCACGGTCAAGCTGCGTCTGAGCCAGACACTGCCAAGAAACTGATGATGGAATTGCAGCTCGACGCCGCTGGAAAAGAGATGAGCAGCGCCGCGGCCTACTTACTTTCACTACCCGAAACATCATCTTCAACCGTTGGCGTAGTTGGATTCTGCATGGGTGGATCGCTCGCGATTTGGAGCGCCACGCTTACCGCAGACATCAGCGCCGCCGTTGGTTTTTATCCCGGCGCATCATGGGAACGTCACGCGCCACAGTGGAAGAATTACAAGGGCAAGGATGCGATGATTCACTGCGCTGAGAGCGATGGCACTTCGACCGCGCCTGGAATACAAGAAGCAAAGACAAATATTGAGTTGGCAGGCGGAGAAGTTCAGGTCTTTGATTACCCTGGAACCAAACACGCTTTCTTTAATAGCGACCGGCCAGAAGTTTATGACGAAAAGGCAGCCGAAATTTCCTGGAGTCGCACACTTGTTTACCTTAAGAGCTCTCTGCATTAATGCCTAAAGTAATTGTCATCGGCGCCGGTGTTATCGGCTCAGCTATCGCCTTTGAGTTGGCCAAGATCGGTTTTGACGTAGGAGTAATTGATAAAGCTGCCGGAGCTGGGCAGGGCTCGACTAGCGCGTCCAGTGCCGTAATTCGATTCAACTACTCCACCTATGATTCTGTAGCCTTGGCATGGGAAGCCTTTCATTGCTGGAAAAATTGGAAAGAGCATTTAGGAGTTTCACTTAGCTCATATACCAAGCTTCATGACGTTGGCGTGATCATGCTTGATGCTCCGGTTATATCGACCGAACGAACGGTCGCGCTCTTTCAGCAAGCGGGCGTTCCGCATGAAGTGTGGAGCGAAGCTGATTTAGAGCAGAAGGCTAATTACCTAGATTCTGGAAAGTATTGGCCTCCGAAGCCCGTCACCAGCGAAGAATTTTATGAAGCAGCAAACCAGAAGCTCGGAGCTATCTTCACGCCTAATGGTGGTTATGTTGATGACCCACAACTTGCGGCAGAGAATTTAGCGAGTGCAGCTAAGGTTAACGGGGTTACCTTTCGATTTAAGTCCGAGATTGCAGCCATCCTTAGAGAGGGTGGCCGAGTCCGAGGTGTCGAATTAACTAATGGCGAGAAGTTATATGCAGATGTAGTTGTTAATGCCGCTGGCCCTTGGTCTGGCAAAATTAATGAGCTAGCTGGCGTCGCTCAAGATTTCACCATTGAAGTAAAGCCAATGCGGCAAGAGGTGCATCAAGTAGATACGCCGCTCGAGCTCCTGCCAGGGCCGATCGTTGGGGATGTCGACTTAGGTATTTATCTGAGAGCGACACCTAATGGTGCGCTATTAGTTGGCGGTACCGAACCAGAGTGCGATCCGCTGGAATGGGTGGCCGATCCAGAATCTGCCAATATGGTCCGCACCGCGGAACGATTTGAAGCCCAAGTAACAAGGGCTGCTCGCAGATTACCAGCGCTGCAGATTCCTAATGCTCCATTGGGGATAGTGGGTATTTATGATGTCGCATCCGATTGGACGCCAATTTATGACCAGAGTAATTTGGCTGGGTTTTTTCTGGCGATTGGCACCAGTGGAAATCAATTCAAGAACGCTCCGACAGTGGGGCAGCTAATGGCAACACTAATTAGCGAAGTTATGGCTGGGCGAGATCACGACATGGACCCAGTGAAGTTTCAAGGAAGTCATACCAAGAACGAGATTAATATTGGTGCTTTTTCTCGCAAGCGTCCATATAACTCGGAGAATACGCATTCTGTAATGGGATGAAAAAAGCCCCACCTTTCGGCGGGGCTTTTTCTAAGTTAACTAATTAAGGAAATTATCCCTTGTAGTGAACTTGTGCCTTTGGATCTGTTACTGGTTGTCCAGCAACGACCTTGTAGACATCGAAGGTACCTGAACCAACGTCACCGTTAGCATCGAAGTCGACTTCTGACCAAGCACCTTGGTAGGAGAACTTGGTACCAGCAGCTGCAGCCTTCACAGCTTGATCAAGGTGCTGCCATGAAATCTTGGCACCAGATGGACCACCAACTGCGCGGAGACCCTTTGCAAGGTCAGCAGCAGCTGTGCTCTTGGCGTAGATAGAAGCCAAGCACTCGAGAACTGCTGCATCGTATGCAGCTGGATCTACGAATGTTTGTGATGCAGCTGGAACAGTTGCTTCAAAAGCGCTCTTCCAAGCCGCAGTCTCAGTTCCGGATGCTGCAGCAGCAGTTCCGCGAACACCATTCATGTACTTTGCTCCAACAATCTTGATGGAGTTAGCGTTATTGAATGACTCGGTCATGAATGTACGTGTTTGGTCCCACTTCTTGGTACGAACTAGAGCAGGAGCAACCTTTGCGAATGTCTCTTCGAAGTCAACAATGAACCATGCTGCAGGCTTACCAGAAACAATCTTTGTTGCATCTGAATCGAATGTTGCTGAGTTTGGATCATAAAGAACGGAAGTTCCGATCTTTCCACCATTTGCCTTCCAAGCTGTTTGGAATACGCCAGAGAGCGCACTACCGAAGGCATCATTACGTGCTGCCACGTTAACAAGTGCTTTCTTTCCAAATGCCTTACTCATAGCAAGTACTACAGCTTTAGCTTGTAGTGCATCTGATGGATAGTTGCGGAATAAGGTGTCGTTATCACCAAGAGTTGAAAGAGCTGGTGATGAAGCGGCAGGGCTCATGATGACAACTTGATCAGGAATACCAACTGCTGCAGCTGCAGCAAGAGTTGTACCTGATGTCATTGGTCCAACAAGTGCGTTGGCACCATTTGATTCGACGAGCTTCTTGGCAGCTTCTACCGAAGTAGCAGGAGTTGCTTGATCATCTTCGGTTCCAACAACTGTGCAAGAGCCAGCAACGCCAGCAGCCTTCATGGCATCGTTGACTTGGGAAACTCCAAGCGCAGCGGCCTTAGACATCGGTGGGCCGTAAGTAGCAAGTTGACCTGTTAATGGAAGGACGATTCCAACTTTCATATCAACGCCAGCAGCTGCATTAGCGCCAACGGATGTACCAAGTAGTGCACCTGCTGCAATTGCAGTGGTTGCAACGACTATTAGTCCACGCTTCTTCTTCATAGTTCTCCTAAGCATGTAGTTCGCCCCAGAAGGGCGGGTTCAGACTTAGAGTAACCGAGTGCCTAGGCTGATTGTCGAGGGATTAATTATTACGTTTTGATTACCTTTTCTGGCGACCGTTAAAAAGAGAGCAGATTTACCGCTTACCGAAGTAGATGCCCACAATCTCAGGGTCAACGGCTAGCTCCTTGCCCGGGCCCTCATGGCGGTTCTTGCCCATATCTAGGACATAACCGTACTGAGAGATTTCAAGTGCCCTACGGGCATTCTGTTCCACCATCAAAATGGTGGCGCCAGTTTCGTTGATCCGAACTAGCTCATCAAAGAGTTGATCGACCAACGCTGGAGCTAATCCCGCAGATGGTTCGTCGAGGAGCAAAATGTCAGGCCCAGACATGAGGGCGCGAGCCAAGGCCAACATCTGACGCTGCCCGCCAGAGAGCGTGCCGGCTCGATCTCTCTTGCGAATAACTAAATCTGGATATTGTTTGTACAACTTCTCTTTGCGCTCTTCCAGTGATGTTCCACCGTTGTGTTTGTAGCCCACATCGAGATTCTCATCGACGGTAAGAGTCGGGAAGATATTTTCAATCTGAGGGACATAAGCAATTCCGATATCAGCCAGATTATGTGGCTTAGTTTGACGAACGTCGATGGATTCACCGCTGAGCTTGTGAAGCAAGATTTCGCCGGCGGTGACTTTTGCGATTCCATAAATTGATTTGAGTATGGTGGATTTGCCAGCGCCATTTGGTCCAACGATTGTGACGATGGCATTTGCCGGAACTTGGATCGAGACGTTGTTAAGAATTTGTACATCGCCGTAGCCTGCAGAGACACCTTTAAGTTCAAAGACGGGAGTAGTCATTAGCTGCTCTTTCTGCGAGATCCGAGGTAGGCATCGATTACAACTTCATTCTCATAAATAGAGTTAGGAAGACCATTAGCAATTACAGTTCCTTGTGCCATTACATAGACCTCATCTGAAATATTCATAACCGTCTCTAAATCGTGCTCAACGAGCAAGAAAGTCAGGTCATGTTGCTTCTTCAAGGTTTGCAGAACATTTACTAGTTTCTCGACTAGCGCTGGATTAACGCCAGCAAATGGCTCATCTAGGAGCAGCATGGTGGGCTTAGCCATCATCGCGCGAGCGAGATCAAGAAGTTTGCGCTGTCCACCAGAAAGAATTCCGGCATATGAATCGACGAAGCTTTCGAGTCCTACTTGTTTGAGCAGGTCTAGCGCGCGCTCCTCCGCCTCGTTCTCAAAGCGTTTACGTACTCGTGGAGTTAGTACTCGCCACAGATGATCGCCAGGATTTTCCTGCGCAGCTAACAAAATATTCTCCATCACGCTTAAGCGACGGATGACCTTTGCGCCTTGAAAGGTGCGGATCAATCCGAGTCGGGCAATTTGGTGTGGATTCTTCTTGGCAATTTCGGTGCCATTGAAGGTGATGGAGCCAGAGTCAGGAGAGATGGCGCCAGAGATAAGGTTAAAGAGCGAGGTCTTACCGGCGCCGTTGGTCCAATAATTGAGGTAACGCTGCCACGCTTTATCGAGAGGCTAGCGTTCTCACAGGCGCGAACGCCGGCGAAGGATTTTGAAACGCCGCGAACTTCCAGAATGTTATCCATCTTATTCAAGCACCATTTCCTCTCGCTTGCCGAATATTCCTTGTGGCCGCTTTAACATCAAGAAGATCAGTACAAATCCGATAATCATGACGCGAAGGTAGGCGCGTTGTACTGAATCAAACCAAGTAAATGGCGGGAACTGGAAGAAGCGGGTTCCGGCATACAGGAAGCCAAAGAAGAGCGCACCAAGTGGAACGCCTTTAACTTTGGTAGCACCGCCTAAAATAATTACCATCCAGGCGAAGAAGGTAACGATGGTCTGGAAATCGGCGGGATCGAGAATTGAAAATTCAAGCGCCCAATAAATTCCAGCGATTCCACCGATGACTGAACCAACGATGACCGAAGAGAGACGGAAGAGAAATACATTCTTACCCAGTGAAGCTGGAACATCATCATCTTCTCGGGTTGCGCGAAGAACTCTCGCCCAACTTGTTCTTTGAATGTAGCTCATGATGACCAGAAGGATGATGGCGGTAAGCCAAACGATAAGTAAGAGCGCCATATCTCGGGAGGCAAAGCTGCCGAAGATTGGCTTAATTTTATCTTGGATATTGGCTAAGACTTTATTGAAGGAATCGGTATAGGAGGCATATCCCTTTGAACTTGGGATGTTGAGCGAGCCTTGCGAACCACCAGTTAAGTGATCTGAGTTGTGAATGATGTATCGAACAATTTCCGAAAAAGCGATACTCACAATAGAGAAGTAATCACCGCGCAGTCGCAGCGTCGTTAGCCCCAGGAAGGCTCCGCCAAGTCCGGCCATCACTACTCCGGCGAAGCAGGCGAGGTAGAGATTCCAGTTGTAGGTAATAACCAGGATTGCCATTGTGTACGAAGAGAGCGCCATCATCGCTACATGGCCAAAGTTAAGGATTCCGCCTAGGCCATATTGAACTTGTAGACCAAGGGCGAAGATGCAGTAAACGCCAGCCATGAGTACAACGAAGACCCAGAAACCAGGTTGGAGAAATGCTGTCATTAGATGCTTCTCGCTTTCACTCCAAGGAGACCTTCTGGTTTAACAAGTAAGACGATTCCTAAAGTAGCGAATGCGACTACTGGCTTATAAGAGCTTGGGATTCCACCGAAGAGGACGTGCCAGGTAGATAACTCCATTACTAGTCCAAGTGTCATGCCACCAAGAAGTGCGCCGTAAGCATCACCGATAGTTCCGAGAACTACGGCGGCGAAGATTGGAAGGAGCAAAGTCCATCCCATCGTGCTATCGAATCGACCTTGAACCATGCCTTGGAAGATTCCCGCTAGTGCGCTCAAGATGCCGTTAATGATCCAGACATAGCGCACAACTTTATTTACGTTGATGCCAGAGACTGCCGCCAGCGATGCGTTATCGGAAAATGCGCGCATATCTTTGCCGATGGTTGATTTCGCCATAAAAAGTCCAAGGGTGACGATCGCAGAGCTAGAGAGCAAGAGAACTATCAACTGCGAGGTTGCGATATTTGCACCAAGGAAGGAGAAAGTCGCGGTCTCATTAATTGAGAATTTGCGGCTACCGCTTGAGAAGATCATCAAAATACTTTGGCGAAGGATTAGTGCAACGCCGGTTGCGACGAGGAATAGGGCAAGAGTTCCGGCCTTGCTATCGCGCAGACGCCTCCACAACAACCAATCGAGTCCAAGCCCGAGCGCGGCAATTCCAACAATCGCGACTACAACGGCTGCGACAAGTGGCCATCCTTCAGAGACACTTAAGAAGACCGCGATAAAGGCGCCGAGCGTCATGAAATCGCCGGCGGCAAAATTAACCAGGCGAAGTACGCCATAGACCAGTGAAACTCCTACCGCTGCCATGGCGAGGATTGAACCCGTGACCAGGCCATTAAATAGGAGTTGTACGAACTCAGCCATTGTTATGGACTCCATTCAACTGTAGGTAAATCGCTGTAGTTAGTTTAGGATAAATCTGTGAGCGAAAACGATATGGAGCTATACGACTTACGAGTTGTGGTTGATCGTATTGAAGGTCGCTCAGTATGTGGGATGAAGGTCGGAGATTATTTCGAACTGACCAATAGCGCCGAGCTTCGAATTCCTGAGGGAAAGCATTTCTGTATCTACGCAATTCAGGCGGTGACTCCATTACTCCCGGCAAAGCAGCGCCAGCTCCCAGCGGGAGATTGGCTAGAGAAGGATTCATTTGTCTGCTGCCCCGATCCGGAAGAACGATTAATAATGCGAATTGAACGTACTCGAAAAGTTTCACTCAATTCAAGCGATTTAACATAACTATTTAATTAATTATTGTTGGTGTGCATGATGTTGCGATGCTTATCCGAATACCTCTCCAGTTGATAGACATCTCCATCGGGGCCTTTTGCCTCCGAAATAATATTTGCAATTGCGGCTAACTCATCTTCCTTAAATTTAATCTCAGGAATCTTGAGATTTGATTGGAGGTGGGAGATATTCCTTGCCCCAACAATCACGCCCTTAACGCCAGGACGATTTAAGGTGTAGGCCGAAGAGATAGTTGCGATATCGGTATCGTGCGAATCGGCAATCGACTTTAAGGTCGTGAGCAACTTTTGGAAGAGCGACCAACCGCCGAACTCTTCAATGATGAGCTGGTATTTAACGTTGGAGCGGGTCTCTGCTGAGGTCGGTTCCGGTGTTCCGAGGAACTTCTCCGAGAAGAAGCCACCTGCGACTGTGCCATAACAGAGGATTCCAATGTCATGTTCGATGCAGTAATCCACCAGCCCATTTTCTGGACGACGATCGAGAATTGAGTATTGAAGTTGGATACTTGCTGGCTTAAATCCAGCCTCCACAAATTCCTTAACGTGTGGCAGATCAAAATTCGTTATGCCCACGTGGCGAATCTTGCCGGCGGCTTTGAGCTTAAAGAGCTCTTCCATCGCAACGATGTAGTTATTGGCCTCATATTTCCACCAATGGAATTGGACTAGATCGACTTGGTCGACACCGAGGCGGGAGAGTGAACGATGAACGATGGTCGATACATCGCTGCGATCAAAGTCGTGCAAGAAATTCTCGTTGGGCACATATTTAGTGTGCAGTTGAACTAAATCGCGATTAGCCAAACGCTTTACCGCTTTGCCGATGAGCTCTTCTACACCGGTATAGATATCACCAAAATCCAGTGTGGAGATTCCGGCTTCAACAAAGGCCACGGTATCTGAGATCGCTTGTTCATCTTCGATCTTGGTGTTGAGCGAGTGGCCAGAGCTGAGTTGCCATCCACCCTTAATGACGGGGGAGATCTCATAACCTTTGGTTAATTCGCGCTTAGTCATTAATTATTGCTTCCACTTCAATCTCCACCATGTACTCATCACCTATTAGGTTTGCTTTGACCATAGTGTTGGCGGGGCGAATATCGGCAAAGCGTTCACCGTGAACTCGGGCTATTGGTTCCCAGTACTTCAAATCATTGCAATAGATACGGCTGCGAACGACATCAGATAATTTGCCTCCGAGTGATTCAATTGAGGCTTCAATTTTGTCGATGACAAAGTGAGTCTGTGCAAGCGGATCGCCCATTCCGACCGAGAGTGAGCCATGAGTAGCAGTAGTGCCAGAGACGAAAATTCGCTCACCGACTCTAAATGCACGTGAATAGCCGGCCAGAGTCTCCCAGGTAGTACCCGAATCAATGTAGCTGCGATTGCCTTTCTGGGTAACGTGATAGACCGCTGGAAAATCCTCGAGATGATGACTTAGATCGCCAGAAGCGGTGAGATATGGAGGCTTGCGATACTCATCTCCGCAATCTCCTGGAATGGGATCAAGTGTGGCGATGGCGTTTGTGATGCGCATTATTTGTGAGCCAGAGAGCTCAAAGGAGAAGAGGGCAGCTGCATCTTCAATATGTGCATTTTCACCGAGGCGAGCACCAATAATCACGCTACCTACCGCTTTGCGTGTGAGCTGATACTTGCTCGCGATGGTGGAGATGGAGCGGCCTGTTTCTTGGGCAACCGCATTTACTTCTGAGAGAACGTGCTGGAATTTGTCCCAGCCACCAGCGGCATCGATAAAGCGCTTGTATTTCATGAGTGACCAGTTGGAGAGTTGGTCACCAGTTGGTTCGGCCTTGCCGAGCCACTTATTGGAGATAAATCCGCCGCAGAGCGTTCCGTAAGCGAGAATCTTTATACCGGCTTGATCACAATAGTCGGCCATATCTCCGGAACCACGACGGTCAATAAGTGAATAGGAAATTTGGTTGGAGACGATATTTACACCGACAGATTTAGCGATACGAAGATGAGCGGTATCGAAGTTCGTGGTGCCAATTGCGCCGATAAGCCCTTCTTCTTGAATCTCCTGCAGATAGAGCAAAATATCTAGCCAAAATGGATTTGTGAAACTCCAGGCATGGTATTGAAGTAGATCAACCCGATTAGTTTGTAGGCGATTTAAGCGCTCTTCAACTGCCGCTCTTACCTCTTCCCGAGTCACTGGACCCGGCTTAGGAACCCACTTGGTAAGCATGTGAGTTTCTCGGCCAAGCGGAGAGTTCTTTTGAAAATAGCCGGCGATAATCTCGGCCGAACCATAGTGATCGGCCATATCAAAGGTATTCAAACCTGCGATGACATATGGCTCCATGAAATTAGAAGTAGCAGCTGGATCTAGAGTCTTTCCATCCTTCTCCATGTCAGCGATCTGCCACAGGCCCGTAATTGCACGGGATATTTCTAGACCTTTACTTAACTTAACTCGCTCTACTTTTGCCATTGAATTAGTGGCGCAAGAATGACTTGTGCTTTGCGAATGCGGCAACGACCTTCTCAACATCTTCTCGGTTGTTGTAGAAGTGCGGTGAGATTCGAATATTGCCATCGCGTGATGAGGTAACAACCTTCTCAGCTTCTAGCGCCGCTACGTGAGCATGTTCATCGGTTGAGGCAACCGCGAGCATCGCTGCATGGTTAGCGCGATTAGCCGGAGTTACGACGACTCCACCAATGGATTCAATTCCTGCGCGAATCTCTTCATGAAGTGGTGTTACGTAGTTATAGATATTGTGAATTCCCACCTCAAGCAATAGCTCAAGTCCGGCAGCTGCGGGATAGAGCGAAGGAATTGGGGGCGTTCCGGATTCAAATCGACGAGCATCCTTAGCTGGATCGTATGCATGAATATCCATCGCAAAGATATCGCGAGCGGCAAACCAACCTGTAGTAGTTGGAATGAGGTGCTTGGTGGTGGATTCGCGAGCAAACATAAATCCAATGCCAGGAACTCCAAGCATGTACTTAAGTACGCCACCGACCAAGAAATCTGCTTTCAGGGTTGAGAGATCAATCGGAACTGTGCCAACACCTTGGTAGGCATCAATCAGGACGAGCGCTCCCTTTTTGTGAGCAGCTTCGAGGATCGGTTCAATTTCGGTCATGGTTCCGTTTCGGAAACAAACGAGTGTTACTGAAACAACCAAGGTCTCATCATCGATGGCATTGATAAGTGCGCTCATATCAACGGTGAGGTCTTGCTTGCTAGGAACGTGAACGACCTTTGCTCCGCGACTCTCTTGGGCGTGCCAGATTTGACCAATAGTTGGAAATTCATTCTCGGTAGTGACGATTTTATTTCGCTTGCCACTGAAATTAAGCGCGGAAGCAAGTGAAGCAACTGCTGCCGATGTAGAAGTGGTTACTGCCATCTCAGCAGCTGGAACGTTAAAGAATTGTGCAAGCAATCCGCGAACCTTTTCCTGGTGACCAGCCCAATCGCCCCATGCAGAGCCATTAAGTTCCATGGTCTTGAGATAGGTGCCAAAGCTGGCGCGTACCGAATCGGCGAGTGCGCCCTGGGAGCATGAGTTCATATAGGTGACATTGTTAAAGACGGTGAATTGATCGCGATAGATCTTTGCTAAATCGTTTACCTCTGTATTAGCGGCCAAGATATGCCCTCCGTAGTTCCTCATGGCCAGCGAGTTCGCTAGCTGCTCCTTCCAGAACAATACGCCCTGTCTGAAGTACATAACCTCGGTCTGCAACCGAGAGTGCCATATTGGCGTTTTGTTCAACAATTAACATCGATATGCCCTGAGCATGCAGCCCGGCAATCATTTCAAAACTCTGTTCAACTAATCTAGGCGAGAGCCCCATAGAAGGTTCATCCATCAAGAGCAAGCGTGGGCGAGACATTAATGCACGACCAACCGCAACCATCTGTTGTTCGCCGCCAGAGAGTGTTCCGGCAAGCTGGCTTTGACGATCTTTCAATTTGGGAAAGAGTTCAAAGATTCGCTCGAGGTCCGCTGGATCAGCTTCACCACGAACATATGCACCAATTTTTAGATTCTCGAGCACGGTCATTGGTCCGAAGAGGCGACGATTCTCGGGAACAACTGCAATACCCATCTTTACGCGAACCGAGGTTGATTTTTTCGTTACATCTTCGCCAGCGAAGGTAATTTTTCCTACTTTTGGCGAGACCATTCCAAGTGCGGTTTTGAGTGTGGTGGATTTGCCGCAGGCGTTGCCACCAAGCAAGCAAACAAGTTCGCCCTCATTAACGTGGAGCGAAACTTTTTGAAGGATATGAATTGCGCCGTAGTAGGTATCGACTTCTTCCAGAGTTAACAGTGGAGTCATTTGCGATCCGCCGATCCTTTTCCTAGGTAAGCATCAACCACATCAGGATGTGTCGCCACGCTATCAAAATCGCCCTCAGCAATTTTGACGCCATGATCAAGTGCGATGACGCGATCGCTGATGCCTTCAACGACATGCATATCGTGTTCGATAACCAAGATGGTGAGTTCCTTTTCGGCGCGAAGTCGACCAATCACATCGGTAATTTCCTGAGTCTCCTTCGGATTCATTCCTGCAGCCGGCTCATCCAAAAGCAAAACCTTTGGGTTGGTTGCTAATGCACGAGCAATCTCAAGGCGGCGACGGTTGGCGTAGGAGAGTGAATATGCGGGTTGATCCCAGCGATATCCAGTAAGTCGAGAACCAAAGAAGTTAAGAAGCTCTTCTGCCTTTTCGCGCACAGCTCGCTCTTCCCGCCGACTGGAAGGAAGGCCAAGTGCGGAGGAGAAGATATTGGATTTAGTTCTCGCGTAGGTTGCCGACATTACATTTTCAATAACCGACATATTGAGGAAGAGGCGAACGTTCTGGAAGGTACGGGCAATTCCTAAACGGTTTACATCAGCTGGATCTTGGCCGGCAATCGATTTGCCATTGAGTAAAACTTCACCAGATGTTGGGGTGTAGATACCGGTAACGACGTTGAAAAGCGTTGTCTTTCCGGCGCCATTTGGACCAATAACGCTGACGATTTCACCTTTATTTACGGTGAGATCGAGTTCGGTAAGTGACTTAAGAGCATCGAACTGCATGGAAACTTTCTTTAGCTCTAACATTATAAAACCTCCACTCTGGCTTTACCCAGGAAGCCTTGTGGCCGCACAATCATCATTACTACCAACATGGCGCCGATGATGAGCTGGCGAGTTGTGCTGGCATCTGCCACCAAACGATCCTCCCAAAGGAAGATGGCGATATAGGCGATGAATGGGAGTAACCACGGCTTAATAGCTTCGTGCGCGATGGAGTAATAAGCCACCAACGCAATAAGTGCAATAAATGCCATATTGCCCCAGACAATTCGGTTTGCTGGAAGCACTAGCCAATATTGAAGCACCTTACTTACAGGTGCAATCGCCCAAACTTTGGTTGGAGTGGTTGTTAAGTGTGAAAGATAGAAGAGTGCCTTTACTGGGTAGCCGATGACAACCAGCGCACCGATATTGATTGCGAATTTCTTCAAATTCTTTCCGATTACTGCAATCGTGACAAGGAGGACAGCTAGGAAGAGGAATTCGCTGTAGTTCTGTACACGCAGAATTTCGGGCAGTACTGACATCACAAATGCGCCGATAATCGAACCAGGAATGCTGCCGCTTCCACCTAAAATCACAGCAGCATAGATCAAGGTTAGAAGTGGTATGTCAAAGCCATTGATAAATACCGCGTCCTGAATTCCAGCGAAAATTGCTCCAGCTAAACCGGCAATCGCAGCGCCTACGACGAAGGCGAGGGTTTTGAGGTTGTTGACCTTGATACCCATAGATTGTGAAGCCAATGTATCTTCTCGAATGGTCCGCCAGGCACGACCAACGCGAGTGCGGTCGATACGAACTATCGCGATGAGAAGAAGCGTCAGAACGACAACTAATAACCAGTAATAATCAGTGGTCGATTTAAATGCGCGCCCAAATAACCTAAATGGATCAAGTCCAGGAATTCCATTTGAGCCACCGGTGATATCCGTTGAATCAGTGTGGCCCGGGAAGGTGATGGAGTCAGAAGAGAGAACTAATTGAATAAAGATTTGACCAAAGAAGAGTGTGACGATGGCCAGGTAATCACCAAATAATCTGCGCGAAGGCAAACTGACTAAATATCCGAGAAATGCGGTGACAATAACAATAGCTGGTACAGATAGATATGTGGGCCAGTGTTGGTTGAGTTGCGAGGAAGAGGTAAGTGCATATGCATATGCACCAAATCCATAGAAGGCAACAAAGCCAAGATCGAGTAGACCAGCAAAGCCCATCACGATATTGATACCTAAGGTCATCATTAAAAAGACGCCTAGGTTTGAGGCGATACGAAGTAGATAAAGGTTATGAACAAAGAGGCCAAAGAAAATGGCGACAAGGGCGAGCACGGAATAGCGAACTCGGTTGGATACGCGTTGATTCAGTAGGTCAATGACTCCAGGCAATCCAGCTCGACGTTGTAAACGCTTCTCGTGCTGTGCGACCCATTCGTCGGTACCAATGCCAAGTTTTGAAGTATCTTCACTCATCGCTTATGCCTTCACAATCGCTTTTTTACCGAAGAGGCCGTTAGGACGAAGCAACATCACGGCAATCAAAAGAATGAATGTATAAAAATCTGAGAAGTTCGTGGAGAGATATCCCTGCGTTAAGGATTCAACAACACCGAGCAGCAGTCCGCCAGCCATGGCGCCAGGGATAGAGCCGATACCGCCGATAACTGCCGCGGTAAAACCTTTAAGTCCAGGCACGAAACCCATGCCATTTGATACGCCTCGCAGAAGTAGCCCATTCATAACTCCGGCAGCACCAGCAAGCGCTGCGCCAACAAAGAAGGTCCAGCGGATCACGCGGTCAATATCAATTCCCATCATTACCGCGGCATCACGATCTACAGCAATTGCACGCATTGCTCGGCCTACTTGAGTCTTATTGACCCACTTGGAAAGAGCAAACATAAGAAGCATGGCGAGAATGAGAACGGCCAAGCGGACGGAATCAATTGTGATACTTCCGAGCGAAAATCCTGCGGTAGAAGGAATAAAAGAGGAGGTGTCATATGAGCGAACGTTCGCGGAGAAGATAAGGAGTGCGGCATTTTGCAGAAGAATCGAAACTCCGAGCGCGCTGATCAGCGGAGCGATACGACTGGACTTACGTAGTGGGCGATAAGCGAATCTTTCAATCACAATGCCGAGCAGGCCGGTACCAATCATGGAGACCGCGAACATAATAAAAATCATTACTGGAACTGGAACTTTGGAGTGCGATGGACCGCCCAGTGCAATCTCAACGAAGTAACCAATGAATGCCCCGACCATATACACATCACCGTGTGCAAAGTTCAGAATTTGAAGTACGCCGTAAACGAGTGAATAACCTAAAGCGATAAGTGCGTAAATTCCACCCAGTGTTAAGCCATTAACGAGCTGTTGCCCGAGGTATCCCATGGTTACCTTCCGTAAAAATTAAGTTCTTACATGGAGTAAGTGGTGATGAATATTTTCACCACCACTTATCCATTTGTACTTCTTGGTCTTAATTGTTATTACTGGCCGAAGCTTTCACGAGAATTATCCGAGAAGCTTGCGGCTTCCATCTGCCTGGATTTGGTAGACGTAGAAACGTCCGCCCTTTACATCACCAGTTGCGGTGAAGGAAAGTGGTCCACCCAAGATTGACTTCTTGATGTTGGTCTTAGCAATTTCAGCCAAGGTTGATGCAGCATCAGCAGTCTTTCCAGCAGCGCATACACGACCAGCAGCCTCAACGATTGCCTGTGCAGCAGCATATGTTGGAGGTCCGAAGGTTGTGATATCTGCGGCGGTCTTGTTGTAGGTAGATGTGTACTCCTTGATGATCGCAGCATCAGCTGGGATGCCCTTGATATCGGGAGCGAATGAAGAAAGGTATGCACCCTTGGTCTTGAATGTTGGCTGATCTGATCCATCAGAACCGAAGACAACAGCCTTCTTCTTCTGCTTAATCAATTCCTGCGCAACAGTCTGAGACTTTGAAGCATCCTGGAAAGTAACGAAAACAATGTCAGCTGACTTTGAGATACGAGTTACGATTGAAGCGTAATCTGCACCCTTTTCGTTAACTGAGAACTTATTAGCTGTGACCTTGAACTTCTTGAGCTCATCCATGACAGCTGTTGCAAGTCCGGTTCCATATGCGGTCTTCTCTTCGATCACTGCAACATTCTTAGCCTTGAGTGTGTTGACCATGTAGTCAGCATCTCCTGGGCCTTGCGCAGCATCGTTAGGAACGACGCGGAAGAATGATGGGAATGTGCCAGCTGTAAGGCTTGTGCGCGTGGCTGATGAACTGATAAGTCCAATGTTGTTTGCACCGAGCAAACCACCGATTGCTAGAACTTCCTGGCTACCAGCAGGTCCAACAACGCCAATGGTTGACTTGTCAGCGACAATGTTTGGTGCCTGGGTGCTTGCTTGTGCAGCATCGAGCTGGGTGTCATAGTCCTTAGCGACAAATGTGGTGCCATTAGCTGTGTTGTAATCAGTGATTGCAAGCTTTGCAAAGTTATCTTGCTCTACACCAATAAATGCAACTGGGCCTGTAAGTGGTGCAACGATTGCGACAGTTCCTGTGCACGCTGCTGCATTTGCAGGAGACGCAACAACTACTGCGCTAACTCCAGAGAGCGCAATTGCAGAAGAGACAGCAACCACGCCAAGACGTGAAAACTTCTTCATTCAGTATTCCTTTCAAGGGGTGCTGGGTTTTCCAACAAAAGGCATTCTGCCCTAGGGGCAGGACAATGCCAATAGTTTTTCCTAATTGTTGGCAAAGAACGGTACCGAATTGGCGACCGTAACAAAAACGTTATAAAACTAGTCGACCCCGTTATAGCCGGGGGCAGGGGTGCCATCGGGATAGAAGGCAGCGGCGGGCGATCCTGGTGGCCTGAAGGTTCCCAAAATCCAGAGATCTTCATTGCGACTGTTGCGAACCGAGTGCAAGAGTCGAGGGCTGACCATAAATGTAGAGCCAGGTAATAGTTCTTGGAGCTCGCCTTCTACTTCGAGTTCACCGCCACCACTGACGATATGACAGACCTCGTCATACAAGTGATAGTGAAGTGGAGCTCCTGAAGGTGGAATAAAACCAATGAACATCGTGGCACCTGAACTGCCGTTCTTGGTTCCATAGAGAACTTCAAATTCACGATTGCCAGTAGCTTTGCCTATATCGAATTCGCCTTGATGCACAAAAGGAAGGTAATTCTCGGAATCGGCGCTCATCCTCTTGGCATATGGATTAGTGCGATCTGGAATTGAAATTTCAACTGCCTTTAAGGCATTTCCGTTGCTCCAAGTAAAAGTTGCTCCTGAAGTAATAAGTGCGGCGCTGCCCTTATCCATGAATTTTTCATGGCGCCCTTTATCGCCATCGATGGTTAAAGTAGCGGTACCCTCGCGAACAAAAATGAGCGTATCTCTAGCGTCAGATATAACTGAGGGCGTATTGCCGGTGAGATGGATTTCCAGAACTGTGATTGCTTCGGCGTAAGGCCCAGCGGTGAGCAACTGGAAGCATGATGCGTTACCTCGCTCGTGGATGTACTCTTTTGGTAAGGTTTCGGTAGAAGCGTTATAGACAACTCCAGCTTTCATACTCACTCCATTTCACGGTCCTACGAAAGGTTAAACGATATGAAGATTCTCCGCCATGCAAGCGCAATTTGGAAGGGTCCGGTTCAAACAGGTACCGGAACCATGACACTAGGTCGCGATGGTCAGGTAATTCCATTCTCACTTAAGTCTCGCACCGAAGATAATGCTGGCACAAACCCAGAAGAGCTCATCGGCGCTGCACATGCCGGATGCTTCTCCATGGCGCTAACCAGTTTGATTGAGGAATCAGGCAAGCCAGTTGGCGAAGTAAGCACTTCCGCCAAAGTGACACTTGAGCAGAAGCCAGATGGTTTTTGGATTACTGAAGTTCACTTAGTAACTCGTGGTTCAAACCAATCGCTGAGCAATGATGAATTCGTTGAACTCGCAAACAAGGCGAAGCAAACCTGCCCAGTTTCTAAGCTCTACTCCTCGGCAACAATTACTTTGGATGCAGCTCTAGCTTAAAGAGTTTTGCAGGCAAGGCCGTGAGCATCAGCGACAGCCTTGTAATAGATATCGCCCTCGTGGATATTGAGGCCCTTCGCCAGTGAAGCATCATCGGCAAGGGCCTTTTGCCATCCCTTGTTCGCAATTGCAAGTGCGTATCCGATAGTTGCATTCGAGAGTGCGTAGGTAGAGGTGGCTGGAACCGCACCAGGCATATTAGCAACGCAGTAGTAGAGCGAGTTATGAACTTTAAAGGTCGGATCTGCATGAGTCGTTGCTTTTGAACCCTCAAAGCAGCCGCCTTGATCAATCGCAACATCGACGAGAACACTTCCCGGCTTCATCTTCCCCACCATGGCATCAGTGACAAGTCGCGGTGCCTTTGCGCCATGGACTAGTACTGCGCCAATAACGAGATCTGCCTGGGTTACTTGGTTTTCAATTTCATAAGCGGAAGATGCCAAGGTCTTGACTTGGCCGTTAAAGAGATCATCAATAAATCCCAGACGAGCAAGATTGAGATCTAGGATTGTGACATCAGCGCGCATTCCGTGTGCGATTGTCGCAGCGGCAACACCAACAACGCCGCCACCAAGAATCACAACTTTGCCGGGACGAACTCCGGGAACTCCACCGAGCAATACGCCCCGGCCGCCGGCTGCTTTCTGAAGTGCGGCTGCGCCAACTTGAATCGACATTCGGCCAGCTACATCACTCATAGGTGCAAGGAGTGGCAAGGTGCGGTTTACTTCCACAGTCTCATATGCAATGGCGGTTGTTCCACTTGCAATTAGTGCATCGGTGCATTCGCGTGACGCGGCTAAGTGAAGGTAGGTAAAGAGAATCTGTCCTTTACGCATTCTTGGATATTCCGCAGCAATAGGTTCTTTTACTTTGATAACCATGTCGGCTTTTTGCCAGACCTCATCGGCGGTAGCAACAATTTGTGCACCCGCGTTGATGTAATCCTGGTCAGTGATTGCTGAACCAAGCCCGGCGTTAGACTCTACGATTACTTGGTGCCCCGCGGTTACAAACTGGTGTACGCCCGCCGGGGTTGTCGAAATTCGGAATTCGTTATTCTTGATTTCCTTAGGTACGCCAACAATCATGACATCTCCTTAATGGGAACCAGCAACGTTGTGGGTTCTAGAGGGTGCTAGAGGTCCTGCCCCAAGGCGCCAGCATATATCGCCTATCTGTCGGTCGTAAATCTCCCGTGCTAGAGTTTCGCAGTGACTACACCTACCGCTGGTGCCCGTTTCAAGAAGGCGCTATCCGAAGAATCTCCATTGCAAGTTATTGGCACAATTAATGCCAACCACGCACTCCTCGCAAAGCGAGCCGGGTACAAGGCAATTTATTTATCTGGTGGTGGTGTTGCAGCCGGTTCGCTCGGAGTGCCAGACCTCGGAATAAGTGGACTAGAAGATGTACTCATCGATATTCGTCGCATAACCGATGTCTGTGATCTGCCTTTGATGGTGGATGTGGATACCGGATTTGGCGCATCTGCATTCAACATTGCTCGCACCGTTAAAGCGGTCATTAAAGCTGGTGCTGGTGCACTTCACATTGAGGACCAAGTTGGCGCAAAGCGTTGCGGCCATCGTCCTAATAAAGAGTTAGTGAGTAAGGGCGAGATGGTCGATCGCATCAAGGCTGCCGTTGATGCTCGCACAGATTCTGACTTCACCATCATGGCTCGCACCGATGCGCTGGCTGTGGAAGGTTTGGAAGCTGCTATCGATCGTGCTGGTGCGTGCATCGAAGCCGGCGCAGATGCGCTCTTCCCAGAAGCGATTCGTGACCTTGAGACTTACAAGAAATTTACTGATGCTTTCGATGTTCCGATTTTGGCAAATATCACCGAATTTGGAATGACTCCACTATTTACGGTGGAAGAACTCAAAAGCGTTGGGGTAGAAATCGTGCTCTATCCGCTATCAGCCTTCCGCGCGATGAACAAGGCGGCGGAGTTGGTCTACGAGACCATCCGTAAAGAGGGAACCCAGAAGAACGTGGTTGATCAGATGCAGACCCGCGATGAGCTCTACCAACGCATTAACTATTACGACTATGAGAACGCCCTCGATAAATTCTTGAAGGATGGAGAGAAGAACTAATGAGCGATACCCCAAACCCAGAATTTAAGCCAAAGAAGTCGGTAGCGCTCTCTGGAGTTCCAGCCGGTAACACCGCGCTCTGCTCAGTCGGTCGCTCGGGCAATGACCTTCACTACCGTGGTTATGACATCGCTGATTTGGCTGCAAAGTGTGAGTTTGAAGAAGTTGCACACCTGCTCATTCACGGAAAGCTTCCTAATGCAGCCGAGCTCGCTGCTTATAAGAAAAAGTTGAAGTCGCTTCGCGGATTGCCTTCACATCTCAAAGCTGTCCTCGAACAACTTCCTGCGACCGCACATCCCATGGACATCATGCGCACCGGCGTCTCTGTACTTGGCTGCCTAGATCCAGAAGAACTTTCACATCCAGAGGCAAAGACGCGCGAGATCGCAGATCGTTTGATTGCCTGCCTGCCATCAATTCTTCTTTATTGGTACCACTTTGCTAACAGTGGCAAGCGCATTGAAGTTGAGACTGATGATGATTCAATCGGCGGCCACTTCTTGCATCTCTTGCATGGTTCAAAGCAGAGCGCGCTCTGGGAGAAGGCAATGCATACCTCACTCATTCTCTATGCCGAGCATGAGTTCAACGCATCAACATTCACCAGCCGCGTAATCGCCGGAACTGGTTCCGATGTTTTCTCCGCAATTACTGGTGCAATTGGCGCGCTTCGCGGGCCTAAGCACGGTGGTGCAAATGAGGTTGCCCTAGAAATTCAAGAGCGTTACACAAACCCAGATGAGGCCGAAAAAGATATTCGTGCCCGCGTTGAAGCCAAGGAAGTTGTTATTGGTTTTGGTCACCCGGTTTACACCATCTCTGATCCACGCAACCAGATCATCAAGGCAGTGGCGAAGGAAGTATCTGCAGATAAGGGCGATATGGCGCTCTTCGATATTGCCGAGCGAATTGAATCCGTGATGTGGGATGCCAAGAAGATGTTCCCCAATCTCGATTGGTTCTCAGCTGTGGCTTACGAAAAGATGGGGATTCCAATTCTCTTCTTTACTCCGATATTTGTAGTGGCACGTACCACCGGTTGGTCAGCCCACATCATTGAACAACGTATCGATAACAAGATCATCCGCCCAAGTGCTAACTACACCGGCCCAGAAGATCTCGCTTTTGTTGCAATCCAAGATCGTTAATCCGCACTCACATTAAGGAAGCTATAGCGCCATGTCATCACACATCACAAAGGTAAATCAGGAATACGATCCAGAGATCAAGGCAATTGTTGATTATGTCTTGGATTATCAGATCTCATCAGATGTTGCGTATGAGACCGCTTGGAATTGTTTTCTAGATACTTTGGGTTGCGGACTAGAAGCGTTGGAGTACCGCGAATGTCGCAAGATGCTTGGACCTGTTGTCCCTGGCGTCAGCGTCACCAACGGTGTACGCGTTCCTGGCACTAATTACGAACTCGATCCAGTACAAGGTGCATTTAATATCGGCGCGATGATTCGCTGGCTCGACTTCAACGATACTTGGCTAGCTGCTGAGTGGGGCCACCCATCCGATAACCTCGGTGGAATTCTCGCAACTGCTGATTACCTCTCCCGCCTCAACGTCGCAAATGGTGGCAAAGCGCTCACTGTTAAGGATGTCCTCACCGGAATGATTAAGGCGCACGAGATCCAAGGTTGCATCGCACTTGAAAATTCATTTAACAAAGTTGGCATGGACCACGTAGTACTGGTCAAGGTTGCTTCCACCGCAGTTGTTGCTCAGATGATGGGTCTCTCACGCGAACAAACGCTCGCCGCTGTTTCACTTGCTTGGGTCGATGGACAATCACTTCGCACCTATCGCCACTATCCAAATGCTGGATCACGTAAGTCATGGGCCGCTGGCGATGCGACTTCGCGCGCCGTCCGCTTGGCACTGATCGCAAAGACTGGCGAAATGGGTTACCCAACTGTGCTCTCAGCCAAGACCTGGGGCTTCTACGATGCTTCATTCCGTGGCAATTCCTTTAAGTTCCAACGTGAATATGGTTCATATGTAATGGAGAACGTTCTCTTCAAGATCTCCTTCCCAGCTGAGTTCCACTCTCAAACTGGTGTGGAAGCTGCGATGACCATTCATAAGAAGATGGCAGAACTCGGGAAAACTTCCGATGACATTAAGAGCGTCTCGATTCGTACCCACGAAGCCTGTATTCGAATTATCGATAAGAAGGGTCCGCTCAATAACCCAGCTGACCGCGATCACTGCATCCAGTACATGGTCGCAGTGCCACTTATTTTCGGCCGCCTAACCGCTCGCGATTATGAAGATGATGTAGCAAGTGATCCACGTATCGATGCTCTTCGCGAGAAGATCACCTGCGTCGAGGACAGATCCTTTACTGCCGACTATCACGACCCAGAGAAGCGTTCGATTGCCAATGCTTTGACCGTGACCTTCAACGATGGCTCCACACTGGATGAAGTTGTTGTCGAATATCCAGTCGGACATGCTCGTCGTCGCACCGAAGGAATTCCACTTCTTCATGCAAAGTTTAAGACCAACCTCGCGCGCATTTTCAAGCAGGATCAACAAGATGCAATCTTGAAGGTCTCACTTAACCGCGCTGAACTAGAGCAGATGTCAGTTATTGATTACATGGACTTGTATGTAAATAAGGAGTACAAGTCAAATCTCTAATAGCTATTTCTTAGCTAAATTGAGTACGTAATTCATAGCTGGCCCAGCCAACTTGTCATGAATTTTAAAGAAGGTTTCGGTTGCACCAAATCCGGCCCAGTTCTTGGGCAGGAATTCTTTAGGCAGACCTGGATCGAAATAAGGCGCATGTCGCCAGTTCGTTAAGATTTTAGTGTAGTCGCGGAAGGCGCGCTCTTGATCGATTGAACCGCGCTTTCCATTCCAATAATTTGCGACTGGTTTTGCGGTCTTGGTAAATGATTTATAGACCTCTTGAATGCCATCTAGATCCCACCACGTTGCAACTGCGGCAGGTGTTGGTTGGAAGGCTAAGTGTTGGGCGGAGAAGATATTCATATATTTTTCAACGCTCAATGATTTAGCGAGCGAGATAGCGTCATCAGCCAATTGGCGCGGGGCAATCCAAAGACCGCCGGTTACTTGCGCAAAGCCAATTCGAATCAGGCGCGAGCGAAGCTGGTAGCGAACAGCACGCATCTCTTCAGGGATGGAGAAACACATGAGGATCCAACCCAAGTTGATGGGGGATTCGCGGCGCTGGAGTACACGTGCATCTCCGTTATCAAAGGTCTTTCGCATATCTGGGCTGATGGCATAACCCACCACGCCATTCTGCTTCTTTGAAATCAAAATTCCCCGGCGTTTGAAGCGGGCAAGCGCGCTTCGCGCAGCATCTTCCTGGACATCGAGCTCAGTGCACAGTTGGATGATTGAGTTAGCTGCGAACCAACCGCCATTGTTGCGGCTAAATGCTCCGTAAATTGTGATGATCAGGGATTGTGGTCGTTCTGATCTATCTACTAAGTCACGAGCCTCGCCGGTAAAGATGCTAACCATGCTCCGAATGCTAGTGTGAGCTTATAGGAAAGCAAAGGCTATTTCGATAGTAAAAATCAATGAAAGGTCCATTATGAGCTTTGCATTCGTAGAAAAAGTCCGATTGCTTGAATGGATGGAGACTGATGCAGCAGGCCATCAGCACTACACATCTGCTTTTCGTTGGGTAGAAGAGTGTGAATCAGCGCTCTATCGAAAGTTGGGATTGCCGACCACGCTCTTTGGACAGATTCCACGAGTAAAAGTGCAGATGGAATATAAGCGCCGGATTTTCTTCGGTGAGGAGATAACAACTCGACTTGAAGTTGCTCGCGTTGGAAATAGCTCACTTGAACTCGCATTTACTGCACATGTAGCCGGCGAATTAGCTGCCTACGGCACGTACATCTTGGTTCATTCACCAATTGTCGGTGAAGGATCTAAGCCATGGCCGGAGGCATGGAAGAAAGCTTTTCTCGGAGAGTAGCTACTTAATAAGTTTTGAGACCATCAAGCCGCTACCGCCGCCGACTCCACCACCTGGCCAAGTTCCAGAACCACAGATAAAGAGTGATTTAACTGGAGTGCGATGGCGAATCCAGCCAGGAGTTGGACGCAGGAAGAAGAACTGTGCTGGGTGATGGCTCCCACCTAATGAATCTCCTTTAATTAGATTTGGGTTGTACCGCTCTAGATCAGCTGGCGAGAGAACTTTGCGCGACAAGATTTTTGCTTTCAAACCTGGTGCATATTTCTCCAGATTATCGATTAACTGATCGGCATAACTTTCGGAAACCTCATCCCAACTCTTGCCCTTGATTTCAAGGGGAAGTACGCGCACTTGAATCCAGAGCACATGCTTACCTTCTGGCGCACGTGATGGATCAGAGACAGTTGGTTGACCAATAACCAGCGCCGGAGTTGGCGGCAAAATTCCAGCTGCGGCTTGGGCATATGTCATCGCCATATCATCGAGATATGGCGCGATATGGATGTAGTTAAATTCTTTTGCTGCTGGATCAATCCAGTTAGGGAGGGAGTCAAGAGCTAGGTGAATCATCATCGTTCCCAAACCGGGACGGAAGTTGTGAAGTTCTTGGGTTTGGGTGGTTTCGCGTAGCAGTGCTGGAAGAAGTGCCGGATTGACGTTTGCAATTACATTTTTTGCTAGCAACCGCTCGCCATCGGCGGTCAGTACTCCAACTGCTTGACCCGATTCAACGAGGATTTCACTGACTTTAACGCCAGTGCGAAGCGCGCCACCGTTCTTCTCAATGACTGCGACAAGTGCCTTAATAAGAGAGTCGGCTCCACCTTTTCCGAGAACCATTCCAAACTCTTGGCCACCAATAGTTTCCAGGAAGGAGAAGAGCGCGCCACCGGAAATATCGGGGCCGTAATCAAGATGCATTCCCCAAATTGCAGCTAAGGCTTTGGTTTCCGGGTGGGTGAAATGTTCTTCGGTAAATGCTCGACTAGATTGCAAGAGCATTCGAATTAAATTGAGAGTGGCTTCGGTGCCAATCTTTCGCCAAGTCTTAAAGAGCGATTTAGCTGCGGCAAAGGAGGGGAGTTCGGTACCAAGTATGGGAAAGAGGTGCGGCGCTAATTCACCGAGCTTTGCAGTGAGCGCCTTCCATGACTCAACATCATTGGGAACAACTCTGGCTAGCGTATCGAGATTTTTCTGGCGATCCATCGTGATGCCGATCATCTTTCCATCTGGAAAGAGTGAGCAGTAAGGCTTATCGGAGGGAACAAAATCCAAGCCAGCAGCGATTAAATCTTCTTTAAGTTCTGCCATAACTCCACCACCAGCAAAGAGGCTGAGGTTGGTGGCAAAGAGGTCATGTTTAAATCCAGGCGAGGTCACTTCTTCAGTGCGCACCGCTCCACCAAAGGCCTCGGCTTGTTCTACAACAAGAACCTTCTTACCCTTTTTGCTCAGCAGCGCCGCGGCAGATAAACCATTGATACCAGATCCAATAATCAGAACGTCAGTCATTCCCAAATCCTCTCACGCCCGATAGATTTACAACATAGTTAACGCCAACGGAGGTAATTGTGGAGCGCAGTGATGTCATCATTATTGGTAGCGGAATCAATGCATTGGTCGCTGCCGCAATATTGAGCAAAGCTGGCAATAAGGTCTTGGTTCTGGAGCGCAACAGCGAACCAGGTGGCGCAATTAAAACCGTAACCACTGCCACACTTCCAGGTTTTACCCACGAACTTCTCTCCAGCTGGCACCCACTTTTTGTTGGCGGTCCGGCCTATGCCGAACTTAAAGCCGATTTAGAATCACGTGGCTTGGTCTACCTGAATACAAGCAAACCAACCGGCGTTGTCTGCCAAGGTGGAAGCGCAGTTCTCTCCACCGATCCAGCGGCAGCTGCTGCAGAGTTCGCTCGACTCGGCGATGGTGAAGCCTGGAGTTCAATGCTGGGTGAATTTATGGGCAAGATTGATTTAGCTTTTGGATTACTCGGCGCTGATTTATGGCGTGCTAATTCACTCAAACTTCTTCGCACGGCTCGCAAACGGTTTGGTAACCGAGGTCTGGTTGCTACCGGAGCTGAACTTCTAGAGCCAGCATCACAATGGTTAGACCGCACCTTCTCTTCACCAGTCAGCAAGGCACTTCTCGCTCCATGGGCGCTTCATAATGGCTTAGGTCCAGATGATGCCAGCAGCGCATTTATTACTAAGGTAATTGGCGCAGCAGTAGCACTAGGCGGCATGCCAGTCCCAGTTGGTGGCGGAATTAAATTGGTCGATGCACTAGTTTCCATCGTTAAAGATAATAGCGGCCAACTTCTTACTGGCGCCGATGTTGTAAAAGTAAATGTTGCAGGAGGTCGTGCATTAGGTGTTCGTCTGGCAGATGGTCGGGAATTTTTTGCGAGCAAATCTGTTATCGCCTCAACTACTCCGCAAGCGCTTTATCAAGGCTTGCTGAAAGACCAAGAACTTCCCATCGAGACCAAGAAATCTGCTGAAGCATTTCGTTATGGTCGATCCGCAATTCAAATTCACTTAGCACTCTCCGAGCCACCAATCTGGAAGGTAGATGCATCTCTCAAAGATGTTGCAATCGTGCACGTCCTAGATGGAATGAATTCGCTCTCAGAATCTGTAAACGCGGCTAACCGTGGATATCTACCAGCCCGCCCAACCATTGTGGTGGGACAGCCGACAAGTATTGATCTCTCGCGCGCTCCGGAAGGTAAATTCATTCTCTGGCTTCAACTGCAAGAGAACCCACGCCAGATTCTGGGCGACTTAGCGGGCGAGATTAATCCGGGCGATGGCACTTGGAACGATGAACGCCTCAACGCCTATGCCGATCGTGTAATCAATCAACTTTCTGAACAGATTACCAATCTCAAATCAGCAACGTTAGCAAAAGTAGTTCTGGGTCCAAAGCAGATTGAAGAGATGAATAAGAATCTTGTTGGTGGCGATCCATATGCAGGTGATTGCCGAATCGATCAATATGCGGTCTGGCGCCCACTTGCTAGCGCCACCGGCCACAAAACACCTATTAAAGACTTGTGGCATATCGGCGCGTCTACCCACCCAGGACCAGGACTTGGCGGCGGATCGGGCTACTTGGTTGCCAAGCGCCTGACCAAGCGTCGCTTCTTTAAATAAATCTCAATTAAAAAAGCGGGCCAAGTTTCCTTGGCCCGCTTTTTATTAACTAACTATTACTTCTGAACTAGTGCCAATACGCGACATGGGCTTCCAGAACCGCCAACAATCTTGAGCGGAGCTGCAATCACAATTGCGCCAGTGGTTGGCAACTTATCGAGGTTGCGAAGTTGGGTGATTCCGTACTTGTTATTACCCATCAACATGTTATGGCAAGGGAATGGAACAGAGAGCCCCATTGCACCGCCGGCATCAATACCGACAGTTTCTACTCCGAGGCCAAGTACATCGCGCTTTGTGCCGAGTAGTTCAGCTGCAGCAACGGTAAGACCAGGTGTATGTGGACCATTCTCATCAGCGTTAGCGAATGCCTTTGGATCATCACCAAACTTCTGCCAACCAGTGCGGAAGAGAACCCATGCGCCCTTTGGAATTGCGCCATTTGTCTTCTCCCATGCCTCGATATGTTCAACATCGAGAAGGAAATCTGGGTTAGCTGCTGACTCTTTTACGAAATCTAGAACAACCGCAGGTCCGATTAGACGGCTAGCTGGAACCGATGCAACATCGTCGTGATCCTTACCGGTGATCCAGTGGTTAGGAGCATCGAAGTGAGTTCCGGTGTGCTCGCCAGTGTGGAAGTTGTTCCAGTACCAAGCTGGACCCTTCTCATCATAATTAGAGATTAGTTCTAATTTGAATGGCGCGGTTTGGCCAAACTCTGGTGGCAAATTCAAAATTGGTGTCTCAGAGTGCAGTGGTGATGTCAGGTCGATGACCTGTACTGAGCCTGAGGCGAGCTCATTAGCAAGAGCGAGAAGGTTGGCCATGCAGTGTCTCCTTATAGCTAGTTAGAAGTGGGGCTACCGGCTGAGATTAACGTGGATTGGCCACGACTACTAGCCCCTAAGCCGGTAAAAACCTATGAAGCCAATGTGACGACCGTCAATTTGAGGCAGGTAACAATTTTGTTACTCGCGCCCATCCAGGTCTATTTTGGTGGACACCTACTAGCCCGGATGGCACAATTGTCGAGCAGAGTTCCCCACATACAAGTGAGTTGGAGTCCCATGGCAGAGCGTTCGTTTGCAGCAGAAGTTGAGAAGCTACGCGTCGGCGATGGCGAAGAATTTCTGGGTGAAGGTATCCTTGCGGTCACAAAAGCGCTACTTCAATCTGGTGTTGCATATGTTGGCGGCTATCAAGGCGCGCCAATCTCCCACTTGATGGATGTACTTGGCGATGCAAAAGAGATCCTCGATGAGCTCGGAGTTCACTTTGAGAACAGCGCATCGGAAGCAACCGCAGCCGCATCGCTTGCTGCATCAGTTCACTACCCACTTCGCGGTGCAATTACTTTTAAATCAACAGTAGGAACCAACGTTGCCTCTGACGCCCTCGCCAACCTCTCATCAGGTGGCGTAACCGGTGGCGCGCTAATTATCGTCGGTGAAGATTACGGTGAAGGTTCTTCGATTATGCAAGAGCGCTCGCACGCCTTTGCGATGAAGTCACAAATTTGGTTGATGGATCCACGCCCAAACCTCACTGCGATTGTTGATTCAGTTGAACAAGGCTTCCAACTTTCAGAGGCATCAAATACTCCAGTGATGTTGCAGCTTCGACTTCGCTCCTGTCACTTGCATGGCAAGTTCATCGCGAAAGATAACAAGCGCTCGGCATTTACATTGAAAGAAGCGCTCGAGCATCCACGCCGCCAAACCGATCGCATTGTTCTGCCACCAGCTAGCTTCTTGCATGAACAAGAGAAGATCACCAAGCGTTGGCCAGCAGCAGTTAAATTTATTAAAGAAAATAAACTCAATGAGGTTATCAACGATGGCGCCCAAGATTTCGGCATCATTATGCAAGGTGGCCTCTACAACACAGTAATTCGCGCACTTCAACTGCTCGGGCTCTCAGATGTCTATGGAAATACTGATATTCCGCTCTATATTCTCAACGTCACATATCCAATCGTTGATGATGAAGTTATCGAATTCGCAAAGAGCAAGAAGGCGGTTCTCCTTGTAGAAGAAGGCCAGCCTGATTACATCGAGCAGAATATTCACGCAGTTCTTCGCCGTGGCGATGTGCCAACGAAGCTTCATGGCAAGGATTTGTTGCCACCAGCTGGTGAATACACTCCGGCCGCGGTCTTGAAGGGACTCCTCGAGTTCTTACGCAAGTACGCACCTGCCATGCTTGATGAGAAGAATCTTCCGGCAGTTATTCGCCCAGATGGTGATAAGCCAAATTCATTAACCACAACAATTCCAGCTGAAGTTGTACATGGGCGTCCACCATCATTTTGTACTGGCTGCCCAGAACGCCCAATTTTCACAGCGCTCAAACTCGCCGAACGCGAAACTGGAAGCCACCACATCAGCGCAGATATTGGCTGCCACCTATTTTCAATTTTGCCTCCATTTAATATCGGTGCCACAACAATGGGTTACGGACTAGGAACTGCAGGTGCATCCGCACTCCACGATCCAACAAGTGAGAAGAAATCAATTAGCTTTATGGGCGACGGTGGTTTCTGGCACAACGGTTTAACCAGCGGCATCGGTAACGCCGTCTTTAACGAGAGTGATGGACTCACCATCGTCGTCGATAACGCCTATAGCGCAGCAACTGGTGGCCAGGACATTCTCTCTTCTACTGCTGATAACAAGATTCGCTCCACCAAGCACCCGATTGAATATGCAGTTCGTGGAATCGGCGTTAAGTGGGTCAAAGCAGTTAACAACACCTTCAAGGTCTCAGAGATGCGCGAGATCATGAAGACCGCTCTTACCTCTACCGAAAAAGGCCCAAAGGTCATCATCGCGACCAGCGAGTGCACCTTGAATCAGCAGCGCCGGCTCAAGCCTTTAATGGCCAAGCGAATCAAGGAAGGCAAGCGAGTAGTTCGTGAGCGTTTCGGTGTTGATCCAGATACATGTACTGGCGATCACTCTTGTATTCGTATCAGTGGATGTCCTTCACTGACTATTGCGCCAAATCCAGATCCAATGCGCAAGGATCCAGTCGCGCAAGTACTCAATACCTGCGTTGGCTGTGGACTCTGCGGTGAGGCGGCACATGCAGCCGTCCTTTGCCCATCTTTCTATCGCACCGAAATCATCAACAACCCATCACAATGGGATAAGGCAAAGTTTGCCGCTCGTAAAGTGATTATCGGTCGTTTGCAAAACAAGATTGAATCTCGCATGGAAGGCATCTATGCCTAATACATTCACAACCAAGACGCGTCCTATCACCATGGCAATCTTGGCTATGGGTGGCGAAGGTGGAGGTGTTCTCGCCGACTGGTGCGTCGATATGGCTGAGCACTCTGGCTTTTGGGCACAGACGACATCAGTTCCTGGTGTTGCCCAGCGAACCGGCACAACTGTTTACTACCTCGAGTTTTTTCCCAAGCTAGCTGGCCACAATGAAGAGCCAGTGCTGAGCACCATGGCCGCTCCGGGCGAAGTAGATATCGTCATCGCATCTGAGTTGATGGAGGCGGGCCGAGCTGTACAACGTGGCTTCGTTACTAAGTCACTCACAACTTTTATTACCTCCACCCACCGCGTCTATTCGATGCAAGAGAAGATGGCGCTTGGAGATGGTCGCGTAGATTCCGATGTACTTCTCGATGCCGTACGCAATGCCGCCAAGGTTTTGATTCCAGGCGACTTTGCAAAGGTGGCCGAAGATTCCGGCAGCGTTATCTCATCTGCTCTCTTTGGCGCCCTCGCTGGCAGTGGCGCGCTGCCCTTTAAGCGGGAAGATTTTGTCGCCGCTATTGAGCGCGGTGGAGTCGGTGTTGCTAGTTCCATCAAAGCATTTGATAAAGGTTTTGAAGTAGCTACTAATTCATTGAAGCCAGCTTCTACTGCCGTACCGATTTCGATTGGAACCAAGCCAAAGGATTCACCTACCTCAACCGTTAATGAACTCACGCCAGAGCAAGAGTTGACAATCATCAACGATCCATCCAGCGCAGTTGGCTCAAAGCTCAAGGCGCTCGCTGGACGCATTAAAAATGAATTCCCAGAATCCTGCGCAGTTATGTTGGTTAACGGAATTAAGCGTTGCGCTGATTATCAAGATGTGGCCTACGCCGAGAAATATCTCGACCGCTTGCTGAGCGTCCGTAACGCCGATGCCAAGTTCGGCAATGGCACTGCCCGCGCGTTAGAAGAGACCGCCCGCTATACCGCACTTTGGATGACGTATGAAGACACCATCCGCGTAGCTGACCTCAAGACTCGTCGCTCTCGCTTTGATCGCGTCGGCAAAGAGGCGAAGATCAGTAACGAGCAGATGATGCAGGTTCGTGAATTCCTACACCCTCAAGCGGAAGAGTTTGCCGATACTTTGCCAACTCCAATTGGTAAGTGGATTCTGCGCACCAACTGGGTCAAGGCCCTGATTGAAAAGTTCTCGAAGGATGGAATCAAGCTCCAGACCACTTCGGTCCATGGCTATCTGCTGCTCTATTTCATCTCTCGACTTCGCAAAATTCGCCGCAAGTCACTTCGCTTCAACTTGGAGCAGGCTCGCATTGATGAGTGGATCATCACCATCAACCTAGCGATGGAGAAGAATTACCAACTTGCTGTTGAGGTTGCCGAGACCGCAAATGTAATTAAGGGATATGGATCAACCCACCACAATGGTTGGGCTAATTTCCAAATCATTATGGAGCAAGTTGTTATTCATATGAACGATGCCGATGCGGCAAAGAAGATTGCTGAACTTCGTAAAGCTGCACTAGCGGACGAGAATGGCGCTAAGTTACGCGCCACCCTCGGCCTCTAGCTTTCTAGCTATTAGAGCCGCTTAACCCTCGAAAGCGGCTTGAATCTGGTCGTATGTCATTACGCTCTTGGCAGCTGCAGCCATTTGCTTATCGCGCTCAATATTGCGTTCGATTTGTACCTTGGCTGATACATATTGCTTAGGCCACTTAACATCTTTATATCCAATCTTGGCTGCCTCAAGCAGGGTCCAAGCCGGGTTAACCAGGTGCATACGAGCA
>Ga0208253_1000075_pt1 | contig 42913 bp, 46 predicted proteins | sample CryBogCBE10Oct08_FD_184573 | JGI IMG/M metagenome (GOLD analysis project Ga0208253, IMG submission 184573) | Freshwater microbial communities from Crystal Bog, Wisconsin, USA - CBE10Oct08 (SPAdes) | ecosystem: Environmental > Aquatic > Freshwater > Lake | place: Crystal Bog, Wisconsin, USA...
GTATTGGAAGACAGACAGCTACTGCCCAACGATCGCCAACTTTGTGCTTGTCTCGGATCAGTCTCGGTTTGTGATTGCGTTTGGTACAGATAACAACGGCAACGGCACTCAAGACCCCATGCTGGTCTCTTGGTCAGACCAGTCAGATATTTTGACGTGGACACCTCAATCCGGCAACCAAGCCGGTAACTACCGCCTCTCCCAAGGTTCTTCAATTATTACAGCCGTTCAAGCCCGCCAAGAAATTTTGGTGTGGTCGGATACCTCGCTGTATTCCATGCAGTACCTTGGGCCACCGTATGTGTGGGGATTCCAGATCATGGGCTCCAACGTGTCCATCGTCTCGCCTAACGCTCGGGTGGTGGCAAACAACAACGTCTACTGGATGGGTGTTGACAAGTTCTACATGTATAACGGTACGGTTCAAACGCTGCCGAGTACCTTGCGTAAATACGTGTTTGAAAATATCAACATGCAGCAAGCGTTCCAGATTTTTGCTGGCTCCAACGAGGGCTTCAGTGAAGTCTGGTGGTATTACTGCTCGGCAAACTCGAACACCATCGACAGCTATGTGATCTACAACTACGTGGATAACACTTGGGCCTACGGCTCGATGGCTCGTACGGCTTGGACTTACAGCCCCCTGCGCGGATTGCCAGTGGCAACGGGGTATAGCAACGGTGGCACAACCAGCGGTAATCTGATTTACCATGAATCTGGAGTGGATGATGGAACAACTAACCCCGCTTCTCCTATCAATGCTTACATCCAATCATCCGACTTCGATATTGGTGATGGTGACAAGTATGGGTTTGCTTGGCGCATGATTCCTGACGTGTCGTTTGATGGCTCCAACGTGAATGATCCGTCCATGTACATGACCCTGCTGCCCCGTCAAAACCCCGGCGCTGCTTACAGCACGACTATTTATCCAGCCGTTACCAGTACGCAAGACTACACATCTGCGCCTTTCTACGGTACACAGCAGTTCACCCAACAGATCAATATTCGGGTACGCGGTCGTCAGATTGCAGCGGTGTTTGGCTCCAACACGCTAGGTACGCAGTGGCAGGTTGGTATTCCTCGGATGGACGTTAGACCAGATGGACGTAAAAGCTAGGAGTAAAAATGGCAAATGCAAACGTAACGCAGCCCCGACTGCAAAGTGCTCCCGCAGAATACGACCAAGCGTGGATGAACAACTTGGTCAGCCAATTGCGCCTGTATTTCACTCAGTTGGATAATAGTGGCCCTATGGTGGCTTCGTCCTCAAACATAGGGAAAACCAGCGTAAAGTCGGGTTTAACGTTTGCCCACCCCGATCCAAGCAACCCAAATAAATTCGTTTCCAGCTTGCCAACGCAGGCGGATTTGTCTAACCTACGCAGTGGGGACGTTTACTACGACACTTCTGCCAGCAACGTACTAAAGATGAAACCATGAGCTTACAAGCAATTGCCCAACAAATCGCCGCACAAGGGCGCGGTAATGATACCCAACTGGTACACATGTCTACCAAAGAAGTGGCTGGCCTTCAAGCCTTGGCCGCTCAACACGGCATGCAGCTTCCCCAAAACCCACGCACAGGTTTGATTGAAGCCAATTTCCTAGACTCGATTCTTCCCGCTGTGGCCGGTATTGGATTGATGGCTTTTGCGCCTGAATTGGCTCCGTTCCTTGGAGAAAGCGCCGCAGGTTTCTTGGGCACTTCTACTGGCGCTGGGTTGGCTGTTGGTGGCGCAGATGCTTTGGCGACCGGCAGTTTGAAGAAAGGCCTCATGGCCGGACTGGGTGCGTATGGTGGCGCGGAACTGGGCAGCGCTCTTGGTGCTGCTGGCTCAACTACCCCCGCTGTCACAGGTATTTCTGCGGCCCCCACTGTGGGCGCTCCTGCTGGCGCAAGCGCTGGGTTACAAAATGCTGGGGATGTTTTCCGCGCCGCGCAGGGGATTCCTACTACCGCCACGACTGCGGCGGAATCTGGTTTGCAAAATGCTGGGGATGTTTTCCGTGCGGCACAAGGCCTCCCCAGCGCTGCCCCGTCCGTAGCCCAAACAGTTGCCAGCTCTGGTATTACTACCACGCCCTCTGTGATTTCAGAAGCGCTGCCCGGTACGGCCACGCCTTCTCTCGGCAGCATGGGTAAAGGTCTGGCTAGCTTGGGTAATGGTGGCGGCTCTACATTCATGGACACTCTGGGAAGCACAGGCCCGTTCAGCACGCCCGGATACAACCAGATGTTTAAAGCAGGGGCAACGCTTGCGCCTATTGTTGCGGATACTTCTGCAGCAGCTCCTAACAACGCCATTACAAATCTGCAAAATACCGTGCGCCCCTACACGTTTACGCGCACCCCCACCGCTGCCCCCGGCGCTCCCGGCGACGCATCTAAATCTTACTTCAACCAGTACTTCACTGCGCTTCCCACCTACGTGGCTGGCACAAATCAACCTTCGACGATCCCCACTTCGCAGCCTTTGGCTGGCGGCGGGTTGGCTAGTGGCTTTCCTCGTGGCGATACTCTGCACGGTACTATTGGCGGTTTGCGCGGCGTTGAGCGCTTGACTCGTATGGCAAGCGGCGGTATCTCGAACTTGGGCAGCTACTCTGATGGCGGTCAACTGCTTCGCGGCCCCGGAGACGGCGTGTCGGACAGTATCCCTGCCCAGATTGGTCAGCACCAACCAGCGCGTTTGGCCGAAGGTGAGTTTGTGGTTCCCGCCCGCATCGTGTCTGAACTTGGTAACGGCTCCACCAACGCTGGCGCTAAGCAACTGTACTCCATGATTGACCGCATCCAAGCTGGACGTAGGAAGACCGTGGGCGGCAAGCACGCTTACGCCGATGATACCAACGCCGCTGACCATTTGCCAGCATGAAGATTCAACACGTCCCATTAGAGTTCGTGCAACAGGTATGGCCCTCGGTTGAGGGCTTTATCGCATCTGCTAATGAGCACGGCGGGGATGACTACACGCTGGATCAAATTCGACTTTTAGTTGGTTCTGGGCAGTGGTTGCTCTTGGTGGCAAGCGACGATGAGAATAAAATCCACGGTGCAGCAACCGTGTTTTTTCAAAACTACCCAAATCACCGCGTTGCGTTTATTACGTTTATTGGTGGCAGACTGATTAGCAACCAAGAAACTTTTGCGCAAATGGCGGGTATTTTGAAAACACACGGAGCTACAAAGATTCAAGGCGCAGCTCGCGAAGCGATTGCTAGGCTGTGGAAGCGATACGGATTTACTGAACGCCACGTAATCGTGGAGACTAGGATTTAATATGAGTTACTCCCGCCGACAACTAGAAGCTTTTGGCGAACCGCTTGGCGATAGCGCTACACGAGTTAAGGTGGGCGGTCGTATCTATGGTGGCGGTGGCGGCGGTAATTCCACGCCTTCTTCCATGCAGACCACCAGCGGTGTGCTGGCTCCCTACGCCGCCCAGTACGGCCAACAGTTGCTTGGTCAAGTATCCGCACTGACAAGCCAAGGGTATACCCCATACCAAAGCGGTCAAGCACTGCCCAACGGCCAAGTGGCAGGCTTTCAACCTTTACAAAACCAATCCTTTGATGCCGCAGGCAACATGGGCGTAGCGCCTCAAGTCGGCACAGCCAGCACAATGGCCGCGCTTTCTGGTCAAGGCATGATGGGATCTGCCGGTAACGCCATGAACTACGGGCAAATGGGCGCAAACTACGGCGCTCAGGGCGCTAACATCGGTACTCAAGGTGGCGGTATTTACGGCCAAATGGGGGCCAACTACGGAGCCCAAGGCGCTAATATTGGTCAGCAAGCGACAAACTACGGTCAGAACGTAGCTGGGCAAGCAGCCAACCAAGCATACGGATACGGCGCTCAAGCTGCTGGCTTAGCCAATCAAGCCCAAGGATACGGTAACCAAGGCGCAAACTACGGCGCTCAGGCCGCGCAGCTCTCCAACACAGCTTTGGGCTACGGTCAAGGCGCGTCCAACATTGGTATGCAAGCCCAGCAACAAGCTCAAGGTTTGGGCCAAGGGATCAGTAACCAGTCGCAAAACTATGCCGCGCAGCAAGCGCAGGCTGGGCAGAACTACGCCAACCAAGCGACTAACCCCGGTGCTGTTGGCGCGTACATGAACCCCTATCTGCAACAGTCTTTGGCTCCGCAGATGGCGTTGCTCCAGCAGCAACAAGGTCAACAACAAGCTGTCAACCAAGCCAAGGCTACTCAGTCCGGCGCGTTTGGCGGCAGTCGTGCAGGAGTTGAAGATGCACTACAAAATCAATCTAATCAGTTGGCCATGTCCAACCTTATCGGCCAAGGCTACAACACCGCCTATAATCAAGCTTTGCAAAACATGCAGTTTGGAACTACGGCAGGTATGCAAGGTCTTGCGGGCGCTCAATCGGGGCTTGCGGGAGCTGGGCTTGGTGGTGGCCAATTAGGTTTGTCGGGTGCTAACACTGCGCTTCAAGGTCAACAAGGCGCTTTGTCTGGAGTTGGTCAAGCCGGTTCTATGTACGGCCTCGGTATGCAGGGTGCGCAGTCTGGTCTGGCCGGGCTGAACGCAGCCAACCAAGCTTATCAAACAGGTCTGTCTGGTGTGGGCCAAGGCATCAACGCAGGTCAGCTAGGCATGTCTGGTTACAACACAGGCCTCACTGGAACAGCCCAAGGCATCTCTGGCGCTCAGGCTGGACTGCAAGGTGTTGGTCAGCAACTGGCCGGAACCGCACAAGGTATCTCTGGCGCACAAGCAGGTCTCCAAGGCGTGGCTGGCGCACAAAGTGGCTACAGCGGAGCCAATACATCTGCGGCCAACTTGGGCAACTTGGGTAATACTCAGTACCAACAACAGGTCGGCAACATTAATTTGCAGAACCAACTGGGCGCTCAACAGCAACAGTACCAACAAAACTTGGATACTACGGCTTACCAAAACTACCTCAACCAGATGCAGTTGCCGTACCAAAACGCCAGCTTCTTCTTGAACGCGGTGAACGGTCTGCCCACTGGCGGTCAGAACACAAGCATATACTCCAACCCATCACCTATTTCAATTGCCGCTGGTCTGGGTACAGCGGCTATTGGTGCGAGCAAACTCACAGGCAAAAAAGGTGGTGGCGTAGTTGTCGGCATGAAGCAAGGCGGTTTGGCCGCGCTGGCTGTTTCAAAAATAGCGTAAGGACGAATCATGGATACACAAAACCCCGCTATGGGCAATGCCCAGCCTAGCCCCGGTGTTACGCAGCAAGACATCTCTGGTCTTCGGGAAATGATGATGGGCATGTCATTGCCCCAGTTGCAGCAGTTTGCGCAGCAACACATGAACAATCCGAACGGCGGCATCATCGTCGGTATGGCCTCTCAGATTGCCAACGCCAAGAAGTCGGCGCAAGCTCCGCAACCGCCTCAAGGTTCTGTTGCTCAACAAGCTGTGGCAGGTATCGCGCCTCAACCGCAGGGTATGCCGCAGGGTATGCCGCAGGGTATGCCGCAGGGCGCACCCCAAAGAGCACAACCCATGCAAGCCCCCCAAATGCCTCAAACAGATTCTTTGGGTTTGCCTGAAGAGCGGGGCATTGGTATTTTGCCCGCTAAGAATCTTGAAAATTTAGCCAACGCCAAAGGCGGCATCATTGGTTACGCTGGTGGTGGCCGGATCCCCAGCTATGCTGGAAACACTAACGGCAGTTTTGTTTTTGGTTCCGACATTGAAGGTATTCCGTACACAAGCTCTTTGGAAGCGTCGCGTAGAAAAGCAATGGCGGCAGTTAATGCGGCGCCCACTGAGCAACAGATGACAGGGATGGGCTTTGCGCGTCCGACAATGGCTGACGACCCACGTGCTTTGGGTATACCGCCCAGCATCCCACAACAAACAACGATCAACAACGTACCGGCAAATAATCCTGCACCGGCCCCCACCGCCGGTGCACCGGCTGCGTCCCCGGCAGCTACCCCCGCTGCTACCCCCGCAGCAACACCTAACGCCAACGCCGGTATTGCTGGTTTGCCAAATGTGCAAAGCTTAATGAGTCAGTTGGGCCTCTCAAAACCCCAGTCGGTGGCAGATAACTTGGCGATGCTTAAACAGCAAGTGCCTAACCCAGAGACTGAGCACACAATGAGCCTTGGCGAAAACGTCCAAGAACTTAAAAAACAAGCGATTGCTATGGGCATTGACCCCGATAACAGCAAAGCATTTGAGCGCTTGGACAAGCTGGACGAAAAAGCACAAGAGTTGTTAGATAAAAAACAAGCCCTGTCTATTATCCAAGGCGGTCTGGGCATGATTAAATCTGGCAATCCTTTCATGGCTATTGCAGAAGGCGCGGGTCAAGGCGTGAAGTCTTACAGCGACGCGATGGATCAGGCACAACAAACACAAATGAAGTTGGCCGAGTCACGCATCAGCTTGGACAATGCCAAGAACGCCATGAACATGGGTCTGTTCAGCAAGGCTGTAGACAACCAAGAGAACGCACAAAAACGGAACTTGGAATACTTACAGAACTTGAACCACACTGCCGCTGCTATGACAACGGCGCAGGGACAAAACGCAGCCTTGCTCGCAGGTCACATGATTTCAGGCCAGTTTGGTTACGCCGGACAGCACGAAATGGCAGGTGCTATGGCTGACAGAGCTAACGCCATGATGTACGGTGCAGATGCCCGCGCAGGTGTGGGCGCTTCTGGTCAAGCCCAGCGCTATGAACAAATGTTGTTGAAGTCAATCAACAAACAAACCAATCAACCGTACACACCCCAAGAGGCACATGCGCTTGCACAAATGTATTACGGCGGTGGGCAGCAATTGCTTAGCGAAATCCCTACCGCTGGCGGCGGAAAAGTATTAAACTAACCTCTTATTTAAGCGCAGTCAGATCATCGCCCGTGGCGCAGGGCGAACCCTAACTCAAGAGCACAGACATGCCTTATATCCAATTGCCCGATGGTAACTATTTTAGAACTCAAGAGGGCATGGATTACCAGTCTGCGCTTCAAGCTGCCATGCAGCAGTTCCCTGAGTCGTTTGGGACACCAAAGCCGGAGCCTAAACCCATAGGCGGTTTGCGTGGTGAGTTAGGTGCAGCCACCGAACGCATGTTCGGGGACATTAGCACAGGCGCACAAGCGCTGTTTGGCAACGCTAATGAAGCCGCTCTTGAAGCCCAAAAGCGTGAAGAAGAGCTGGCTAAGAAGTACAAGACTGAATCCAGTCTTGAGAAAATTAAGAAAGCGTATAGCGAACCCGGTGGCGGTTTGCTTTCTGCCGCCACCACAGCTGTAGGGGAAATCCCTAGTACCATCGCATCGTTTGCTCCCGGCCTTGCCGAGATTGGCGCTCCCGGTCTTATTGGCGGCGCTATTGCTGGCCCTATTGGTGCTGGCGTGGGTGCGGGTATTGGCGCTGGTCTTACCTACTTACAGTCTTTGGGCTCCGGCGTATCGGCCCAAGCCGCCGAACAACAAAAACAAGGCGCTCCTGTTGACGTGAATGTTGGCAAAGCCGCTGCCTTTGCTGTCCCCGAAGCCGCGCTTAACTACGCCCACTTGCTGCCCATCGGTGCAAGTTACATGGGTAAGATGTTTGGCCCGCAGGTTGAAAAATTGCTTAGTCGTGGCATGACCAAAGAAGCCGAGCAAGCTGCGCAAGCTAAGCTGGCGGACGAAGGTTTTTGGAAAACACTGGGCCGTGGTACGGCAACCGGCGCAGCTTATGGCGTGCCTTCTATGGTGGCGCAAACTGCCCTTGAACGGGCACAGGCTGGGCAAGATTTATTCAGTGATGACGCTCTGGCCCAGTACGGCAGCGCTGCTACAACAGGTCTTTTAGGTTCACCGATCGGCGCATTGGGTTCTTTCTCTGAACGTGGCAAAGCACGTGAAGAAGTTGGTTTGCGCGAGCTTGAACAGACCGCTGCTGAACGCAAAGCCGAAGAAGCCCGCAAGCAAACGCCCGAATACGCGCTGGATATAGTCAACCAGTATGACGCTTTGGCGCAGCAAAAAGCCGACTTGCAAGCGCAGCTCATCAAAATTAAAAAAGATTCACCAACTTACGAAGCTGACAAAGCGGCAAATACGGAAGTCGGCAGACAGATAAAAGAAACAGTTACGCAGCTAAACGAACTGGCTCCTGAGTACAACAAACTCAAACCTATTGCGTTGGCTGAAACCGAGCGCCAACGTGTGGCGGCAATGAATCCGATGGACTACATGCTGGAGAACACTCCAGAAGTCAAAACTCGGGAACCCAGCACCGTACCCGCGCAACCAGAAGAGCCAGTGCCAGCGCCAGTTAATCCCGCGCAGCAGCATTTGGAAACACAGGTCAACGCAGCGCAAGCGCATCCACAACTTGGTTTAGCCGACTACGCTGACTGGGTTATGCAAAACCCCAAATTAGCTAAAGACATTGTTAGCCAGCAGTTGACACACCCTGACTTGTCAAAGACCGATAACAATTTGTTGTTGTCTGGCGTCAAGCTGCGGTTGAAACAACAAGAAACGGCGCAACAAAAAGCAGCTATTGACGTTCTCAAACAGCGCCAAGAAGATCTGCAAAACGCTACTACTAAACAAGACCAAGACAGATTGGCAATGCTCAAAGCTTCTCAGGAAGACTTAGAGGAACACAACGCCAAGAGCGAGTCCAACATGGACTTTTTGGATCCTTTGTTTGAGCAGGGTCTGAGCGGTAAAGAAGCTACTGTGGGTGTGCACCCCGATCTGAAACCTTCGGATACGGCTCCCCGCACACGCGCCAACATTGAACAAGCATTTGCCGATAACGATGTCAAGAAACTGGACACGATGGCTAAGCCCCCTTCTGCGGGTGAGCTAACAGCAGAACTGAAACACGGGCCTGCAACTCCTATTGGTGACAATGTGTACGCCAGTGAAGTTATCAAGGCTCGTCGCGCACAGGAAGCTGCTGTTGCCAAGATGGAGGATTCTCTGGAACGGCTGCGCGGTAACGACACATTAGGCAAAGAAGAAGGTGAGTTTGGCAAAGGTTTTGCCAGCGCCACTCCCGATGTTTTACGTGCACGTGCTGACCAAGGTCGAGCTGAGTATATTGCGGCTGCTTTGCGTGAAGCTGCAACACACCGCCGTGCCGAAGGCCGGTTGCCAATCACGTTGGACGAAGCAACCAAAGCCGCGTTGCAAATGCACGATAGCCTGTCCGAGTGGATCAACCGCGCTGAATCTACACCGTGGCACGAAAACCTGACCGAAGTTGAAACGGCTCCCGCCCAAATGCGCGGCACGAAACTTGTGCGCGGTGCAGAAACAGCCATGCGGGATGTGCGCCCCTTGGAGGAACGTCCGTTCGGTAACTACCGTGCTGCTGTAGAAAATATTAAAGATCAGGTTCGCGGCGTCCGTGAGAACCTCAGTACCCCAGCGCCCCAGATGCAACGCACAGGCGAGTTCCTGCGCATGCAAGGTAAAGAAGCCGAAGCTATGCGTGTAGCTGAAGCTCGTGGTGAGAACGCTAAAACTTTGTCTGGCGAACTGCGCCGTCGTACAGAATTTGTACGTCAAAAAATGTCCAAGATGGGGGCGATGCGCCCAGCTGCCCGCGATGCACTTAATGCCGCTGCCGATCTGATGGACGCAGGCAAAGCCACACGGCTTCTTTTGGATAAAGTTGAGCCGGTGGTAGATGCAATTGTTGCTAAGCGCGATGTCAAGCAAGTGGACATCCAAGCCATTAAAGACGCCATTCGTGCTACTGAAACCGTACCCCAAGAACAAAGAAGCTTGTTTAATGAAAGCGCAGATCGTGACCGCGCTGACCGTGAGATTGGCGTTATCCGTGCCAACTTTGCTAACTTTGAGAAAGCTCCTCCCGTAGTAAAAGCTCGCGCCGCAGTAGCAGCAGCTAAGGCAGCAACGGAAGCTGCCAACAAAGCAAACGAAAAAGCGCGTGTTGAACAAGAGGCACGTGCTAAAAAACGCATTGAGTCTTTGAAAGAAACAATTGAAGGCCAACGAGAAGACTTGCAAGAAGCCGTATATACAGCTCGCGAAGAAGTCCGCAACGCAGCCGAAGGCTTAAACACAAAAGAAGTTGAAGAAGCCCAGCGCAAACTTAATGAAGCTGACATTGAGTTGAAGAAAAGCATTTGGGAATCTTGGAAATCGGGCAATAAAGAAAGCGCTGCCGAATTAGAAAAGGCAGTCGCTGAAGCCAGAGAAACTTTTGAAAGCGCCGTTGCCCGGGCTAAAGCCGGTATGGAAGGCGCAGCCGTCAACGCGTTGGCGCACCAAGATAGTTTGGTCAAGTTTGAATTCAACAACCTAGCCAAGTTTGAAGCTGATCTGAACAAGGCGGTAGCTGAACGCGATGCTGCGCGTATCACACAAGCTCAAAAAGCAATTGTTGAGCAACGCCGTCGCACAGGGGAAGCAGAAGCAAGGCTGCGTGAATACCGCGAAGAGGTTGCCAACAATGCTCGGAAAGTTGAACAGCGCTTACTGGCCGGTAAAGACTTCAATGCAATCACGCGCATCAATGGCGAAGTTAAAGAGCGTTTGAATCGGCGTAATGAAAAGAATCAAGAACGCTACGACGCGGCTACCCGAGAAGCCGAAAGACTCGCCGCCGAAGAAAACCGTAACCGTGGTAAAGCAGGTTTGGCTCCCGGAGAAGAACCGCCCAAGAGCGTTGGTCGAGCGCTTGGCCCAGTCACACGCGAGCAGTCTGCGGCTCCCGGACAGTTCCGTACAGGCACAGAAGAAAGCGCTGCGGGGGCTGGCCGCACAGGTTTGTCTCAACGATTGTCCGAAGCACGGGGCGAAAAGCAACGCGACGTGCCGCTTAGCAAATCTGAGATGGAGTCGGCCAACGAGTTGGCGGCAAACTTGCGCAAAGAAACTGCCGAAGCCAATGCTGAAGCCGAGCGCTTGCGCAACATGACCCCCGCGCAAAAGAAGAAAGCAGCAAAAGAATTTGCGCAAGTCCAGAAAGAAACTGAAAAGCGTTTGAGGTCTAGCCGCGTAGCTTCCGCCATTGACGAGATGGATGAAGAGGATAGATTCAACACTCGATACAACGAAGCCGCACACACCGAACTTTCTGACAACATTAAGGACGCACTGCGTGACGGTCGGTTGCTGGATGCTTTGAAAGAACTAGCCAAGAACGGTTCCACCGCCCTGATCCGCAAGAACGCGGCTTTGCTCGTCAAGTACAACTTGCGCACGAAAGTGGGCGTCTGGGCAGGCTTGGATAAGCCAGCCTCGTATTTCCCTGAGCGCAACGGCATTGTGTTCCACCCCGAAGGCATGTCGGAAGAGAACTTAGTTCACGAAGCCAATCACGCGGCTTCTGCGCGGTTGATTGACGAGCCTATCCAAAACCTGACGCCATCACAACGCGAAGCTCGTGAAGGTTTGCAAAAACTCTTTGACCAAGTTAAAGACAACCCAGAACTCAAAGGCGAGTACGGTATCGAAGACTTGCATGAGTTCTCTTCTGAAGTGCAGTCCAATGCTGCTTTCCGCGCCGCGTTGGATAAGATCAATGTCGCTCCCAAGGTTAGCGCTTTGAAACAGTTTGGCCGTTGGTTGATGCAGTTGGTTGGCTTGTCCAAGCCGGAGACAACTTCGGACTTGGCTAGCCGCCACATTGAAAGCCTTTACGCTTCTTCCCGCGAGTTCAAGCGCGGTGAAAACTTACCCACAGCAAAACGACCTGAGTTACAAAACGCCGTTGCTTTAGCTAAACGCGCTATCGCTACCGACACGCCTGAGTCCAAGCGTGTTTACGCCGATGCTTTTGGCCGTAGCGGTATGGCTTTCATGGTCAAGCTAGTCGATCAGTACCACCCACTTGCAGTGGCGTCTAAGCTGATGGACTCGTTGGCTGGAACTCAAATGATGCACGATGTGCGCATGGTGGGCCAGCGCATGAATTTGTTGGGCCAAGTCGTTGGCCACGGCGCTATTGAACGTGTGGAAAAGACCCGCTCTGATGGGCGCAAAGAATGGCTGTACGAAGCCAAGAAGGGCGCTAACCTTGTCAACGTCAACAAGATTTTGGCCGGAGCCAACAAGCTGACCGGGGATTCCAAGGACACCGCTGCGCTGTTCTCCTTGTACAGCGTAGCCAAGCGTGCTGAGAGCGTTGGGCTTGACCGTTTGAACTACGACAAGGAAATCACAAAGGCGCAGCTTGACGGAGCTATGCGCGAAATTCGTTCTGTGCCGGGCTTAGAGCAAGTCTTTAAGAACGCACACGACGAGTACCAAGAGTTCAATAAGGACATGGTGAACTCCGCTGTTAAGCTGGGTTACTTGTCCAAGGCTACTGCCGCCAAGATGCTGGCTAACAAAGACTACGTTCCTTACTACCGTGAGAACGACAAGGGCGAAGTCGAAATGATGATGGGTAACGAGAAGATTACCCACATCGGCAATATTAAGAGCGAGCCTTACCTCCACCAACTTGTTGGCGGTAACAAGCGTATTCTAGACTTCAACACGGCAGCTGTGCGTAACGCCAACATGCTGCTGGAAATGGGTCTGCGTAACCAAGCCGCCAAGAGCGCGGCGTTTAACCTGCGCGACATTGGTATGGCCGATGTGCGCCGAGGTGACGGCCCTGCAAGCCCAACTACTTTCCGCTTCAAACTCGACGGCGAGAACTGGTACGCCAACGTCAAGGACAACAGCAAAGGTATCCCCGCTGACTTATTGGTCAAGGGCATGGAGGGTATCCCCGTTCAAACTAGCTCGTTGATGCACATGATGGGCGCTCCTAGCCGACTGCTGCGTCAGATGTTTGTGGCTAATCCAATCTCCGCTGGCCGGATTCTGTTCAAGGATACGTTGTCGTCCTACATGACTGCCGGTTCTAACTTTGACGGCATCAAAACCGCCCTGCGTAGCGTGGGAGATAACTTGATGGAACGGCGCGGCATCGCTGGCGGCGAAGTGTTCCAAGGCTTGCCTGACGACATGGCTAACATCCTGCGCGAAGTGCAATCGGGTAAACCCGGATGGGAGACTCTGCTGGCTAAAGCCCACGTGCTGCACGCCAAGGCTGACGCTATGACCCGCCAGATCCGCTACGAGAGCTACCTCAAGCAAGGTCTGTCCGAGATGGAAGCCAGCTACATGGCGCTGGAGTCCATGAACTTTACCAAGCGCGGCATCTCGCCAAGCGTGCACATCCTGAATACGCTCAACCCGTTCATCAACTCGCAGATTCAAGGTATCAACACCTTGGTACAAGCACTGCGCGGCAACATGCCGTTCAACGAAAAGCTGAAGATTCGCGAGAAGATCTTCCAACGCGGGATGATGGTGGCCGGATCTTCTATGTTGTACGCAGCCATGATGCAAGACAACAAGTCGTACCAAAGCGCAACGCCCGACCAGAAGTACAGCAACTGGTTTATTCCGCTCAACGAGTTTGGTATCCAAGAACCTTTGCGTGTGCCAATCCCGTTCGAAGCCGGTATGCTGTTCAAGTCCGTGCCCGAAGCGCTGGTCAACTACATCTACGGCAACGACAAAGACGCCGCAGAAGGTATGCGCATGGTGGTGTCTCGCATGATCCCAAGCGCCGACACGATGGGTATACCTCAAGCGTTGCGCCCCGGCATTGAAGCGGCTACCAACCACTCGTTCTACACAGGCAGAGAGCTGGAGTCCAAACATGAACAGACGCTTCAAGCTGGCTACCGCACCCGCGAAGGCACGAGCGCATTTGCTGAAAACTTAGGCAAAGAGTTGAACGTGTCTCCCATCATGATCGACCACCTGATCGGCGGCTACACAGGCACGCTGGGTCTGCAAGTCATGCAAATGGCAAGCTCTTTGGTGTTCGGTAAAGAGCGTGCTGCCGCTCCAACGCTGGCACAGCGCCCTGTTATCGGCTCAATGTTCCAGCCTGCCGATGCAAACGAAATCGTGAACCGCGCTTACGAAGTGGCCGATGACGTGGCTAAGGTGCACAATACCTACAAGGAACTGGTCGCCAAAGGGCGCGGTGACGAAGCTGCTGCATACCTCAACAAGAACGCCGAGGAATACAACAAGGCAATATCTGCGAACCAGTTCAAGTCCGGCATGCAAATTTATGCTGAGAGACAGAAGGCGATTATGCAGAGTAATCTGACACCGCAAGAAAAAGCTGACGAGTTGCGCAAACTCCAAGCAGGTAAAACAGAGTACGCCAAGAACACGATACTTCAAGGCTTGCGGTAAAACAGCACTCCGATACGCCCATCCTTAATCCCAACCCGCGCTTGCGGGTTGAAGATGCGTACCTCAAGGGCTTTGTTGAGACCCTCGACCCTTATGGGGTCGGGGTCAAGGCAGGGGACAAAAAACCCCTGCCCCCTCTCAACTTTTGCCCAAGGCCAGAGGATTCGTAAACTCTTCAACCTCGTTCTCCTTGCGGGATATCTTGATGACGTTCACCCGCATCGGTGGGCCGCTGGTCTTAGATAGCAAGTCCTTTTTGGGGACGTACGACACCATGAACTTGGACTCCAACTGCTTTTTGAGCGTGGAGTAGCCGAAGCTGTGGTGAGCGCAGTACGACTTGAGTAAGCGCTCCTCGATGTAGAAGTCCACGTAGCCAGCCGCCACACCGTGTTCGATGCGTCCCATGACCTCGCTGCGGGTAGTATGCTTGTCTATCGCGGTATCGGCTCCCAAGCTTGCGAGAACGCTTGCCTTCTCACCGTAGCGGATGATGACGAATTTACCGTAGTACTCCTGCACAAAGCCGTTGACAATATCCTCGGCGTCACGCTTACCGGCCTTCATTGCAGCGCGGCTGATTTCAATTACCTTGCGGCAGCTCTCCAGCAACGGCTCGACAGGTACGTCCACGATACCCGCATACTTGCGCCCGAAGTGAATAGCAGCGCTTGCCATGCAAGCGATACCAGCCATCCAAAAGCGCTCATCGTTGGGTGCATTGAAGTACTTGTACATGCGTGTGATGGTCTCAGGCACAAAGCTCGACAGTTCGTCCACACTGTTGACCATGTAACGTACCCACGCATCTCCGGCCACGGCGTAGTTCTTCTGGATTGACTTGATGATCTCCACCTCTTCGGCATTCCACTCAAGCTTCTCGTCCATGACCCACTCCAGCAAGCGGCGCAGTTCACCTTCCGAAGAGTGCTTGCGAGCGCCCGTCATGTAGTCAACCGCGTGGGTGTTGGATGAGAAGATCGCAACGGCTTGCCAAGTAGACAGGTTCAAACGCTCTTTGTTAGCGCCGGACTCCATGCGTTCCTTGCCTCGGCCTTCGCTGACCGTCATGGTCATGCCGGGGAACCACTCGAAATCTTCCCGAGCCTTGGTCGTAATTTCATCGCTGATGAACGGGCCGCTGTGCACCAGACCCAAGCGCTGCTGCATAGCCACAGGAGACGTGCCCGAGCCAGTGCGGTAGTGGATAGGGTGACCCCAGATGGAGGCCGCACCGTCCAGCGCCAAAGACTTACCAGTGCCTGACTCGGTTGAGCAGCAGTGCACAGTCAGACCGTACAGACCAGTAAAGCGCATCAGTGGTGAGCCAGCGCCCATGAAGATGACCGCCAAGTGATCCCACATTTCGCGAGCCACCAGCATCTTGATGAACTTAGCCCACGTGTCCAAACCGCCAGTGATCTGCGTGTTGCTCGTCAGGTTCTCCAGCCCCGGCATGGGGATGCGAACCGGCTCTTGATCGCGCTTGTACACCATGTTAGCGTGAACGAAGCTATCGTCTTTCTGCCAGCCGTAGTGCAGGGGCACTCGGATTGGTACGCGTTCGTCACTCATCTTAGCCACAGACGCACGCACATAGTCAGCCAAATTCTTATCGTTGCCTGAACCAAACGCAGACAGGATGTTCTGTGCAGCTAGTACCTTCACAGTCTCGTCCTTACTCACCATAGCCTTTTGGGGCATGATGATCTCTTGCGTGCCGTAGGTGCGGCAAGCCAGCAAGTGAACCACGTGCTCACCGTCAATGTTCAGAATGTCCACAGGGAACAAATCAAAAGGCAGCAACATGACTTGGCGCTTCATCTTGTTGCCGTTGGCGTCCACGTCTTCCTTCTCTTGGAAGATGCCGCCGCGCTGACCGTAGGCGTAGCCTCTGGGTGGCTCGGGACGTAGGATGCGTTCTGCTTCGCCGTCTTCAACTTGAATCTCAATGACGGTAGGCTCAGTGACAGTTGCCACTTCGCGGCCCAGCGCCAGCGGGTTGGTAATCTTGCCCCAGTTTGGGCAGTTGGGACACACGCCCGGATTCTCGGAGTCGAACTTGGTGCAGGGGTACGGCCCTTTGATCTCAGCCAATTTTTGCCGCATCCTATCCTCAGTATAGGGGTGCAGCTTGCTTAGCCAGATCGCGGCCTTTTCACCGTCTTCACACTTCTGAGCAATGCTCAGGTGCGCTCTCCACAGCGGCTCCATGCCGTCCTCGGTCGCGTTCTCAACGTAGTATCGGAGTTGTTCGCAGCCTTGACCCGCTTTGGTGGCTTTGAAAATCTTTCCAAACTTGGTCACGCTGTTCTCAAACAGTTTGATCGCCGTTGGTTCTGCGCTTGGGCGCACTCCCGGCAAGGTGAGCGTTGGGCCGCTTGGGGCTTTCACTTCGTAAGCTGTACCGACCAGATGCTTGGTGACAAGCGCCTTGATGTCCTCGAACTCAAAGTGGTCGCCCTCATTTTGGAATACGACCTTGGTCAGTCCACGAACTTTCTTCTTGCCCTTCACGCCGTTGTTCACGGTGTCAGGTACGCGCAAGACTCGGGACGCATCCGCAGTCACAGTCTGGTCAATGTCGAGCTTCTTTTGAAAGCACAAGCGCTTGAACGCCTCGGCCACAGGTTTCCACTCTTCAATGTCCACCGTGTCTTTGAACGGCCAGTAAGCATGAACGCCACCACCAGACGCGACCATCCAAGGGTTGCCCAGATCGGACAGCCCAACCTCATCAGCAAAGTGCATGATTGCGTGGACGGCAGCTTCGGCTGACGCGTAAGCTTTTTTAGAGATGACACCCGTTGAAGGATCGGGAATATCCTCGGGGTGATTGCAGTCAACATCAACGGCCAGACACTTTACGTTGCGCACGTTGTCCTTGACGCGGGTAGCTTCCTCGCCAAATGTGCCAAGCGCAAAGTAAATGTCGTAACCGTTCTTCTTCCACAAGTCCAGCTTAGGCAACGCTTCCTCAAGCTGGTCTACGTACACGTGCTCTTTTTTCCGAGTAAGCTCTGCGAAGCAGTACTTACCGTTTCCCGGGGGCGGCAAAACCTCCGCTAGAAACTCAAGCGGTTGCATAGGTTACCTTCGGGTTGGATTAAGAGAAGTCGAGTTCGAGTTGCCGCGTGTTCTCGGCAAGGGGCTTGGCCCAGTTCTGTTCGGTTCGGCGCAGAATTTCAGTGACCCAAGAAGCAGGGAGTTTGTCAGCGCCGATCAAGTCGGCGTAGCTTTTGAGTTCTTCGTTGGTGAGGGATCGAGGTTGTAGACTGTGCATATTCTGTTCCATGCTTCTTTTGCAGTTGAGGATGTTGCCATGATGGAGGTCATCAGGTCAACGCGTTGTTGGTAGGCGACAAACACTTCACCTCCGGCAAACCAGTTGTAGATGGTCTGGCGAGTTACGCCCAAGGCGTAGGCAAGTTTCGTCACAGGGAATTCCAAGTGCACGGCCCATCGCCCGAGCGTACTGCCCGGGGTGCGCGGTGCATCTCGTACCAGTTTCTTTAGTTTGTCTGAGTAGGCCATAGTGGAATAGGGCGGCTTGCGCCGCCCTTAAACTTTACTCGTCGTCCCAGTCCGACACAATGTCGGCTAGCTTGCTTTTAGCCGCAGGAACTGCGGTGGTCTTGGCCGCAGGCTTACGCACTTCCGGCTCAGCCGCTTCCTCAGCTTCCACAGGCTCGGCCACAGGATACTCCTTTGGCGCTTTCTTAGCCTTGGGTGCTGGCGCTGGCGCACGCTCTTCTTCCTCTTTCATCAACTCGCCCATAGGACGTGTGCCAGTGAGTGCCAAGGGCTTCACACCGTCAGCCTGAGCCGCAGTCATATTGATCGCTTGGGCAGCTTCCTCGGAGTCAGCTTGCGACTTGACCACGGCGTACTCGTCCTCAGTCAGCCAACGCACAGGGGCGAAGTGCAGCTTGGGCGACTCAGCCTTGGTGTCGAACTTCATGCGGGTCACGATCTGCTCGGGGTTGATCGGGGGGTTTTGCACAGCCAAGTAACGAACGAACGCTTGCAGTGGGCGCTTGTCGCCTTCTTCCTTACCGAACACCGAGGTAGCGGGCAGGGTCAGTTGCAGCACAGAACCTTCTGGGTCGTTAGCCAGCACCACAGCCAAGCGCTGTTGATAGCGGCAAGCACGGCTGTTACCTTGACCCGAACCGGCTACGTTCTGAGGGCAGCTCATGCAGGTCGCGGCTTGCTTGTTGGCGGCTTTAGCGTCTGGGCGCTCACCGTCATTGCTCCAGCAGTCAGGAGGTGCGGCAGCAGCGTCCTTGTCGTAGGAGCCAGCGTAGAAGATACGGCTGACTTTGGGTGCGGCTTTGACCACAACCACGTCGAGGTGGCGCTCTTCGATGCTAGCCACTTCCTTACCGCCAGCCATCAGACGGAACACGCCGCCCTTGATGCTGATGCGCTTGGTCGTATTGACTGCGCCCCCACCCATCAGGGCTTTGGCTGTGTCGGACAACTCGTTGTTACGAGCGAATGCGGGGACGGCTGCGCCGTTGAAAATTGCGATGTTACTCATTTGCTTGGCTTTCTTACAGTGATGTCGAACTCAGTGTTTGAGTTCAAACCGGGGGGAACAAGGGTTGGGTTTTCTTCAAGAAAGTTCGCCATGTTAGTCTGCGCGATGCGCTTTTCCAACAGGTCAACTACTTCGTGTTCAATGATGAACCGCTTAAAGGAATCCCAGTCTTGGGTGGAGTACCGAGTCTTTGTCACCAAAGAGACTGTACCGTACGTAGTTTGCATAGACTTGACGCCCATCGCCTTCATCTGATCTTTTAGTGCAAACTTGATTTCGTCTTGCTGAGCCTTGAGCGCTTCCACTTGCGTGTCGTACTCCTTGGTCAGCGTGTCGATCTTCTCGCGAATTTTGCGGTAGATCTGCGCGAGTTTGTCGAGCGGGATTGCTTCTTCATCCATGTTTTGCTTCTCCTTTGTGGGTTAATTTTGTAAAGCGTTTGACAGTTTAACACTAGTTTTCCATCTTTGACAACTCCTTTTACGATTTAATTTCAGTGTCGAACATCTGCGTTAGCAGGGCGTGGTCGTCCACCTTGTTGACCAAGGCTTTGAACATTTTCTTCTCGATGGGCGAACCCTCGATGTGCACCACCGTCACCTTGTCGGAGTCTTGACCCTTACGATCGGCGCGGGCAATACACTGAACGTACTGCTCAACGCTCATGAGCGGGCCGTAGAACACCACCGTGTCGGCAGCAGTTAAGGTAATCCCATGCGCGGTAGCTTGCGGTTGCATGACGAGTACGCGGGGGGTGGGTTCGTTCTGGAACCTGCGGATGATGTCAGCGCGTTTGGGCGGGGTAATGTCGCCGTGGATGCACTCGGTTGCATACCCCTTTTTGGTGAGGTGCGTGATGACGGTATCAATGATGGATCGAAACAGTGCAAAGATAATGACCTTGCGGCTGGTCTCTTCCAAGATTTCCTCAAGCACGCTCAGTCTTGGTGCAGAGTCAAACTCCACAATCTCCTTGTCCTCGGTGTAGGCTGCACCACAACTGATCTGAAGCAGTTTGCTAACCGCTGCCGCCGCGTTGACTGCGGTGATTGTCTCGCCACCAGCTTGCACCAACAAGCGCTCTTTGAGCAGGTTGTAATACTTGGCTTGCTGTGGGGTCAGCGGCACGTCCCGAGTCATCGTCAGCACAGGGGGTAAGTCCAAGCACTGGGCTTTGGTGAACCGTATCGCAGGTTGAAGCGCCTCGTGCACCAACTGCTGTGCCTCTGGCTTTGCCGACCACTTGTACATGGTGAGCTTGTTCATCACTTTGTCGCGCCAGCCTGTAAAGAAGTGCGGCACACCGTCAGGGTTGACCAGCTTGGCAAGGCCGTAGGCATCCACAGGCGACTGCGAAGCAGGTGTGCCGGTCATCATCCACAGGTGCGTCTCAGGGCGCAGGATTGACTTGAGTGCTTTCCACCGCCGTGTCGTGATGTTCTTGTAGGCATTGGCCTCGTCCACGATGATGAGATCAAACCGCCCGTCAGCGATCACTTCCTGAGCGATGAGGTTCAACCCATCGTAGTTGGCGATCACAAACTCGTAGTCCTCTTGCACCATCTCGATGCGCCGAGTAGCCTGAGAGTGGTGCGCTACCACGGCAGAGCGGTGGATGATGCTGTTGTTCAAGTCACCGAGCCATGCTGACTGCATGATGGACAGCGGGCACAGGATGAGACAGCGCCGCACTTCGCCAATCGACATGAGGTAGTCTGCTGCCCACAGAGCGGATAGCGTCTTGCCTGTTCCGGGTTCGGAGAACACGAAGGCTTTGCGGTGCATCGTCAGGAACGATGCCGTCTCCTCTTGGTGAGCCATAGGCTTGTACTTGCCCGGCCAGTTGTAGCGCTTGGTGATGGGCGAGGGCACATCCTTGACGCCGAGGTTGCGTAACACACGGCACTCATCCAGACCCCAGTACACGGCGACTTCATAGCCACCATCGACTTCGAAGACCTTGTGCTTGGGGATGATGTTGTACTTGTGTGGGTTGCGTGTGCGAAACAGTAGTGCTTTGTTTTCAACGATTTGCATTTGCTTCTCTTATTTATTGTCGCCTTGGTTGGCGCTCTTCGTTCTCAGTCGCAGGTTACTCGGCGTGGACTTGCCGCCTTTGCGCAGGGGTTTGATGTGGTCGATGTCTTTACCGCTTCGATCAATACCCTTCTTGTCGTACATACGCCGAGCGCGTTGGCGCTCGTGCTGATCTGAGTCAGGGCCAGACTTGCCAGTCTTTAAGTCCTGTTGATACTCTTTCTTGTAGTCGCGTTTAGTTGCCATGATGTTTCCTAGTGTTTGGGGTGGCTCGAACAAGTGGTGACGGGACACCACGGACATAGGGGCGAGGGCTTGGGGTTCCACACGTTTGCGCTCAGCGCTTGGTCGATACGACCGACACGCTCACGGTATTCCCACCATGCAGGTTCGGCCTCGTCCACAGACATACTGTACTTAACCATGTCGTTCTTGACAACAAAGAGCAGCGCAGCTTTCACCTTGCGGATGTGGGGCATGTGCTTGAACAACATCATCGCCATGAGTTTGAGTTGCTCACGGTCAGGGTACTTGTTGTTGCCGGTCTTGTAGTCAACGACCCAAGCGGTCAGGTTGTCATCGTCCACGATGATTAAGTCGGCTATGCCACGCACCCAGACGCGGGAGTCCAGCCAACCACAGGGTTCCAACCGACTGGTCAGCGCCATCTTGTGTTCGACTAGCTTGCGTCCGGGCTTGGCAATGAGAGCGTCAAGGGTAGGCTTGATGAACTCGAACTGCCCGGGCAGTTCTGTTCCGTCTCGCACGTAGTCCTCGGCGGCTTTGTGTAGCTGGGTTCCGTATCGCGTAGCCTCGGTCTCTTGGAACGGGTAGTTCTTTAAAACCCTGACCTCTTGATAGCGTTTGGGACAACCTTCGTAGTCCTTAAGAGCCGAGTGGCTCCACGATACTGGCTTCATTAGAACCTCGCTGTTTTAATAGCTTTCGCTAGTCGTGATGAAAATGCAGACACGAACTTCTCGTTCTTGTACAGGGGGCTACCCATGTCGTGCAGTATGGCGTGAGTGGTCTCATGCCAGAAGGTATCCTGAATCTCGTGGTCTTTGAAGCTGCGCCCTGAGACGTTGCTACGCCGAGCAACTTTGATGCGGCCAGCCGTGTAGTCAACACAGCCTTGCCAACACTTCTCGAGCATCGCCTCTACGACCTCGACCGAATACCTGCGCTGTCCTATGCGAATGAGCTTGGGCAGTGGCGTCATTAGTTTCATGCTTCTCCTTAGTTTTTAGCTAACCCATATCTACGGTGAGCGCCGCCGTCAGCGTCTAGTGGAATCCCCGGCATGTACCGTGGCTCCATAGTCATCTGGGCCAAGACCCAAGTCTTAGCCTCCTCAATCTCTGCGTCCGGCACAACGGCGATCAATTCGTCGTGTACCGTCCCTGCTATGTGGTACTTCTTCGTAACACGCAGCATCCCATCCGTCATCACAATGCGGGCGACCGCTTGCGTCACGTTGTTGGTTACCTTACCTGCGTACAACTTGGTAGCGTCTGGCCCGTATACCCACTGGCTCCTACCTTTGTCGTCCTTCTCCTGCCGCAAGTCAGGGTACAACAACTTCATTCCGTTGGGCAATTCTATTTCACCTTTGCGAAAAGTCAAACACTTGTGCGTGTATTCTTTTCCACCAGCCAGCGCTGTGACGATCAGCCCGCTGCACATCTCCCAGAACGACTTGACCGGATGCGCTGTTGAGCGGTAGATGTCGATGATCTTCTTGGCTGCAACGCAGTGGATGAGCAACTCCTTGTCCGAGCAGGTGTGCGGTATCTCCATCATCTTGGTGAAGTTGTCCTCCCAGTCTAGGAAGCTGTCGATGTAGTCTGTGTCTACGCCTAGCTTTTTCGCAAAGTCTTTCGTGTACCTTTGGGGCGGTGCACCAAGAAAGCCGACAAGTAATTGCGCCGCAAACGACGACCAACCGAGTCCATAACCGCAACCCAAGAGCGCACTTTTCGCAGACTGCCGTAGGTCTGGATGCGATTCCTTACTAAGTCCGGGTATGTTAAACATCTGCGCACCGAACGCGGCATAAGGGTCACCGCCTCCCCGGAAGATGTCGAGCATTTCTTCGTAATCCGAAAGCCACGCGAGTACTCGCGGTTCAATCTGTGAGAGATCCCCCACGACGAGTTGATAACCTTCGGGAGCCATAATCGCTTTGCGTAAGAACGAACCTCGCTTGAGGTTCTGCATGTTAATGGCACTGCCCTTGCTTGCCGTCCAACGGCCCGACAATGCGCCGTAATATGAGAGTGGTACTGGTAAGCGGCCTCTCTTAGCGATTTCCAAAAACCGTTGTGCACGCGTTCTTTCGGTCGTAGACTTAACCGCCAAGCGAGCTTCACAAAGAAGGGCAACCTCTTCGTGCTCCCCGTTGAGTAGCGCTTGGAAGTGTGCATCGTTTTTAGCGAGAGCAAGTGTTTGTTTGCCCGTTGTCTTGCTGGTTTTGTAGGGTGGTATAGCTCCCAAGGACTCGAGGAGTGCCGCAAACTTTGGATTCGACGCAAGCGCAGCTTCATCCACGCCAAGCTTTTGTAAGAGTGATTCACGTTTTTCTTTCTCCTCTGCGATGGCATTAACTAGCATGAGTTGGTCAAGCTGCAACGTGGGTTGCGTATACATCTTGAGCGTCATGTCGATGAGTCTGAGTTCGGATGAGGGGTAGCCCTTGACCAAGTTTTCAAAGATCCGCTCACACAGGAACACATCGTGCTTGCAGTAATCCGCAAGCTCAAGCTCTAACTCCGCGCCCAGTTCGGCCACACCGTCGGTACTGTGTACGGCTCTCCCCTTTTCGGGAAGACCAAAATCGTTCGCAAGTCTGGCGAGACTGTTGCCAACCTCCACGCCTCGTAAAGCTCGCGCCATTGATAGCGTGTCGAATATAAAAGCGGGTCGGGCGTTATACCGCCAAGAGAGTATGGAAACATCGAACTGCGCGTTATGCGCAAGGACGGCGGTTCGTCTCCAGTCGATTCCAAAAAAGAACTCAGGTAGGTCTGCTCCTCCAACCCATCTAATGTCTGAATCGCTTCCAAGCTCATGGACACACGCCCCAAATGCTTTAAACCTCTCGTCACGGATGTACTCCTCGGTGGTCATCTTCGAGAGCGTGTAGTCCTTGCTCGACCAGCGCGTCTCAAAGTCAATGGTCAGGATGGCATCGTAGGGCGCACTCATTGCAGAGTCCCAACAGGTGAGGGGGCGTTCGCCACCATAGACATGCTGACCTCCAGCGCGTCTGACAGAAGCTCGATGGTGTCGGTCTCTTCCAAGTTCAGCGCGTGAATCATCAGCGTGCCCTTGGCTGGATTGGCAACGACAGCCACGCACATATTCTCGGGGTCGGAGCCACAACAAAACAGTAGCTGACCGACTAGGTGTTGAAGCTGCTGGCGCTGCTCTGCACTCATCTTGCTTAGCATGACCGCTAGCTTCTCGGTTGATATCTCTTCAAGCATTTAATAACTCCTTGAGGTTGTTTACGTTTTCTTCGTTAATCACGAGGGCTATGCCCCCGGCAGCGTTGATGCGCTGCAACTCCCGCTCTTGAAGCGCAGTGGGTTTGTTTTTCCCGGCTTTGCATTCAAGCGCAAAGAGACACCCGTTGAGTTTGCACCCAACGATGTCTGGTATCCCCGCTCGGCCAAAGCCGTTGGCGGGGGGCATAAAGAAGTAGTAGCCCAGTTCAGTGAGCAGCTTCTTTGCTTTTGCTTTTACGGCGCCTTCTGGTGTCATCTGGTTTAGGACAGTTAGTGGGAACTTCAACGGCACACCATACAGCGGCCATCGGTGCGTTACGTAATTTAACCCAGCGATCTACGTAAGTATCGACCATAGCTCGCAAGGCAACTTTTATTGAATCGTTCTTCACGCCCAATGCTTTAGCTACCTCGCTGACCATGAGTCCGTCAGGGTTCTGGCGTAGCAGTGCCCGAATTGCCGCGTGATTTGATTTGCGCATTGATTGATACTTCCTTTTTCCAAGCGTTGTGTAGTGCTGTGTTGAGTTCTTTTAAGACTGTAATCTCGTCTGCCGCTTCGCGGGCAAACTGTTCGAGCGTCTCACGGCTCCACGTTTTAAAGTCTGTCTTCATGGGTTAAATAATAGTTGTTCTGCGGGTTGCAGACTTTGGGAAAAACACCAAGGAGAAAACAGGAAAGTCAATCTCCTCGGTGTGCGTAATGCGCTCACCGTTAATCAACACCGCGCCTTGTTGGATGTGTCGGCGTAGCTCACCACCGCTCATCTGTGTGCATGGATTTTCAACGGACATGGGTATGGCTGGGCGCAGATTGTTTAAGTATTGCATGGCGTTCATGTGTTCCTCTCCTTCTTAATTCCTGCCATGAATCCTTTGTCCCATGCCTTCGCCCAGCAGATGCACCACAGGTCATAGTAGCCACGGTTAAGTGGGAAACCAAAACCTTCTTCTGAAAACATGGCCTTCACGTCTTTGCGCTTTATGAACGACTCCCAAGAGTTGTCTCGTTCACGGTTCATGATTGGCACATCATCAAATAGACCTTCAGTCATTCTGTTTCTCCTGTTCTGTTCGTTCGTTATTAAGTTGCCACCCAAGAATGACGTATTGCCATTCATCAGGCATCTTGGTGTTAAGTTCCGCAATCCGCTTAATAGCTACTGTGTGCAAATCCTTAAATGGGGTGGCGCTCCAACCGGGACACATCTTGTCGCAAAAATAATCTTTAAAAATGTTCTGAGTTGGCATGTGCGCCTTGGCGTACCAAAGCTCAGGAAAATATAAATTGCCCATAATTAACTCCTTGTTTTTAATACCGGGTCGCACCAGCGCTCACATTTGCGACACTGCCAATTTATTCGGTCAAGCGGGTCGCGTTTAACTGCTCCCCCGCCATGGATCCACGAACACCAAAACCTTTTTATTGCATTCATTTCTGTTTCTCCTGTTCTGGAAAGTAAATTGTTACAAACCTTACGGCTGTGTCTCCGTCTTTAAGTAGCACAACAAGCGTTGCGGCTGTTAAATCCATGCCGTAAATTAAACGTAGTGCTTCCCAAATTTTTTGTTTTTCGTTATTCATGTGTTCTTCTCCTTGAGTTTGGCTTCGATGGCTCTGACACATTTCAAACCAGTTGGCGTCCAAGGATATTCGCCAGCACATTCGTGCATTTCATCATCCGTCAGATCAACCCAAGGTCGGTTCACCAAGTTTTTGATGTAGCCGTCCAAAGCACGAAGAATAGCGTCAGCAGCTTCATCTACAGGCACGTCAGGGTTTGCTGTTATGCCCTCTTTTGTGATGCGTAGCACCTCAACTCGCTCATCGCCAAAATTGTTAAAAAAGACGATGCTGTTTGCTGGCTTTTGGAAATAATACTTCGCAGCCTCTGCTTGAGGCATAGTAATTTTGCTGTAGTCAATCATGTGTTCTTTTCCTTGAGTTTGGCTTCAGCGTTATAAATAGCGGCTTGCACAGATTTACCGAGATGGCATCCCGCTGCAAAATTGTTGACCTCATCGTTTGTCAGCCCAACCCATTCACGCTTGGGCTTTATCTCTTGCAGTATCTGCTTGCCCAAGTTGGATTGTTTCTCCACCTCGTTAAAGGCTTCGTCTTCTTCCGGCGTCCAGTCAACGCTGAGGCGGTCAAATACAAGTTCAATGTTTTTCATGCTTCACCTCTTGCTCGGATTCTTTCGGCATAAAAATCAAGCGCAGAATCAACTGCTGGTTGTAATTGTGGAACATGGCTATTTGGAATGGCTGACAAAGTTTTGCGCAACTCTGCACACGCCTCACGCTCGGCTTCTGCTACCAGTTTGGCAAAAACTTTCAGCTCAAACTCGCATAACGTTGGCGCATAAATTGAATTAGTCACAGAACCAATTTCAAATCCAGCTTGTTTAGCCATCTCAATAACTTGTTCGTCAGTCATTTCTTCACTCCTTTAACTTCAATGTATTTCTCAGGCGGTGGTGGCGTCATTGATTCGCTGGGCGGAACCCAGCCATGCTTGCGCCATAGGGCTTGCACGTCACTGCCTGACTTCCATACGAAGTCCTTGGGTGGGTAGCTGATTTTTGAATGTGGGACTTGTTGCATGCTTACTCTCCAATCGGGAATGGCGAAACAATGATGCGCGGCTCGATGTAAACCACAGTGGCCTTCTTGGTCTTAGGGTCAACGCACTGAACCCATGTGCCGTCAGCACTTGCAGGGCTGTACAGACCGTTTGGATCGGCCTGAGGTAGTGTTACATTGCCATGTTCTGGCGTTTCGTTTCCACGGGCTACGCGCTGAGGGTTGGTGTATTGAGTGGCATAAGGCAGTCCAAAGCCAACAGAGTCGCACACCTTGTGCATCTTGCCATTCATGTCCATGATGTAAGTCGTGGTAGCCACGCTTCGGTCACGCAACTCCAAGATGTCTTTCATCATGCGCTTTTCTGCAAAGTTCACGATGGCTGGCATGCCTACTTGTTGCACACCCTGCAAAGATAGTTCCTCTTGCTTCTTGCGTTCGATCTGAGTGCTAGTTGGTTGAATTGCTTGACCACAAGCTACCAATAAAGATGCTGTTGCAAGTGCCATGATTGTTGATGTGATGAATTTCATTTTCCGCTCCGAAGTTCGTTGTAAAAGTTACGCAGGTTGTAGGGCATCTTCTCTTCTGGGTAGACAGAGAAGCGGTGCAACACGATGGCCCGCAAAGCATCTTTGTGGGATGCGTCGGCATTCATGTACTCAAGCTGGAGGTTTTCCAGATCGCGCACCATGCCGTCGTTGTATTGCTCAGACTCTTTAAACACGGCGTTGTCAACTGCCCGATATTTAGGCGCAAAGTATGCGTAAGACTCATACCCCAAAAAGGTCAAGCCCACCATAATCAAAAGCGTCCAAAACATGACCACGAGGGCCGCAAAAATTTCTTTCATGTCTTACCCCTTGAACGCACGAGTCAGCGCTTCGAACAGCTTGACGCCTTCACCGAGGCTGATGTTCTCAAGCACGTAGGCGGCGGTCAGCGTGTTTGATGGTTGCTTGGGCACAGGAACCTCAATCTTGGCTTGCTCAAGGATTGTTTTAGCGTGCTCGATGGTGCGGGGCAGGATAATCTTAGTGGCTTCCTTGGCTTTCTTCTTGTCCATCTGTTGCAACTTCTTGGTGCTTGGTATGGGGGAATACTTGGGCACAATAACTTGAACGCGGTTGTCTGAGTCTTTACGGCACATATTGGCACGCACCATTTGGTTGATACAGGTCACAACCGTGACAATATTGAACCCCCGGCTCTTGTTGAGCTGGTCGGCATAGCTCTGCGGTGTGTGTCCGGGCCATGTGAGGACGTAGTTAAAAATCTGTTCGTTGATTGCTAAGGGCTTTTCCATTTGCTTCTCCTGAGTTTGTGTTTGGGTTGGTTGAGGTTGGGTAGGTTGAGTTTCAGGCGCGGCATTGCTGTCCCACGCAGTGATTACTTTCGATAGCTCTGTTTGTAAGTCAGGCACTTTTTTACTCCTTGAGGGTTGGGAAATGAATTTTGCTTGGCAATCCATAAATTGTCAAGCATTGGACAAAAAGAAATGACACCCGTTGAAAAGGGGGTCACGGTGACCCCCTTGTGGATTACTGAGCAACAGGCGTAGCGGTAGGCTCGACAGCACGCCAGTCGATGTAGTAGGCAAGCACCTCGGCCAGCACAGTGGGCGCATGATAGGACGCCTCAGCATACTCAACGAGGGACGCGATGTCGCAAGACATCAGCATATCGTATAGCTCGCGCTCACGTTTGCACAGCGTTTCGGCTTTCGTCCAGTCGGTTGCGTGTGGGTCGTAGTGGGTATACAAAAGCTCAAGCGTCTCGAGCGCATCTTGCTGAAGCATATACTCAAACATATCCACGTCACAGTCACGCACAGCGATGGCTACGTCATCGAGCGAGAAGTCTTGCATTGGCTCGTCATCATCGAACTCGTAGTCGGCCTCGTTGTATGCAGGGTGATGGGCGCTGACCAGCTTGGTTGCCTTGAGTTGACCAGACTTCTTGTCCCACCATTCTTGGTAGTCATACTCGTCATCGTCCAGCATCGGGTTGGCCTTGTAGTTGGCATACTTGACCGAGCGGTAGCTGGGGATGAGGCGCGAGGGAACCCACGCATACGTATTGCTGAACCACATACCGTCATGCTCAACGCCTTGGTCGAAGTTGACATGGGAGATGCGACCCTCGCCGTTCATGAACACGAAGCGGTTGTTGCCGATGTGGTCGCCCAGCATATCGAGGAACGCTGTGTTGAACACAAGGTCAGGATACTCGCTGACTGGGGATGCAATGAAGTCCTTGATGAAGTGCCATGTGTCGGACTTGGACTTGTCTGCGGCGTTGCCTGTGTGCAAGATGCCGTTGTGCATCATGGCTACATAACCCGGGATGACATCGTAGGGATGGCAGTTGATGAGGTCGGTGTCGCCGTGGGTAGTCATGCGCCAGTGGATTGCAATCTCGCGGTCATCGTCAGGCATACGAGACACAGCGGCACGCGCATCAGCGACAGACTTGGGCAGGTGCTTGACAACCTTCAAGCCGTCAGGCGTGCCATACATGAAGCCAACGCCGTCAGAGTTGGAGCCGTAGATATCGTCAAGCAGACCCACAGTGTTGAGCAGAGTGGCGCGGACTTTGTTGGATTGACCAGTGATGATGAGACACATATTAAATACTCCTTGAGGTTATGAAAAGTTAAGCGGAAACAGATTCGTCAGATGACACGGTGGCGGTAGCGTTGGGGTTGGCTTTCTTCTTGGGCGCAACCTCATACCACTTGGCAAGCGATGGATACGAACTCGTGCGCTTGGACAGCCAAGACTTGAACGCAGACTCGGTGAGGTCACGCATGGATGCAGTGCGGCAGAACATCACAGCGGCATGGGTGAACTCAATCTGCGAGAGCAGACGTTCCTTCTTGAGCGAAGCGCGGAAGATGCGAAGCTCAACGGTGTTGAACTTGCCGCCAGTGCAGTTGTCGGTGTCCATACCAAGGCGGCGCATCTCGTAGCGGTCAAGGCCAGCGGTGTTGACCATGCGGTAGCGACTGGAGTCCTTGCCCTTGAGTGCGGTCTTGGGATTGGCGAGGATAGTCTGCGACTCAGACGCGCAGTAGTGACGGGCTTGGTCATCGCGCATGGGATGACGGCCAGCTACCTTGCGGATGAAGTCCGCGTTGTCATCCGCGTTGATGAACTTGATGAACTTGCCAAGCGTCAGCGCATTGAAAGCACGCGAGTCGATGTGAACGTGCAGACCACACTGACCGCTGTTCCAAGCGCGGTAGCTAGACTTGATGTCCCAGTCCTTGAAGCGCTTGATGTGCTCAGTCAGACCACGCGGCGCAGTCACAACCTCGAAGCCGTCAGAGGGTAGCGAGCCGTCAGACTTGGTGATGCAGTAGTCTTGGCCCAACTCCTCACGCACATCCTCGGATGCTTCATGCACTCTGTAGTCACGCCCCGCGCACATCTCAAGCTCGACACCCATGAGGAACTCACCGAAGTGACTGGACTTGATGTCACGGTCAGGGTTCAGTATGTTGAGCACATTGGTTGAGTAACCCATGAGGCCGTCATCGTCTTCATCCTCTTCGTCCTCGTCCTCATCGTCTTGCTCGTATGAGTAGTAGTTGCCGTCAGACTCGTGGTAGTAAGCGTCATCGGTGTGCCAGTAGGCATCCTCGTCCTCGACATAGACATACTCGTCGTCGAAGCAAGCACAGCACACATCGTCACGGCCACGGCGACCCACATCGAAGTGGGCATTGTCTCGGTCGTCAACGTGACCGCAGTCACGGCGCTGGATGTAGCCCTCGTCCTCGGCCAACATGTTGAAGCGCTCAAGCACCTCATCGTCGAGTCGGAACTCATTGTCACGACACACGCGCTCATACATACGTATCTCCTCGGCCACGTCAGTCCAGTCGTGGTCTTTGATAGCGCCTTTGATGAAGTTGTTGAGTCGCTTAGCGGCGATGCGTATACGCATGAACTTCTCGGGACTGAGGCCTTGCCCTTTGCGGATGATGGCGTGGTCACGTATGCGCCAGTTGGGTATCTCACGTTCGAAGCGGGAGGCAACGAGCCGCGTAATCCGGTCGGCTATGGTGCTAGACGCCGAAGCAAAGGTCGGTGCACCGATACGCTTGGCGTAGAGTGTGTGCAGCACACGGCGCAACTCGTAGTTGTCAATTTCGGCAAGCCGCTGCAAAGTCGACGGAAGCAAGCCAAGCTCGCGGCCCTCGTTGGCAAGCGTCAATAGCTTGATGAAGTTGTTGAACTCAGCACGTGTGCCCATGTAGTGCTGGAGGTCTTCCCCCGACTCGTCGACCGCATAGACTGGGTTGCCTTGAGTGGCATTGATAGCGCACACCGTGTCGTCCCACTCGACAATGAAATACCGACCGTGACGAAGCGTAGTCGAGCCGTGTCTGGCGCGAATAAACTCAATCATTGCGTGGTCGATAACAACTAAGCTGTATTTGAGTGCAGTAGACATAATAAACTCCTTGAGAATTAAAATAAAAGAACGAGAATAAAACGGGTCACAGTGACCCGCTAAATAATGGGTTGCCAGCCCTACTTCAGCATTACCTCCACGAAAAACAAAATGCAAGATACAAAATAAATTAAGCACCAGATTGCGTAATACATAATCACTCTCCTAAAAGTTCAGCGGGTAATTCAACATCGTCACCAAGTTTGCTTGAAACATAGCAGCGCATGGCGGCAATCAGGGGTGTTGGGCCTTCTATGTATTCGCCCCCAAATCCAATCCTTGCCGCCCAACCGCGTGGGCACTTGAGTATGGCGATTCCTTCCCGCTCAATAATCGAGCCACCTTGCGCCCAGTAAAGGGAGGGCTCATACATTACAATTGTTGGCTTCATATCCTGCCCCCGAATCACAAAGTTTCGAGCGCCCGTGAACGCCAACACTAAGGGCACCCACTCACACTTAGCCACAGCCCAGTCAAGGGCTGCGCCTGTCAGTTCACTTGTTTTCATTTGCTTTCTCCTTCAGTTATCGGGTCACCGTGACCCTGTTAAAAAATTTTTGACACCCGTCAAGCAGAGTTACTCTGCCCACTCTGGAAACATTCCGCTGTATGTGCGTGGCACTGGGTCTGTGGGTAGCATACGGTCGATGCGCCGCAACGCTTCTTCTAGGGTTGCGATTTTCTTCAGTTGCCCATCGGTCGAAGTAATCTGTGCGTCCAGCTTGGCTACGCCTAGTTCCTTCTCGGTGCGCTTACGCAAGCGGGCCACTTGTTCGGCGTGGTCTTCCATCTTGACGTAGCGCCGGAACGGTTCCTTCTGTCTGGCTCGGGGCTTGTATGGGATTTCCGCAAACAAGTCCATCACACGCTGTATAAACTTGGGCTTCACCCAATCAACCCAATGGATGCCTCCGTTGGGGATGTTGTTTTCTTTTGCTAGCTTGGCCGGAGTCAAGCGCATTCGTTTGTAACCATCCAGCTCTAAGTGCAAGCGGTCAAGCACCAGTTTGTAGCCCTGCAAAGCAATCATGCGCGGGTCAGTCTCGTCCTCGTTCTTGTAGTTAAGCATTGAGCGTAGGCTCTCTCGCTCTGCATACAGTGCGGAAATGATTGGACGCCATTGCGCCGTCACCGCCATTCGCTGATTCTTGTTGGACTTCTCGATTGCTTTTTGCTCAAGGACTATGGTCTTGATTTGCTCTCGGGTCTCCGGCGGGATGTTGCGTTGCATGAGATGGTTGTGCAACTCGTTGGCTGTCATGTGCATAAGATGGGCGTATTTGAAAGACACGGGGTCACTCCTGTTAAAAACTGTCCCAGATTATACGGCACTTGTATAGGGCTGTCCCGACTTTTTCGTTTTAGTGTTACCAAGTAGACAACTTCGAGCATCGCTGAGTCCCTCGTAAACATTGGGTTTGGTGTGGTTTGGGCATTGGGTTTGTCCAGCTATCTATCTTTTCCGGAGGTGCTTTTAACCAAAGACCAAACAAAGCAAAAAGCAAAGGGAAAAGAAGGCGAGGACTAACAAAAAGATACTTACTACTAACTAATAATATATTATATAGATAGATATGTAGGACGGTTTTAACTGGGCGCAAGCGTTGGCGCGGCTTAGCGCCCGTCTCATTGCGTGGCGTCTTGCGAAAATCTAGGACATTCAAAAAAATGCGACATTTTCGCAAGTTTGTGTTGCTTTTATACCACACTTTTGTTTCGGGTCACGGTGACCCGATTGTGTTTGATGTAGACCTTGACTTTGTGCCTCATGTTGCCGTAGGTGTGGATGTAGACGAGCAGGTGCTTCTCGCCTGTGGGGGTTTGGATTGTGCCGACCTCGTGTTTGAACCAGCGTGTGTGCGAGGTGTTGATGTAGTCGTGTCTCATTTGCGTTCTCCTTTGGGTTGATTGATTCGTTGGGCATACCAGTCACGAAGCTGGCGCAGTTGTGCGAGAGCGAGTTCCTTGGGTAAGGGATGCTCGATGGGTAAGGGTAGCTGGGTCATTTGATGAACTCTCCGCGAACGGGGTCAAGCCCTGCTTTGATTAGTGCGTAGAACGTAACCTCGCTGACTGGCTGAAAGCCCTTGCGTTTTGCGTAGGCTAGGTATTGGGTGTAAGTAGGCATTTGATTCTCCTGAAAGGTTTGGATTGACAAGGAATGAAACAGCGGCAAGACCTCGCATCTACGCCGCAAACAAAAAAGGGTCACAGTGACCCGATTACTTGAGCGCCTGCAACAGCTTGATAGCCGCTTTGATTTGTTCGTCAAGCGTGTCGCCCTCGAAGTGACCCAAAAAGTCCAGCGCAATGGCCTTGTGAGCCTTGGTGACCTTGACTGGCTCACGCTTGGCGCTCATGCTGGCCTTCTCACGCCGTGTAGTGCCCTCGACCATGTTCATCATGTCACGCACGATAGTCTTGGTTGTCTCGTATTTGGCGTGAGAACTATCGAGAGTAACTCGCCCTGTGTTGTCGTTCACGCTGAACTTGCACCCAGTCTTGCTGCAAGCCCATTCAATACACACAGGGCGTGCAGTCTCAACCGTGTAACCCGCATCACGCAAGTCTGCGATTAACTTAACACGGGAATCTGCAAAGTTGTTAAATGCTGCAAATGCTTTGGCTTTGTTTACGTTCATGATTTTCTCCTAGAGAGTTGAGTTAATAAAAAAGGGTCACAGTGACCCTTTAGTGCTGAGGCGAGATTATCTCGAATCAGTGCCCTTATTATAGCATATTGGGTATTTTGATAATCCAATAATCTGGCTATTCAAACCCCACCATACCCCCACACCCCTCTTTTGACCCATACTGTGCGACTTGGCCATGAACACTGTTTCAGAACCGCACAGCAAATTTCAAGTAAATCGTTTTACAAACTCCCCATAGAAACCCACCCCTATATTAAATAAACACATAATCCAAAAATTTTTTATAAAAATTTAAGAAAATCACGGGACAAAAAAAAAGCCCCCAGCGCTAACCGGGGGCTAAGAAAGGCAACGCCTCTCAAGGAGAAGCAAATGCGCAAACACTGCCGCTTGCACACTCACTCAAACGTAGTGTACATTACGCACAACGAGGCTGCAATGGTCTACGCATATGTTAGAGCACTTAATTGATTTCGAACCAGAAGTGGGGATGCCCACAGATTTCACGCCCATTGAAAAAGCGGACGTGGTGCAAACTGTTGACGCTAAAGCAAGCACAGCAGATTGGTTGAAGAGTTTGGGTGCGGTTGATACAGAAGAAGTGGTCAGCCAAGCGCAAACTGAAGCTGCGCGTAAATCGTTTACGAATCTGGTTACTGCCGCTCCTGCGGAAATCACGCACACAGCGCTCGCTGAGGTCAAGACGCCCAAGGCAGTTCAGCATTTGGTTGGGATGCTCACGGCATACGACTGGGAGTTTGTGCATCAGGCGCAAGCCATCCGGGGGTATTGTGTAGCCCAGTTGGTAGAAGAAACCAAGAACCCCAGCGCCAACGTCCGGCTGAAAGCTTTGGGGTTGCTGGGCAAGGTGACTGAAGTGGCGCTGTTCACGGACAAGATCGAGGTCAAGCAAGCTGAGATGTCTGACGCTGAGATTGAGCAGCGCATTAAGGACAAGTTGAATAAGTTCATGCAGGTTGTGGACGTGGTGGATGTTTCTAGCAAAGAAGAAACCAATGGACTTTGAGAAGTTCACTTCCATCACGGCGCGGGAGATTGAGGCCATTAAGCTGGCCCTCCCAACGCTCTCGACCAAAGAGAAGCTTGAACTGCTTGAGGATCTGGACGTGCGCGAAAAACGCGCAACACTGGCTGCAGCCAAAACGAGTATGCTGGGGTTTGCCTCGGCAGTCTACCCCGGGTTTAAGATCGGGCCGCATCACAGAAAACTTGCGAAAATCTTTACCGACGTGATTGAGGGCAAGAAGAAACGCGTGATTATCAACATCGCGCCTCGGATGGGTAAGTCTGAGTTCAGCTCTTATTTGTTCCCCGCCTATTTTCTAGGCGCTTACCCTGAGAAGAAGATCATCATGGGTACGCACACGGCCAGTCTGTCGGAAGACTTTGGTCGGCGCATCCGAAACTTAATCGACTCGGAGGAGTACCGTGAGATCTTTCCACAAACTTTGGTCGCGGATGACCAGAAAGCTGCCGGTAAGTGGTCTACGAGTGCTGGGGGCCAGTACTATGCTGCTGGTGTTGGCGGGGCTTTGGCTGGCCGTGGGGCTGACTTGTTTGTTATTGACGATCCTCACTCCGAGCAAGATGTAAAGATTAACAGCCACTTGGCGTTCGATACGGCGTGGTCTTGGTTCCAGACCGGCCCACAACAGCGCTTGATGCCGGGCGGGGCGATTATTGTCATCATGACGCGCTGGAGTAAGCTTGACCTAACCGGACGGCTGATCGACTACCAGACCAAGAACCCAGACGCTGACCAGTGGGAGATCGTGGAGCTACCAGCGATCTTGAACGAAGACACGGACAACGAGAAGTCGCTCTGGCCCGAGCAGTGGCCGCTGGAGCAGCTCAAAGCCAAAAAAGCCAACATGGAGCCTCAGTACTGGAACGCCCAGTACATGCAGCAGCCAACATCCAACGCGGCGGCGATCATCAGCCGTAAGCTCTGGCGTATTTGGGAAGAGGACGATCCACCGCCCTGCGACTATATTATTCAGTCTTGGGATACGGCGTTCGAAACAAAGACGCACTCCGACTATTCGGCGTGCACGACTTGGGGCGTCTTCTACAATGAGGAAGAAAAGAACGCGGCGCAGATTATTTTGCTTGACGCGTTTAAAGACCGGATGGGGTTCCCTGAACTAAAGCGCTATGCGCTCAAACACTACAAGGCTTGGGAGCCAGATGCGTTCATCATTGAAAAGAAAGCTGCAGGAGCCCCGCTCTTACAGGAGCTCCGGGCGATGGGCATCCCAGCCCAAGAAACAAACCCCTCCCGAGGAAACGACAAAATCGCTCGAGTCAACGCTATTGCGGATCTATTTGCGTCAGGTATGGTCTGGGCTCCAGATACGCGTTGGGCCAAAGAGGTGATCGAGGAAGTTGCGTCTTTTCCCAACGGAGACAACGACGATTACGTGGATACGACCTCTCAAGCGCTCATGCGCTTTAGGCAAGGCGGCTTTATTCAGTTAGACTCCGACGAGCGCGATGAGCCAGCCATCTTCCGCCGTCGCACAACCGCATACTACTAAGGATTACTATGGCCTCAAGTTTTGATAAACCACTGTATAGCTCACCGGCCACGATGGCTGCGGCACAAACCCAAGCCGAAGAGCCGATCGACGTGCAGCTCGAGAGCGACGAGGACGAAGATCAAGAAGACATCGTTGAAGAACCCGAAGAGTCGCCTGAGTTCGTAGCTAACTTGGCCGACGAGATTGATGAGGGCGTACTGCAGTCTCTGGGCATGGAGCTGTCAAGTGATATTGACAACGACCGCCAGTCACGCAAAGAGTGGGAGAAGACCTACGTCATGGGTTTGAAACTCATGGGCTTGCAGTACGAAGAGCGCACGGAGCCTTGGATGGGCGCGTCCGGCGTGTTCCACCCGATGATTACGGAAGCTGTTGTCAGGTTCCAGTCAGAAACAATTACGGAAATGTTCCCCGCCCAAGGGCCGGTGCGCACAACCATCTGGGGCAAAGAAACGCCTGAGAAGAAGCAAGCTGCGACGAACGTCGAAGAGGACATGAACTACGAGCTGGTTGAGAAGATGCCAGAGTTCCGCCCCGAGATGGAGCGCATGTTGTGGAGCTTGCCCGCTGCTGGCTCGGCGTTCAAGAAGGTGTACAAGGATCCGAGTCTGGGACGCCAAGTGTCGATGTTTATTCCGGCAGAAGACGTGATCCTGCCCTACGGCACGACTGACCAACGCATGGCTCCCCGTGTGACGCACCAGATGCGCATGCACAAAAACGACATTCTGAAGCTGATCGCCACTGGGTTCTACCGCGACGTAGACCTGCCTGACCCGAGCAAACAGACTGACGAGATTCAGAAAGCCAAAGACCAAGAGACTGGGTTCAACGACATCAACGACGACCGCTACACCTTGTATGAGTCGCTCGTGGACTTGGATCTGGACGGCTACAACGATGTGGATGAGAACAACGACGAGACCGGCATCGCGCTGCCCTACGTCGTAACGGTTATTAAAGGCACAGGCACAGTCCTGTCAATTCGTCGTAACTGGAGAGAAAATGACCCGCTCAAGCTCAAGCGCCAACACTTTGTTCACTATCAGTACATACCCGGTTTCGGAGCTTACGGATTCGGTCTATTCCACCTCATCGGGGGTTTTGCAAAATCGGCAACCTCGATCATGCGCCAGCTTGTTGATGCCGGTACACTCTCCAATCTGCCCGGAGGGCTCAAATCTCGTGGGCTCCGGATCAAAGGTGACGACACCCCGATTGCTCCGGGCGAGTTCCGAGACGTAGACATTGGCTCCGGCGCACTGCGCGACAACATTCTGCCGCTGCCCTACAAGGAACCCAGCCAAGTTCTGTACACCTTGCTCAACAATATCGTTGAAGAGGGCCGTCGGTTTGCCGCTACTGCAGACATGCAGGTCAGCGACATGTCGAGCCAAGCCCCCGTGGGCACAACGCTAGCACTCTTGGAGCGCCAACTGAAAGTGATGACGGCTGTTCAAGCCCGTGTGCACTACGCGTTCAAGCAAGAGCTGCAGCTGCTGGCCGAAATCATTCGTGATGACAGCCCTGACGAGTACGATTTTGATCCTGAAAAGGGTAGCCGTAAATCCAAGAAGTCTGACTTCTCGCACGTGGACATCATCCCCGTGTCGGATCCCAACGCAGCTACCATGTCTCAGCGCGTGGTGCAGTATCAAGCCGTCATTCAAATGGCGCAGATGTCTCCCGACATCTACAACTTGCCCGAACTCCACCGCCGAATGCTGGAAGTGTTGGGCATCAAGAACCCCGACAAGTTGGTTCCGCTGCCGGACGAACACAAACCGACCGACCCGATCTCGGAAAATGTGAATGCGCTGAACGGTGTTCCGCTAAAAGCGTTCCAGTTCCAAGACCATCAGTCGCACATCCAGACTCACATGGCTGCGATGCAAGACCCTCAGATTCAGCAGATGGTGGGCCAAAACCCCAAGGCTCCGATGATTATGGCCGCGATGCAGGCCCACATTGCCGAACACGTTGGGTTTGAGTACCGCCGTCAGGTAGAGGCTCAACTGGGTATGGCGTTGCCAGCACAGAACGAACCCCTGCCAGCACAGGCCGAACAAGCCATTGCCGGACTTATGGCCCAAGCCGCGCAACGTGTGCTGCAACAGCACCAGCAAGAAGCCGCTCAGCAGCAAGCCCAACAAGCTCAGCAAGATCCGCTCATCCAGATGCAGCAGCAAGAGCTGCAGATTCGCCAGCAAGAAGTCCAGATCAAGGCCCAAGAGGTGCAGATTAAAGCTTCACAGGCGCAGGCTCAAGCCGCCATCGAGCAGGCCAAACTTCAAAACAGCGCCCAGATGCACGCACAGAAACTGGCGCTGGAGAAGGAAAAGATTGGCGGCAACTTCCAGCTTGGCGCGATGAAAGTGGGTGTGGACGTTCAAAAGGCCAAACACCAAGAGGCAAGCTCTGCACAACAGTTTGGTTTGAAAACAGGCGTAGAGATTGCCAAGCACAAGCAAGAGCAAAGAGCTGCCCAGCGCGGCCAGATGATGGACGTGGCTAAGGAAATGATGAAAGCCCAAGTGCAATCTAAACCCAAAGGTAAAGAATGATTCACGAATTCGCACGCGTATTGCGCGACCAAATACGCAAAGACTTAAACAATTACGCTGACGACTTAGCCAGTGGTCAGTGCCGTACTTTTGACGAGTACCAAAAACTCTGTGGGGTTATTCAGGGTCTTGCCCTTGCAGAGCGTTACATCATAGACCTTGCAGAGAAAGTAGAGAAATCAGATGAGTGATCTTATTTTGCCCCCGGGCATTGTCTTGCCCAAGCAAATCCAACCTGTGGATGCCCCTGCAGAAGATGCGACCCCAGAGGAAAAAGGCACGTTGCTACCCAACGCCGTTGGATACAAACTGCTGTGCGCTGTACCCGATGTCTCGGACAAACTGTCTGGGACTGAACTTGAGCTTTACAAAGCCGAGTCCACGATGCGGGCAGAAGAGCACTCGACGACCGTACTGTTTGTGCTCAAAGTTGGGCCAGATGCGTACAAAGACACCAACAAGTTCCCCACAGGAGCTTGGTGCGAAGCTGGAGATTTTGTGATCGTGCGGGCTTACGCCGGCACGCGTTTCAAGATTTACGGCAAAGAGTTCCGCCTCATCAACGACGATCAAGTCGAAGCTGTGGTGGATGATCCACGCGGAATCACCCGCGCATACTAAGGAGTGGCTATGCCCGAAGAGTTTAAGTTTCCAGACGAGATGGAGGCGGAGAAGAAGTCCGCCGAAGATAACGACGAGCTTGAGATTGAGCTGATTGACGATACCCCACCAGAGGACAGAGGACGCAAGCCCCTTGACCGTGAGGTGAACGACCCGACCGATGATGAGATCGAGAACTACTCGGATAACGTCAAGAAGCGGATTAAAGAACTGACCCATGCGCGTCACGATGAGCGCCGCCGTGCCGACCAGATTGCTCGCGAACGCGAAGAGCTGGAACGTGTTGCACAGCAACTCATCAACGAGAATAAGCAGCTCAAGCAGTACGTTAACAACGGCTCTAAAGAGTACGCCTCTACGCTGAAGACCTCGGCAGAGCAGTCGCTTGAAATGGCACGTCGTAACCTGAAGGCTGCACAAGAGTCTTTCGATACGGACGCCATCATTGCAGCTCAGGAAGCCCTGACAGACGCCAAAATGCGTTTGGCTGCTGCAAATAATTTCAGGCCAGCCTCTTTACAAGTGGATCAAACTCCTGTACAACCACGTACTCAAGCACCCCAACAAGTGCAACCGGACGAAAAATCCCTGCGCTGGCAGGCAAAAAACCAGTGGTTCGGTTCACCGGGGTTCGAAGAAGTTACCAGCTACGCACTAGGGCTGCACCAAAAGCTAGTCAACTCCGGGGTGAACCCGCAATCTGACGAGTACTTCAATGCCATTGATACTCGCATAAAAAATACGTTCCCTGACATGTTCGGTGGAACACCGGCGCGTAATAACGCAGAGCCAACTTCACGCAAAACAGCAAGCGTGGTTGCGCCTGCAACACGTTCGACTGGGAAAAAGAGCATCCAGCTCACTCTTACGCAGCAAGCGCTGGCGAAGAAGTTTGGACTCTCGAACCAGCAATATGCTAAAGAAGTTTTGAAATTGGAGGATTAAAAAATGGCTACTGATACACGCGTTAATCGTGACCTCGTGTCACGCGAAAAGTCTGCTCGTTATGAATACAAACCTGCAGCACACTTGCCTGAACCGACTCCTGTCCCGGGTATGTCATTCCGTTGGATTATGACTTCGCTCATGGGTAAGGAAGAACCGACCAACGTGTCTCGTAAGATGCGCGAAGGTTGGGAGCCGGTAAAGGCGGCTGACCATCCAGAATTGATGTTGACTGGTGATAAGAACGGCAACGTGGAGATCGGCGGTTTGATGTTGTGCAGAATGCCAACCGAACGCCTCGAAGCGATGATGGACTACTACAACCGTCAAAACCAATCCCAGATGGAATCAGTGGACAATAATTTTATGCGTCAGCAAGATCCGCGCATGCCTTTGTTCTCGGATAGAAAATCTACCTCGACACGGGGCAGCGCATTTGGTTCTGGTTCTAAATAACTTGGAGTTTTAAATGGCTTATCCTATCGTTCCAGCCCCTTACGGGCTAAAGGCGGTCAGTGAGTTCGGCGGTTTGCCCTATGCAGGCAGCACCCGCATGTATCCCATTGCCACCGGCTACTCAACCGGCTTGTTCTACGGCGATATCGTGCAGTTGTCTGCCGGTACTGTTGTGGCTACTAGCATGTCTGCAACCTCCACCCCCGGCACTGCTACTGCAGGTACTTTGGGTGTGTTCGTTGGCTGCGAATACGTGAACTCGTCGGGTCAAACCGTGCGTGCTCAATATTGGCCCGCCAACACTGTGTCTAACAACGCAGTGGCTTTTGTGATTGACGACCCACGTGCTGTGTTCAAGGCTGTGATGACCGTTCAAGGTACATCGTTGGCTAACACTGGTACTACCGTCGGCTACGCTTCTGCCAACTTTATCGGTACTAACCTGTACGCCATCACTGGCAACAGCGGCAACACCAACACCGGCGACTCAGCTTTGGCTCTGTCTGGCGGCGTGGTTTCTAGCGGCACTTCTGGTAACACTCGTGTTGCCACTGCTCTGCCCTTCCGCGTTGTGAGCGTTGTGCCTGATACCGCTGTGACCGTTGCAGCTACTGGTTCCACCTCTGGTTCCAGCACCACCGTGACTTTGACCGCTTCTAACAGCGCCATCAGCCCCGGTATGCAACTGATTGCTCCTAGCGGTACTGGTTCTGCTCAAGGCAACTACATCACTGTGACCAACATTAGCGGTACTACCGTTACTGTTTCCAGCGCAGTTACCTTGGCATCTGGTACTGCAATTTCGTTTGTTGGCTATCCTGAAGTGTTAGTCGTGTGGAACCAAGGTTTCATCGGCGTCACCAACAGTGCTGGCGTCTAAGGAGTAATTTAAAATGGCTATTTCACGCGCACAACTACTTAAAGAATTGCTCCCCGGCTTGAACGCTTTGTTCGGTCTGGAGTATGCCCGTTACGGCGAAGAGCATAAAGAAATCTACGAAACCGAAACCTCGGAACGTAGTTTTGAAGAAGAAACAAAACTGTCCGGCTTCTCCGCAGCTCCTGTGAAGAATGAAGGTACAGCAATTTCTTATGACAATGCTCAAGAAGCTTGGACGGCTCGCTACAACCACGAAACCATCGCCTTGGGTTTCTCGATCACTGAAGAAGCGATTGAAGATAACTTGTACGACAGCTTGTCTGCTCGCTACACCAAAGGCTTGGCTCGTGCTATGGCTTACACCAAGCAAGTCAAGGCTGCTGCAGTTTTGAACAACGGTTACAACGCTCAGTACACCGGCGGTGACGGCGTGGCTTTGTTCTCTACCGCTCACCCCTTGGTTAACGGCGGCACTAACAGCAACACCTTCTCCACTCCTTCCGACTTGAACGAAACTGCTTTGGAAGCAGCCGTCATTCAAATCGCTGCTTGGACGGATGAACGTGGTCTGTTGATCGCTGCTAAGCCCCGCAAATTGGTGGTTCCCCCAAGCTTGATGTTCGTTGCTACTCGTTTGTTGGAAACCGAACTCCGCGTTGGTACTAACAACAACGACATCAACGCCATCAAGAACAACGGTTCGATTCCTGAAGGTTACACCGTTAACCACTTCTTGACCTCGACCAACACTTGGTTCTTGACCACTGATGTGCCTAACGGCCTGAAGCACTTCGAGCGGATTCCGTTGCAGAATTCAATGGATGGTGATTTTGATACGGGCAATGTACGTTACAAGAGCCGTGAACGTTACAGCTTTG
>Ga0208253_1000078_pt1 | contig 41271 bp, 34 predicted proteins | sample CryBogCBE10Oct08_FD_184573 | JGI IMG/M metagenome (GOLD analysis project Ga0208253, IMG submission 184573) | Freshwater microbial communities from Crystal Bog, Wisconsin, USA - CBE10Oct08 (SPAdes) | ecosystem: Environmental > Aquatic > Freshwater > Lake | place: Crystal Bog, Wisconsin, USA...
ATTATAAACATCTCCGACAAATCTTATGAACTGAATATTATCACCGTGTCCTTGCTCGGCCATGATTAAAATAGTTTTATCTTTAAGATCTTGACCAGTCCATCGTGGTTGTGGAAAATTAGGAAGTAATCCATTCAAATGTTCATATTGCCACCTTACTTCATACGCAGGCCACCCTTTTTCGTAATCGCCCATTAGTAAATATGCCACCGACAGATTAAATTTTGCAGTGACATTGTTAGGGTCTAATTGAATAGCACGTTGCAAAAATGGTATGGCTCCAGCTGGATCTCCGCATTCTCGTAACACATTACCATAATTGTTAAATGCACTGGCTGAACGTCGATCTTGTGCAAATGCTTGTGCATAGTAGGCCAAGGCCTGCTCGGGGTTGTTGTCTTCGCGGCATTGATTACCGTGAGCTATTAAGAGTTCTGTTTCCATATTATATTTAATTTTATAGCTGGCCATGAAAATATTTACATCACCATAAATACTAGTCAACGTAATTGTGCGTTTTATGCTGAAAGGGCAACCCAACAGCGTAGCGGCTAGAACCCGCATCGGACTTCTTTAAGGAGAAAACAAATGGGTCGTCCTCTTAAAATACAATCGTATTCCAATGGTTCTGGTGATACTTCACGCAATGGTGTAGGTGTTGCAATTGATAAAGGTTTTAATCAATTTGCCAATCTTGATCCTAAAACTCAAGTGATTCCTGTGGGCATGACCAGCAGTGAATTTTTGGGTGTAGTTGGTGGCGCCAACGCCATTGGCGGTCAAACTGTGGCCAGTACTGCTTTTCCAGTGGTTGCTATCACTGCCAATGTCAATGGTCAACAAGGTTCAGCTTACATTATCACACAAAAAGGTAGCCACAAGTATTTGGTGTCTGGTGAAGATTCTGTGTATGCCAACGCCCTCACACAAGGCTATACATATCAAATTACCAACTTGGGCACAGGCACAAATTGGACTGCGTTGGGTGCAGGTAGCAATCCCACTGCAGGCAAAATCTTTACATGCACACAACCAATCGGAACAGGCACAGGCAACGGAATTGCTGCTGATTGCGGTCAATGTCAATTGGTCACAACTAATGCAATCAGCAGTGGTCAAATGTATATGACTTTCACCGCGAACGGTAATACAATATATGCTAGCCGTTTGACCAACAAGTATATTTTTGACAGTTCAAACAATCGTTATGCCACTAACTTCTTTGTGTCTGGCGAGTCAACTGCAGTCACATTGGCCAACGTGGCTATTGCCAATACTTCAGGCGGATTCACATGTGACAACACTAACTTGGTAACAGGTCAAGTGATCACTATCTCTGGTGCATTTACTGGTAACGTGGGTTCAATCTCTGGTTACTCAAGCCCAACCAACTACTATGTTATCAGCACCAACAATGCCAACGCATTTGTGTTGAGTGCAACAGTGGGAGCAGCCAATGTGATTACTACAATAGGTAACACAGTGATCAGTGCCACTACAACAATTGCGGCTGTCACTACCGCTAAATCTGGTGCAGACACTGCAACATGGTCAGGCAACAATGGTAATTTGACTGTAGCACAGGTAAACAGCTACACATCTTGATAGCTTTTTGCTAGTAACAAATCCCGCTTCGGCGGGATTTTTTCTGATAAATAACAAAAAGGATCTATCCATGAGTATTGCCTACAAAAACGTCAGCAGCGATTATACTATCACAGTAGCCAATGGCATAGGTATTTTTACAGTCAATGCAGCTAATATTGTATTCAACGGAAATACTACAACTACTGGATCAGCTTCTAACATAACTCCGTTTTTTACAGTGGCTGCTAATAATACTGGCACAATAACAGACATGGGCTTGCTGGGGCAAACCGGTCCTACTACTTATGCAGGACTAAGATACGATTCAACTGTGGGTGCTTGGCAAGTTAGTTCTAATGTTGCATCAGATGGATCAGCCATTCAAGCCTATGCTAATATTGCCACTGGTGGTGTCACTGTTGCTGGAGCCAACACGCAGGTACAATTTAATAATGCTGGATCTTTTGGTGCCAATGCTTCGCTTACATTTGATTACTCTGCCAGTAGATTGACTCTAAAAGGGCCACAGGCCTATGGAAACATTGGTACAACTCCTGCCATAGTAAGTAATGCAGTGGTAGTATACAACAAGCCCATTGGTGGTGGTGGTACAGGCTTATATGTAGTATCTAGTTCTGTTGACGATGAACTGGTTAGTAAAAGCAAGGCCATTGTTTATGGAATTATATTTTAAGGAAAACTTATGACTATCGCAACATATGCTGTGACTACTGCAACAGGTAATGCCTATGTCAGTAACGGCAACACTGCTGTAACTTCGCTTACTTTGTGTAATTGGGGGCCATCAACTGTGACATCTAATGTGTTTGTTGTGCCAAATGGAAACAGTCATGGCACATCAACTCAGATGATTTATGCATTGCAATTGACCACTGGAGAAACATATCAAATTTATGCAGCCGCAGAAAAATTACTGCTAGGGCCAAGTGATACAATTCAAGTTAATTGTTCTGCTAACACTGTGACTGCAATAACTTCATATACGTCAATTTAATGGGCTATTTTGTTAAAAATCGACAATTACAATCTGGAAGTACCGGAGTAGTCTTGCCAACAGGCTCATCTACAGATCGTCCGCAAAATCCTGTGTTTGGCATGATACGCTACAATACAACTGTTCCTGCAGTGGAATATTTTGACGGCAGTGTATGGAATTATTTACTATACAACAATGGTTCAGGAATTTATACAGTTGATAATTTCACTGGTGATGGGTCAACCACTGTATTCACAATGAGTGTTCAAGTTGCTGACGCTACACAGATTATGGTATTTGTTGGATCTATATATCAAACACCAGGCGGCAACGGTACACCTCAAGCCTACACTGTAGATGGCAGTTACGATATTACTTTTACATCAGCACCTCCTAATACTACCACTATCAATGTGATACATACCACTTTATAATTGGCTAAATACCCTATCACTAGGATAATCTATGTCAATTAGTCGTATTGCGGGACAAATGCTTCAGGCCAATCTCTATAGAGATGGCAATAACTTATCATTTTCTAACACGTCTAGTTCTGGATCAATTTTATACATTGATGTTGGCAATAATCGCATAGGCGTTAACACTAATGGGCCTGCCACTGATCTTGAAGTAGCAGGAACGATCACGGTAGGCAATATCACCATACCCAACGTTGGCAACGTCAGTACAGGCAATGTGTACATCAATAATCTGTTGGATCCTGTGCAAAATCAAGATGCAGCTACCAAATACTACGTGGATCATGTGGTAACCAGTACCACTGGTAATGTGTTAGGTAATGTTGTTCCGTTGGGTACTCCTAGTGCTGGCAATTTGATCAGCAATGCAGTTGTATTGACCGCAAATACCACAGTGACCAATGGCATAGCAGAACTCAACCAAGTTCTTGGAAAACTAGTACCGCTAGCCCCGTCAAATTTTCCAGCTGGACAGACTCTGAGTTTGAATTCGTTGAGTTCTTATCGCATGGCCAATGGTGTAGCTCAAACCAACAATACTACAACTGGCAACAAGTCTGTGGCCGCAGGTACCACAGTTAACACTGTATTAAGAACCAGCAGTTTTACTACAAACACAATTGCCACTGCTGGTCCTGGTGATTCTGGCACAGTAACAATTTATATTGACAGTGCGGCAGCGGGCAATGTGACTTTCTATGCTGGTGCTAACCCCACGGGCAACGGCACACACAGCAATTTAATAATAACCAACAATTATGATTATCATCAGGCCAACAGTGCTATTACTCCAGGATTTTGGTATGTGTTTAGTGCACAAGGATCTGGGTCTGGAATTCTTCCAGGTTGGAATGAGCTGTATATAAGTGATACCGTTGCGGCCAATACCAACACCACAGGTTGGTATTATGATAACAGCAATCCTGGAACACCACAGTTTGCAACCACATCAATATCAGCTCCAGGATCGCCTAGTTTAACTTATAGTAGTACAATACCACACTATGTGAATACCAATAGTTTTACTATTGCCGCCAATGTAAATCGCCTTAGTGGAAACATGTATCCTGTATCGGACACTTTTGTCACTGGCTCAGCAGGTGGTGCTTTTAACACTCCTGCAAGTTTGACTTATTCTGCAGCCAATGTGGCTACTCCGTTGGCACAAAATTTGTATGCCAACACAGGAAATCTTTCTATTACCACAACTTCTACTATTATTAGTGGATTTGGTAGCAGTAATACTGGACCTAGTTTGTCAGTGACCAATAGTTATGCCACCGGAACTAACACTTTTACTCCGTCGGGTACAGTTCTTTATAAAACTGGCAACACCACTGCTATAGATGAAGGCAATGTGGTCATTGGTTCAACCATTGGATCTGGCTCTGGCAATGCTTTCCGTATTGCAAATCCTGGCTCAGGCAATACTCCTGCTTACACAGGATCAGAAGCAGCGTTTAACAGTCAAAGTGGTCCATTGCAAACTTATGATGCAGTGGTAGTGGGCTCTGGATCTGGCGGGGTATTGGGGTGGAATAACACCAATTATGCCACAGGTTATTTGCCCGCTGGGCCAAATCTTAGTTCAGGAAGATCTGGCACACAGTATTTTACTATGAAGTTTGTTCGAACCAGTGTTAGCAAATTTGATATCTCATTCACTGGCAATGTTGCAGGCGTATGGGTAGCACTACCCGGCAGTGTGATAGATACCAGCAGTGGCGCCAACGGATGGATCAACATGAACCAGGCTTATGGGGGAGCAGGATATCCCGGAGTAAACAGTCCTGGCAACGGAAGCGATGGTTGCTCACTGGGAGGTATTGTAGTTTTAAATCAATCAGGCTCGCAGAGAAAAACTTGCACATTTGGTACTGTTAGTAGTTCTAGTACTGGTACTAATGAAATTTATGTAAGAATAGCACTTACATCTGGTCAAAGCTTGACTGCATTGACATTACAATCAGCGAGTAATTAAATGGCCGTCTCACTTGCACAATACGTTGATTTACTAGTTAAAAAACTCTACGGAGTTGCTAAAACTGATGATGCGGCCAACAAAAGCCCATCCAACGAAAGCATACCAAGCCCACCACTATTACGTGGTGACATAGTTTGGACACAAAGTGATCAAATTGGCAATACTGCACAGGTTATTGCAGGCATCACACAAAGCTATCTTGGAACTAGTACAATACAGTGCTCTCCAGACATAACTTCAGTGCCCATTGGCGGCATATACCCAACCTGGTTGACTGGACTCACTGACTGGATTCCTCAAGAATTTGGATCAACTTGGCCTGTAAAAGTGTATGTGGACACCACAGGTGCTGCCAATGCACAGGCCACTGGTACTCAGATATTTTCTCCAGGCATTGGTGGAACAGGAGAGTTTTTCTTTGACACTCAAGCAGGCCTATTGAATTTTATTGGCGAAACCATACCTGCCAGTTTAACTGCTGGAAAAAGTATTTTTATTGCTGGCTATAGATATGTAGGATTGTTAGGAACAAAAAACTTACCAGGCAATACCACAATTGGTAATCTGGTTATAGCCAATACTACTATAACTACCAATCTAACCGATGGCAATATAATTATTTCTGCCACTGGTAATGGCTACGCACAAATAGCAGGATCAGCTGGTATTGCTATACCTTACGGAAATACTAATCAACGTCCTCATACTCCATTGGAAGGCACAATTAGATATAACTCAGTGGATTTGAACGTAGAAGTTTATACTGGCAATGCATGGGCGGCAGTGGGCAGTGGTAGCGGCAACAACACCTATAATATCAGCAGCCAGACCATCAGTTCTGCCGATGGTAGCACAGCGACTTTTACACTGGATCAAGTTACTGAAACTGAAAATATCTTGGTATCAATCAACGGTATTGGACAAAGTCCTACCTTAAACTACACTGTGGCAGCTGATCAGATCACATTTGCAGAAGCTCCGCAGGTGTCTGACATTATTGAAATAAGATTTATTAGTCCTGCACCTGCAGCTGGCACTGTGACATCGGGCACACAGTATCACATACCTTACTATGCTAACACAGGATCCACAGTGAGCGACAGTGGTGGTAATTTAAATTGGAATGGTACAAATCTATTGACAGTGGGCGGGTCAATCACTGCCACTGGCAATATCTCTGGCAATTACATACTGGGAAATGGTAGTCAGCTGACTGGATTGCCAGTAACCTATAGTAACAGTAATGTTTCGTCATTTATGGCAGCGTTTGGATCTAACACCATATCTACAACAGGCAATATTTGTGCTGGCAATGTGATCACTTCGGGTGCGTTACAAGGCGGAACTGGAACACAAGGTATTGCATTAAGACCATGGACCGGTGGTGGCAGTTATGCAGCCTTATATTCAACAGCTATTACTCCAGCTGATGGAAACTACAGCATTTTAGTCAATGGTACCAACACCTGGTTAAATGCTGCAGCAAGTGGTAGTTTATTTTTCAGAATCAACAACAATGTATCACCAACTGCATTTACTATCAACGCCAGTCAGGCCACACTGGGTGCAATTGGAACAGCCAATTCTACTGCATACTCTACACAGACTTTGGCAATAGCTGGTGGTGGACTTGGCGTGATTGGAAATAGTTATTTTAGCAACACTGTGGGTGTTGGTGGCAACTTAACAGTAACTGGCGGTGTTGTCAAGAGTTCCAGATTAATTTCAACTGCTACTTCATTGACTGTGGCAGATGCTGGTGGATTTATTGAATTTGGTGGGTCAAGTCCATTCACTATTACATTACCAAACCCAACACAAGCAGCAAACAATGGTATTGGATATAGATTCTGGCAAAATACCTCACAAAATATAACATTAAGTACGCCTGCTGGAAACTTTTATGGACCAAGCGGTAGTAGTACCAGTACCAAAGTACTGGTACAAGCCACAACTCAATATTGGGACGTCTGGTCGGATGGCTACAATTGGGCAGTGTTTGGAATCAAGACAGTATAAAATATGGTACTGGCATTAAATATTAGCCCACAAATTGGCAGAGATTGATCGACAACAATAACGTCTGCATATTGCTTTTATTTGAGTTTCGGTAAATACTTCCATAAACTGGAGTGTCTTCTGTGACTACAAATCTAACAAGAATTAATAACAATCAAATATCAGCCGCATCAACTGGCAATTCCTACCTTGGAATAAACGCTGCAAGTAGAGTTCAGTCATACTCCATTACCAGTACACTGCTTGCAAACAATTTAACTTATGGTTCAGACTTAACTATTACTGGAAATCTTACTGTTTCAGGCACTACAACCACAGTTGACACAGTCAACACCTTGATTGAAGATCCATTGATTGTACTGGCTTCGGGACAGACTTCAGGCACTCCTACTGTAGATATTGGTTATATTGGCCTGCGTGGAGCAGACAACAACATTGCGTTGGCCTGGAAAGAAAGTCAATCAGGATTTGTGGCAGCCTATACCACTACAGATTCTGGAAACAGTTATAGCAATACCACATTTACTATTGCCAATTACGCAGACTTCACTGCGGCCAATATCACTGCCAACAGCAATTTGGTGGTCACAGGTACTTCAAGTTTTGCTGGCAATGTGTTGGGTCCAGTCAATGTCACTGGTAATATCGTTGCAGGCAATATAAGTGCCATAGGCAATGTTGGTGCTGCATACTACAACGGTAACGGCTACTACTTGACTGGTATCAATACTGGCAATTTAACTATTATCAAAATTTCCAATGGTAACAGTTATGCCAACATTGCCAGTGCCAATTCTAATCTGGTGGTTGCCATTGGTAATAGTTCCAATATAGTTGCTACTTTTTATGATCAAGGTGTAAATTTTGTTGGGCCAGTAAGTGTTCAAGGCAATATCAATGTAGCCAACACAATCAATGGCGCAAATCTAAGCTTGTCAGGTAATGTTGACAGTAACTTGAATGTGACGCAAACAGTCACAGGTGGCAATTTAGTAGCAGTTACTCTGGTCAGCTCAGGTGGCAATGTGTCAGCTAGCAGCTTCCTAACCGGTGCAAACTTGAGCCTGACAGGCAATGTAGCCGGTAGTTTGAATGTGAATGGCAATGTCACAGGCGCAAACATCAATGCTGTAACACTGGTCAGTTCTGGTGGCAATGTGACTGCGTCAAGTTTCTTGACAGGTGCAAACTTGAGCCTTACAGGCAATGTGGCCGGTAGTTTGAATGTGAATGGCAATGTCACAGGTGCCAATGTAACAGGTGGTAATGTAGTTGGTGTAACACTGGTCAGTTCTGGTGGCAATGTGACTGCGTCAAGTTTCTTGACTGGTGCAAATTTGAGCCTGACAGGCAATGTGGCAGGCAGCCTGAATGTAAATGCAACTGTCACAGGTGGTAATGTAGTTGGCGTAACACTGGTTAGCTCAGGTGGTAATGTGACTGCATCAAGTTTCTTGACTGGTGCAAACTTGAGTCTGACAGGCAATGTGGCCGGTAGTTTGAACGTAGACGCCAATGTAACAAGTGGCAACTTGATTGCTGTTACTTTGATCAGTTCTGGTGGTAATGTAACTGCATCCAGCTTCTTGACAGGTGCTAATTTGAGTTTGTCAGGCAATGTGGCTGGCAACTTGAATGTGACTCAATCCGTAAATGGTGGCAACTTGGTTGCTGTTACTTTGATCAGTTCTGGTGGTAATGTGTCAGCCAGTAGCTTTATCATTGGTGCTAACCTCAGCTTGACTGGCAATGTGGCTGGTAGTTTGAACGTGGATGCCAATGTAAATTCCAACAATCTGTCAGCAGTAAACAATGTAACTGCAGGTGTTGACGTAAGTGCTACCAGCAACGTTTATGGTGGAAATATTTTTGCCACCAGCTCTGGAACTATCAGTACTGCTGGCAATATCTACGCTGGCATGCATGTAAACACTCCTAATGTGGTGTCTAGCGGTGCATTAGCACTGTATGCACAAATGGGCGATGTCAATATCAGTGCTTCAGGAAACATTGGTGTTTCTGGCTTGTATATCAACAATTTGCATGATCCTGTGCAAAATCAAGATGCGGCCACCAAGTACTATGTGGACACAGTGGCACAAGGCTTGACTGTGATAGCCAGTACATATGCAGCAGCCACAGTGCCATTGGCCAACATATCTGGTGGTACAGTGACCTACAACAACGGCAATGCAGGTGTTGGTGCCAACTTGGTTACAACAGGTACATATTCCACCATTGACGGTGTAAACATAGCAGTGGCCAACACAAGAATTTTGGTGGTTGGTCAGGCCAACTCAGTACAAAACGGTGTATACGTATACACAAGTCCAACTGTGTTGACTCGTAGTGCAGATTACGATGTTGTGGGAGAAATACAACCTGGTGACTTTGTGTTTAACGAGTACGGCAATGCATATGGCAACACTCAATGGGTGCAAACTGCCAATGTGACCACAATAGGTACAAGCCCAATTACATTTACACAGTTTGGTGGAGCGGGCACATACTCAGCTGGCAACGGTATAGTGATCAATGGAGTGGTAATTTCGGCCAGAGTTGACAACAACACATTGGATTTCAGCGGCTCTGGCAACCTTGAAGTCAAAGCAGGTGCCAATTTAACAACACCAAATATTGGCAATGCCACAGGTAACAGTTTGTCAGTGGGCGGCAATGTCACAGGCGGAAATCTACTGGGAATAACTTTCATTAGTTCAGGCGGCAACGTCACAGCATCAAGCTTCTTGACTGGTGCAAATTTGAGCCTGACAGGTAATGTGGCCGGTAGCTTGAATGTGGATGGCAATATCACAGGAGCAAATGTAACAGCAACCAGCTTTGTGCTTGGAGCCAATTTGAGTCTAACTGGTAACGTGGCTGGCAGCTTGAACGTAGACGCCAATGTAACAGGTTCAAACATCAATGCTGTAACACTGGTCAGTTCAGGTGGCAATGTGACTGCGTCAAGTTTCTTGACTGGTGCAAATTTGAGCCTAACAGGCAATGTGGCTGGCAGCTTGAATGTGGATGCCAACATAACAAGTGGTAATGTAGTTGGTGTAACACTGGTCAGTTCAGGTGGCAATGTGACAGCAAGCAGTTTCTTGACAGGCGCTAACTTGAGCCTAACTGGCAATGTGGCTGGCAGCTTGAATGTGGATGGCAATGTCACAGGCGCTAATATATTTGCAGTAACTAATGTCAGTGCTGGCAGTAATGTAGTAGCAGGCTCATATTTTGTTGGTGACGGTGGATACATTAGCAATATTAATGCTGGCAATGTGTCCACTTACAGAATATTCAATGGTGGTAGTTATGCCAATATTAACACGCCAGATGCTAACTTAGTGATAGCAATTGGCAACGGATCCAACATAGTGGCCACTTTCTATGACACAGGTGTTGATCTAAACGGTCCATTGAGTGTAAATGGCAATATCGTAGGTGGCAACATCAGCACATCTGGATCAGGTGGTAATATTTCTGGCGCTAATGTGATCAGCAGCACCACAGTGACTGCCACAGGCAATGTGTATGCTGGTGGTGCACTAAAAACAGGCAATATCACCATCCCCAACTCAGGTAACATTGATGCAGGTACCAATTATATCAACAATGTGATTGATCCTACACAAGCGCAAGATGCTGCAACTAAAAACTATGTAGACGGTTACATTTCAGGTGGTATCACTATTGCAGATACCAATGGAAATACTACAGCATTGGCCTTGAACGGCACGCTGAGTTTGATAGGAACCACCAATCAAGTCAACGTTCAAATTACCAACACTGATGCAGTAACATTTAGTTTTGGCCCTGATATCAGTGTAAGTGGCAATGTATACAGTGCCAATGTCAACACAGGCAATGTGAATGCCAATGTGGTTTACGGTGGCAATATCCAGATATCTGCAGACGATATCACTGACACCAACGGCAGAGTCAATATAAATTCTGCATTACAAGGTGTGGACTTTGCGGTCAACGGCGGCACTGCCAATGTGTTCTATGTGTCAGCTAACTCAAACTCGGCCAGTTTTGGCAACAGCACACAGTATGACAATGTATTGGTGGCATTTAATTCAACTACATCAATATTGACACCAGTTGGTAATTCAAATCAACGGCCAAGTTCACCCACAGTGGGCATGTTCCGTTTCAACACCACACTCAACAGTTTGGAAGTATATGCTTCAAGCCAATGGGAACCAGTGGGAGCTCCAACGTTTACAGTGATCCAAGACGAGCAGTTTTATGGTGATGGATCAACAGTGCAATATACGTTGGGCTCTACACAAACAACCAACAGTTGTATTGTGGCCATAAATGGTGTGGTACAGATTCCAACCACTGCATACTCTGTGTCAGGCACATACCCAACATGCTATTTGACATTTACAGAAGCTCCAGAACCAGGTGATGTAATTGACGTGCGTGAAATAACCACTACATCCACAGTGGTTGGTATTACCAACAGCTCAGCCAATGCTAGCTTATATGCCAACAGCACACAGGCACAGATGGATATCACAGGCAACTTGGTACCCACATCCAATGTGCTACAAACATTGGGCACACCAACCCGTCAATGGAAGAGCTTGTATGTGTCAGGCAACACCATTTATCTAGGCGGACTACAACTGCAAGCATCTGGCAACACATTTGCAGTGTATCAAAGCGATGGTTCAACTCCTGCTACACTGGATGTGGGCAACATTGATGTGAGCTCAATTACTGCAGGAAACAGCTCGCTGGGATTCCGCGGAACCAATGGCAACGCATTTATCACAGTCAACGGCACTGCCAATGTGCTGACAGCCACTACTTCGGGCGTAAGTGTAACAGGCACAATCACTGCCAATGGCAATATCAGTGGCGGATACATCCTAGGTAATGGATCGCAATTGACTGGACTAGCTGCTATGTACGGCAATGCCAATGTGGCCAACTACTTGCCAACTTTCAGTGGCAATTTGACAGCTGGTAACATCAGTGCTAGTGGCAACATTACTGGTAGTTACTTTATTGGTAACGGCTACGCATTGACCAGCATCAATGGTGCCAATGTTATTGGGCTTAATACAGCTGCTATCAGCAACGGCACATCAAATGTGAATATTGCAACCAGTAATGGCAACATCACTGCAGGAGTCAACGGCACATCAAATGTGGTACTAATTGCTTCATCTGGTGTCAGTGTAACAGGCACTGTTCAAGCCAGTGGCAATGTCAATGGCGGTAATGTGAACGTAACTGGTAATATATCTGTCACTAATGCAGTTTCAGCTAACAGTTTGATTGCTGGCACACAGACAACTACTACTGCGGCCGGCGGCAACTTGATATTGACTCAACTCAGCCCACAAATTCAAGTGTTCAACGGTACTGCCAGTCAAACTATGACCTTGCCTGCTACAACTATTGTGGGGTTGTCATACTTTGTGAACAACAACAGCAGTGGCAATATTGTAGTTAAAAACAGTGCTGGTACATCACTGTATACTGTACAGGCTGGTGCAGACTCAGAATTTATCTACACAGGCTCAGGTGTGTACAACTGGGATGTGCACAGTTTCTTGCCCAGTGGAGCATTCTACGGCAGTGCACTGTTCACTGTGGGCACAACCAACGGTGTGGTAGCCAATCAGTTCAGCACCACAGGCAATGTGATAGGTGGTAACATCTTATTTGGATCTGGAGTAATATCAGGTACTGGAAACATCTCTGCTAGCTACTTTATTGGCAATGGTTATGCATTGACCAGTATCAATGGCGCAAACGTAGTAGGACTCAATACTGCCGCAATCAGCAATGGCACATCAAATGTGAACATTGCTGCCAGCAATGGAAATATAACTGCTGGTGTGGGCGGTACTCCAAATGTGGCAGTGATTGCCACAACTGGTGTAAGCGTAGCAGGAACTGTACAAGCTAACGGAACTATAACTGGCGGTAACTTGTCAGCAGGATCTGGATATGTCAGCACAACAGGCAATGTCACAGGTGGCAATGTCATATATGGAACAGGTGTTGTGAGCGGTACTGGTACTGTGTATGCAGCCACTGTTAATGCAGCCACAATTGGTAATTCAGGTGCAGTTCATAATGGAGCCACAGTAAGTGTAACAGGCAATGTCACAGGCGGCAATGTATTGTTTGGATCAGGTGTTGTGTCGGGCACAGGTACTGTGTATGCAGCCACTGTTAATGCTGCTATTATTGGTAACGCAAGTGCCAGTTTAATTGGCGCCACTGTTAGTGCAACAGGCAATGTCACAGGTGGCAACGTCATATATGGCACTGGTGCGGTATCAGGTACAGGCACTGTGTATGCAGCCACTGTAAATGCAGCCACTATTGGTAACACAGGCGCAGTGCACAATGGAGCCACTGTTAGTATAACAGGTACTGTGACTGCAGCCACTGTTAATGCAGCCACAATTGGTAACTCAGGTGCTGCATTTACTGGTGCAACTGTATCAGCAGCCACTATTGGTAACACAGGTGCTGTAATCAATGGTACTACAGTTAGTATAACAGGTAACGTTACAAGTGGCAATGTCATATATGGAACTGGTATTGTGTCAGGCACAGGTACAGTATATGCAGCCAGTGTTGTTGGTGGAGTAATAACTGGTAGTTCAGTCAGTGTCAGTGGTAATATAACTGGTGGCAATATATCTATTGGATCAGGTGCAAGTACCGCAGGTAGTTACAGTGCCAGTGGCAATATCACTGGTGGCAACGTATTGTTTGGATCAGGTGTAGTATCAGGTACAGGCAATATAAATGGCGCTAATCTAACTGTATCAGGCGGATTTTACAACGGTAATATCTCAATTGTGGGCGCCAACATTGTTAGCGCAGGACCAACACTATATATTGATCCCAACGGAGCAGGCGGCACAGATGGTAATGTGATCATAACTGGTAACTTGACAGTGCAAGGTACCACAACTACCATTAACTCAAACACTGTTACCACTAACGACTTGTTTATCAATGTGGCCAACAATGCTTCAACTGCAGCAGCTGCTAACGGTGGCGGGCTTGGCGTTGGACCAATTGGCTCAGAATATGCCAGTTTGTTGTACAGCAGTGCCGCTAATTCTTGGCAAACCAGTATAGCTTTGAGTGTAACAGGCACAGTTCAGGCCAGTGGAAACATAACTGGTGGAAATTTGATTGCAGGATCTGGAATTATTACCACAACTGGTAATATAACTGGAGGCAATGTGTTGTTTGGTTCTGGTGTGGTGTCGGGTACAGGCACCATAACAGGTGGCAATCTTGCCGCAGGTTCTGGCTACATCAGCTCCAGCGGTAATGTCACAGGTGGCAATGTCATATATGGCACTGGGGTCGTGAGTGGTACAGGTACTGTGTATGCAACCACTGTTAATGCAGCCACTATTGGTAATACAGGTGCAGTTCACAACGGAGCCACAGTAAGTGTAACAGGTACAGTAACTGCCGCATCAGTGGTTGGTGGGGTAATAACTGGTAGTTCAGCTAGTGTAACAGGTACTGTAACTGGTTCTAGTGTAGTCGGTGGCGTAATGACTGGTAGTTCAGTATCAGTATCAGGTAACATAACTGGTGGCAATGTCATATACGGTACAGGTGCGATATCAGGTACAGGCACTGTGTATGCAGCCACTGTTAATGCTGCTACAATTGGTAATACAAGTGCCAGTTTAGTTGGTGGCACTGTAAGTGCCACAGGTAACATAACTGGTGGCAATGTCATAGTAAGTGGTGTGTTGATATCAACCAACACAATCAGTGCCACTGGCAACATAACTGGCGGCAACATATCAATTGGGTCAGGCTCAAGTACAGCAGGTAGTTATAGTGCAAGTGGCAATATCACAGGTGGCAATGTGACAACCGCAGGACAATTAACTGTTAATTCAGGTGCAAACGTCACTGCAATTGTCAACGGAGCAACTTCAGGAGTTGGCAATATTGGTACAGCCACAGTGGGATTCAACACAGTATTTGCCAAAGCAACTACTGCACAGTATGCTGACTTGGCAGAAAAATATTCAGCAGATGCAGAATATCAACCCGGAACGGTGGTAAGTTTTGGCGGCAACGCTGAAATTACACTCAGCGACACAGATGCAGATCGTCGCATTGCTGGTGTAGTATCTACTCAACCTGCTTACAGCATGAATTCTGGATTGCAAAGTGAATTTACTGTTATGGTAGCACTCACGGGTCGTGTGCCATGTAGCGTGATTGGTCCAGTACGCAAAGGCGATATGATGGTTTCAGCTGGCAATGGTCAAGCAAGAGCAGAAGCCAATCCAGCAGTGGGTACTGTGATTGGTAAAGCTTTGGAAGAATGGAACTCCGGAGAAATTGGCATTATTGAAGTGGTTGTTGGTAGACTATAAACTGCAACTAACTCAAAAATAGGATCTGCAAAGATCCTATTTTTTTGGCTAAATATTTGTATACTTTGGAACTCAAATGGGATTAACTAGACCTCGTGCACAGCAGATTTATGACATAGATTACAAACAAGCCACTCGTGTGGTTACTACTACCAACATCAACCTGTCAGGCGGCGCACCTAGCCATGTAGACGGAGTCACGCTCAGCCACAATGACCGCGTGCTTGTCACTGGTCAAACTACTGCTAGCCAAAATGGCATTTACTATGTTACTACACTAGGATCTGGTGCCAATGGTACCTGGGCAAGATCCACTGACAGCAATCAAACTGGAGAATTGTTGGCAGGCACTATTGTCATGGTCACAGAAGGCTCAGTGTACGCTGACACACAATGGAAACTGATCACTGATAATCCCATCACAATAGGCACTACCGCCTTGACGTTTACACAAAATTATTCAGCCAACAGCATCAGTGGTGGCACTAGTAACGTAGTGGTAAATTCCAATGCCAATGTCACTATTAGTGCCGCCGGCACTGCCAATGTACTCACAGTATCAAACACAGGTGCTTACGTTTCTGGCAGTTTGGCAGTGACTGCCAACATCAGCGCAGGTAATAATTACATCAACAATGTGAATGACCCTGTGGCTGCTCAAGATGCTGCCACCAAAGGCTATGTGGATGGCTATATCTCAGGTGGTATTACGGTCAGTGATGGGGGCAATACCACTGCATTGGCATTGGATGGAACTCTGAGTTTAGTTGGTACTACTAGCCAAGTGACAGTTGCAATCACTGCCACAGATACTGTGACATTTGGTTTGCCCAGCAACGTTGCAATAGCCACAAACTTATCTGTTGGCAATCAACTACAATGGACTGCAAATAACAGTGTTAAAGTATACCAACAATACAATGCCAGCACCAGTAGCCTAGACACAATATTCACCTGATCATGACAACTGTAGCCACACGATTAACCAGTGCAGGTGTTTTTTCGACCAATGGGTATTTTGATGAAATAACCAAAACTTGGATCAGCATCACACCCTCGGTGGTGTATGCAGGATTGTTTGATGAAGTTTTTTTGGCAGCTGGTAGCATAACTTTTCCAGGAGCCGGAACTTATCTTTATGGAACCAACAACATATTTGATATTTCTGCAGTAGGTATTGAATGGACATTTGAAACTTGGATCTATCCTACTACTGCTGGTGCAATATTTGCCATTGGCAATGGCACAGCATTTGGGCAAAGCCTAGCCATTGATTGGGGGATCACTGCTGCCGATAAATTTACTCTACGTCAAGGCAACGGAACAAATTATCCTATTTCAATTACAACCAGCAATAGTTATACGGCTAATAATTGGTATCATGTGGCCGCAAGTTTAACCACAACAGGACTCAGAGGACTTTATATAAACGGTATAAATGACGGCGGGCAAATGATCACTGCCGCAATGAGCACTGCCACACAATGGGTGGTGAATGGATTTTATGATGGGAACGGACTGGGTAGTTTGGGCGGAAACAACCATATGAGTAATTTAAGATTGGTCATTGGATCAGCACTATACACTGCTAATTTTACTCCGCCATATGCCCCACTGGTGCCTGTTACAAACACTCAATTGTTGTTGTGTATGCCCAACAATGGCGGTGTTTTTACAGACTCTAGTGTGAATAATTTTCGTGCACTGTCGTCGGGATCTCCTGGTGCCAGCGCATCTGTGCCTTTTTCACTAAATACAGCACAAAGACAGTTAAACACAGGAACTCTGCAAGTTTCTGGGTATTTTGACGAAAAAACAGGTATTATCTAATAATAGGAATTTAAAATGGCAAAACTACTATCCGGCACAACCATATACGGTAATGCTTATGTTCAAACTTATATCACAGTAACTGGCAATGTTATTGGTGGCAATTTAACAACTGCCGGATTAATAAGTGCCACTGGTAACATAACTGGTGGAAATATATCTGTTGGATCAGGGTCAAGTACTGCAGGTAGTTACAGTGCCTCAGGTAATGTCACAGGTGGAAATTTAATTGCCAGCGGTGTACTGATATCAACCAATACAATCAGTGCCACAGGTAATATCACAGGTGGCAATATATCGGCAGGCTCTGGTTCAAGTACTGCAGGTAGTTATAGTGCCAGTGGCAATGTCACAGGTGGTAATGTGTTGTATGGAACAGGTGCGGTATCAGGCACAGGTACTGTGTATGCAGCCACAGTAAATGCTGCTACAATTGGTAATGCCAGTGCTAGCCTAGTTGGCGGAACTGCAACAGTAACTGGTAATATAACTGGTGGTAATGTTTTAACAACTACTATAAGTCTAAGTGGTAATGTATTATCCGCTATCAATACCACATCAAATGTCACTACAACTGCCAATATAACTGCAGGTTATTTTATTGGTAATGGTTACACATTGACCAGTATCAATGGTGCCAATGTCACAGGACTCAATACTGCAGCCATTAGCAATGGCACATCAAACATCAACATTGCCACTGCCAATGGACCTATAACTGCTGGTGTTGGTGGCACTTCAAATGTTGTTGTAATTTCTACCACAGGAATCAGCGTAGCTGGCACAGTTCAAGCCAATGGAACCATAACTGGTGGTAATTTAGTATTTGGCTCTGGCGTTGTGTCAGGAACAGGTACTGTATACGCTGGCTCTGTTAATGCAGCCACTATTGGTAATGCCAGTGCCAGCTTGGTTGGTGGAACAGTCAGTGTGACAGGAAATGTCACTGGTGGTAATTTGTACATCAATAACAATGCCACTATAGTTGGAAATTTACAAGTTCAAGGTAATGTGACATTTATCAATAGCAATGTTATTACCACCAATGACTTGTATATAGAACTTGCTAACAATCAAAGTACCTATGCAAATATCAACGGAGCAGGTTTAAATGTTGGACCTGCTGGCAGTCCACTGATCAACTGGACATATAACACCAGTGCCAATGCTTGGTCAACCAATGTGGGTATTAGTGCAACTTCTACTGTAACTGGCGGCAATTTGATTACTGGTGGGTTGGTATCAGCTACCAGCAACATCAGCGGTGGCAATATATTAACAGGCGGATTGATCAGTGCTGCTGGTAATATTACTGCTAATCCCAGCAGTTATTTCATTGGTAATGGTAGTCAACTGACAGGTGTCACTGCTACTAGTACAGGATTTCCGGTCACAAGTGGCACTTCAAATATCAATGCAGTATTAAACAGCAACATATCAGTCACAGTTGCAGCCACTCCTAATGTAGTGGTATTTGCCAGCACAGGTGAATATGTAACAGGTGTTGTCAGTGCCAATGGCAACGTGATTGGTGGTAATTTAACCACTGGCGGTCAGATGAGTGCAAGTGCCAATGTTGCAGGCGGCAATTTGCTAACAGGTGGGTTGATCAGTGCCACTGCAAATATAACTGCAGGTGGCAGCCAAGTAAACTTTGGTAATGCTACCACTCCAAGTGGCCCAGGTGGCCATATCACTTACAACAGCACGTTGATAAGTTTTGATTTTACATTCAGTTGATGGAACATATATGTCAAATCCTTCATTTTTAGCAGCACGACTGTTTAACACTGGCAATTTGTTGATTGCCAATACAATTCAATTTGACGAAGTTACTTACAGCAATGCTCGCATAGCAAACACTGCTTGCTATGCAGGATTGTTAGACGAAGTAACAGCTCCAGCAGGAGTTCCTATGCGTATACTTGCCAATGGAACAATACAAGTTGATGGAATCTTTGATGAATATACAGGCATATCTTGATCTGCATAATTATAACAAATGGCTAAACTTCAATCTGGCACCGTAGTATATGGCAATCTTGTTGTAAACACCTACATCACTGCCACTGGCAATGTGACCAGTGGCAACTTGATAACCGCTGGTCTAGTCAGTGCTACTGGCAATATCACCGGCAATTATTTTATTGGTAATGGCAGTCAGCTGACTGGGCTTGCGGTGACTCAGCTGGCCAGCGGCAACAGCAATGTCAGTATCAATTCATCTGGCGGAAACATAGAATTTGCAGTGAGCGGTGTGGCTGACACAGCAGTGGTCAGTCCTGGTGAGCTCACAGTTTATGGAGTTTATTCAAACCCTAAAACTATCAGTTCAAATGTGATCATAACACCCAATATCAATTCATTGTTAATTGGCCCAGTATCTGTAGCCGCCGGTATTAATATATATGTGCCAAATTCTTCAACTCTGAACATTGTATAATGGCTAAATATAGAAAAGGATACGCGAAATGTCATTAACACTAGACGGCACAGCTGGAATATCAACCACTGGAAATATTGTTGGCAATAATATTGTAGGTTCATTTACTTTGACGGTTGTTAGTGCTTCTGGCAATGTTCAAGGTGGCAATTTGATAACTGCTGGTAATGTCAGTGCTGCCGGTAATGTCACCGGAAATTACTTGTTAGGAAATGGTACTTTTATCACAGGATTAAGTGCCAGTAAAATATTCAACGGAACATCAGAAGCCAATATTGGCACTGCTGGTGGCAATGCCAATATCACCATTGGCGGAGTATCCAATGTGGCAGTTGTTTCCACTGCTGGTGTCAGTGTTGCAGGAACTGTACAAGCTAGTGGCAATATCACGGGTGGTAATATCTCAATCGGAAGTGGTACAAGTACTGCTGGTAGTTATAGTGCCTCAGGCAATGTCACGGGTGGTAATGTCATATATGGAGCTGGCGTTGTTAGTGGAACAGGTACTGTATACGCAGCCACTGTTAATGCAGCCACAATTGGTAACACAAGTGCTAGCTTGGTTGGCGCTACTGTTAGTGCTACAGGCAACGTCACAGGCGGCAACGTAATTGTATCTGGAGTATTGATATCCACAAACACAATCAGTACGAGTGGCAATATTACAGGTGGCAATATCTCAATTGGAAGTGGTGCAAGCACAGCAGGCAGTTATAGTGCCAGTGGTAATATAACGGCAGCCGGCAATATATCTGCTAGTTATTTTGTTGGCAACGGATATACATTGACCAGTATCAATGGTGCCAATGTCACAGGACTTAATACTGCGGCTATCACCAATGGCACATCAAATGTCACTATCTCAACATCAGGTGGTAATATCACCGCTAGTGTTGGCGGAACTTCAAACGTTGTGGTAACTGCAACAACCGGTATAAGTGTTGCAGGAACTGTACAAGCAAGTGGTAACATAACTGGTGGTAATATCTCAATCGGAAGTGGCACAAGTACTGCTGGTAGTTATAGTGCCTCGGGTAACGTTACAGGTGGCAATGTCATATATGGCACAGGGGTTGTATCAGGTACTGGTACTGTGTATGCAGCCACTGTGAATGCAGCCACAATTGGTAACACAAGTGCTAGCTTGGTTGGTGCCACTATGAGTGCAACTGGTAATGTTACAGGTGGTAATATCATAGTCAGTGGAGTGCTATTATCAACCAATACAATTAGTGCAAGTGGTAACATCACAGGTGGCAATGTCATATATGGCACTGGTGCAGTTAGTGGTACAGGTACTGTATACGCGACCACTGTAAATGCAGCCACTATTGGTAACGCAAGTGCCAGCCTAGTAGGCGGAACAGTAAATGCCGCCACCATTGGTAATTCTGGTACAACATATAATGGCGCTACACTAAGTGTAACTGGTAATATAACCAGTGGTAATTTGGCTTCGGGCGGAAATATATCAGCAACGGGTAATTTGTATGTTGGTGCCAGTGCTACCATTATGGGTAATTTGCAAGTACAAGGCAATGTGACATTTATCAATAGCAATGCTATCACTGTGAATGATCTCTATATTGAATTGGCCAACAATCAAAGCTCATATGCCAATATCAATGGTGCAGGACTTAATGTAGGGCCTACTGGAGCTGTATTAACCAATTGGACATATAATTCAACTGCAAATGCATGGACAACCAATGTAGGCGTCAGTGTAACTTCCACAGTGACAGGTGGTAACATAGCAGCCGGTTCAGGTTACATTAGCACCGCTGGCAATATCACAGGTGGTAATATATCCATTGGTTCAGGTTTGAGCACTGCTGGAAGTTATAGCGCAACAGGCAATGTCACAGGTGGCAATGTCATATATGGCACTGGTGCGGTATCAGGTACAGGCACTGTGTATGCAGCCACTGTAAATGCAGCCACTATTGGTAATGCAAGTGCCAGTTTAATTGGCTCTACTGTAAGTGCAACAGGCAATGTCACAGGTGGCAATGTAATTGCTACTGGTGTATTAATATCATCCAACACAATTAGTGTTGCAGGTAATATCACTGGTGGCAATATATCAATTGGATCAGGTGCAAGTACCGCTGGAAGTTATAGCGCAAGTGGCAATGTCACAGGTGGCAATGTCATATATGGCACTGGTGTTGTGAGTGGTACAGGTACTGTGTATGCAGCCACTGTTAATGCAGCCACTATTGGTAATACAGGTGCAGTTCACAACGGAACTACTGTTAGTATTACAGGCACAGTAACTGCTGCCAGTGTAGTTGGTGGAGTAATGACTGGTAGTTCAGTTAGCGTAACAGGCACTGTGACAGGATCGTCATTCTCAGGATCAGGCTCTGGGCTAACATCTATACCGGGTGCCAATGTCACCGGTACAGTGCCCAACGCCACCACTGCTACCTATGTCACAGGACTTACCAGTAGTAATGTGACCACTGCACTAGGATTTACTCCATACAATTCTACCAATCCTAGTAATTATCAAACTACATCCGGCTATGTGGCTCAAGTTTCAGGGTCCACACAGTCCAATATCACCACTGTTGGCAGTAGTTTGACAACATCAGGTACATTGACTGTAAATAGTTCAAATAATGGCACTGCCATATCCAATGGAGGAACCAATGGCAGCGGCAATATTGGTGCAAGCGGCGCAACATTTAACACTGTGTTTGCCAAAGCAACCACTGCACAGTATGCTGACTTGGCAGAAGTTTATACCGCAGATGCAGAATATCAACCTGGAACTGTGGTCAGTTTTGGAGGTATACAAGAAATTACTATTAGCTCTGGAAGTCACAACACACAAGTTGCTGGCATAATTAGCACGCAACCCGCTTACCTAATGAATTCAACACTAAATGGAGAATACACTGCTGCAGTGGCACTGACTGGCAGAGTTCCTTGTAAGGTAGTAGGAATCATACACAAAGGCGACAGACTAGTGGCCAGCCCAATTGATGGTGTTGCTAGCCCACTTGATATGGCTCAATATCAACCTGGTTGTATAATTGGCAAAGCACTGGAAGAATGGAACTCAGCAGAAATAGGTATTATTGAAGTTGCAGTTGGCAGAACATAATGCAAGCAAGATATCGTCAAGACTACGCCGGAGAATTTATTATATTAGAAAGTCGCTGGGTAGGCGGTAAAAAAATTGAAAAAAGAGAATGGATCGAAAATCCCATTCAAAATCAACATATATCTGGCCGAGCAGTTTGCATTGGCAGCTCTTTTGATCAATTCAGATTTGATTACACTAAATTACAACGGCATCGAGGAGGTTTGTTAGGATCAAAAAAGGTACAGACCTACGGTGTTGGCAATATTACTCAAGAAATGCGATTGGATTTTGCTGTAGAATTTGATCAAGCCAAACTTAAAGAAATCATATTGACCAAGTACCAAGAAAATAATATTGTGTACACTAATCCTAGAAATTGTATAGATATACCTGGAGAATTTTATTTGATTCCTTTGGCCCCCAGATTAATAGAGATAGCAGCCATACTTTATCTCGCGGCATTTGATGGACATCAAGAGATATTTTTACTTGGATATAATATTGAAACTCCTGTGAATCAACCATCGTGGTTTAATCAAGTCAGGCAAGTCATGGATACCTATGCAGGCGTAAAATTTTATTTGGTAGGTGAAAAAGCCAACATGCCTGACATCTGGATGGAAGCAGCCAATGCTGAACATCTTACCTATGGAGATTTTATTGGCTACTGCGATATCTGAACTTGTTGCTCCATGGTCAAAATTTTGTCTTGTACAGATTCAATATTGACTGTTGACCATAGTCCAGGATGCAACGGTCGCGGAAGATTTCCAGAAGAGATCCACGCCCATCCCACATGTTCGTCATTTAGATCAGGCCGGAATTCAGTTGAAATACTACAAAAAAACGTATGATAAGCAAATTTACCGTCTGCAGTGGTAAATTTTTCTAAAGGTACTAATCTTAGATAGTCAGGCATTGCACCAAGTTCTTCTTGACATTCTCGAGTAATACACTCTATTAGCGTTTCATTTACTTCAACTTTACCGCCAGGTAATCCCCATGTTCCAGGATTTTTTGCATCATTACGCAGCAAATAAAGATAACGACCTGTGTCAACTGCGTAAAACCATACACCCACTGCAGTCACAGTACAAGACTCCATTCGCCTCCCTTGTAAAGTCCTTGATAACTTTTAACCCATGTGGTACCAGTCCATTGGTACTGTATTTCTGTGGTTATATTTGTAACATATTGTATGTTATTAGGGCTTGATGTACTATCAAATGATACTGCCCATCTCTCCCCGTTGTATTCCACAATGTCATTAGCATGTGCCACCAAAGGTTCACCATTTTGTCCTTGCCACGCTGTAGGACTTGTACCGTCCCAACTACCAGTATCTTCAGTAAACAAGTAACGTTGTCCCTGTGAGGCAGGGATTAATCCTGCGCCTGGCCCACTGGCCAATGGATTTATAACTGCAGTCAGTGGTGCTAATGTATTAGCAGGTGTCGTGGCAGTGTTTACTGTAAACAACAAAAATCTGTCATCGGTAGGATCATATGCCACGGTACCCATAACGTCAGTGCCATCTGGTTGTTCTAGTGTGACATAACTGATGCCAGGCCTTAGATTTCCGTATTGATTTACAATGTCATGCCACAACAAATTGCTAGGCGGATTATCAGGAGGTGTTAAATTTGTGTTAGGCTCGTTTATCACTTGATTTTGTGCCAATGCTTGCAGTTTACCGTCCAGCAACAACACTTGGTACGCCCAAGGAGTGATCTGTTGACGAGTGCCTAACAACAAATCGTTATCTAATACTGCATTGTTGATGTCTCCGTCAGCATCAAACACACTCATTATAATACGCTCAACCACACCTAATTTTTTGACCTTGGCTGGCGAGCTGATCCACATAGGTAATTTAAATGTCAGCGTGCAAATATCTATGGGATTTTCTGTACCCACCGGAATAGTACGACTGGACCAATTGACATCGTCAAGATACAACACAGTCAAACTTGTCCAGTCTATGTAGTTATCAGTACTTTGTATTTCTAAACTGGGATTAAACAACACTAGAATTTGTTCTAGCAATTGCATTTTTTGATTGGTATTAGAAGTCCAAATATCCAACTTTATTGTACACTCAAAAGGCACTGGCATCAGTCTGTCAATGGTAAATGCATTGCCTTGCGTTTGTTCATAGGTGTCAGTCATAGAATCGTAAGTTCTTTGTCTGACCTGTATGGTGCCAACAAAAGTGGGATCTTGTATTCTGGGACGATCGTACTTTAAATCTGTAATGTAAAATGTCATCAATGGAGTGCTAGTCAGTTCATTGGCTGAGTTTTGTTGAATCACAGTTTGAGCTTGACGACTTGAATCTCCGTAACGTACAGGTACACGAATCAGGGTGTCATTTTTGCCCATTTCGTTACGGCCATATTCAACTTGAAAGTTGGAAAATATTCTGGCGAACTGCAACAAAAATCTTCGTATTTGTTCGTCATAAAAGAAAGATACAGCCATTTATTACCTTCCGGGTGGTCTTGGATTGGGTGGCAAATTGCCACCCTGATCGCCATTGTCGGCCAATGGTCTGAGTGCTTCGCTGAGACTCTGGCGACTTGGGATATTGCCTAAATCTGCAGTATTCACAGTGTATGTATTGTTTATAAAACTGGCTCGTTGACTTCCATCAATAGGTGCCAATGGGTCATTGGGACCAAGTGTGAGATTGGTTCTCACACCGTCTTGTATAGCAATCCAGGCCTTGCCGTTGTACCTAAACAACCGATTTGGATAGTAATCCAACCGTAGTACATAAGCACCTGTGGCAGGATGCGGAGGAAAACTAACACCTGTGGTTACGGGCAACCCGTTTGGTGTTGTATCATCACCTGTTAAATATCCATTGGTATAGCCAAATCCTGTGGGTGTTACACCCTCGCCAGGTTGATTGCCAATCAGTGATCCAGCATTATCAGTGCTGAGACCAGTGCTGGCTGGTTGCCCATCTGGATAAGTTGGCAACACATAAAACAATGTGGTATCGTATCCGCTGAGTGGCACATCTGATTCAGCCTGGGTCAACAGTGCATCGTTGAGTTCAAGATCTTTGGGGCGAGTGCTCATTTGGTCTCCCACTGTGGTAGGATTAGGAATAGGTGTCCAGTAGTCAGTGTTGGATATATCAGTACCTGGGGGCACGTTTTGTTTGGCCATGAAGTAGTTATCGCCAGAATTAACCACACTGTTGGCAGGATAAAAATTGCCATCGTCCCAGATGTTTTCAGGCATAAACGGTTGATTAACAATCTGTTGAAATTCTTGTGCATTGACCATGGGTGTGGCTTTCACACGCCAAAGATGTGGCAACCAAGTTTGACTAAAGCCTTCAGATGCATATGAAGCATCTTGTATGACATAATACTTAGGCAATGCTTTTGGTATAGCTGGATTAAGTGGATAGTAATCAATCAAGTTAGGCACTTCAATTACATCGCCACTCATGAGTTTACGCCCAAATGAATCAATCATATAATTGTAGTGAAATGTTATAAACAGTGTGTCATTGTTTAAAAACAAACCAAATTGCGTCAAATCAAAATCAATATCTTGTGTACGATAAACTCCACGCATCACATACACATCATTGTCGTAGGCACGATCTCTGTTTTCTAACAACAACAAGTCTTCAATGAACAATGGACTGGTGCTGGTATAAACTGGTAAGGTAGCATCGTTGTTACCAGGATTTTCACTTTGATCCAATATAGGACCTAAATATTTGTGAATATAAATGTCAAGTCCACCCACAGTGAACATTTCTTTGATGATTTTATCAAAAAATTGGTAATCGTTGGTTCGATTGGGACGGTATAGACTTAGGCGTGGCATAGTGTTGTATTTATGGACCAGATTGACAACAAACTCAACTTTGAGTATAATTACTGTATGGAGCATTTAGAACAACGTCTTAATGATGTCAAAATTCGTATTAGCAATCTTAAAAATAAAACGGCTCGACGAGACCTAGTAAAAATGCACAATACAGTGTTGGCAATTTTTGAAGAAATTAGTCGTGAAAGTGTTGAATGTCGCCGTATGCATAAAACAACAGCACGATACGAAAAACTAATACTAAATGCTACAGATCAAATTGAGCACCTGGAAAAGTACCTTGTGTTTGCATGTTTAATGTCTGGTTGACTCCAAATACTCAATTTGCTATAATATACACTTATTGGAAAGGAGATGCTATGACTGTGACTGTTGCTAAAATAAACGGTAAAATTGTTCAAGTTGTCAGCGTTCGCGATCGTGTGGCTTTTTCTCCAGTCCGCGGATGGGTCTGCGTTACTCCGGATGTGGACAAAGCAGATCGCGCCAAACACGACTTTAAGTGGGTGCCTGCCAGCACTCGTTTTGAATGGGTCAGAACTTTTGATTTCAAGGAGCCAACATGAATGCTGTAAAACAACCTACAATTCGACTGCTAAACCCCAAAAGCTCTGATACCAATGTCATGGGTACAGAACCCACTTGGAAAATTCAACCTATTAAAGAACGTGTAAGTGCGCTTAGTAAAGCATTTTCTTGGTACAATTATTTCTACGGCAAAAAAGATGCTAGAGAAATGATTGTGAACTATTTGGAATTGCATGGACGCAAAGCAGATGTACGACTACTCCGTGGTGTGAGTGATGCAAATATCAGACTGACCACCGGGTGGTTGTGCCGTATGAGCATGGTAGGTTTAGAACTCAACGAGCATGAACAAGTCAAACTTGATAATATGTTGAAAGAATGCTTACAAAGCAAACAGCAAGAAATTACAGAAGTGATAGTAGACGACACTCCGCGTATGACTATCCAAGACCGGTTGCGTGAAAAAGTCAGTGAGTGTGCCGGCGAACTTGACGGAATGTTTGACGAGTTCGTTGCATCTGGTGCCAAGATGTCAGCAGACTTCAAACCAATTGTGTTGATGCGTGGACTAAACATAGCACCACAAATGATCAGTACTCTGAGTGAAATTTGGAAAGCTCGCCAAGCAGAATTTGAAGAAGTGGCTAAGGGAAAAGATTCACAGTTGACAGAAGGCTATCGACATCTCTCTAAAATTCAATTGCGTAATGTGTTGAAGTTTTGCGAGACCGTGATCAATGACTGCGGTGCTTACATTCAAATTAAAAAAGTTGAACGTAAACCACGCAAGAAAAAAGCAGTCAGTCCAGAAAAACAAGCCAGCAAATTCAAGTTCCTGGCCGAGTTTGCTGAACTCAAACTCAAAAGTTTGCAACCCAGTCAGTTGATTGAAAAGTCTGAAGCATGGTTGTACGACACTAAAAAACGCAAGTTGATTCATGTTGTGGCCGACGATTACAGTAAGACATTTACTATTAAAAACAACAGTATCATTGGATTCAGTACTGTGGAAACTCAACAAAAAACTCTGCGCAAACCTGCAGAACAACTCAAAGGAATAGGAGCAGTGGGCAAGCCTGCGGCTCGTAAATTCTACAAAGATATCAAAGCTACAGAAGTGGCATTCAATGGTCGTGGCACTGAGAATTTGATCATACTTCGAGTGTGGTAAATAGGCAATGATTGATCCAAAAATCCAATGGCCAGACGATACTCCCAACGATCCTAGACTCTATGTGCCCAACGTTGAAGTTTACATAACCAACGTATGTAATATTGCCTGCACCAATTGTAATAGATATAACAACTACAATTTCAAAGGTCATCAACTTTGGAAAGACTATGAATTTGTTTATCAAGCATGGTCTGAAAAAATTCGTTTACAAAAAATAACTATACTAGGCGGAGAACCATTGATGAATCCTAGTGTGTGCGACTGGATTCGTGGACTAAATCGTATATGGAAAAAACGAGTTCAAATATTAACCAATGGTACACGACTTAATCAAGTCACTGGACTTTATGATGCTGTTGCAGAGTACAGAGCCAGTGGCGGAAATTGGATAGGAGTCAGTATTCACAACACCGACGAATTAGATAGATATTTTGAAGAAATACACAAATTTTTACAAGGACCTATTAGGACCTGGGTTGGCAAAGATGCAGTAAACGATAGTGGCGGGTCCGCCACTTGGGGTGCCGATTACGCATTTGAAGATCGTAACGGAATACATGTTCATGTTTGGGTATACGACAGTTTTTATAACGCAAACATACATACAAACTTTCAAGGACAACTAACACTACATAACAATGTGCCCAAAGAAGCTCATGATGTTTGTGGCATGGTCAAGTATAAAAACTATCATTTTGTACGTGGAAAATTATATAAATGTGGGCCAGTGGCACTTATGCCAGAATTTGATCAGCAACACACTTTAGCTATATCCGACGAAGACAGATTGTTATTAAACAGTTATAAACCTCTCACTATCACTGAGTTTGATCAAAGAGGCACTGAATTTTTACATAATATAGACAATGTAATTCCGCAATGTAAGTTTTGTCCTACAAAATTTGTAAATCATAAATTGATTGCAACAAGTAAAAAACAAAATGCTACCGGAGTCTTTTCGTCGTGATAGATTTATACGGACCTCGCCGACTGTCTTTTATACCTTTTGATGACGATCCTAGAATATATCTACCAAAAGCTGAATTTTATATAACAAATGTATGTAATCTTTCCTGTGACAACTGCAACAGATTTAATAACCATAATTTTACAGGATGGCAAAATTGGCAAGATTATCAAGATATATATGTTAGATGGGCAGAAAAAATTAAAATTGATCAGTTGGTAATTTTAGGCGGCGAACCATTGATCAACCCGAGTATATGTGACTGGATTCGTGGCCTTAATCGTGTATGGCATAGAGGAGTACAAATAGTAACGAATGGTACACGACTTAATCAAGTGCCAGGGCTATATGATGCATTGGTTCAAGATGGACGCGATGGCGGCAATTGGATAGCGGTAAGCATACACAATGCCAATGATACCGAACGTTATTTGGATGAAATACAAAAATTTTTGAAATCTCCAATAATTGAGCTTGTTGGCAATGATAAAATGGGTGCTGATTACGCATTTAAAGATCGCAATGGCCTACATATACATGCCTGGATTCAAGATAGTTTTTATAACGCATCTATCCAACAAAAATTTGACAGATTTGTACTACATGACAGTGATCCTGACCTAGCACATGCAGAATGTGGCATGGTCAAGTATAAAAACTATCATTTTGTACGTGGAAAATTATATAAATGTGGGCCAGTGGCACTTATGCCAGAATTTGATCAGCAACACACTTTAGCTATATCTGACCAAGATAGAGTACTACTAAATTCTTATACTCCATTATCTATTGACAATTTTGATCAACAAGGTGAAAATTTTATAAAAAATATTGACACTGTAATTCCGCAATGCAAGTTTTGTCCTAGCTCTTTTGAAAACAAAAAAATTTTTGCCTTAAACAAAAATAAAAATTCTACTAATTCTTTTAAAATTACCCATAAATAAATGGAACTGGAGTTCCAATGGGCATTCAATCTGAATCATCGCTAGAAACACTTAAACAAGATCTTTTTACCTATGTACGTCACCAATTAGGTGACGGCATAATTGACCTTGAACTAGATGCTGAACATTATGAAACTGCGTATCGTTCTACAATAGGCAATTATCGGCAACGAGCAGAAAATGCCTATGAAGAAAGCTATACGTTTATGGAGCTGGTAACAAATGTAAACATTTACACATTGCCCCAAGAAGTTCAAACTGTGAGGCAAATTTTCCGCAGAACTTTTGGCGATTCAACTGGCCCCTTTGCATCAAATTTTGATCCATTTAGTCAGGCCAGTATGAATGTATACTTAATGAATTTTAATGTAGCCGGCGGTCTTGCCACGTATGATTTTTACAGTCAGTACGTGGAATTGGCAGGACGCATGTTTGGTGCATACATGAATTACACATTTAATACTGTGACTAAAAAATTACAATTGATCCGTGATCCTAAAGGAACTGGCGAAAGTGTGTTACTTTGGACTTATAACTATAAACCAGAATTTAATTTATTAACTGACCCACAAATATCACAATGGATTCGTGATTTTATGGTTGGCAATTGTAAAATGATTATTGGTGAAGCACGTGAAAAATTTGGAACAATTGCTGGCCCTCAAGGAGGCAGTACCTTAAACGGAACTGCAATGAAAGCAGAAGGCAAAGCCATAATGGAATTTTGTATCAATGATCTCAAGAATTATGCAGATGGATCGCAACCACTGACCTGGGTTATTGGCTAAAAATATCTAGACTATTAATTGCTGCTGTGTTACAATACATATATGGCAGATTTAATGATTGATATTGAGGGTCTAGGAACTGGTCCTGACACTACTATTCTTACTATAGCAGCTCAAAGTTTTGATCCTTTGGGCACAGGCTATTACGAGCAAAAATATTATGCTCGTGTAACTTTAGAAAGCCAAGAAACTCGTAGTATTCAACAAGGCACGATTGACTGGTGGGCAACTCAACCAGATGCGGCCAGAAACGAAGCATTTAACGAGCATAATCGTATTCCATTGGATCAAGCTTTGGATGAACTGGGTAAACTAATATGGAAAAGCAAAAGAATATGGGCACAAGGCCCAACTTATGATATGAACATATTGGAACATGCCTACAAAAGTTATAACAAGCCTATACCTTGGCAGTTTTATGCGGTTCGCGACAGTCGCACTGTGTTTGCATTGTGGCCAGGCCTACCAAAGCCTCCTACTAGTCATCATGCACTTGAAGATTGTCGTAGACAAATTAATCTTCTGCAAGAAACACTCAGACATTTAAAAGTCAAGGAACTGATTTAATGATTTTAGGTATTCTTGGTCCTGGTGGATGCGGTGGAACTTTTTTGGATTGGAGTTTACACTACCTGTCAGGAAATACAAATAATTTGGTAATCAATTTAGATTCTGACGCACGTGAACATGTAATAAATCAAACTGTACAGGCAATTGTACATGACCCTTTGCAACACAATACATCACATCTACATCAGAAAACACATCCTAGTAGAAAATCTCTAGACAAAGTAATTTCAATACTTAAAAAAAATAATTCTAACAGGTTGTATACATTTTACTATGTAGACTCAATGACAGCTGATCAGACCAGTTCTGTACACAACGATATAGTAGCCAACTATTCTGATATTCATTTTATTGATTATGTTTTTGCAGAAACTGATATTGATTTAATTTTTTGTTTGCAGTATGAAAAAATAAAAAAAACACAAGTTGAATTTGCCAACATACTGGAAAAAAAAACAAATAAAAAACTGAATGATATTGAGGTCTGGAACAAACGTGAAATTTTAAGTTTATACTATCCTGATTGTTTGAGAGGCCAGTTATTAACAGAAAAAAAATACACAAGTAAAAATAGATTATTATTGCAATTTCAAGATGCATTTTTTAAATTGCCACAGATTATGCAGAAAATTTTTCAATTTATTAATAAATCAATTGATAAATCAAGATGGAATCAGTGGCTGATGATATATCACACATGGTTGTATCGTAACAACATTGAATTCTTTAACGATCTTGATTTTATCATTGATTGCATAGTATCAAATAAAAACATATCGTTAACAAAATATAATATGACATTTGCAAAGGAAGTAGTAATAGCTAGTAAATTACTATATACACATGACATGTCATTGAGATCCACTGGTATATTAGAACTATCTGACAACACAATTCAATGGTCTGATATTTTAGAAAAAAATGTATATCATAATTTAGAAAGGCAAATATGATTATAGGTATATGCGGATTTATAGGTGCAGGTAAAGACACTATTGCTGATTACCTTGTTAATATACATCAGTTTAGGCGAGAAAGTTTTGCCAATTCCCTTAAAGATTCAATTAGTGCAGTTTTTAATTGGGATAGAGAAATGCTAGAAGGAAGAACACGTCAAAGCCGCGAATGGAGAGAACAGGTAGATGTGTGGTGGGCAGAAAGATTAGCAATACCCGAACTTACTCCAAGATGGATATTGCAACATTGGGGTACAGAAGTTTGTCGAAAAGCATTCCATAATGATATTTGGATTGCTGCATTAGAAAATAAACTACGCAACTCTAAAGATGACATAGTCATCAGTGACTGTCGTTTTCCTAACGAGATTAAATCAATCAAAGACGCAGGAGGTATTGTTGTACGTGTTGTTCGTGGATCTGAACCTGATTGGTATGACGCAGCAGTCAGTGTAAATTGTGGCCCACATAACAATTACAGATGGGCGTTGGGAATCAGATTATTAGAAAAATTGCATGTGCATCCTAGTGAATATAGCTGGGTTGGAACTAAATTTGATGCAGTAATAGACAATAACTCTACTATGGATCATTTATTTTTACAAGTTAACGATCTGGTTCAAGATCTCCAGGGCGCCAAGTCAAATCTGCCTTTGTAATCTCTACTGTGCAATTTAAACATACAGTTTTTAAATTACGTAAACTGTTGTTGTTCAAATTGCCGTCTATATGATATACTAAGAGTTGTGCTGAATATTTAGATCTGAATCCACATTGATCACATGTGGATTTTTTCTTGTAACCGGTGGATTTCCATCTTGCCACCGGTATAGGGATTTTTCGTTTTCTTTTAATACAATATTCACACAATCGTCTATATTGTATTTGCCCATTGGGTCGGTGATATGCAATAGCTCTGGCACGCTGATTGCATGCTTGACATATAGGTCTCATTGATTATTTATTATTGAACCTACTAAGTAGGGTTGTGATCTTGGGTTCTTTTATTAATTCTTGCTAAATATCTGTAACTGAAAAAGGATTTTGACATGGCTCTACTATCACCCGGCGTACAAGTTACAGTAATTGATCAAAGCAATTATATACCAGCTGCAACCAATTCTGTTCCATTTATTTTATTGGCCACTGCGTCAAATAAAGTATCAGGTGCAGGAACAGGTATAGCAGTAGGTACTACTGCTGCAACTGCAAATGAAACATTTTTGATTACAAGTCAACGAGATTTGTTGAGCACATACGGAGTTCCGTTCTTTTATAACACTGCAGCAGGAACTCCAATTGACGGCTACGAACTCAATGAATATGGATTATTGGCCGCTTATTCAGCATTAGGAGTTACTAATCAATGTTATGTTCAGCGTGCTGATGTTGATTTATCGCAACTGACTGCATCTTTGGTTAGACCTGTTGGTTCGCCACCTAACGGCACATATTGGTTGGACACAGTCAATAGTCAATGGGGAATTTTTGAATGGAACCAAGTTACCGGTGCATTTACAAATCAAATTCCAACAGTTATAACTAATACTGCTGATCTTGAATCTATGTCCACTGTGCCATTGCAAAGTTTTGGCAGTATTGGCAACTATGCAATAACTGCGACCAGTACTACCCTTCCTGGCTACTACAAACGTGGCGGACCTACCACTAGCCAAACCACTGCAACTGATCTTAGCGATTACTACAACACTTGGGTGTTGGTAGGCAGCAACGAATGGATGACTGCATGGCCTACTGTGCAAGGAACCGCTACTGGCCCTACGTTAACTGTGGGCAATAGCATTGTAATTAATGGTAGCACAATTACATTCTCTGGAACCACGGTTGCGAGTGTATCGGCTCAAATAAATTCAGCAGCCATCACTGGTGTTTACTCTGCACACATCAACAATCAGTTGCAAATTTATGCTAATAGCAGTGCAGCGTCTATGACTGGGACTGTGACAATTGCAAACGGAACAGGAACACCGTTAGCTACATTAGGTATTACTGCAGGCACATATAATGCTCCTGCATATTTGGCAAGCCCTAACTACACTGCTCCAAATTGGAGAGACACTGCAAGTCAACCTGAACCCACTGGTTCTGTTTGGCAAAAAATTAATAATGTAAATTTAGGTACCAATATTATAATTAAAAAATATAATAGTACATTAGGTACATTTGTGACACAACCTTGCCCTGTGTTTTATGGTGATGCCAATGCACTGTACGGGTTGGATCCATCAGGTGGCGGAGCCAATATTCCAGCCGGTACTACATATGCTGAAGTTAATCCATATTATACTGGATTAGATGGCAGCCAAGGCGGCACATCTGGTTTTTTAATTCTTGAAAGATTAACAACTGGACCGACTGTTATTACCGCTAATAATTCAAGTCCAGGGCCATTTACCAGTGGTAATTCTTTTACTATAACTGCAACACAACCAGGAACTGCTAACACAATCAGTCATACTGCAACTCTTGCAGGAACGGCTGCAAGTGACTTTGTTGCAGCAGTGAGTGCTGCAGCAGTACCATATGTTTCATGTAGTATTAATAGCAGTGGGGCCTTGGTATTCACACATACACTTGGCGGTGACATTGCATTGTTAAATACATCTGGAACTCCTTTAACCACTGCAGGATTCAATACAAACTGCGTTGGAGTAAGATATGCCAACGTAAATTCGTCAGCATTGATCCTTAGCAACTGGGTAGGGTCGCCTACTTTCACATACACTGCTAGTAACGTTGCACCTGATCAAAATCCTGCCACTGGACGTTATTGGTATTATAGTGCAGTAGATCAAGCTGATATTATGATTCAGTATGAAGGACAATGGGTAGGATATCAGAATTGTGACTATGATGTAAGGAATTATCCTCTTTCTACAACTAATGCCACTGGCCCACAAATTAGTCCTACTGCACCAACTACGCAGAATAACACTGCAATGAGTCCATTGGTGTATGGTGATTTATGGATAGACACCAGCGACTTAGAACTTTATCCAGTGATAAATCGCTGGCAAAATGTCAACGGTCAAGATCAATGGGTGACAATCAACAATGCTGACCATACAACAGAAAATGGTATTTTATTTGCTGATGCACGTTGGGCACCAAACGGAACAACGGACCCAGTTAGTGATCCAATACCTAGCATTGTTAGCTTGTTGACCAGCAACTATCTTGACCCTGACGCACCAAATCCTGCATTGTATCCACAAGGAACATTGTTGTTTAATCTACGAAGATCTGGATATAATGTAAAATCATTTGAGTACGATGCTTGGAATCTTGGAGCGTATCCAGCCTATAATTGGAGTTCTACTACAGCCTATGCTATTGGCGATCGTGTGATTTACGATAACATAGTATATGTATGTATGGAAGCTGGTACTAATCATACTCCTTCTTCAGTATCTGCTTACTGGAGTCAAATCACCAATAACAATACCTGGAATACTGCCAGTGGATTGCGTGTTGACGGATCTCCTTATATGGGAAGACAAGCACAACGTCAAATCATTGTAGCTGCACTAAAGAGTGCGATTGATTCAAACACTACAATACGTGAAAATCAAAATGTGTTTAATTTGATTGCATGTCCTCAGTATCCAGAATTGGCTCCTAACATGGTAGCACTAAATGATGATAGAAATGATACTGCGTTTGTGGTAGTAGACACGCCATTGCGTTTGAGCCCTACAGATGTAGTAACATGGTCTACTAACAATAGCGGACTAGGTGTAGTTACCGGCGATGGATTGTTGACCAATAGTTCATACTCTGCCACATTCTATCCCAGTTGCCAAACAAGCGATCTAAGCGGTAATACAGTGGTACAACCGCCGAGCCACATGATGGTACGTACAATTATTCGCAGTGACAGTGTGAGCTATCCTTGGCTGGCACCTGCTGGCACACGTCGTGGTGTCGTAGACAATGCTTTTAGTTTAGGATATATTGATGCGACTACTGGTACATACACTCGCGACACAATAAATCAAGGATTACGTGACATATTGTATCAACACGATATTAATCCTATTACATTTATTCCTGGCGTGGGTATTACCAACTTTGGTAATCATACGTTGCAAGGCACTGCAACTGCACTAGATCGTATCAACGTTGCACGTTTAGTGGCATATTTGCGTGGTAGACTACAACAAATTGGTAATAACTATTTGTTTGAACCCAACGATGCAATTACTCGTTCACAGATTACTAACTCAGTGACTAGCTTGATGATTGATCTTGTAAACAAGCGTGGTATCTATGATTATTTGGTTGTTTGTGATCTTTCTAACAACACTCCTGCTACAATTGATGCCAATGAGTTATATGTAGATATTGCAATTGAACCAGTCAAAGCAATCGAATTCATCTATATACCATTGCGTATACAGAACACAGGAACCATTGCTGCACAAACAACAGCCTAAGAAAGTCGGGTAAAAATTACCCGACCTTTTTACCATAAATAAACGTATCAGGAGATAGAACACAAATGGCTACATCATCACTAACAAAAATGACAGTGCCTCTGGCCAACGATCAGAGCAGTCCAACACAGGGCTTGATAATGCCCAAACTGAAATATAGATTTAGAGTCTCATTTCAGAATCTTGGAGTCAGCGGCACAGTAACAGATATTACCAAACAAGTGGTAGATTTTACAAGACCCAATGTTACTTTTGAAAATATTGATTTGCCAGTGTACAACAGCACTATCAAACTGGCTGGAAAATATTCCTGGGCAGATGTCACATGCAACGTTCGCGACAGTGCAGATGGCCAAGTCAGCAAACTCATTGGCGAGCAACTGCAGAAACAATTGGATTTTGCAGAAATGAGTTCTGCAGCATCTGGTATTGACTACAAGTTCTTGACCTACTTTGAAGTGCTGGATGGTGGCAACGGTGCAAATGCTCCTGTACCACTTGAATCCTGGAGTCTGCTAGGATGCTATCTACAAGGCGTCAACTACAACGATTTTAACTACGGTACCAACGAAGCTGCAACTATTTCAATGACAATTAGATTTGACAATGCAATCCAAGGCACACAAGGTGGTGGTGGTGTTGGCTTGTTTGTTGGTAGAACTCTGGGCGATGTAGCAACCAGCATCGGCGGCTAATCTATGGCAGGTTTTGCTCAAGACCTGCTTAAAGGTTTTGTTGAAGGAGTCACAGGTAACTACGGCTTCTTAAAAGACTATCGTCACGCTTCTAAGGTTTTTAGAACTGACAACTATGCCTTGGCGCCCAGGGTCAAATATCTATTCCATGTGCAATTCAATATCAATACAGCTGGTATACCTGCACTGAGAAATTTATTCAGTGATGGTAATTTAGACAGTGTCAGTGTGTTAGTCAAGACAGCACAGTTGCCCAACTATCAGTTTGATGTTGAGGTGATGAATCAATACAATCGTAAACGTCTTGTGCAAACCAAAATCAATTATGAACCAGTATCATTGACCTTTCATGATGATACCAGTGATTTGATACGCACTATGTGGTACAACTACTACAGTTATTACTATGCGGACCCAACACAAGGCTACAACAACACACCAAATCTACCAGGAACTTCTGGACAATCGGCCACAATAGGCAATGGGTTTGGGTACAATACCAACGACATATACAATGCTTCCAGAGTAGTTAGCGATTGGGGATACATTGGTGAAACTTACAATAACTCTAGTCAAACCACTGCCAATACCACTGGCAGCAAGCCTCCGTTCTTTAACGATATAACTATCTACGGAATGGCCAACAAACAATTTGCACAGTATACACTGATCAATCCAATAATAACTGGATGGCAACATGATACATATGATTACAGTCAAGGTAACGGAACAGTGCAACACACCATGACCATACGTTATGAAACTGTCAAGTACTACTCTGGAGCCATTGGAGGGCAAACTCCAAGTGAAACAATTCCAACTTTTGCTAATCCTGGAAATTACGACATTGAACCTAGCGATATCACAAGAGCAGGTACTACCAATACTGTGTTTGCACAAGGCGGTATTGTTGCTACCACAGGCGATATTCAAGATTTACAGGCAATGACATCTGGATTCAATGGTTTACAAAATGTGTCAGGTGCAGTACAGGCTGCAGGAGTCAACATCAACACTTATCAACCGTATCCTAGTTTAGTATCAACTACCACATACGATAATTCACAAAGCACATTACAAGGTAGTTTACCAGGACAAATTCAACAGATACAAAACTCAGGTGGCGGAGCATTTTTTCCAGGGCCTCCACTGCCGGTCACTGATCAGTTTGGCGGAACAACAAATTTAACCATTGATCCTGCCAATCCTGGTGGGCCTGGCGGAGCAGGAGGAGCAGGTTAATCATGGGATCAGTTAATGCAATAAATACCAACACTGATCTATCAGTGCGTGTGTTTGATAGTTTTTATAGTTTTTCACAAAATGTGCCGGCAGATGAATACGATGTGGTCAACAGTTATTTTCGTAGTGTGTTTGGGACCACTGATGCAGCTGGTAATTTTACAGTAACACTATTCAGAATTGCAGCACAATCAAAAATACCTGTGCTCACACTGTTGCAACAAATACAAGGACAAAGTCAGCCCCAGTTGACACTGACACTGACTTACTATCTCAACGGTCTGAGAAGTCCCGCTACCTTGTTGGGTGTGAATGTGCCCAGCATCCCTAACTACTACGTGGCCAGAAATATTCAAGCTTAACTATCATGGCCAATTACCGTCAAGGCACTTACCAAGTTCAAAATCCTGACAAGTATGTGGGCAAAAACACACCACGATTTCGTTCAGGTTGGGAAATGAGTTTTATGCATTTTCTTGACACCAATGATAACATATTGCAATGGGCCAGCGAAAGTATATCAATTCCTTATCGTAATCCTATTACCGGCAAGCAAAGCATTTACATTCCTGACTTTTTGATAACTTATCGCACCAAAGATAATATAATGAAAGCTGAGGTAATTGAAATAAAACCCAAAAAACAAAGCATATTGGAAAGCAAAGCCAATGCCAGAGACCGTGCAGTTGTGGCAGTCAACTATGCCAAATGGGATCAGGCCACCAAGTGGTGCAGACGCAATGGGCTTGTGTTCCGTGTGATTACCGAAGACGACATGTTTCATCAAGGCGGCAAGAAAAGATAAGGTTGATTGCCCACGGTAAATATGGGTATGAGAAAACTTGAAGAACTTTTTGACTTACCTTCCTCAGGACAAACACCTGAAGAAACTGCCACTGTTGAACAAACTCAATCAGCTATAACAGACATAGACAACACCATAGACAAAATTGATGCTGCACTGCCTGCGGTACGCAATCTTGATGCGTCGGACGAAGAAATGGATGCATTGGCTACCAAGGCCACAGACACATTTGATAACTTAATGGATCTAGGATTCAATGTAGATTCAAGATATTCCGCAGAAATATTTGCAGTGGCCAGTCAAATGTTGGGGCATGCACTGACTGCTAAAACTGCCAAACTAAACAAAAAATTAAAAATGATTGATCTACAACTTAAAAAAGCAAAGATGGATCAAGGCCGGGAAGAAGAAACACCTGTGGAAACTGCACACGGACAAATACTCAGCCGCAACGACTTGCTGGAACGGCTGATCGGCAATAGAGACCAAAAGATCAAAGACGCATAAATATCATATAGGGAAATATTATGAAACAGTTCAAAGAATATCTAGCGGAAAGTCAAAGAACGTATCACTATCGCATCAAAATGCTGGGTGAAACCCCACCTGACTTCTTGAAAAATCTAGAAGAAAAAATGCAACAGTTTGATATTGTTAGAATTTCTGCACCAAAAACAACACCGGTACAACTCAAACCTGCAGATTTTCCTGCGTTTGCAAACGACAGTGTGACTTCAGTTGACGTAGAACTCAGATATCCTGCCATTGAACCTCAGATCAAACAGCTTGCACAAATTTTAGGATTTGATCCCAATCGTGTGATCATGTTGACTGCGGCACATGAAGACAGTATGGATCTGGAACGTGAAAAAATTGAAGCTGAAAACAAAAACTTGTTGACAGACACAGATTATCCTGCTCCAGATAAACAACAAAAAGCCTTGTATAAAGACTATGCTACTGAATACAACAATCATGCAGTATTGAAAAATGCTTACCGCAGTGATTTTACTGTAGCCGGCGGTAAAACTCCCAAGGCAACTACCACAAATGATTTGCCACAAGGTGTCAAAAGCCCAATGAGCACAATGAAGCGACCCGCCAAGCCAGCTACTGGCGCACAACCAAGAGGATAATGAGATGGACAATTTTTTCTACGATCTAAACAAAAAACTTGATGGCATTCGTGCCAAACCTGAAGCTGGGCAACTCAATGAGGATTACAGTCCTATCAATGAAAAAGGTGAAAAGTGGATACAGAAAGCTGTAAACCCTGCTCACAAAGGTGATCTACACAAGGCATTGCATGTGCCACAAGGCGAAAAAATTCCTGCCGGCAAACTGGCTAAAGCAACTCACAGTTCGAATCCTACTCTGAAAAAACAGGCTGTGTTAGCCAAAACACTAAGAGGGTTGAAAAAAGAAGATATGACCGACGAAGGTAATGCT
>Ga0208253_1000079_pt1 | contig 41149 bp, 35 predicted proteins | sample CryBogCBE10Oct08_FD_184573 | JGI IMG/M metagenome (GOLD analysis project Ga0208253, IMG submission 184573) | Freshwater microbial communities from Crystal Bog, Wisconsin, USA - CBE10Oct08 (SPAdes) | ecosystem: Environmental > Aquatic > Freshwater > Lake | place: Crystal Bog, Wisconsin, USA...
CGGTTCCCGGTGAGTAAATTCTTATAATGACCACGTGCTGCCTCAATTGTAAGTTTCTTGGGTTACTATACCGAAGCTTGAGAGCAGCCTTTACAAACAGGAGCTTGTTTTATATATCACTAGTGCCAGATAAAAAGGTCGAACGTATTTTGTACTGCTTGATAGACCCGAGAGGGAATGAAGCTAGTTCGAGATATAATGTGGCTGGATGTGCTGGATGAACCTAGGCTTCACTTAGGCAAATTGTTTTAGTGTCTGCCTTTCTGGTTTTCAAAAAGGAAGGAATCAGATAAAAGCATTCAAAAGTTATGTGGCAGGAATTGATGTTCATAAAGAAATGCTGGCAATCACCGTTTTGATGGATGAATTAGAAGGGGAGCCCAAAGAATATCAATTTGAATCTTCTGCATTTACAGATGACTTAATGGCTATCGCTCTGAAGTTAAAAGAGATGCTTGTCACTGACGTAGCAATAAAGTCAAGTGAAATATACTGGAAACCTGTATTTAATGTTTTTGAACCACTTGGACTTAAAGGGGTTGTTGCAGATGCAGATCATATCAAAAATGTGCCTGGTCGAAAAACAGACATGAATGATAGCCGCTGGATAGCAGAACTTCATCGCTTGGGTCTGATTCGAGCTTCCTTTATTTCCGACGGGGAATTTCAACGCATGTGATTATTATCTCTTCATCACGTGAATCTGACAGAAGACCTAACAAGGGTTAAGAATCGGATTCAAAAGATTCTCGAGGATGGAAATATCAAATTGAGCATAGTTGTATCAGATATTTTTGGCGTTTGGGGACTGAAGTTGTTGAAGCAAATCGCAAAAAGATATACTCATCCTGACATTCTTATCACCAAAGTCACGACAAAAATAAAAAAAATGGAGGAAATGAAAAAAGCGTTTACCAATTGTCTGACTTCGGAGCATTGCTTTGTCATCAATGAACTGATGAATTAGTATGAGTCATTAAAAAATCGAATCGAAGAAGGTGAAAAGGAGCTTTGCAAGAAAGTGGAACCGTATGCCCATCTTGTCAAAGAGTTGGATAAAATTTCAGAAATTGACTGTATTCTGGCAATGAGAATTCTTCCAGAAGCGAGTGCAAATAGGAGTTCATTTAAAGATGAACGAGCGTTAGAAAATCATGAGTAGGCTCGTAAAAAAAAGATTAAAATACCTAAAAAACTAGTCCTACATTCAGGAAAATGGTCTTCGGAGCTGCTAAGTGTGCTATTTACTGTAAGAAATCCTTTTGTCGCTTTAAATATAAAAAATTCAGCAAAAAATGCGTCAAGTGAATAAAAGACTTAGTATGAATGGTGGAAAATTTAATTGCCTTGGGTTATCTACTGTAGACCTTCAGAAGGTGGGATGTATCTTCTGTGAGTTTATCGCTTACCACGTGAAAAGTTTTTGTTCCCTTTGGAAGAATACTTCTCGGCGATCACTTGAGAAGTGGTAGCGGGGGGTGCTAGGGGAGAATTTGCTGTCGCAAGAACCTAAAGGTGAGAGCGAGGCATGGTAAAAGATCCAAAAATCCCGAAAGCATCCTAAAAAAGACAAGTCAAGGGGTCTCATTTTCAGGTTCGAAGCCATGTTGTTTCTCAGTTTGGTGGTACCCTTGTTATTTCTGTCAGACTTGATGCACTCTTTTAAGAGTGCTTTCACTCAAACTTTTGTCGTATCTGGATGGCATTTTGTCGAAGTTTCGTGTCTAAAATGGTTTTTACGCCAACTTTTGAAATGAAAGGGGTCTGGCCTCAAGCTTGCGGCAGCGGGGGATCCAATGAGGCCCCCCGCTGCCGCGCAGATATGAGTGAATTTTCTGTCAGACTTCTGGTGATTTAATGTTGCGAAGATCAAAGAAGTGCCGCTCGTTGAAACACTAATTTTTTTTGCTGTAAGTTCCAGAACTCAGAACCAATGTTTTGAGATTTTTCAATTCATTTAGGCAAACTATTTGATTCTCCTCGATAGGATTTTGACTAAGATCCAAGTATTGGATATTCTTAAGTTCACAAAGGGAGTTTGTCCCAAAGTTTCCTATGTCATTTTCAGCAAGATCTAAGTTCTTGAGATTCAGGAGTAAAGTAAGATGAATGCATCCATTATTCCCGATGTGATTGTTAGCAAGATTGAGGCTTGTGATATTTTTGAGTTGAGCTATGGACTTTGCTCCCGTATCTCTGATATGATTTTTCTTCAGATTCAGCTTAATCAGACCCTTGAGTAGAGTAAGGTGATTTGCTCCCGCGTCTTCAATTTCATTGTCAAGAAGATTCAAGTTTGTAAGATTTACCAGTGAAGAAAGGTGCTCGGTTCCTGCATTTCCGATTTGATTTTGAGAAAGATCTAAGACTCGGAGATGCAGGAGTGAAGAAAGGTGCTTTGTTCCTGTAACTCCTAGTTCATTTCTCGCAAGATTTAAATTGTTGAGATTCACAAGTAAAGAAAGATGCTGGGTTCCCGTATTTTTGATTTGATTTTGAGAAAGATCTAAGGCTCGGAGATTCCCGAGTGAGGTTATGTGTGCTAGTCCAGTGTCTCCTATTTGATTCTTATGAAGATTTAAGTTAGTGAGATGGGTGAGTTGAGCCAGGTGAGGCATTCCTGCTTCTCCGATTTCATTGTAAAAAAGATCTAACTGCATGAGATTCACGAGTGAAGAAAGATGCTTGGCTGCTGTGCTTCCTATGTCATTGCAACAAAGAGTTAAAATTTTGAGATTGACGAGTGGACCAAGATGCTCTACTCCAGTATTTCCTATTTTATTTGCACTAAGATTCAGTTGTGTGAGGTTGATCAATAAACCAATTTTAGCCAATCCAGCGTGTCCCATTCGATTGCTTGCAAGATTCAAGCTTGTCAGATGGATGAGCTGAGTCAGGTGATTTACTGTAGCGGCTTTGATGAAATTTTTTTTAAGATTTAAGTCTGTGAGTTTTGTGAGTTGAGCAAGATGTGCTGTTCCTTGGTCTGTGATTTGGTTGTTACTAAGATCTAAGATTATGAGATTTTCAAGTTTCGCGATATCTTGCACTGCTGTGTCTTCAATTCTATTTCGATGAAGATTTAAGGACCTGAGATTGACGAGCTTTAGGAGGTATTTTGCTCCCGTCTTGGAGATATAATTTTCTCCAAGATCTAAGTGCTCAAGATTCTTAATTTGAGTTAAAAGGGCTGCTTCCATGTCTGCTATTAAATTTTTTCTTAAGTTCAAATGTTTTAGGGGAAGATTCTCGGCAACTTTGACGATATTGAAAAACATCCGTCCATAGATTGAATTATTGCTAAGATTAAGTGTTTGCAGATTTTTAAATTTTGGAAGAGCTTCTACCAGTTCATGAAGAAATAGATTGATATTTCTCGAATTTCCAACAGCGTTAAAAGTTAACTCGACAAAAGTGTCAGGAAGCTCGCTTAGCATACAAAAATTAAAAAACGAATAAGAAAGATCTAATTTTTGAATACTTTTATTACAATAACCTTGCGTAAGATGATAAAAAAATTCGTCAGGAATGTTGAGTTGATTGTTATATCGTAATGTAACGGGTTTTTTTGCGCTTGCACTATTAGCAATTTCGTAAATTGCCTCTTGGTATTTTTTTGTTTTTAAAAAATTGACCATATCAGGAGCTGATAAGTATTCAAAAATTGCTTGATACTCTTTCGAAGTCAACTCGTAAAAATGAATTTTTTGCTTTTTTGCTCGGGGATTATATTCAAACATCGCCGAAGCTGTATACCAAGGAAGCCAGAGGAACGATAAAGAAAGGATGTATTTTATCAGAGGATGATTTTTTTGTAGCATAAATGTTCCATAGATTTAAGCAGGTTTTATTTGAATGTCAAGTTTTTTAGATTTCAGGGATGGTCCTCAGTCTTAGTAATCTCGAAATGTTACGAGTCATGACTACGAAAAGGAGCTCTGAGTTGAGGGTAGGATTGTGCTCGACAATCTATCTTGTTTTGTGAGGAGATCTATTCTCATGAAAATAGGAATCATGTCTTGAACTTACTTCAGAGAAATACGATGCTACCTCTTAAGTGGTTCGTTCACGCCCACTGCTCGGGTTTTGAGTGGAAGGGGGGGTTCTTTGAGTCTCTCAGGAGGCTGTTAAGTTTGAGGATCCTTGATAGATGTTTCTTCACGTGTGACTCGAAAAATTATATTAATTTTATTTACTTCTTGGGGTCCCTATCCCCTGAAACTTGATCAGGAATTTTTGGGCCTCGGGTTTTAGGGGCTTATCGGCTTGTGGTTTTTCTGAGATTGGAAGGTGACGCTTGTATTTGGGATGAGGGGGGTTCTGAAAAATGAATTTACCGCAGGCTTTTGGGGAGGGTGTGGCTCGTATTTGATTTTTTGGTGAAGACCCTTTAGAATCGCCAGTTCGTTGATTCAAGCGAAAATGAAAGGAGCGATGCTGTGTTCAGTCGAGTTAATTCTGAGAATTCATGATGCAGACAGTTTTGGCACAAGCGCCTGCAAATTTAGCATTAGTGAAGTACATGGGTAAAAAAGAGGTGAGTTTGAACTTGCCTGCGAATTCGAGTGTCTCTTTGACGTTGGGAAGCCTTCGTACTTTAGCGCAAGTGACGTCTTCAGGAAGAGGTGATTCTCGCTGGGTTCCCGAGCTTCCTGAAGGGGGGGAGGGGTTTGAGATTCCTCAGCTTGTGTCTTTGACAAGGATTTTGGATCATGTGGAGAGGGTTCGCAACGAAGTTCCTCGAGTTTTTGCTCGGTTTGGGGTCATCCCTGAGGGGTTAGCTGAGGGGGTCGTTCTGAGAACGGCGAATACTTTTCCTGCTTCTTCAGGCATTGCATCAAGCGCTTCTAGTTTTGCTGCGATGACCCTTGCTTTAGTTGCTTATTTTGCGGGTTGTTCTGATCGAAAAAAGAGTGCTATCTTTCAGAGTCTTTGGGATCGTGAGTTTGAGTTGAGAAGGGAAGTAGGGGCTTTGGCCCGTCAGGGTTCTGGGAGTGCGTGTCGATCCTTCGAGGGGCCTTGGGTGTGTTGGGATGAGTTCTTTGCATTGCCTGTGCCGCATCAGATGCCAGTGCTTTCTCATTTTGTCTTGATTTTAGATGCTTCTGTGAAGGAAGTTTCTTCTTCTCAGGCGCATGCCAGAGTGAGGACCTCTGCTCTTTGGGAGCATCGGGTTTCTCGGGCAAACTTCAGAACTCAGGAAATGCTTGAGGCTTTGAGGAAGGGAGATGCAGTTCGGGTAAGTGAGATTGCCTGGAGTGAGCTTTGGGAGATGCATAGTTTATTTCATACGAGTCATGTGCCTTTTTCTTATTGGGTGGGTCAAACCGTGGAGGTATTGCATTGGGCGAAGTTGCAGAGACTTGAGGATCCTGAGTTGATTGTTACGTTAGATGCAGGGCCTAATGTGCATTTTTTAATTCCTAAGACTAAACGAGCCATCTTCCATGAAAAATTAAAGCATCAATTTGAAGCAGTTTTATTGACGGACGAGCAAGGAATGGGAGCGAGTTTCTTTCCCTTATTATGAAATCCGAACCATTTTATACAAAATTACCTGGGAAGTGGGTTCTTGCAGGGGAACACGCGGTTTTACAAGGCATGCCTGCGATTGCTCTTCCTCAGAATCAGGTTTTTTTGAGTTTGAGGTTTGATCCTTCTTGTGAGGGTATTTTTGAAGTCTTGCCTTCAGAGGCTCAGCCCTTGATCATTGAGTTACTAGACTCCATTCGTGATACTTGGGATTTTCAAAGATTTCCAGGAAGACTCACTATGGAAAGTTCTATTCCGGTCGGAGCGGGATTAGGGTCTTCAGCGGCTCTTTGTGTTGCTTTGACTCGATGGATCATGCATTGCACTCCTTCTATGGCCTCTGAGCAATGGCAATTAGCTCAGACATTAGAGCATCGTTTTCATGGAAGAAGCAGTGGGATGGATACTGCTGTGATTTCTTCTGGGGAGCCTCTTTGTTTTAGTATGCTCGGGCCTAAGATTGAGCCCATTGGAATTAAAAAGATCCCACGGTTTACTTTTCACGATACTTCATTGAGGGCTCGAACGAGTGATTGTGTTTTGAAAGTTCAAGCGTTTCGAGATCGTTCTTCTGCTCTTGGACGCCAGTGGGACGCCACGATGGGAGAGGCTTCTCACTTGGCTTTGGAGGGTCTCGTGCTTTACGATGCAGGCTCAGAAAGCGAAGGCTTGAAGCTCATTCAGAAAGGAATGCAACGGGCTCGAGCTTGTTTCTATGCGTGGCAGCTTGTGCCTGGAGACGCTAAACGCTTAGAAGAAAACCTGCTTCAGCAAGGAGCTCTTGCTACAAAACTTACCGGTGCTGGAGGTGGTGGGATCGTGGTCGCCCTTTGGGGGCCAATGAGTCTCGTGTAGTTAAGAGTCCACAAAGGATTTTAAAAGTTTAGCACGAGAAGGATGCCTCAATTTACGAAGCGCCTTCGCTTCGATCTGTCGGATACGCTCTCGAGTCACAAAAAAATCCTGCCCTACCTCCTCTAAGGTATGGTCTGATTTTTCTCCAATACCAAAACGCATGCGAAGGACTTTTTCCTCTCGAGGTGTCAAAGTGGCAAGGACTTTACGTGTTTGCTCAGACAAATTGATGTTCATCACTGCCTCTCCAGGATTAATGATCTTCTTGTCTTCAATAAAATCACCTAAATAAGAATCTTCTTCTTCCCCAATAGGGGTTTCTAACGAAATGGGTTCTTTAGCAATCTTCAGCACCTTGCGTACTTTATCTACCGGCAATTCCATCTTCGAGGCAATTTCTTCCGGAGTAGGTTCGCGTCCTAATTGCTGCACCAGTAATCGTGAGGTCCTAATGAGCTTATTGATAGTTTCAATCATGTGAACCGGAATACGAATGGTACGCGCCTGGTCCGCAATCGCTCGGGTGATAGCCTGTCGAATCCACCAAGTGGCGTAGGTAGAAAACTTGTACCCCCTGCGGTATTCAAATTTGTCCACAGCCTTCATTAATCCAATATTGCCTTCTTGGATCAGGTCCAAAAACTGCAATCCGCGATTCGTGTACTTCTTGGCAATAGAGACCACAAGCCTCAGATTAGCCTCTACTAACTCACTTTTTGCTTGATCTGCTTTTCGCTCTCCGATGGTCAATGTATCGTAAATGCGACGAATTTCATTGATACTGATGCCTGAGTCTGCTTGAAGTTGATCAATTTTTGATCGCAAATTCTTTTCAGAAAGGATGAGCTGTTCTAAGCGTACTTGAGTGACATCGTATTGCTTACACAAGCTAGGATGCTTTTCAGGAGCATTTTCAAAAAGTTGCGTAAGTTCTGTTAACTCTTGTTCTGTTCTTAATCCTAAAAAGTTTAATATTTTTTTTTGATCATCTAAGAGCTCTCTGCCACGCAGCCAAAAATCTTTAATTCCCACAGCAAGCTGATTGATCGTTTTTCTATTAAAAGCAATGTCTTGAAAGGCTGTCTGTACTTCAGTGCCTTTTGCTTCTAACTCTTCAGTCGTCTCAGAAGAAGGCGCAATTGTCTCCTGGTGAGTCAGTAACGCTTTGACCTTGGCAATAGCGCTGAGTACTTTTTCTAAGTATTTTTTTTCATCATCCAGAGAAACTTCTTCGTCAACGCCTCGAATCACATCTTTGACTTTGGTACGGGAGGTTTCAAGACGCTCTCCTAAATCCACAATCGCAAGGGTGCCTAGTTTAGAGGCAAGCAGAGCTCTGAGGATATCTAGTTCCCCTTCTTCAATTCTTTTAGCAATTTCTACCTCTCCCTCTCGTGTGAGCAAAGAGACACTGCCCATTTTCTTTAAGTAGAGCTTGACAGGATCTGCGCCGCGGCTTACCTCAGCCGGCACAACTCCCTCTTCTCCAGCTTCGTCTGCATTCAGGGAGGATCCAGGTACTAACGGAATTTCGTCAGAGTCTTCCTCATCATCCAGGTCCTTAGCGCGCTTGAAGGAATCAATGATCTCTATTTCATTTTCAGAAAGGAGATTCATGACATCGTCAATAGCTTCACAAGTAAGGATCTCAGGAGGCATCAACTCATTGACTTCTTCATAAGTTAAGCATCCACGTTGAATGCCTAGCTCTAGTAATTTCCTGATGTCTTTATTTTTTGCTAACACATTGAGATCTTCAGATTTTCGAGGAGAGAGATCATCCTGATTCTTCATCATAGAAGGAGATAAACTGCTTCATTTTTTTCTGCACGTCAAGGTATTCTTTTAGGTTTTTGTTTTCTGCTTGAGGATTGTTGCGGATGAGTTGGAGGTCTAGGTTCATTTTAATCTTTTTGGCGTAAGAAAGCCATTTTTTTTTCAAGCTGTATTTGAGTGCTTCGCGGAAGGTGGCAAGTTTTATCGTGGTGTCAGAAACCAACGATTCAGTCAGTAAGGTTTGAATTTCTGATTCTAGTTCCGCTTGAACGAAGGCTTCAGGAGTTTCTTGGAAGGACTGCAGTCGCTCGGGTTGAGCCAGTAAAGAGGCTATAAACTCTTGGAGTGGGTAGCTCTCCCAAAGCTCATGGAGTTTCATTTTGGGAGGTAAGTGTGCTTCAGCATTGCGCCATATCTCAAAACAATCAGGCTGAAGCAATCCTTTGAGGAGGATTCGATCGGCTTGGGAGAACTTCGGAACAGGGGGCCGGATGGGTGCTGATTCGATTTTTTCTTGACTCCATTGTCTCCAGGTCATAGGGGTCATCTCGAGATTTTTTTGGATGAGTTCGAGACGTACGGATTTGCCAATGGGATCTTTGAATTGATTCAGATAAGTCTGTATTTTTTTAATCGCTTCGGTTTTTGCTTGAGCGCCTTGGGAACATTGCTCTAAGAGTTGTTCAATTTTTTGATCTAAGAGAGGAGTTGCTCCTTGAAGCAATGCACGCATTTGCTCGATTCCCGTGAGTAATGGGCGTGCTGAGGTTTTGCTGTCTTTTCGGTGTAATAAGAGGTCATCGGGATCAAGTCCTTCGGGCATTTGTGCTCCAAAAATGACAATGCCTGCTTCTAATCCTATTTCCATAGCGCGTTGAGTTGCCTGACGGCCTGCTTCATCTCCGTCAAATAAGACAATGATTTTATTGGCTAAGCGTTTGAAAAGACGTAAGTGATCCAAGCTCAGTGCGGTTCCGCACGTGGCAACTGTATGGGAGAATCCTGCTTGGTGCATGATTAAAGCGTCAAAGTATCCTTCTACGAGAATAATTTCTTTTTTTTCGCGGATATGCTTTTGCGCTTGATGCAGACCAAAAGCAAGCTTGCTTTTTTGAAAGAGGAAAGATTCGGGAGAATTCAAGTACTTGGGGTTTTCATCTTCCAGAGCGCGTCCTGCAAATCCTTGAATTTTTCCCTGAAGATTGACGATCGGAAAAATAATTCGGTTTCTGAAGACATCAAAGTAATGACTTTCTCGTGATTTGCGATGGTCTCGGATGAGCCCGAGTTCTATTGCAAGTTCTAAAGGTGCTCCTTTGATTGCTAGGTGGGATGCTAGGGCATCCCAGGATGGTCCGAGTGATCCCAGATAAAACAAACGCGCTGTTTCTTCCGTGATGCCTCGGAGTAAGAGGTACTGGATACTATCGGAAGCATTGCCTAAATGTGCATGAAAAAAAGAAGCAGCAAAACGATTGAGTTTATAGGCCAGTTTTTTTTTCTCTTGTGAGTCTTGAATGTGAGGACTTGAGGTCTGAGGTAGGGCTATTCCCAGGCGATCCGCTAATTCTTCCACCGCATCTGGAAAAGTCAGGCCTGAAATCTCCATAACAAATCCAATCAGATCGCCTCCTTTTTTGCATCCATGACAATGAAAAAGCTGCTTTTGAGCACTCACATGGAAAGAAGGCGTTCTTTCTGTATGGAAGGGGCAAAGACCCACGTGTTGAGAACCGGATTTACGTAAAACTACGTGTTCTCCAATAACGTCAACAATATTCACCTTAGTTTTGATTTTATCAATAATATCAGATGATATCTTGCCTTCCTGAGGCATGGTTTAAGCGAGTTCTAATTGGGCGCGGATGAGCTGGCTGACCCATTTTCCGTCAGCACGACTTTGGACTTGAGGGAGGACGAGTTCCATCACTTGTTTCATTTCACGAATGGAAGTTGCCTGAGTTTCTGCAATCGCCTGTGCAATGATTTTTTTTAATTCTGATTCCGAAATGGGTGGAGGTAGAAAGGTTTGAAGGAAGGTAAGCTCGAGCTTTTCTGCAGCGACCAAGTCCTCACGTCCCCCTTGTTGAAATTGCTCCATGGAGTCTCGGCGTTGCTTGACCAAGCTCACGAGAATCTGAATGACTCCTGAGTCGTCAAGCTCTACCTGATCATCAATTTCTTTTTTACGAATAGCTGCATGAAGATTGCGAATATAGCCCAGCTTTTCTTTTTCCCCTGCTTTCATAGCAGCTTTCATCTGTTCAGCAAGAGATGCTTTTAATTTGCTTGTCATGGGTTCCTCTTTGATTGGAAAAGAGGCAATCTCAAAGATTGCCTCATAAGTTAACCTATTCTTACAGGGCGTCCGCCTTTTTTCACGAGTCTTTTTCTTGCGGCAGCCGCTTTTTTCTTACGTTTGACAGAAGGCTTTTCATAGGCTTCTCTCTTACGAACTTCTGAAAGGATTCCGGCCTTTTCACACTGTTTTTTAAATTTTTTGAGAGCGGCTTCAAAAGAGTCGCCGTCTCGAATCATAATGCCTGGCATGCATCACCTCCTTTCAGGTTAAAAGAGCATTGTAGCTTATTTTTTGAATTTTCAGATGAAAAAAAAGCAATTTTTTTAAGCAATCTATAAAGTTGATTATATGCTTCAGAAAGAGGTTCCTTCTATTATGTGGGGGGGGGTGATGATGCGAAGTACCAAGAAGCGAGAGGGGGTGCTGAGAAGGACGTTGAATCTATTTTTCCAAGTGAGGTACACTTGACAGGACTTTTCTGATGCTGTACGCATTGACGATGTATTCTTAGGCCCATAGCTCAGCTGGTTAGAGCAGTCCGCTCATAACGGACGGGTCGGGGGTTCAAGTCCCTCTGGGCCTACCATTGCTTCTGGTGAAGGTTGATTTCAGGAAAATTGCTTGAGTTGAAAGACTGGGGCGATGCATTTCTTGGGTCTCAGAAGATTTCTGACGCTTGAGGTCAAAAATTGCCAAGATTCAAAAAGAGTCGTTAAAAAATTGATTGTAACCTCTTTTTGCAGTAGAGCTTCTTGCATGAAGAAATTTGCTTTTTGGGGTCTAGCGGTTTTTTTATACTGTGGTTCCTTCGCTCTTGCGATGCATTCTGGTCCTCAAGCAGGAATGAATTTCAGTCATGGATGTTTGAAAATTTTCAAAACCACCGTTCATCATGCCGAGCTTTGAAAAATACTTTTAAGAGATGGTACTATTCAAAAATTAGAGGTCTCCTATTCGGAAATTGATCCTAAGCTTCTCAGGGGGCTACTTGCAGGTCTTCAGGATTTATCGATTAACTCAGTTACAGATCTTCATGGCGATGTCCTTTCGACACGTGATCTTTTCGCGGATACAGCCTGTTTTCCTAGGTTGGAAGTGCTCATTCTGAGGAACCAGTATATCACGGATTCGGATGTGGATTTTATTGCTGAAATGCGAGGGCTCAAAAAACTCGACCTCTCGAACAATCAGGTAAGCACTGAAGGATGGATGAAAATCGCTCAAATGCAGTGCTTGAGGATCTTGATCTGAGTGAAAACCAGATCAGTTCTTTGGGGGATTCGACTTTTTTCGTAACTCCAAGTCTTAAAAGATTAAGCCTCAGGCACAATCGAATAGATGATTTGGGTTTATATTCTATTGTCACCATGAGAGAGCTGACCAGCTTGGATCTTGGTTTCAATCAGATAGGAGATGGGGGGGCAAAGTGTATTTCTCAGAGGAGTCGGCTTACCCAGTTGAATCTTCGTGCGAATGCTATCGGAGATCCTGGAGTCAAGCATATTACTTACATGCGGAGGCTTACCGATTTAGATCTCAGTTGTAATCAACTAGGAGAAGCTGGAGCGAAGCTTATTTTTAAAATGCACGCACTCGTCAATCTCGATCTCAATGAAAACACCATCACAAACTTAGATCTGAGTCACAGTGAAATGACCGATGAGCAGGTTTCTCTGATGGCTCGTATGAGAGGGCTTGTAGGATTAGATCTCAGTCACAATCAATTAGGGGAAGTTGGTTTTCGGTGTGTTTTTAAGATGCAGGGAATCCGTCATTTGAATCTGAATGGTAATGGCATCAGCACTTTGGATCTCAGTGGGATGCAAATGACGCCTGAGCAGGTGGTTCATCTGTCTGAAGTACAGGGCATCACAAGCTTAAATCTTCATGGTAATCAGATAGGAGATGAAGGAGCGAAGCAGATTTCTCAGATGCAGGGGCTTACTCATTTGAATCTTCGCGCTAATCAAATCGGAGATCCTGGAGCGAAGTACCTTGCTTGCATGAAGGGGCTTGCCGACTTAGATCTCAGTTATCATCAAATCGGGGAAGCTGGAGCGAGGTTTATTTTTAAAATGCACGCACTTGTCAATCTTGACCTCAACGAAAACGATATCACAAGCTTAGACCTGAGTCATAGTGAAATGACGGATGAGCAGGTCTCTCTGATGGCTCGTATGAGAGGGCTTGTAGAATTGGATCTCAGTCACAATCAACTAGGGGAAGTTGGTTTTCGGTGTGTTTTTAAGATGCAGGGAATCCGTCATTTGAATCTGAATGGTAATGGCATCAGCACTTTGGATCTCAGTGGGATGCAAATGACGCCTGAGCAGGTGATTCATCTTTCTCGAATACAGGGCATCATAAGCTTGAATCTTCATGGTAATCAGATAGGAGATGGAGGAGCGAAGCAGGTTTCTCAGATGAAGGGGCTTACCAGCTTGGATCTTAGCTACAATAAAATAGGGGCTGCTGGAGCCGAGCTTATTTCTCAGATGAAGGGGCTTACCCATTTGGATCTGAGTTTTAATCAATTGGATGAGGAGTTTGAGAGTATTTCAAGCATGGATACCGACTGCGGTCAACTGGAAGAGGAGGGGGTTGAGAGTATTTCGAGTAGGAAGGATCCCGGCTGTCATCTTGAAATCGCATCTTCCATGGAGGGCACCTTGGATCTTAGAAAGAATGATTTGGGAGACGAGGGTGTGCAGAGGATTTCGAGCAGGACAGGTATTGTCTCTTTGAATCTCAGATGGAATAAAATGGGAGAGCAGAGGGCTCAGAGCATTTCGCGCATGAAGGGACTTACCTGCTTGGATCTCAGGAGTAATCAGATAGGAGATCAGGGAGCTACTTGGATTGCTCAGATGCAGGGGCTTACCTATTTGAATCTGAGTGCTAATCAAATCGGAGCTTTGGGAGCTCAGAGGATTTCGCGCATGAAGGGTATTACTTCTTTGAGTCTCGGCTGCAACCTTGAAATTGGGTGCGAGGGGCTTGAGTTCCTTTCTCAAATGAAGGGCCTTACCTCTTTGGATCTCAGAAGAAATGGCTTAGGAGATGAGGGGGCTCGGGTCATTTCTCAGATGAAGGGTATCAGTTGCTTGAATCTCAGTTGGAATGTAATCGGCGATCAGGGTGCGCAGAGCATTTCCCAAATGGAGGGTGTTGTCATTTTGAATCTTGGAGAAAATCGTATCGCAGATACAGGAGCCGAGAGTATTTCGAGGTTACAGGGTGTTTGCTCTTTGGATCTCAGCGGGAATAAAATCAGATCTCAGGGGGCTCAGAGCATTTCTCAGATGCACAGTATTACCTCTTTGAATCTCAGCAGTAATTACATCGGATCGGAAGCGGCTCGGAGTATTTCTCAAATGAAGGGCTTGACTTCCCTGAATCTTAGTTGGAATGCCATCCGAGATGCGGGGGCTCAGAGGGAATGGACTCGGAGACGCGGGGTCTCAAAGCATTTCGAGCATGAAGGATGCTTCCAGGTTTTCTTACTAGCTTGGTATACGAAACAGAATTTTCCGAGAGGTGCTTAGTCAGAAAAAATCTGAGTGTGGGGTTAGGCAATGGCATTGATCAGTGGAGGCAAAGTGTGAGTGGTGCGAATTCTTTTGGGAATCAATTTGTTCTGACAACTTTTGGAGAAAGCCATGGACCCGCGTTGGGGGCAGTGATTGATGGTTGTCCTGCCGGAGTTTTATGGGATGAGCGTTTTTTAAGGCAGGAGCTTGAGCGTAGGCGGCCTGGTGTTTCTGGTATTGTTTCTGGTCGGGAAGAAATGGATGAGCCAGAAGTTTTAAGTGGGGTTTTTGAAGGGAAGACTTTAGGAACTCCGATTGCGGTTTTGGTAAGAAATCAGGATGCTCGCTCGAAGGACTATCGGGAAATTGCTCAAAAACCACGGGTGGGACATGCTGACGATGTATGGTTAAATAAATTTGGTCTCAGTGATTTTCGTGGAGGTGGTCGTTCGTCGGGACGTGAGACACTTTCTCGTGTGATTGGCGGAGCTATTGCCAAAATGCTTCTCAAGCAGCTACTGCCTGAGCTGAAAATCATTGGATTTTCTCGTCAGATTGGTGCTTTGCAGGTAGAAGAAGAAGAGATTGCTTCTCTTCTGAAGCTTCCTCTTGCTTATCCATCGGATGCTTTTGTGGCTCGGTTTCCATCACAGGTGCAACAAAAGGAAGTGGAGCAACTTTTACTTCAAGCAAAAGAAGACGGGCATAGCTATGGCGGTATTGCAGAAATACGAGTCGTGGGTGTTGCTCAGGCTTTAGGACAGCCGGTATTTCACAAACTCAAAGCGGATCTTGCTTGTGCTTTCATGGGCGTGGGAGCAAGTGTTTTCTTTGAGGTGGGTGCTGGCATACTTGCTACCCTCTCAGAGGGGTCCGTATTTCATCGTGATCTCCATGGGTCTCATTACGGTGGAATTCGTGGAGGTATTTCAACAGGTGAGCCTTTGATTTTACGCGTTGGTTTTAAACCCACTTCAACCGTGCTTGAAAATGCTAAAAAAGGTCGCCATGATCCGTGCATTGTTCCGCGTGCTATTCCCGTCCTTGAATCGATGGTGGCCTTAGTCTTGGTGGATCACTTGCTTCTATCAAGAAGTGATAGGATTTAAGGTTTTTTCGAAGCTGATCTGAATTTTAGGTGTAGATTTCAAAACTTCAGAAGCTTGGGATTTCATACAGGAGGAGTTTTTTTTGGTTCGTGTGAGAGGTTTGAATATCATTAATAAAATCTATTTTAGTGCTAAGAGAATCATGTAATTGGTTTAATTCTTTCTTAAAGTCGAAAAATAATATATCATTGGCAATATCTAAAAAAATATCTTAATGAAGAATAAACTCCATTGTAGTTAATGAAATTTAAAAAACAATCATCAAAATTTATATTATTCCATTCATTATTTATTTATTTTGTGCTCAATCGCACATAGCATACGAGGGATCTTCCGATCATCAGCAAGATCGTAGAAGGTAAATCCAAGAATGTTATTTAACCAATTTTCAACGCTTGCGCTATATTTCCAAGAGAGGTAATGTAATACGGTCTTCCTAGGTATGGTGTGAAGATCTCTTTTAAAAGCGACCGGTTCTTCTTTGAAGGAAGGTAGAAAGCCTTCCTTAGTCATGATTCTCGCTTTATAGAACAATCCGAATAATTTCTCTTTGTCTTGGGGACTCTTTTCTTCTTGGAAGAGATTAGATGGGGGTTCTGGATTCTGAGTCGCTGGTGGGATCTTCTTTGGGATTTCTGCAGCAGGCATCATGCTTGTTTTGAGTTCTCGTCTATGGAAAACGGTACGATTCTCTCTCTCGTTACTTTCGAAAGGCAGCTTATTGGGGTTGAAGTTTGAGAAGGGTCTGTCATCAGATCTGTTAAAATTTTGTTCATCCCGAAAGTTTTTCCATGGATCGCTCTGCTTGTTTTCTCGAATTTTGGGCAGAGGCTTCATGAGCATAGGAATCAGAATTCGAAGAATATTGCTGATTCTGATTTTTAATTTCATCAAGAAATGTTTTTTTATTATTAATTGAAAGAATTAATTGCTCTGGATTTTCCTAAAAATCTAAAAATAATGCATCATTTTTAATTATTGATAAAAAATATTCTAATTGTTCTAATTTACAAAATACATTAAGAATAATGAAGGATCCATTCTCAAAATGGATTGCTTGTAATTCATCAGTTGTAGTTTGATCAATAGCATGCAGCATATCAGGGATCTTCCGATCATCAGCAAGATCGTAGAAGCTAAATCGAGAAATCTTGTCTAGCCGATTTTTGATACTACTATTTTTCCAAGAGAGATAATACAATGCGATATTTTTAGGGATGCTATTGGTTTTGCTATTTTGTGCAAGGGGTGGTAGGTAGCCTCCGTTAATTATGCTCCCTTGCTGTATCTAGAATCTCTGAAGAATCTTTTCTCTTTGGGGGACTTCTTCTGGGAAGGCATCAGGCTCGTGTTTTGGGTCGCTGGTGGGATCTTCTTTGCGGGTTCAAAATGCTGTTTTTTGGATACTGCCGCTGCTCGATGGGGGGAGCTGTTCCAGAAGCTCTGCCGTCATAGGTTTGGCCGTTAGTTCTATTCCATGGAATCTAGGGTTTCTTGGTTGAGGGGGCCTGTTTAAAGGAGGGCGATTTTCTCTTGTGTCGTTTTCGAAAGGTAATTGCCTGGGAGGTTCTGGGTTGAAATCGGGGAAGGAGCCTATTCTAAGATTGTGAGGATCCTCATCCTCGTTTGTTTCATCTGACTCGTCTTGATTTCTGGAATCTCCAGGAAAGCCTTCATCGTTACCCTCTTGGGGGGTTCCAATTCCTCAATCTTCCAGGTAGGCTTATCTTGTTTTCATTTTTTGACGTACAAGCGCTATCGAAACAAATAAATAGAAGCAAAAAAATGTCCTGATAAAATGGCCCCAGTAAAACATAAAACGATTTCTTTTTAAAAGATTTTTCAGTGTGAAATTATCACAGAAAAATATTATTGTGTGATTTTTTTTATTCGATTTAAATAATGCAGATAAATTTTTTATCATTATCTATTCCTGTCGTCTTCCTTGTGAGACAGTAAATTAATCAAAAAAGTTTATTTTTTTAGGGCTTTCGAGAAGAAAGGTCTATTGAATTAATTTATAAAAATTGTATCAATCTAGATTCTAGAACTCAGGGGTTCTCGGGGGAATGGTCCTCGTGATGGTAAAAAAAGAGAAAAAAACTTGACTCTACCCTTTGTCATGCATGAGGATTGAGGTAGTACGATGGTTCAGCAAGGTTCTGCGAGAATTTCTGAGATTGTTCAGCATCTGTCGATGCATGCTCCTTTGAGTGCTGCTGAGGATTGGGATCCCGTGGGTCTCTTGGTAGGTGATCCTTCTGCAAGTACTCGGTCGGTTGTCGTTTCTATCGATTTAACACAAGAAGTCATTGAGCTTGCTTTGGAAAAGCGAGCGGGCCTCATTGTGACTCATCATCCTTGTATTTTTCCGAAAAATGCAGCGATTGAATGCCTAGTGAAAGGCTCTCTCTTGTATTCGGTTTTGGAAAAGAAGATTGCGGTGGCCTCTTTTCATACTAATTTTGATCGATCTGCTTTAGAAGTGGCGCATGGGGTTGCGGAGGGTTTAGGTTTTCAGGAGCACGGCCGGCTTTTGGATGGCCCTGGATTTACAACAGAAATGATTCATGGAACAGGGTATGGTGTTTGGGGGAAATTTGCGGATCCCTTGCCTTTTGAGGATTTTTCCAAGAGAATTCTTGAACTTTTTTCACTGAAGGGTTTTTGGATGACTGCTTTAGCTCCTTCATGGGTGTCTCAAGTGGGGTTTGTCGCTGGGAAGGGTTCTTCTTTTTTAGAATCTGCTATTTCTTCAGGATGTGATTTGTTTGTGACGGGAGAGGTGGGGTACCATTGCTCCCTGAGTGGTTTGAATCGGGGTGTTTGTGTTTTGGAGTTAGGGCATCGAGAAAGTGAGTGTTTTTTTGGAGCAATCATTAAGAAGTGGCTTGCCCCTTGGGGTCTTTGTGTGGTCGAAGTGAATACTTCGAAACAGATTTTTTGGCAGGAGGTTGTACGTTCATGAGTTTAGCTATTCCATTGGTAGATCAATTAAAAAAACTGGCATATTTGCAGGAATTGGATTTGAAAATAGATGCGGTGAAAAAGGATCAGAGTTTTTTGCCTGAAGTTTTGAAGACGGTGGATGCGGATGTCCGGGAGCTTGATCAGAGGTTAAAGGTTGGTGAAGCCAAACTCAAAGAAATTGAAAAAGATCATTCTCAGCTGAAGTCCGCCCTTGTGCTTAACCAGGAGCGCATGACGCGTGCTCAAGCCAAGCTTGACGCAGCGGTTAACGCTCAGTCTTACCAGGCCGCAGTTAAGGAATTAGATCAATTAAAAAGGCTTAGTTCTTCTTTAGAGCAGCAGGTAGAGCAGATGCTTGCTGTTTTAGAAAGTGCACAGAGTCAATTGCAAGAGTTTCAAAACCAGTACGATCGGATCGTGGAAAAACGTACAGAAGAGGCGGATGTTGTTTGCGGAAAAGAAAATAAACTGCAGGGAGATTTGGGAGAGCTGCTTTCGGAGCGCTTGCGTTTTAGTGAAGGCTTAGATTTACGGATGCTTGCTCGTTACGATCGTGTGAGAGAAGCACGTTCAGGTTTGGGTATTGTTCCCGCAGTTGCTGGACGCTGTCATGGATGTAATATGGTGGTCCCTCCCCAGGTTTATAATGAAATTGTCGCTTGTGTGTCTTTGCATGCATGTCCGAGCTGTCATCGTATTTTATTTGTGCCTGAAGTTTCTTAGGCTGCAGATTGTTGAAGATTTGCTCGTTTTTGAGTCGGGGTCAAATTTTTTTGGCCTCGATTTTTGTGATTGTTTGAGAATCAAGAAGCATAAAGCTTGAATGCTGAGTCCTAGAAGAGGGTATCAAAAGATGCTGCTTGGATTTCGATAAAGATCTACTGATGTAGGCGCTGTAGGTGAGAAATGTGATCCACTCCAGCGTTTTGAGCGTCATTGTAAGAAAGATTCAAAGTGGTGATTTTACTCATCAGACAAATGCTGAAGGCGCCAAGAGCTTTGATGTAATTATGAGAAAGACTTAGGTTTGTGATCATCTGCATTTGCGAAATGCCTGAAGCCCCAACTTCAGCCTTTTTAAGTCTGGAAGAGTTGTTAAAAGTTCTTGCATGAATAAGGTTGTCATTCCACAAATGCGCAGATTTTTATCCTAGAAAGAAGGCTATCGTTATCTGAAAAGGTAAGAAAGATCTTCTGCCATCATTGCCCGAGCTACCTTCCAGGAAAGCAGGATAAGTAGCAATGCTTTTGACTTTTTGAATATCTTTAAAAATGAGGTCTTTATAAGAATGCATGGGAGCTATTACTTCTGTCAGATCTTTTTCTGATTTCTGATGAATTTTTCTTTTTTGCTCATACTTTTCGCACTTTCATCTCTAAGTGTTTTTTTAAAAAAGTATTTATTATTGTGAAAATTTTTCGCTCACTGAGCCGAGAAGTCAACTGAAAGAATCTGACTTCTTGATTAGGGGGATTACCTCATGCTTTTGAATTTTTGAATATGATAAATAGGTGGGCCCATGTGGTTGGGCGACTTACTTTTGGTGTCTTAATTCCATGGATTGCTCCGGGCTGACTGCTGTGGACCAACACTTCTTTGAATCCAGTCATCAGATGCATTGCATAATAGTCTTGCAAAGAAATTCAAATTTGCTATAGGTCAAATATGAAAAACACTACTGGGTCATCTCGTTTCTTTATGAGATTTAAAAAAATAAGACTATTTCTACTAGGGATCTTTCTTTTTTGGAACGCAGCTTGGGCAATGACCGAAGAAGAGCGATCAGAGCGGAAAGTTGGTTTTTTTTATTTGGGTCAAGTGAATTGTGAGAGGATTTTTCGTTTTTTGTCATCGTCAGATCTGGTAAGTAGTATGTTGACACGAAACAGTGCCGATGAAATGCGTGAAGCCGCATTTCATGTCTGTTCGACTCATCCATTATCTATCAACTATAAAAATATAGAAGATGATCTTCTTTTTAGCATAGGAAGAGGGTATGGCAAAAGAATGAAGATCTTAAATCTTTCTCATTCGACGTTTAATTTTTGTATGTTAAGAGAGCTTCCTGAAACGCTCGTTCACTTGTCACTTGATGGTGTGAGAAGTCAGAATGGATCTTTGGTATTCATTGATGAGCTTTTAAGAGCTCTTCCCAAGTTTAAGCATTTAAAAGAGCTTATCTTTAACTCGAATAGTAGAATCACTGATGCTTCCATGGCTGAGATGGTGCTGATTGCTGAGGTGCATGGTATTACCAAGTTACATATAGCTTGTGATGCTATTACTGATGTTGGAGCTTCTAGCATTGCCATGATGCCGGAGATCACCGATTTGAACCTCAAGGGTAATGACATCGGGCCTAGTGGAGCTTTGAATATTTCTCTGATGGAAAAGGTCACCAAATTGCATCTCAGTGGTAATCATGTCGGAGATGTTGGTGCAAGTTGCATCTCTCAAATGCAGAATGTCACCGATTTAAGCCTTGCTGCCAATCAAATTACGGATGTTGGAGCGCATCATCTTTCTCGCATGCAAGCAGTCGTAAATTTGAACCTTGCTGCCAATCAAATCACCCCTGTTGGCGCAAGTCACCTTTCTCGGATGCAGAGGGTCGCAGATTTGAATCTGTCGGTCAATCAAATAACTGATATTGGGGCGGTTTATGTTTCTGGTATGCAAGGGGTGGTGTCCTTGGCGCTTGCTGAGAATCGAATCGGGGATTTTGGTGCGCGTGTGATTTCTCAAATGCAAGGAGTCAGCATTTTGAATCTTTCTAACAATCAAATCAGTGATGATGGGGCGGCTTCTCTTTTTGGAATGCAAGGCCTGACAGTCTTGTTGCTTCATGGAAATAACATCCAAAACCTTGAGCAAGTCGGGGCGTTTCCTTAGGTGTTTTCGGTGGCATGGGGGGGGGGATTTATATCATTGAAATTTGATTCGCATAGGTTAGACCAAGCGTTTGCTCAAAAGGTGGGATCCAGACAAAGGCAGACAAGCCTCGTTTTTTGTGCTAAGTTGTTAGGGCGCAGGATAGGTGATCGCTGGTTCTTTCGTGGTTACATGAAAGAGCGGGAGGAAAGTCCGGGCTCCGTAAAGCAAGGTACTGGTTAACGGCCAGGCACTTTTTTTGAGAAGAAAAGGTGACGGAAAGTGCAACAGAGAAAATACCGCCTGGGTCGTAAGATCTGGGTAAGGGTGAAATGGTGAGGTAAGAGCTTACCGCGTTTTTGGTGACAAAAATGGCATGGCAAACCCTACTTGGAGCAAGGCCAAATAGGAGAGTTTCGGATTCGCTTGATCTATACTTTCGGGTAAGGCCGCTTGAGATTTAAGGTAACTTAAATACTAGAGGAATGGTCACCTCCAATGATTTGGGCAGTTCTGGGTCGTTGAAGACAGAACCCGGCTTATCGTCCTGCGCTTTCTTTTGCATGTTCAGGTTAGGCATGGTATGAGCGATTCATTATGAAAACCTGGAGTATAGCTGATTCGTTGAAGTTGTATCATATCGAAAACTGGGGGGATCAGTACTTTAGTATTAATCCCGCAGGTCATTTGACGGTGCATCCCAAGGGTGCTGAGGGGCTTGGGGTCGATTTGAAGACCATTGTCGATGAAATTCGGAAAGAGGGGCTGAGGCTTCCTGTGTTGATCCGTTTTCAGGATCTCATCCGTCATCGTGTGGTGACGTTGAATGAGACTTTCCGTAAGGTCATTGCTGAGTTCGGCTACCAGGGGCATTATCAGGGGGTCTATCCGATCAAAGTAAATCAAATGAGAGAAGTGGTAGAAGAGATTATTGATGCAGGCAAGTGCTATAACTTCGGATTGGAAGCCGGGTCTAAAGCAGAGCTTGCGGCAGTGATTGCGATGAATACCAATTCTCGTGCCCTGATCATTTGTAATGGATACAAAGATTACAGCTTCATTAAGATGGCTTTGATGGGGCTGAAGCTGGGCAAGCGTGTTTTAATCGTGATTGAAAAACTTTCGGAGTTATATCAGGTGGTGAGTGTTGCTCAAGAGCTAGGGGTGAAGCCTTTTTTGGGAGTGCGTGCTCGGTTGAGTTCTAAGGGAAGTGGCAGATGGGAATCCAGTGGAGGAGAGGATGCTAAATTTGGGTTGACGACTTCTGAATTGTTGCATGCCATCTCTTTTTTGAAGGAGAAGGCATTGGAAAGTAGCTTTAAGTTATTGCATTTCCATATTGGATCTCAGGTAACGAATATTAAAATGATCAATGATGCAGTGAAAGAAGCAACCCGCATTTATGCAAAATTGATGAAAATGGGACTGGATCTTGAGTTCTTGGATGTCGGGGGGGGCTTGGGCGTTGATTACGATGGATCTCGTACGAGTTTTGAAAGTTCTACAAATTATTCGTTAACGGAGTATATTCGTGATGTCGTTTATTCTATTCAGGAGGTCTGTGCTTCCGAGAAGGTGCGTGAGCCCCATATTGTTTCAGAAAGTGGTCGTGCTTTAGTGGCTCATCATTCGGTGCTGATCGTCGACGTTATTGATCATATTGAAATGGGTGCTGCACCCGCGAATCTTGAAGAAACGGTGGATGAAAATGCCGTGGTGAAAGAAATGCGTTATTTGTCTCAGCAGTTTTCTGCTAAGAATTTATTGGAGCACTTTCATGATGCGTTGCAGCGAAAAGAAGAGGCTGTGAGCATGTTTAATTTGGGATTTTTGTCTTTGGAAGATCGAGCTAAGGTGGAGTCCCTTTTTTGGCAGATTTGTCGGGTTGTTTATAAAAATGCTAAGGGTTTGAAATATGTTCCGGATGAGATAGAGGCTTTGAGCAAGAGCCTTGCGGATCAGTACCTGTGTAATTTTTCTTTGTTTCAGTCAGTTCCTGATCATTGGGCTATTCAGCATTTGTTTCCCATTGTTCCGATTCATCGGCATGATGAAAAGCCGACTCGTGAAGCCATACTCGTAGATATCACTTGTGATTCTGATGGAAAAATTTGCAAGTTTATTGATTTAAGAGGTATCAAAGATACTTTGTCGTTGCATGCGTTGAAGCAGGAAGAATCTTATTACCTTGGCATTTTTTTAATGGGAGCCTATCAGGATATCATGGGAGATTTGCATAATCTCTTTGGTCGTGTCAACGAAGTTCATATTTTTTTAGACGAAACAGAGACTGGGGGATATTATATTGAAGAGGTCATTGAAGGTAATACGATTGGCAAGGTACTTTCTTGGATTCAGTACATTGCCAGTGATTTAGAAAAAAGGGTTAAGGAGCAAATTGATGCTCGTGTGAAAGAGGGTCAAATGAAGCCTCGTGAAGGGGTGGAGTTTCAAAAATTTTATGAGGATTTATTGAAAAGTTACACTTATGTAGATTTTAGGAAGTCAGAAGGAAATTGATGGAAGAGTTTTTAGTCAGACGCAAGGCTTTGATGCAGGCAAATCCAGGTGCTGCTTTTTTAATTCCTTCTCCGGTTTTGTCTATCCGCAATGGGGATGTGTACCATCTTTTTCGTCAGGACAGCGATTTGTATTACTTGACCGGTTTTCAGGAGGCTGAGTCTTGTGCTTTGTTGCTGGAGGGACGCTTGGTACTTTTTGTGATGCCGTCAGATCCTCTGAAGGAGCTTTGGGAGGGGAAGCGTTATGGTTTACAGGGGGCTCAAGCTATTTCTGGTGCTGACGCTGTTTATCCGATCACGGAATTGAGAACACGACTAGCGGAGCTTTTAAAAGATACACAGAGGCTTTATTACCGTTTAGGGCGGGATGCTTCTAGGGACCGTTGGGTCATTGCGGTGCTCCAGGAGATTCAGCAAAAAAAAGGGAGGCTTGCGGGTGGGCTTTTGCCTGTGATGGATCCCTCGTCGATTTTAGGAGAGATGCGATTGTTGAAAAGTCCTGGGGAGCTTGAGCTGATCAAAAAAGCCTGTAGTATTTCCGCGCGAGCTCATCGTTTGGTCATGGAAGAGGTGCGTTCAGGGATGGTTGAACGGGAGGTAGAGGCAAGGTTTGAATTTTTAGTCAAAAGTCAGGGTTGCTCAAGATTGGGTTATCCGACGATTGTTGCAGGTGGTAGTCGGGCTACTTGTTTGCATTACCATACCAATGATCAGATTTTAGAAGATGGAACCTGCCTTCTCGTGGATGCGGGGGGGGAGTTTGAGTATTATACGGCCGATATCACACGTACGTTTCCTGTAGGAAAAAATTTTAGTAAGGTTCAAGCAAAGTTGTACGACTTGGTTTTGGCAGCACAGAAGCAGGCCATTGGGATGGTTGCACCTGGAGTGCCAGTCAATGAGATTCATCAAAGGGCTTCTGAGGTCTTGATGCAGGGGGTACTTTCTTTAGACTTGTTGCCTGCTGAGCGAAGCGAGCTTGGATTGAAGGCGTTTTATCCTCATGCTACGAGTCATTGGTTAGGTTTGGATGTGCATGATGCTGGGATGTATACCCAGGAGGGGAGGCCTAGGTTGCTTGAAGCGGGGATGGTCCTTACGGTTGAACCGGGATTTTATACCCAGGATCAAGACACTTGGATTGCTGAGGCTTACCGGGGGATCGGAATTCGCATTGAGGATAATATTCACGTCACTTCTGAGGGGTGTGAGGTGCTTACGGTAGGGGTTCCTAAAGAGCGTGATGCAATCGAATCACTCCGCCATTAAATTAGGTCCTTTTACCCTGGATCATCCGTTTATTTTAGCTCCTATGGCAGGTATTACGCATAGTGTCTTCAGGCGTTTGATGCGACGGCATGGGAGTGCTATGGTGGTTTCAGAGCTGATTTCTGCTTGTGGTATTTTATATGGAAGTGCAAATACCCTGGATCTTTTGAAATTTCATGAAGAAGAGCGATGTTTAGGATTTCAGATCTTTGGTCATGATACTGAGGCGCTCTGTAGCGCTGCGCAGCACTTAGAGCGCTTGGGTGTCGATTTTGTAGATTTGAACTTGGGTTGTCCTGTGGGCAAGGTGGTACAGAAAGGAGCAGGTGCCGCTATGTGCCGGGATCTTCTTGGTCTGAGAAAGACGCTTGAGTGTTTGGTTCGGTCGGTTCGCATTCCTGTGAGCATTAAGATTCGAACGGGTTGGGATGCTCATTCTCGTAATGCGTTGGAGGTGGTTCGGGTGGCATCGGATGCAGGGGTGAGTTGGGTTGCGATTCATGGGCGTACCCGTGCTCAAGGATACCAGGGGCGTGCTGATTGGGAATTTATAGGAAATGTGAAGGCCAAAAGTTCTCTTCCTATTCTTGGTAATGGAGACTTGATGACAGCACAGTCTGCTTGGGAGGCCTACCATACGTATCAGGTGGATGGGGTACTGATTGGACGCGCTGCTTTAAAAAATCCTTTTATTTTTGAGCAGGCTTTTTCGCTGGGGCGTGGCGATCCGGTAGAGCCGGTGCACGCAGAAAGGTACCTGGATCTTTTAAGAGAGTTACGTGCTTTGCTGGAGCAGGAGCCGCAACGGCGTTCGATGCTTTACGCAAGGAAGTTTTTAGCCTGGTTTGCTTCGGGATTTCCAGGTTGTCATGGATTTAGAACGCAGGTTTTTTCTATTTTATCTGCTGAAGATCTGTGGGAGGAGTCCTTTCGTTTTTTTGGATCACAGGTTTTAAGAGACGATTCTTTTGATCCGTCTTTTCTAGCCGGTGGGCATGGATGAAAAAGAAGGCGCATGCTGCATAAAAATCTTATTTCTTCATTGTTTTAAAAAGTGTATATTCCATCTTAGATTTTTTAAATTTTGAATAAAATTACCTTGGTGCGCAACCGCCTTGGTTTTTTGTTTTTAAAGGGTGCTATTTTGAGAATTGGTGTCTTTGACTCAGGAATTGGTGGAATGACAGTTCTTGAGCATTTGAAAAAAAAGTTTGCTCGGGCGTCTTTTGTCTATTTAGGAGACACGGCTCATTTGCCTTATGGCAATAAAACCAGCTTACAGGTGGAGCGTTTTGCTTTAGATGGTCTTCAAAGGCTGAAAGAAAAAGAAATTCAAGCGTTGGTCGTTGCTTGTCATACCATTTCAAGTTGTGCGTTGCCTGCGATTCGGCAATTCATGGATCCGATTCCCGTCATTGGAATGCTTGAGCCTGCAGTGAAGACGGTTTTTCATGTTTTGCAGACTCTTCCTGAAGGTCGATGTATTCGGATTTTGGTGCTCGCAACTGAAGCGACGGTACGCAGTCATGTCTATCGGCATGCTTTGGAAACGATGATGCCTGAACGCTACCGTGTGATTGAGCAGGACTGTCCTGCTTTGGCTTCGATGATTGAGCGCGGCTGGGAGGGGCATCCTTTGCTGGAGGAGGCAATTTTTCGGTATGTAGCCCCGCATGTTTCTTTAGCGCCTGAAGAGGTAGGCATTGCTCTTTTGGCCTGTACTCATTACCCTTGGGCAAGGCAGGTTTTTGAGCGTGCTTTACCCGGTTGGATGGTGGTGGATGCGGCTCAGCAGACTGCGTCTTTTTTGGAGGAAAGTGCCTTGATGGCGAACGGACTTTGGACAAAAAAACCGGATATTGAGTGGATGTTCACCGGTGCTCATGTGTTGACAGAGTTTACGAGAGGTTTGATGGGTCAGTTGGAGGGGCGTTCGTGAGAGCGAAGGTTCATTTGTGCTGCCATGAGCCCAGCTAAGTATCCGTCCTCGTAGTGAAAAAAGACGTCTTGGGCAAGTTTTGGAAAATCGTGACCACTGAGAATATCCTCTGCCGTGATTTCTGGAATACGTTCTTGAGCTAAATGAAAGAGTTTTTTTTGCTGGTGGTCAATTAATTTTTGAATGACCTCCATTTTGGCAGAGAAAATTTCCTGAGGGCTTTTTTTTGAGTTCTCAGAAGTTCTGCGTAACGCTCGCCTTTTTTTACCGGCTTCGTACCTTCTTTGATCCTCTTGGGTTTGAGGGATGAGTGGAGGAACAGGTGTAGGGCGTTTATTTTCATCGAGTGCAACAAAAGTAGTGTAAGCTGTTGCTTTGTGCTCTAGGGTGCCTGAGAGTGGATCTTCGGACTCAATGCGTACTCCTATTTCCATGGAGGTGCGAGAGACAAAATTGACACGTGCATGCAGGTAAACGAATGCGCCTAATGGGATGGGGCCTAAAAAGTGCATGGAATCCATAGAGGCTGTAACGACAGCTTTTCTGGAATGTCGGGCAGCGACTATGGTGGCGATGATGTCGACCCAACTCATGAGGGTGCCGCCGAAGATGGTTCCCATGGCGTTTGTGTTGGGCGGTAGGACTAACTGGGACATTGTGACTGAAGAGGCGGCGGGAGTTTTTTCCTGAATTTCATCCATAGCGAGCTTTCCTATAGGAAACTCTTATACTCTATTCTGAGCGATTTGGGTAGTTAAGGAGTAAAAAAACCTGTGTTCTTGAATATTAAGCTTGCCGTAGGGAAAATCTCGTTCGTATACTGGTGGGGGTTGAAGGAGGAGGATGGAAGTTTTGAAGGAAGAGCCAGAGGGTTCGGCATTGGTCCATTCGCTTGTTTCTTTAACGGGGTTGCCCGAGGTTTTGGTAGTGTCAGAATTGGAGGAGCTTTTTGAAAGAACGGGGTATGCTCCTGAGCGGATCAAGCTGGAACAATTGAGGGAGGCTTTACTTGTTTATTTGGAGGAGGTGCATGCTTCGTTCGTGGATACCAAGGGGTGAGTGCCGTTTTTGAATTTCATTCAGATGCGTGGCGGGTTTCGTGTATAATGGCGGCCAGATTGAGAGGTTTCAATGGTAGGTTCAGAGGGGTTGCGTGCTCCATCCAGTTTAGTTTCATCGGGGTATTTCCATGCTCCCGAGTCCAATTATATTCCTAATCCTATTGTTGTCGAGCAGACGCCTCGTGGTGAGAGGCAGTACGATATTTATTCCAGGTTGCTCTTAGATCGGATTGTTTTTTTGGGTACAGAAATCAATGATACCGTGGCGAATCTTTTGGTTGCTCAGCTTCTTTTTTTAGAGTCTTCAGATCCTGATAAAGATATCCATCTTTACATCAATTCGCCGGGGGGCTCGGTTTATGCGGGTCTTGGTATTTATGATGTGATGCAGTTTATCAAACCCGATATTTGTACTTATTGTATTGGTATGGCTGCGAGTATGGGGGCATTGCTGCTTTGTGCAGGAGCTAAGAAGAAAAGATTTAGTTTACCTCATAGTAGAATTATGATTCATCAGCCTTTGGGTGGAGCAAGGGGTCAAGCGTCAGATATTGAGATTCAGGCTAAGGAGATTTTGTTTTTAAAAGACCGTTTGAATCATATTCTAGCAGAGCATACCGGAAAAAGTATTGATCAAATTCGTAAAGATACGGATCGGGATAATTATCTGTCGGCGCAAGAAGCAGTAAAATACGGTCTTATTGATCAAGTCGTGGAAAAAAAGGTGACAGTGTGAAGTCCAGGCTTGAGCTTGGGTGAGGAGTTAAAATGGACGGTAAAAAAGGTGATAGCTTTAATAATCTTTGCTGCTCTTTTTGTGGAAAAAATCAACGAGAAGTTAAGAAACTGATTGCTGGTCCTACGGTTTATATTTGTGATGAGTGTATTGAGCTTTGTAATGATATCATTGCCGAGGAAGGACAAAAAGAAGCTCCCGTTAGGTCTCCTCAATCCATTCCTAAGCCTGCTGAAATTAAGGCTATTTTAGATCAGTATGTGATTGGCCAGGATCGAGCTAAGCGTATCTTGTCAGTGGCAGTTTACAATCACTATAAAAGAATTCATCACAGAGCAGATAAAAAAACTAAGGATTCTCGAGATGCTGTTGAGTTGCAAAAAAGCAATATCTTGCTCATTGGCCCTACGGGTTCTGGGAAGACCTTGCTTGCTCAGACATTAGCTAGATTCTTGAATGTGCCTTTTGCGATTGCGGATGCAACTACATTGACAGAAGCGGGGTACGTGGGAGAAGACGTTGAGAATATTATTCTGAATTTACTTCAAAGCTGCGATAACAATATAGAAAAAGCCCAGAGGGGTATTGTCTATATTGATGAAGTCGACAAGATATCGCGCAAGAGCGAAAATCCTTCCATTACCAGGGATGTGAGCGGAGAAGGGGTGCAGCAAGCTTTATTGAAGATCATAGAAGGAACAGTGGCTAATGTTCCGCCTAAAGGGGGACGTAAGCATCCTCAGCAAGAATTTGTTCACGTAGATACCTCCAATATTCTTTTTATTGTTGGGGGAGCTTTTGTGGGTATTGACCGCATTATTGGAATGCGAAAAGGCAAGAGAAGTTTAGGATTACAAGCGAATATTCAGTCTAAGATCCAAGAAAGTTCTTCTGCGTTGATCTCGCAGGTGGAGCCTGAGGACTTGATCAAATTTGGATTGATTCCCGAGTTTATTGGACGACTTCCTGTGGTTGCAACTTTGGAGGAGCTTGATAAAACAGCGCTTGTTGAGGTATTGACGAAACCTCGTAATGCCTTAACCAAGCAGTACACGAAACTGTTTGAATACGATGACGTGGCTTTAGAGTTTGAAAGTGGAGCGTTAGAAGCTATTGCAGAAGAAGCCATCAAGAGAAATACCGGAGCTCGTGGATTGCGTGCGATTTTAGAGCAATCTATGCTTGAGGTGATGTATGATTTACCTGCCAATAGCAGTATTAAAAAATGTGTTGTGACGAAGAATGTGATTCTGAAGGGCGAACGGCCTGTCATGCTTTTAGCGGATGGTTCGGAGATTTCGTCTGATGAGAAAACGGATTCACAGAAAAAAGCTGAGAGCGCTTAGCGCTTTTTCGTTTAAGAAGTACTCAAGAAAGGACGCTGATGAGCGCAAGCAAGTACGATCCGCGGAGTGATTTTCGTCGTGAATCTCGAAGTCGTTATCACCGGGTGAAGGTGCCTGTGTTGCCTTTGAGGAATGTGATTATTTTTCCGCACATGGTTGTGCCGCTTTTTGTTGGTCGTGAAAAATCGATCAACGCATTAGAAGAGTGCGTGAGTCAAAAAACCGATCTTTTCTTGGTGGCGCAAAGACAGGCAACAACGGTGATGCCGGGGGAAGAAGATATCTTCCAGGTGGGAACGATTGGGACGATTTTACAGATTCTCAGACTTCCTGACAATACGGTGAAAGTTCTCATTGAAGGCAAAAAAAGAGGTCGTATTGTTGAGTACTACGAAAACGATCGATTAATCGAGGCTGAAGTGGAAGGCATTGAGGATTCAGCTGAATTTAGTTTAGAAGTGGATGCGTTGATCCGTTCTTTGAAATCTACTTTTGAGAATTATATCAGGCTGAATAAAAGAATTTCTCCTGAAATGCTCATGAGTGTGAATGCGCTTGAGGAGCCTTCTAGGCTTGCGGACTTAATTGTGGCACATTTGAATTTGAAGTTTGAAGACAAGCAAGAAATGCTTGAAACAGAGGACCCTTCGAAACGCTTAGAAAAATTACTCCATTTGATGCAGGGAGAAATTGAGATTTTACAGGTAGAGCGTCGGATTCGCACCCGCGTCAAAAAGCAGATGGAGCGTTCTCAAAAAGAGTACTACCTCAACGAGCAGATGCAGGCTATTCAAAAAGAGCTCGGAGAAAAAGACGAATTTAAGGCGGAATTGAATGCCATTGAGAAACAAATTCGATCGAAGTTAATTAGCAAAGAAGCGAAAGACAAGGCAACGCGTGAGTTGAAAAAATTGAGAATGATGTCGCCTATGTCAGCTGAGGCCACGGTCGTTCGAAATTATATTGATTGGCTGATTTATTTGCCTTGGTCTGAATACACGCAGGATCGCAATGACCTTCAGATAGCAGGGTCTGTTTTAGACGAAGATCATTATGGTCTTCAAGAGGTGAAAGAAAGGATTTTAGAGTACCTTGCAGTACGGGTGCTCACGCAGCATTCTAAAGGTCAGATTCTTTGTTTTGCAGGTCCTCCGGGGGTAGGTAAGACTTCACTTGCAAAATCCATTGCTAAATCACTGAATAAGAAATTTGTGCGTTGTTCTTTGGGTGGGGTTCGAGATGAGGCAGAGATTCGTGGTCATCGAAGGACCTATGTGGGGGCTTTGCCTGGAAAAATCATTCAATCATTAAAAAAAGCAGGCTCTTCCAATCCTGTTTTTTTGCTCGATGAAGTCGATAAAATGAGTACCGATTTTCGGGGGGATCCTTCATCCGCTTTGCTTGAGGTTTTAGATCCTGAGCAAAATGTCGCTTTTGGAGATCACTATTTAGAAGTAGATTACGATCTTTCTCGAGTGATGTTTATTTTAACAGCAAATTCTCTTTACAATATTCCTAAGCCGCTTTTAGATCGAATGGAAGTGATCACCATCTCAGGATATACGGAGGTTGAAAAGAATAATATTGTTCAGAAATACCTTATTTCTAAGCAGATGGAAGCCCATGGATTGAGTCCAGGAGATATCAAAATTGCAGATTCTGCGATTCGTGGCTTAATTAGAAATTATACCCGTGAAGCAGGGGTGAGAAATTTAGAACGTATGGTGGCAACACTTTGTCGTAAAGTGGCCAAGCAAATGGTCGATCGAAAAACAGAGTCTAAATCTCAGACAAAGGTGAAGAAATCTACGGGTGTGATTCAGATTCAAGATTCAGATTTAGAGGAAATGCTCGGTCCTGCACGTTACACCGTGAACAAGGTAGAAGAACAAAATGAGATTGGATTGACCAATGGTTTGGCTTACACGGAATCAGGTGGGGATCTTTTACAGATTGAAGTGAGTGTGGTCCAAGGCAAAGGTCAGGTAAAAATCACAGGTAAGTTGGGAGAGGTGATGCAGGAATCTGCTGCAACAGCGATGAGTTACGTGCGTTCACGGGCTTTCTTGCTTGGGTTAGATAAGGATTTTTACCAGAATATCGATATTCACCTTCACGTTCCGGAGGGGGCGGTGCCTAAAGATGGTCCTTCTGCAGGGATCACGATGGCAACTGCGATTACGAGTGCCTTAGCGAAAATTCCAGTCAAACGGGATGTTGCCATGACGGGGGAGATCACCCTTCGGGGAAGGGTGCTTCCTATCGGTGGGTTAAAAGAGAAATTGCTTGCAGCAAAAATCGGAAATATCAAAACGGTGTTGATTCCTAAGGGAAATGTGCCTGATTTAAAGAAGGTGCCTACAGAAATCTTGGAGGGCCTTAAGATTGTACCGGTTGAGCATGCGGATGAAGCACTGAGGTTGGCCTTGGATTTGAAAGATCCTGCAACGTTTTTAGTGCATCAGGATGATCAGAATCGGCTCGGCGTTTCTGAATTGCCGCGTGAAGAGGTCGTGGGAGGAAAATCTAAGTCTGTTCAGCACTGACTGGGGAGAATTTTCTTGACCTGGTAGCTTAGGTGGACTAGCCTGATGCGTCTGATCACTAGAAGATGGAGTTGCCTTTGGGGGCCTTCGATTTTCTGAGTGTTATCTAATGAGTTTACGTATCAGGAAAGGAAGTTCATGCCCACCATCAATCAGCTGATTCGCAAGGGCCGTTCCAATAGGGTTTGGAAAACGAAGTCTCCCGCTTTGCAGCGTTGTCCTCAGAGGCGAGGGTTTTGTACACGTGTTTACACGAATACCCCTAAAAAGCCTAATTCTGCCATTCGAAAAGTTTGTCGTGTTCGTTTGACCAATAAGTATGAGGTGACCTCGTACATTCCTGGGATCGGACATAATTTGCAAGAGCACTCTATCGTATTGATTCGCGGAGGTCGTGTGAAGGATCTACCGGGAGTGAGGTACCACACGATTCGTGGAACCTTGGATGCTCAAGGGGTTGCCAATCGTAAGCAGGGACGCTCTAAATACGGGACTAAAAAGGTCGCGGCTGCGGCTACTGCCAAGTAGAAAAAAGGATTTAATCGAATGGGTAGAAAAACATTTATTCGCAAACGTGAGATTCTTCCTGACCCCAAATTTAATGATGTGGTCGTTGCTAAGTTTATTAGTAGTCTTCTGAAAGAGGGCAAGAAATCTATTGCTGAGTCGATCTTCTATGGTTGTGTCGATGTGATACAGACTCGTACGGGAGATGATGGTTTGAAGCTTTTTAAAAAGGCGCTAGAAAATGTCAAGCCCCTTTTAGAGGTGAAGTCTCGTCGTGTAGGTGGAGCCACTTATCAGGTTCCTGTGGAAGTGAAGCCTGCGCGTCGTCAATCTTTGGCTTCTCGTTGGTTAATTGAGTGTGCGCGAACACGTCCTGAGCATTCGATGGCGGAGCGCTTGGCTGCGGAGATGATCGATGCTTCCAATGGTCGTGGAGGTGCGATGAAGAAGCGAGAAGATGTGCATAAAATGGCTGAAGCGAATAAGGCCTTTGCTCATTACCGTTGGTAGGTGCATTTTTCCTTGTGTTTTAGGGACTTTCCATGAGTGAAGTTCTTAAAAAAATTCGCAATATTGGCATCATGGCGCATATTGATGCCGGAAAAACGACGACCACTGAACGCATTCTTTATTATACAGGCAAGACGCATAAGCTAGGAGAGGTTCATGAGGGCACTGCTGTCATGGATTGGATGCCTCAGGAGCAGGAGAGGGGGATTACGATTACCTCAGCTGCTACCAGTTGTTTTTGGCGTGATCATCATATTCAGATCATAGATACCCCGGGACATGTAGATTTTACGATTGAGGTGGAGCGATCTTTACGCGTTTTAGATGGTGCAGTGGCGATTTTCTGTGCTGTGGGGGGAGTGGAGCCACAGTCTGAGACGGTGTGGAGGCAGGCGGACAAATACCGAGTGCCTCGGATAGCATTCGTGAACAAAATGGACCGGGTAGGAGCAAACTTTTTTGATTTGCTCACGCAGATGCACCAGAAATTGCGAGCCAATGCTGTGGCCATTCAGATTCCTTGGATCGAAGAAGGTTTTTGTGGGGTTGTCGATTTAATTGAGATGGATGCTATTTTGTGGCGTTCTCAGGATTTGGGGGCTGGATGGGAGAGGGTTCCTATTCCCGAGTCTTTAAAAGAGCAAGCGAATCAGTTTCGAGAGCGACTTTTAGAGACTGTGGCGGATCATGACGAAGCCTGCATGGATCTTTACTTATCAGGAGGGCTTTTTGAGCCAGAGGATATCCGTCGTGCGCTTCGTAAAGCCTGTTTGAAGATGGAAGTTGTTCCGGTGCTTTGTGGGGCGAGTTTTAAGAATATAGGAGTTCAGCCGATGCTGGACGCGATTTTAGATTACCTTCCCTGTCCATTAGATCTTCCTGCGGTAGAAGGAAGAGACCCTCAGGATTTGAATCAGGTTTTAGTGCGTAAGGCGGATATTTGTGAGCCGTTTTCTGCATTTGCATTTAAAGTCATGAATGATCCTTTTGTCGGGCAGCTCACGTATTTTCGGGTTTACTCGGGTCAAGCAATGTCTGCTTCTATGATTTACAACGCTTCTCAAGGCAAACGTGAGCGGTTAGGCAGACTTTTGAGCATGCATGCGAATAAAAGGGAAGACCGAGACAGTGTTTCTGCGGGTGAAATTGTAGCAGCGGTGGGACTTCGGTTTACTAGTACCGGAGATACCTTGTGCGATGAGCGTGCACCTATTTTATTTGAGAAGATGGAATTTCCTGAGCCAGTGATTTCTGTTTCTATTGAGCCTCAGACACAAGCGGATCAAGAAAAGTTAGGCAAAGCTTTAGAGCGTTTTGCAGTGGAAGATCCTTCTTTGAGGATTCATTTTCATGAGGATACCGGTCAGACATTAGTGAGTGGGATGGGTGAGTTACATCTTGAGATCATTTTGGATCGGATGCGCCGTGAATTCAAAGTGGAAGGTCATGTCGGAAAACCTCAGGTTTCTTATAAAGAGGCCATGAGTACTGCTTCAGAAGGGGAGGGGAAGTTTATCCGGCAAACCGCAGGCAAGCACCATTATGGTCATTGTATCGTTCGCTTGGAGCCTTGGGCAGATGCTCCTACTGGGACAGACTATGTTTTTTCCAATATCGCTCCTACTGAACAAATTCCTAAGATGTTTGTGCCTGCTATTGAGCAAAGTTTGAAAGAGTCGATGCTTGCGGGAGTGATTGCCGGTTATCCCATGCTAGGAATTCGTGCGACTTTGTTGGGGGGATCGTTCCATGAGACAGATGCTACTGAGGCTGCTTATAAAATGGCAGCAAGCATGGCGTTTCGGGATGCGGTTCTCAAGGGAAGTCCTCAGCTTCTTGAACCTATGATGGCTTGTGAAATAGTCTGTCCTGAGGAATGTCTAGGCTCGGTGATGGGGGATTTAAATTTTCGCCGGGGCAAGGTTTTGGATATTTCTATGCGTCAGCACCTTCAGGTGATTGAGGCTTTAGTGCCTATGTCAGCGATGTTTGGTTATGCGACTGATTTGCGTTCTTGTTCCCAAGGAAGAGCGACGTATTCTATGGTCTTTTCCCATTACGAGCCTGTTTCAGAGGCGATGTCTCATCAAATTCGAGTGCAAGCGGGTGTGATTGTGGAGTAGGGTTACGAGTTTAATCTGAGTGACAACGAAGGTGTGCTGTTCTTTTGCATGGGAGGGGTTCACCAGTCTGATTTTCAAAGTTTGGTTTTTTTGCATCAGTTCATTTAACTGAGCTTTCCCGGTAGGTCCAATGGAATTGGCAGTAATATTCAATTTTTTTAGTTGGGTAAGGTGAGCTACTCCAGCATCCTCAATGAGATTTTCACTAATATCCAAGATGGTGAGTTTTTGGAGTTTGGCGATATGAGCTGCCACCTGATAAGTAATTTTATTGTAGCTGAGATTTAAGCTTGTGAGCGATGACATATGAGCGAGTCAGGTCCTATTTCATTCCGCGTAAGTGAGATTCAGTATTGTGAGCTGTGAAATTTGAGAAATGTGAAAAGCAGCGGTATGTTCTATTTTATTTCGGCTAAAATTCAGATTTGTGACTAAGGGCATTTTAGCGATTTCAGCAGCACCAGAATCACCAATATCATTGATGTTTAGATCTAAAATTGTGATCCACGGAATTTGAGAAATTTCATAAGTAGAGGTACCGTTAGCCTGGATATTATTGCAGCTAAGATTCAAGCTTGTGAGCCACAACATTTTAGAAATAGAATCCGCACCAATATCCCCGATTTTATTTTTGTTAAGATTTAAATCTCTAAGGTTGGTTAGTTGAGAGATTATGGTTATCGTAGAGTTTTTGATGCCTATGCAGTCAAAGTAAAGTTCTAGTTTTTTTAAGTTTTTAAATATTAAGATAGTATTTGCAGAATTATCATTAAAAATGGAATTATAAGAAAGAATCAATAATTGTTCAAGGGTTGTGGAAATTTCATTTAATAAGAAATGACCAAGATTTGAAAAATGAATACTTAATATTTTGATGTATCTATAATAACCTTTTTTGATATTTAAGTAAACTTCACAAATTGTTTCTTTTGCAAGATTTAGTGATCGTTTTGAGCAGAAACGGGGTGCGACTTCGTGAATTTCAACGCGTTTTTTTTCACTAGCATGAAGTTTACAATCTCACTTGATGATAAAAAGCTAAGAATGGTATAAGTATTAAAACAAAGCAAATTGTAATTATCTCCAGTATAGATCTGCGCTAAGTGCTCTTCTGGATTCATTTGCGAGGTCTTTTCTGGAGCTTTCTTCGGGCAATTTTCTAGGGTTTGAGCTGGGAGCTCTTCTAGGTGGGTTGGGGGATTTTTTGGAATTTGTTTCGATTTTTTTTTTGTTCTTTTCTTGCTTCATTCATTTTCTTGGTTGCGCAACCTATAGTCGAGGAAAGAAGAAAAATGATTTTAGTGTCTTTTTAAATGTCATATAAAAATGAGGGTGCTCCTTGACCATAATTTTTTTATTATTTTGAAAGTAGAAATCACGAATCTATTCCAATCATAAAGTTCTTTTATTGTTGTTTGTCTACTGAATAGATTTATTTTATGCAGGAACTGCCTGAGTATAGCTGGCTTGAGCTCTTCACTGGATATCAGAATTGAGGTAGAGATCGTGGTAGAATTTAGGACTAGGGGCGGGTTGTTTGTTTCCCGAGGTTAAATTTAAGGGGGAGTATCATGTTAAGTGCATGAAATAACTCAAAGAGTCTGTTTGTCTAATAAACAGACTCAACTATTTATATGAAGTTTGGCTTTGTAATTAGTATCAACGGGTGCTTTTAGATTGATTCGAAAATCTGAAGAGCCTGAAAGTATCTCTCGATCTCACTTTTAGAAGACCCCCGACGAAAAGTGACCAAGTATTTGAGAAGCTATTTTATTATAATGAGTTAGCGACATGTTCATGTGTCAACAAAATAAACAGAATCACGCTTTTCTTAAATCAACGAATTAGCTATTGTAAATTTAATAAAATTAAGTAAGAGTTCATTTGCGAAACTAGTGCACTTACAATAGGCTCAGTCATCTTCGATGAAATTTACGTTGACTATCAAGCATACTCAAAATTTGCTTATCTATATCATAATTGCAGAAATTTTCACTGAGATTCAAGGAGGTAAGACTCAGGATAGTCGAAATGTGCTTAGCGCCCAAGTTTCCGATTTGATTGGAACTGAGATCCAAATAGGTGAGACCCGTCAAACTTGCAATTTGCTGAGCGCCCGAATCTCTGATTTTATTGTCGAATAGATTTAAGAAGGTAAGACCCGTCAAACTCACAAGGTGCTTCGCTCCTGCGGATCCGATTTGATTCTCGGAGAGATTTAAGGAGGTAAGACCTGTCAAATTGGCAAGGTGCTGAGCTCCTATAGCTCCAATTTGATTCTCGGAGAGATTTAACAAGGTAAGAGCTGTCAACCTAGCAAGGTGCTGAACTCCTGCATCCCTGATTTGATTGTTGCGAAGATTCAAGGAGGTAAGGCCTGGCATATTCCAAGTGTGTTGTTCCAACGCAGTTCCGATTTGATTCCCGGAGAGATCCAAGGTTCTCAGACCCTGTATAGTCGAAATGCTCGCTGTTCCTTCATCTGCAATTTGATTGGAACTGAGCTCCAAGGAGGTCAGACCCTGCATAGTCGAAATGCTAGCTGCTCCCGAATCTCCGATTTGATTCCCGGAGAGATTTAAGGAGCTCAGATTCTGCATAGTTGAAATGCAAGCTGCTCCCGAATCTCCGATTTGATTCCCTGAGAGATTTAAGGAGGTCAGACTCGGCATGGTTGAAATATGAAAAGCTCCTGCAGCTCCGATGAAATTGTGGCAGAGATCTAAGGAGGTAAGGCTTGGTATGCTTGAAATGTGAAAAGCCCCCCAATCGTCAATTTGATTCGCAGAGAGAGCTAAAGAGGTAAGACCCTGCATGCTTGAAATATGACGAGCTCCCAGATCTCCGATTTGATTGCAATTGAGATTTAAGGAGATGAGATTCTGCATAGTCGAAATGCTCTCTGCTCCCGAATCTCCGATTTGATTTCCGAAAAAATTCAAAGAGGTCAGGCTTGGCATAGTCGAAATGCTCTCTGCTCCCGAATCTCCGATGCAATTGTAGCGAAGATCTAAGTAGGTAAGGTTCCGCATGTTTGAAATGTGAACAGCCCCCGGGTCTCCGATTTGATTGGATCTGAGATCTAAGGAGGTGAGATCTTGCATAGTCGAAATGCTAGCTGCTCCCACCTCTCCGATTTGATTTACGGAGAGATCCAAAGAGGTAAGGCCTTTCATGCTTGAAATGTGAAGAGCTCCTGGGTCTCCGATTTGATTCCTGGAGAGATTTAAAGAGGTAAGGCCTTTCATACTTGAAATGTGAAGAGCTCCCGGATCTCCGATTTGATTCCTGGAGAGATTCAAAGAGCTAAGACCTTGCATAGTCGCAATGTGCTGAGTGCCTATATCTTTGATGAAATTGTAGCTGAGATCCAAGCAGTCAAGACCCTGAATTTGAGCAATACTAGCAGCTTCAGCTTCTCCGATTCTCATGGATTTGAGATTCAACTCTGTCATTTCTTGTAGGGGAGAACTGAAGCCTTCCTTATTATCTTTGATTTCATAGGATTGGAGATTCAAATTTTTGATTCCCTTCATTCTAGAAAGCTGAAGCGTCCCTGCCTCTCCTATTTGATTGCAGCTGAGATTCAAGTTTTCAATCCCATGCATTGCGGAAATGCTTTGGGCTCCATCACAGCTGATGCCATTGTCAGCAAGATCTAGGTTTCTGATTCCTTGCATGTGAGAGATGTGATTTGCTCCAGCATCTCCGACGCTATTGGATGAGAGATTCAAGCTGGTGATTGACTGCATTTGAGAAATATAAGCTGCGCCATTTTCTGTGATTTCATTGTCAGCAAGATTCAGGTTTGTAATTTCTTTCATAAAACGAATGTGATTTGCTCCAGCATCTTTTATTTGATTGGAGCCCAAGTTTAAGTTGGTAATACCATGCATTTGAGCAATGTGAGCGGCTCCAACAGGTCCGATTTGATTGAAACTGAGATCCAGTTCTGTGATCTTTCGCATTTGTAAAATATAGGATAATTCTGAGCTCGTGAGTTGGTTGTGCTTGAGACTCAATCGTCTCATGTCTAAGCATTGGACAAGTGTTGAATCTTCAAGAGCACCAATTTGGTTATTGCTGAGATCTAAATCTTCAAGCCCCTGAATGCTAACGATTTGTCTAAATCCTTTTGCTGTGATTTGATTATTCGATAGATTGAGGATTTTTAGATCCTGAATTTGAGCAATTACAGACATTGAACAGTCGTCCATATGCTGATTTTGGAGAGTTAAGATTTTTAGGTCATTGAAATAGGGAGTATCTTCTAGGAAATGACTGCTTGTGAGGATGTTTTCCTCAAGATCTGTGACAGAGTTCAGTGATAATTCCTCAAGATCTGAAGATAGCATTCTGAATAAATCAGGATGAATTTTTGAGTGCGAAATTTCTAATTTTTTTATCTTTTGAAGATCGTTTCTTTGCAAAATTTCCAATCGCTCAGTTGTGATGATCTCTTCAGAAATCTTAAGTGTCGAAAGACATGAACTGGGTATAATTTCAGTATCGTGATGCATGGCAATGGCCAAAGAAGAAGAGTAAAAAAAGACGGTTATCCAAAAAAAGGTAAATTTTTTCATAGAATATATTTTTAAAAAAGATTTTTTTAATGAATTGGACATTGGAATGGCTCGAAAAACTTTCCAAGAAAAATACGAAAATTTTGAATCAACAAAGCCATTTGGGGGGTTTTCCATAACATCGATTACAAATGAGGCGATTACAATTAAAAAGATAGATACAAATGAACTAATTTTTTTCATTTGAAGTCAGTTTTTTTAATGGTTCATTTGAAAGCCACTACTTGGGAATTTTACGAATCATGGCACATGGTAGCAGACTTTCTGTGTTCGAGCAATGTGAGATATTTTCTCTCGTTGAAGAGTCTCAGAGAGTTTGGAATTGACTTGTAGCTGCAAGTCTCAGGGAAGGATCAAGGCGATGGCCAGGGGTTACGCATATGACTTGGAGGGCAGATCAGTGCTATTCGAGATGATTCGCATAGCAGGCAAGTTTGTGTGATAATTTCCTGGAAAAAGGAATTGCCATCATGGAAGACGCAGCAAAAACGACGTTAATGGTTCATTTATCCAGGTTAGAAGATCCCTGAACTGGCTGGAACACTAGGCATAAATTTATTGAGGTCCTTTTTATCGCGGTATGCGCGGTGATCAGTGGGTGTGAATGCTGGAACGAGACAGAAGATTACGGCCAAGCTAAAGAGCAATGGCTCAGAGGTTTTTTAGATCGCGGTATTCCTTCTCATGACACGTTGAGAAGGCTTTTTTAGATTTTGAGCTCTTTCAAAGAGTTTTTATCGATTGGACTCAGGAAGTAAAAGAAAGTCTCGGTATCAAAAAAGATCAGATTTGCGTAGATGGAAAAACCCTCCGCGGAAGCTTCAATCGATCGAAATCAATTCAAGCGCTTCCTATGGTGAACGCTTGGTCAACGGGTGCGTCGATGTCCTTAGGTCAAGTGCCTACAGAGGAGAAATGAGATCACGGCGATTCCTGAACTATTAGATCTACTCGATTTACGGGGCTGTTTGGTAAGTATCGACGCAATGTCAGACGGCCATTGCTCAAAAGGTGATCGAAAAAAAGGGGGATTATCTCTTGGCGGTGAAAGAAAATCAGAA
>Ga0208253_1000080_pt1 | contig 40773 bp, 62 predicted proteins | sample CryBogCBE10Oct08_FD_184573 | JGI IMG/M metagenome (GOLD analysis project Ga0208253, IMG submission 184573) | Freshwater microbial communities from Crystal Bog, Wisconsin, USA - CBE10Oct08 (SPAdes) | ecosystem: Environmental > Aquatic > Freshwater > Lake | place: Crystal Bog, Wisconsin, USA...
CGCTAAACTCGCTGGTTGTACCCCAATCCTCGACCCGATTGAGATAACTATGCGATTTCGAGTAAAGCGCCCTAAATCCGTCAAGCGCGAGCATCCAACAGTTGCGCCAGATTTAGACAAATACATTCGCGGTGTCAATGACGGGCTGACAGGGGTCGCTTTTGCCGATGATGCTCAAGTCATCAAAATTACCGCCAGCAAGGAATACTCAGACACGCCGGGCGTGGATATCGAGATTTCGGACAGTTTTGACTGCATTTAATCGAACATCTGTTCGGTGATACACGCAACAAAAATAAATTAAAAATCTTTGAAATAACCCTTGCTTTCTGTAAGGAATCGGCGTAAGTTTTGTCTTGTCGGGGAACGAACGGAGAACCGATAAGGAGCTACAAATGTTCTGCACACTATGTAACAACGAAGTTGAAGTTTTGGCTCACACCAACAACCGCGAAATCTGCTTGATTTGCGTAGCAGATATTTCTAAGTACGCGATGAACTACGGCAAGTCTTTTGATTCAGTTCTTGCTCGCCGATTTGAAAAGGTGGGTGCATAAATGGTCACCATCACAATGACAATCACCGCTGAGGATTTTGACCGCATTACCGATACCGCGATGCGTTGGGGCAAAGACTGGCTTATCAAACAACACCGCTTTGAGCCAGTAACAACCAACTTCTCCTACAAGATGGCGTACTGGGTAGATCGCTACCTTGAAACTCTTGTCTGCCAGCAATACTTGGCATCACTAGGTTTTCAGTCTGAAACACACTTTGACACCGCAACAGGTTCTTACCTAATGCTGACCGATTACATCTCGCCGGATGGAGCAACGATATGATTTGCGAGAAACACGACTTTGAAGAGGTCAAATGTCACCTCTGCGATTACCACCAAACTTGCCTTGAGTGTGAGTTCAGCAAGTGTGGCGAACCTTGGGGGCCGTTTGACCCATATTCAGTCTTTGGCATCTCTGAGGGATTTGAGGATATCCGATGAGTGACATGGAGAAAGACAAGCCTTGCGAGGATTGCGAGGAAGGCATTTGCCAGCTCATCGCCCACATGGGATTTGCTGACCCAGAGGATTTAGGTTGGGAGCGATAATGTTTATTATTTATTTTGGAATACCGTTAGTCATGTTAATCGCGTTTGCGCTCATTTATTTTGAGGATGGAGATTTATCGTGAAGGTTATGTGCAAAGACCAGCATTGGTCAGTCAAGGATAATCAGTTGGTGCTTGATACCCCAGAGGGTCAAGAGATTCTCAAGCAGGTTATCAATGTTATCCGCGCTCAAACTCGACTAGAAATCTATGAGCAGATTTGCGCGCTACCCGTAACTCAAGACCGCAAGAAGTTGGTCAAGTTGGGCATTGAGAATGTTGCGCTACAAGTTCAAGACCTCTGCGCTCAGATTGCGTTGGGTGAGAAGTGAGAGCCACATCGGCAGCAGCTTATGAGAAGGCTAGACCTAAATTTGGCTCTAACCGCGCTAAGGTTTATCAGTTTATTCTTGACCAGCAAGAACACGGCGCAACCGATCAAGAGCTGCAACAGGCTCTCAAGATATCTGGCGACACCCTTCGCCCAACTCGCCTATCTTTACTCAAGGATGGCTTGATCTACGACTCAGGCAAGACACGCCTGAACGCCAACAACAACGAGTGCATCGTTTGGCTATCAACTGAAATCACACAGACAGGATTGTTCTAATGCCTACATACGAATACAAGTGCTATGACGATAGTTCCTCAATCGAGATGTATCAGACCTTTGAGGATAATTCAGTACCAGATTGCCCACTCTGCCAGAAGCAGATGCAGAAGGTCATTCGCCCAACACCAGCACACTTTCGCGGAAATGGTTGGGGGGCAAAGCCATGAGTTTTCACACAGGTTGGTTTAAGCGCTCTACTGCTTTCGGCATAAGAATTGACCGATGGGGAATTGGCATTGATTTAATTTTATTTTGGGTAGGAATTGAATGGGGTAAAGAATGATTATTGGATTGAGTGGTCGCGCCGGGTCTGGCAAGGATGAAGTCGCCAAGGTTCTCGTTGATCTTTATGGCTACAAGCGTATAGCCTTTGCCGATGCTATTCGTGATGCTCTCTACGAGCTAAACCCTTTGGTGTCAGATCGCATCCGCGTTGCTGATCTTGTAGATGAGTACGGGTGGGATTTTGCTAAAAAGAACTTTGAAGTCCGGCGCTTGCTGCAAGTCTTTGGCACAGAGGTAGGTCGCAAGCAGTTTGGCGAGGATGTTTGGGCCATGAAGGTGCTTGATAGTTTGGATTTCCACGACAAGGTGGTCGTGACAGATGTTCGATTTGGCAACGAGTATTACGGCATCAAGTGGAATCATGGCGAGATTTGGCGTGTTGAGCGCCCTGACATTGACCCAGTAAATGACCACATCTCAGAACACGCGCTAGACAACTGGGAGTTTGATCGTGTTATCAAGAACGCTGGAAGCCTTGACAATCTTGCCGAATTAGTAGCTGAGGCGATGAAATGACACACGATGAATTGCTGGCAAAAATAAACTTGCACAAGCCAAATTACGGGCTATGCAAAGCCTGTACGACTTCAGTAGTTCATGTTGCTTATCCCTGCGCCACTATTCAAGCGATTGAGCGTGAACTAAATGAATGAGCGCAAGATTGCCCGTTGTAAGGGTTGCGGGATGTGGGTGTTTGACACCCTATGCTCAACCTGCCGTACACTAGCAAGTAACCAAAAGAGAAAGGAGCCGAAAATGGCTACCTCAACTAAAGGTAAGGCAACCGCCATCGAAGTATCAAGAGGGGGAGAGATTGGCGCATAATAAAGCTCTCAAAGCGCTCCCTTCTAGTAGCGGCTCTAGCCGTAGGGATTGCGTTCGCAACACCAGCCATAGCCTTTGAGCCTAAACTCTCGCCTATGCAGGAATTTGTGCATCAGCCTCGCGCTTACGCCCAAACCCTGCTAACGCCCAAAGAGTTCAGTTGCTTAGATCGCTTGGTGAAGCTAGAAAGCCATTGGAACGCTAAGGCTAAAAACCCGCACTCCTCGGCTTACGGCATATTCCAATTCCTTAATCAGACTTGGAAAACCTACAACTTCATAAAGACTTCAAACCCAGTAGTTCAGGTGCAGTACGGATTGCGCTACATAAATTCCCGTTATGGGAATAGCTGCAACGCACTCAAGTTTCACTTGAAGCACGGCTATTATTAGCCTATGGGTACAGAGATCATCACCGACTACGAGTCGAGCATGATTCCTGAGATTGCCGAGGCCGTTCACTCGGCGATGGAGAAGGTTGAGCGCTCTGAGGGGAGCGCTCCCTTCTGTTAAGATTTGCAAGTGACCACGATAGTAGGCAAAGAATTTCCGACCAAAGCCGTTATCGGCGCGGATTCGTTAGTCACATCTAACCGCAAGTATGTTCACCCGCAGATGGTGAAAGTCGTAGAGCGCGGTCAATACATAATCGCCGGGGCTGGCTTGAGTTCAGCTTGCGACATCATTCAACATTTATGGTCGCCACCTAACCCGACAGATAAAGATAAAAAAGACTTGTACCACTTCTTTGCTAGTAAAGTTGTGCCGTCAATGAAGCGCGCTTTCAAAGACAATGACTACAAGTGGGATGAGGATAAAGATGATGAAGGCAGTTTTGCATTTCTCATTGCGCTTGGTGGTCAGATATTTGACATTAGCGATGACTTTGCCATTTGCCTTGATATTGATGGTATATATGGTATCGGCTCAGGAAGTTCGCTGGCTATCGGAGCGCTTAAAGCAGGAGCGAGCATGAAGAAGGCATTGGAGATCGCAGCCAATAAAGACCCATACACCGCACCACCCTTTATGTATTACGAACAGGAGAAATGGAAATGATTAAACCTTTAGAAGATAGAGTTGTTGTTGAGCTTGACCCAATCGAGGAAAAGACAACATCAGGAATTATCCTTGTTGATTCAGCCAAAGAACTACCACAAGAGGGAACTGTTGTTGCAGTTGGCCCCGGCAGATACGAAAACGGCGTTCGCATTGCGCTAGATATCGCAGTTGGCGATCGCGTGACATTCCACCAGCACTCAGGCGTACCTATTAAGGTAGATGGTCAGGATTACAAAATCTTTAGTTCAAGAGAAATCTACGGCATTATTGGATAAACAAATCGCCGAAACAGTATTGGCGAGAGCGCGTGGGTTTTGTGAGCGTTGCGGTGTTCCATCGCACGACTTGGCGCTACATCACCGGAAGTTAAAAAGCCGAGGCGGTAAAGATGAGGTTGCTAATCTCGTAGCAGTCTGCCATAAATGCCATAACCTCGGTACACACTCAATTCACTTGCGCCCTAAAGAAGCTACTGAAAAAGGCTGGATGGTTTCGGCATACCAAAACCCAGAGGATGTGCCTGTAAGCATCTTTGGTAAAAATCCTGTAAGGTTGGCGCAAGACGGAACATACATAGAGGGAGAGCAGGATGGCAACAATCACAGTAACGGGCGCAGTTGGTAAAGACCCAGAACTAAAGTTTATTAAAGGCAAGAACGGCGATTTCGCAGTAGCAAACTTTTCACTTGCAGATTCTCAACGCTTTAACAAAGGCGGCGAATGGCAAGACGGTCTAACTATTTGGTACAGCGTATCAGTAACAGGTCGTCAAGCAGAAGTTGTTGCTGATGCAGTTACTAAGGGTCAGAAGTTAGAAGTAACTGGCGATCTAGTAATCACCGAATACGATGCTAAAGATGGCACACGCAAGATTGCTTATGAGATCAAGGCAACAAAGATCACCGAGCCACTTAAAGCGCAACAACGCCAAAAGGCAGCAATTCAAGATGAGCCTTCATGGGGTAGTTCATGGAACTCATGACCTCTAAAGAAGTTCAAGAACACCTTGGCATCAAAGCCAATCACCTCTACCAGTTGCAGTATCGCAAGATTCTTGTATGGGTAAAGCGTGAAGGTAAGAAGGTTTTTTACAACCGCGAGGATGTTGAGGCGGTAAAGGCAGCTCGTCAAAAGTGAAGTGTGTAAATTGTCGGCGATCATCTCAGTATTCTGTTTGTGATAGTTGCTGGCAATTTGCCATGTCTGAAGTTGTTAAGTTTCCAACACGATACAAAGAACTTGAGTCAGAGTTGCTACCAAGCAAAGGCACTCAAGGCGAGCGCGTATCAGGTAGCGGGGAATCCTCGCCAATACCAGTACGCCTAGAAACGCTACACCTACGATCTGGGGGGATTTCCGTGCCACTTATGGAGCATGAACAAAAGATGCGCGAGATTCGCCACGAAATGAAAATCACTTGGCATGGCGAGCGCCGGATGGATGAACTTGCCCGAATCATCTTGACCACGCAATACATCTCTAAGCGCTCTGAGTGGATTCGATCAGAGTACCCAGAAGCAGATAAGCTTGTTGTCACAATCATTACCACGACCAACAAGATCAAAATGGTCTTAGGTCATAAGTCAGAGGATATAGTCTTGGGTAAGTGTCCTTCGGTAAACGAAGAAGGCAAACCTTGCGGGGCATCTCTTCGCGTTAATCCCAATCAACTTGAACGCTTGCTAGAAGTCAAATGTCGTGCTTGCGATACAATTTGGTCAAGCGATAAATGGCGTTTGTTGGGAAAGGTTCTTCAAGGATGACTGATGTACTTGATCGGTTTTTTAACAAAGTTCAAAAAACAAATTCTTGTTGGTTGTGGACAGGTTCTATTGAGGCAAATGGATATGGTCGTTTTAGAGCGCCAAATAAGGTAAGCGCTCATAGATTTTCTTATGAAACATTTGTTGGTCATATTTCATCGGGTTTGGTTATAGATCATTTATGCCGTGTTAGAAACTGCGTAAACCCCGAACACCTTGAAGCGGTCACGCATCTTGAAAATGTAAGACGAGGCAATTCAGGGTTAAATCAAAAGCTAAAAACACATTGCCCGCAAAACCACGAATACAACGAAGCCAATACTTACTTTGCAGTAAGAAGTAACGGCAACAAAAGCAGACATTGCCGAGTTTGTAATAGAAATCGCGCTAAAATTGCCTAAGATTTCAATAGTCCAAGCCTCAATGCTTTACTCGGTCACCAACCGAACTGTCATGCGCTGGATTAAGGAAGATCGCATTGAAGCTGACAACGACCTTTACGATCTTGATACCTTACAGAAGGCTTACGACAAGCGCAGAGCGCTCAAGCACATGAAGCGATTTGTTTGATTTGCAATGATGTGCTATTATGTATTTAGAGTGGAATTCTCTACACCCGTGAAGGCTCAACGAAAGCGAGCCTACTTGTGGTCATAGTGTCTGGCAAAGTCACAATCGCCGAGCTTGATGAAGCTATCGGTTACCTTAACGATCGCCTCAAAATTGACCAGTACGGAAACCGCATGGATTGGCGCAAACGCCAAACGATTCAAGAGGCAATAGATGACCTCTTAGACGAACGCTTAAATCTTTCATCGGGGGGCAACCGTGAAAATACAGATCACAGAACTAACTCTTGACCCCAAGAACGCTCGCAAACACTCGCAGCGTAACCTTGATGCAATTGCTGCATCTCTGCTAAAGTTCGGACAACGCAAGCCTCTAGTGGTTCACCGTGGCGTTGTCTTAGCGGGCAACGGAACCTTAGAGGCTGCGCGCTCTTTAGGCTGGACAGAGATTGAAGTGTCAGAGGTTCCTGAGGATTGGGACAACGACACCGCTAAAGCCTATGCGCTCGCCGATAACAGAACGGCTGAACTGGCTGAGTGGGATGAATCAGAACTTGCCAAGCAGCTTTTAGAATTACAGGATGCTGACTGGGATATAACCGAATTAGGTTTTGAGATACCAGCATTAGCAGATGTTGAGCCTGTGGATGAGGATGAGATTCCAGAAGTTCAAGCCGAAGCAATTTCTAAAATCGGCGATATTTGGCAACTTGGCAAACATCGCGTTATGTGTGGCGATTCAACTAATAAAGACCATGTAGCCGCGCTAATGAATGGACAAATTGCCAACCTTATTCACGCCGATCCTCCCTATGGAATGGGTAAAGAAAAAGACGGCGTTGAAAATGACAATCTTTACGCTGATAAACTTGATTCGTTTCAAATTCTTTGGTTTAAAACTTGGCGTAAATATGTAGTCGATAACGCCGGAGTTTATATTTGGGGCAATCCCGAAGATTTATGGCGGCTTTGGTTTAATGGATTAAAACAAATTGAGCGTATGACTTTTCGAAATGAGATAGTTTGGTCTAAACCTTCGGGAATGGGTCAAAATTCAGAACTTACTCGATCTTACGCGGTAAATACCGAACGCTGTTTGTTTATTATGTTAGGCGAACAAGGTTTTAATAACAATTCAGACAATTACTGGGATGGGTGGGAGCCAATTCGTTCCTATTTAGAATCTGAAATTGCTAAATGTGGGTGGTCATCAAAAGAAGTTAATGCAATATGTGGCGTAAGCAGTATGGCTCAACATTGGCTTTCAAAGTCACAATGGACTTTTATTATTGAAAAGTATTATTTAATTTTGCAAGAAGCGGCAAAACCATACGATGCGCTCAAAAAGGATTACGATGCGCTCAAAAAGGATTACGATGCGCTCAAAAAGGATTACGATGCGCTCAAAAAGGATTTTTATTCGACTCGTGCTTATTTTAACAATACTCACGACAATATGAATGAAGTTTGGAGTTTTGATAAAGTTCATGGAGAAGAAAGACAAGGACACGCAACCCCTAAGCCAGTCGAAATGATGGCTCGTGTTATGAAATCAAGCCTTCCCAAAGGCGGTTTATGTGTTGAACCTTTTGGCGGTTCAGGCTCAACCCTTATTGGAGCAGAACAAACAGGAAGAATCTGTTACACAATGGAACTCACCCCTGTTTATGTTGATGTAATCGTAAAGCGTTGGGAAAACCTGACTGGGCAAAAAGCCGAGCTTGTGACAAGTAAGTAATCTATCTATGCCAAATCACAACGCCGCAGTACCTAGCCCAGAACTCTTTGATAAAGAGAACAAGGTGCTGGAGTTACGCCGAGCAGGATTGACTTGGCAGAGAATCGCCGAGGAAGTCGGTTACGCCGATCACACAGGCGCGTATGCAGCCTACAAGCGAGCGCTCAAGCGCACTCAGCAGCAGCCAGCAGACGAACTAAGATTTGCAGAGCTTGACCGCATAGACAGACTACAACTAGCACTTTGGCCTAAAGCCATGAAAGGCGATAACGCTTCAGTTAATACCATCGTACGCCTCATGGAAAGGCGCGCTAGACTACTCGGTCTAGATACACCAATCAAGGTGCAGAACGAGGTCACGGTATTAGATGGGGGCGAATTAGATGAACGCGTTAGACAGTTCGCCTATCTCATCGCAGAAGCTCGAATTGCTGCCCTTGGACATTCAGACGGCGAGCAGACTGTATTGGAAATCAGTAGCGAGATCGAACCAATTACCGCCGGAGAACAACTGGCAGACTTGGATGATTCTATCGGGTCGCGGATGGGGCAAGACGAGAACGGGCGCGGAGTGGATAGTTTGGCAAGCCCTGAGTCAGAAGAAGACCCGTTGGGCGGTAGTGGCCAGAACCTCGGCTGATATACGAGATACCTGCTTTGAGGGTGAGTCTGGACTGATAAGCGTTATTAAACGCTACGGCATTTATGACGACAAGGCTTACAACAGATCAAACTTTGCTTACACATTTCCTAACGGCTCACGCATTAAAGGCTTCTCGGCTGAGGAACCTGACAGACTTCGTGGCCCACAACATCACGGCGCTTGGTGTGATGAGTTAGCTGCTTGGGAGAAACCCGATACTTGGGATCAGTTGCAGTTCGGTATGCGTTTGGGCGATCATCCTCAAATTGTTATTACGACAACGCCTCGCCCAACTAAACTGATTAAAGAATTACTTAATAAAAAATCTACTTTTGTCACGCGTGGCTCAACATTTGATAACGCTGACAACCTCTCTGAATCTGCTTTGCTTGAGATGCAGAACCGCTACGCTAATACGCGGTTGGGAAGGCAAGAATTATTCGGTGAAGTCCTAGATGACAACCCCGGCGCTCTTTGGAATAGAAACCAAATTGAAGCATCTCGTATTAAACCCGATCAAGTACCTGCGCTCATTCGCGTAGTCGTAGGTGTTGATCCTGCCGTTACTAGCGGTGAAGATTCAGACCTTACAGGTATCGTGACTGCTGGCTATGCAGCTGACGGACATTATTACATTCTTGACGATTCATCTATGAAGGCCAGCCCCGATACATGGGCGCGTAAGATCACATCTAACTTTGAACTATACAAAGCAGACCGCATCATCGCAGAAACGAACAACGGCGGCGATTTGGTAGTTCATCTATTGCAGCAAGTAAACCCCAACCTTCCCGTTAAGAAAGTGACGGCAACACGCGGTAAGGCAGTACGCGCCGAACCTATCGCCTCACTCTACGAGCAAGGTCGCGTTCACCATGTCGGTATGTTCCCTGAACTTGAGGAACAGATGTGCGAGTGGGAGCCGGGTGTAAGTAAAGATTCGCCAGACCGTATGGATGCGTTGGTCTGGGCGCTAACTGAATTGAGTGAAGGCTCAGCATCACTAACAAGTTTGTCAGCTCTCGGCAAACTTTGTCCTGCTTGTTCCTTCCCCAATATCAAATCTGCTTTCGTATGTATGAAATGCGGTTCAACACTTTAGGAGAAATCAATGACGGCTCAATCACTTAGCCAAACTCCTGACCCACTCAACCTCGTACTTACGCAAAATCAACTTTGGGCAATTGGATTTAATTACACAAACCCAGATGGAACAACCATCAATGTCACGGGCTATACACCTTTGTTACAGTTCCGTACATCTGCGCTTGCCAAGACAACTGTTCTTGCTTTAAGCGCAGGAAACGGCATCACCTTTAACCCAACAGGTAGCCCACAGGTTCAAGTAAGCACTATTGTCAATGTTGCACCCGGCAAGTATCAATGGGATTGCGTATTGACTAATTCAACAGGCAACATCGTTCTTGGAGCTGGCGTAGTTGAGGTAGAGGCGGTGGTTTCTCGATGAGCGACATCATTAATGTTCAAGCCATAACCCCAATCATCACCGTAGCTGCTGCTGGTATCAACGGAATCCAAGGGCCACAAGGCATCCAAGGAATCCAAGGTATTCAGGGCGTACAGGGAACACAAGGCATCCAAGGCATCCAAGGAACGATTGGCGCTCAGGGCGTTCAGGGCATAACTGGAGCGCAAGGCTCTACAGGCGCGCAGGGCATCCAAGGCATTACTGGCTCACAAGGCGTTCAAGGTATTACTGGCAGCCAAGGCGTTCAGGGTATTCAAGGTCGCCAAGGCACAACGGGTAACACGGGCTCGCAGGGTGCAACTGGCACTCAGGGTGTTCAAGGTATTCAAGGGCTTCAAGGTTTACAAGGGGCAATTGGCAACACAGGTTCTCAAGGTACGCAAGGCACAACTGGCTCTCAAGGTGCAACAGGTACTCAAGGCATCACGGGTAACACGGGTTCTCAGGGAACTCAAGGCACAACAGGTGCGCAAGGTGTTACAGGTTCTCAGGGTACGACTGGAACGCAAGGTGCTACTGGCACACAGGGTTCAACTGGCGCTCAGGGTATTCAAGGATTGCAAGGCACGACAGGTAGTCAAGGCGCAACAGGAACACAGGGCGCACTCGGCACACAAGGCGCGCAAGGCACACAGGGTATTCAGGGCGGTATTAGCTCTGCTAACGCTCACGCTTCTGCCCGCGTTGCGACAACGGCTAACCTCGCTGCTACTTACACCGCAGGAACTACCGATGCCGAAGGCGGCACAGGTATTGGTGCAAAGATCACCGCTTCGGCTAACGGCATTATCACTATTGATGTCGTAAACCTTGCTCTCAATGATCGCGTACTTGTTAAGAACCAAACCACTCAAACTCAAAACGGTATTTACACCGTCACCGATGCAGGTAAGAACAACCCTGCTGGCAGACCATGGGTATTGACTCGCGCTACTGACTACAACAACTCAGTTTTGGCTCAGGTTGAACCCGGCGATTATCTTTATGTAACATCAGGAAACGCTAACGCAGCTACTTCGTGGATTCAGTACGGCATGGGTTCTAACGCTGACGGCTCTCTACAAATCGGCACAGACTCAATCCTTTTCACCGCAACATCTGGCGTAGGCTCTCAAGGTACTCAGGGCTTGCAGGGCGCAACTGGCGCTCAAGGTACACAGGGACTTCAAGGAGCTACTGGCTCTCAAGGAACTACTGGAACACAGGGAACTGCGGGAGCGCAAGGAGCAACAGGCGCTCAGGGAACTACTGGCTCGCAAGGTACGACTGGCGCAACGGGTACTCAGGGTGCTACTGGCGCGCAAGGCTCTACTGGTTCAACAGGAGCGCAGGGAACAACTGGCGCACAAGGCGCTCAAGGCATTACTGGTTCTCAAGGCGCAACAGGCTCTACGGGTTCACAAGGAACTACTGGCGCAACAGGTTCAACTGGCTCGCAGGGAACTCAAGGTATTCAAGGAATAACTGGTTCGCAAGGAACTACAGGTTCTCAGGGTGCTAACGGTACTCAGGGCACACAAGGCGCTAACGGGTCTAACGGCGCACAAGGCACACAAGGTTTACAAGGCACTCAAGGACTTCAAGGCTCGACAGGTACACAGGGAACTCAAGGCGTTCAGGGCTTGCAGGGAACTCAGCCAACAGTTGCTATCTCTGCTTGGCGCTACACCGCAACAGGTGGCGAAACAACCCTAAGCGGCACAGACGGCTTCTCTACGACTCTTGCCTACACAGTCGGCGCAGAGCAGGTATTCATCAACGGCGTTCTTCTCGTTCGCGGAACTGACTACACCGCTTCAACAGGTACTTCGATCACCGGACTTACTGCTCTTGTTGCAGGAGATTCTGCCGTTGTAGCTTCACCTAGCAGCTTCACAGTTGCCAACGCTATTCCGCTTTCAACAATCGCAGCCAAGGGCGACCTTGTTGTCGGCACAGGAGCTTCAACAGTCACTAACCTCGGCGTAGGCGCTGACGGCTCAACACTCGTGGCAAACTCTTCTGCTGGTGGTGGGGTAAGTTGGGCAGGGCAAGTAATGGCTGGCAAAAATGCAGTCATCAACGGCGGCTTTGACATCTGGCAACGCGGAACATCATTTACTGGCGCACAGGGCAGTTATACGGCAGACCGTTGGACAAGTTCGTGCAATGCAACTGGAACAAGTCTTACGGTTACGCAAAGCACATCTGTACCAAATGGCGGCATTTATTATTCTGCGAAGTATTTACAAGCAACATCCTCGGCAACTTCAGTCGTGGAATATGTAGCCCGACAGTTTATTGAAACTAGCAACATTTATTCTTTGATGGGCAAGACAGTCACCTTGTCGTTTTGGTATATGTCCAACAAGACTGGCACTCACGCTGCTCGCATAGGTGGTTCTAGTCAAACTGGTGGCGGAGATTATGTAGCAGGATTTACAGTCAATGCCGCAAATACTTGGCAATTTATTACCATCTCATCAGCCGTTCCTTTTGGCTCTGCAACTGCTATCGCAACTGCTCCTACTGCTTGGGGTGCTTTTGTAGATATTGGATTTAGAAGTAATGGCACAACAGGCTTCACTTCTTTGTCTGCCAATGATTATTTTCAAATTGCAAATGTTCAACTAGAAGCAAGTCCAGTCGCAACACCATTCTCCCGAGCTGGTGGCACACTTCAGGGGGAGTTAGCCGCTTGCCAGAGGTACTACTACCGAATGACAACTGATTCATCTCAGTATTTAACCTTTGGTCAAGGCGCAGCGCAAAACTCAACCCTTGTCGAGATTCAAACCTTCTTCCCAGTAACGATGCGCGCACAACCAAACACCTTGGATTACGCAAACCTACAACTTCAGCAATATCCTGCTGGCTCTGTATATTCCGCAACATCGGCAACGGTTGGCGTGGGCAACGGCAGAAATATGGCATCAACACAACTGACAGTTTCATCTGGTTTAAGCACAGGCACAATGTATCGTGGGCTTCTCAATGGCTCTTCCACAACAGGCTATCTTGGATTTAGTGCGGAGTTGTAATGGACAATGTAACCTTTCAAGACATTCCCAATGGCATCAACGGCGAAGTAACAACTTTTGCGATTATTGACAACGGCAACGGCTCGTTCACTTCAATGCCAAAAGCCGAATACGACACACTCCCATCCAACTCTTCTACACCACAGGCAGGTGAATAAATGAGTCGCGCACAATTAACTTCAACAGTTGAGCAGAATACGGGTGGGGCAGTAGCGCCTTTTTTGGCTGGTAAGAATAAAATAATCAATGGTGACTTCCGCATCAATCAGAGAAACTTCACTTCAGCAACTAGCGGGTATTGTTTTGACCGTTGGACAATTGCCGCAAGCGGTGGAACTATGACTGTAACACCACAAACATTTACTGCTGGCGCTGCACCTGTAACTGGTTACGAAGCACAAACTTATGCTCAGATTGTTACATCTGGATACGGTAGTGCTGGTGATTACGGCCTATTTATTCAAAACATTGAAGATGCTCGTACTTTTGCAGGTCAAACAGTAACAATTTCTTTTTGGGCAAAGGCAGCAAGCGGTACTCCCAAAATTGCAGTTGAAACTTATTTGGGTATAGGTATTGGTGGTTCTGGTGGAACAACATCAACGCCTGCTGGTGCGGTAACAATTTCAACATCTTGGGCAAGATATTCAGTAACTTTTGCAGTTCCGTCACTTAGCGGAGCAACTGTTGGTACAAGTTCAACTATTGCTGTAAATTTATGGGTAAGTGCTGGCTCAACTTTTAACACTCGCGCCAGTTCAATCGGAACACAGAACAATACCTTCAGCATTTGGGGCGTACAGGCAGAGAACGGCTCAGTAGCCACACCTTTCACCACCGCATCAGGCACACTCCAAGGAGAGTTAGCCCTTTGCCAGAGGTACGCTTATGCAGTCGGTGGTGAAAGTTCCTATCAATGGTTTGGTTCAGGAAGTCAGGCATCAACGACTTCAACTCGCCCAGTTGTCCCGTTTCCTGTCAAAATGAGAACCGCGCCATCATCAGTAACCGTTTCATCTAACTCACACTTCCTGATTGATAACGGCGCATCCTCAATAGCAACCATCAGTTCGATTGTGATTGACTCTGGAACGACAAACTCAAACGCTGGATGCTTGGGTGTAACTACTTCAAGCGGAGTCGGTTCAAGCGGTGGCAACATTCGCCTATTGGCAAACAACACAACCTCAGCACTTCTAGTCTTTAGCGCGGAGTTATAATGAGCAATGTTCAGGTAATTGACTTTGAAGAATACCCATCGGGCCTTACAACTCAAATGGTTATCATCACCAACGAGGATGGCTCTTATACCTCAATGCTTAAAAGCACCTACGATGCTCAACAGGCTCAGGCTAACTTTACAGAGAGTTAGTACCTGCTAAGATCGCCTTATGAACTTAGTCCAAAAGGCGGTTGGACAAGGTGGCAAGCTCTCACCTTTGATTATCCCGGCTGACATCACAGGCGGTACAGGCTTGATGAACCCGTCAGTCTTTATAGACGATGACGGCGACATTCTCTGCATTGTTCGCCACATTAACTACTCGCTTTATCACGCCGAGAACGATCAGCGCTTTCCTAGCATTTGGGGGCCGCTTGCCTATCTGCACCCAGAGCAAGATCAGCACCTTCGCACGACTAACTACCTTTGCAGACTCAATGACGATCTCACCATCGCTCAATTCTGCGAGATCGAGATGCTCAACCTTCACACCCCTATCTGGGAGTTTGTCGGCTTAGAGGATGCTCGCCTATCTAAATGGGATGGCGAATACTTCATCTCAGGAGTGCGCCGAGATACCACAGTCAATGGTCAAGGTCGCATGGAGTTGTGCCAGATCGAGATTAACAAGACCGACTGGACTTGCAAAGAGATTTCCCGCAAGCGCATTGAAGTAGCTGACAGTTCCTCGTACTGCGAAAAGAACTGGATGCCTATTCAAGATAGCGCGTTCTGTTATGTTAAATGGACTGCGCCTACTGAGATCGTTAGCGCGATGACTAACCCCGCTTCTGTTGTAGCTCTTAAGCAGGGCAAACAACCGCCGACAGATCAACGCGGTGGCTCTCAGGTTATCCGTTGGGGTGAGTATTACATCGCCGTAACGCATGAGGTCGTACTGTTCAAGAACTACATGGGGCAGAAGAACGGCACTTATCGCCACAGGCTTTGTGTTTGGAATCAAGATTTTGAGCTGATCGGCTTCTCACCTGAGAACTGGTCGTTCCTAAACGGGCAGATTGAGTTCTGCGCCGGGATTGCTGAACACAACGGCGATCTACTTATTGGCTTTGGCTTTCAGGACAATGCCGCTTTCATGTTACAAGTATCAGGCAACCTTGTAGATGAGATGGTGGCAGAGTGCTTATAGAAACCTTAATCACAGACCTATCGCGTGACCCGTTCAACCCTGAACTCAACTTTGAGATTGCTCAGGAGTACGAGCGCATAGGGCAGACGGCGAGCGCAATCTCGTTCTATCTGCGAACTGCCGAGTATGGCTACGAGTCAAGACCTTCCTACGCCTACGCCTCGCTTCTTAAAGCCTCGATCTGTTTTGAGAGCCAGCAGAACCGCCAAGCAACGGTGGAGAACTTGATCTACAAGGCGATTGCCTACCTGCCTTATCGCCAAGAGGCTTACTTCTTCTTGTCGCGCTTTTACGAGCGTTCGGCTAAATGGCAAGAATCCTACACATGGGCTTGCGCTGGACTTCATCTCAACAAGATGCCAGAACTACCCGCAGACCTTGGCTTCAATGATTACTGCTTGCAGTTTGAGAAAGCCGTATCTGCTTGGTGGGTTGGTCGCAAAGATGAATCCGTTGAAATCTTTACCGACTTACTAACCAAAGACCTATCCCCTGAATATCGAACCGCCATTGAAGGCAATCTCGCACGAATACAATAAGGAGAATACATGGGCATCCTAGACAGGATTGCAGCTCGCGTAGCGGCAGAGATTAACAAAGCCCCAACTCTCCCAACAGGTTCAGTTGCCATGACCGAATCTCAAATGCGTAACAATGCGCTCGCTCAGCAACAGGGCTACGGCACACAGGTTCCGCTACCACGCGACCCTAACATTGCCAATGTACCTTTCACACCCGGCGTTCCTCTTGTACCCGGCGCGATTAACCCACTTCGTCAAGATGGTCGCCCAGACCCTCGCCGTTACGAGTTCCTTGTTGCTCAAAACATCAACATCACGGAAACTCGCCTTGTACCTTTTGCAACCCTACGCGCTGCTGCCGATCAAATTGACATCCTGCGCCGTTGCATTGAAGTTCTCAAGAACAAAGTTGCTGCTCTTGATTGGGATATCGTCATCTCAGACGATGCTTCAGAAAAGATCATTGCTGACTCAGGTGGCAATCACCTACAAGCTATGGATAAGGCTCGCACAGAGTTTTCAGGCGAGATTGATCGCCTCGTTGATTTCTGGAAGATGCCAGATGTTGCAGAAGGTCTAACTTTTGCCGATTGGATTCGCCTCTGCCTTGAGGAAGTTCTCGTTCTTGATGCGTGGGCTATCTGGCCTCAAAAGACTGTCGGTGGCGATCTTATGGGCTTCAAGGTTTTAGATGGCTCAACAATCAAGCCACTTATCAATGACCTAGGCTTCCGACCAACCCCAGAGCAAGGCCCCGCTTACCAACAGATTCTCTACGGCTTCCCACGCTCTGAGTTTGATGTTACTAACGATGCGCCAGATGCCGATGGTGAGTTCACCTCAGATCAGCTCGTTTACAACATTATGAACCGCCGAACATGGACTGTGTACGGCTACTCACCTGTTGAGCGTTCTTTGATGATCGCCGACATTTACCTTCGCCGTCAGCAATGGATTCGCGCTGAATACACCGATGGCGTTGTGCCAGAGATGCTATTTGAAACAGATGCAACCTTTGGTAATAACCCAGAGTTGCTTCGCGCTTATGAGAACATCTTTAACGATGACCTTGCCGGACAGACAGAACAACGCAAGCGCGCTCGCCTACTACCAGCAGGTATCAAGGCAGTTCAGCTTGAAGGCTACGGCGAGAAGTTCTCAGATGTTTTTGATGAATACCTCGTCACCTCTATCTGCGGTCACTTTGGCGTATTGCCTACCGAAATCGGTTTTTCATCTAAGGGTGGCATTGGCGCAAGCGGTCACCAAAAGGGTGAGGCTGAGGCAGCGCAACAACTTGGACTTGAGCCACTACAACAATGGCTTGCCAAGGTTCTCACAAACCTTTCCTACTCATTCTTGGGTATGCCACGCGAGCTTGAATTTAAGTTCATGGCTTCAACCCGCAATGACACCAAGGAGCAAGCAGACCGCGATGATACCGAGGTTCGCAACGGTGGCTTGACTATCAATGAACACCGCGCTGAGAACGGCTTGCCACTTCTTGATACACCAGAAGCAGATATGCCTATCCTCGTAGCAGGTCAGTCGGTTTATCTCTTTACCCCAGATGGAATCGTTGCTGCTGGAACCTCTCTTGACGAGAACGGCATCCAAGACAACGAGCCATCTGCCACAGAAGCGCCAAAGGAAGAAACACCAGACACACCTGAGCGCACCGAGGTTAAGAAGTTCATTCGTTGGGCAAATCGCGGAACACCAACCCGCCCATTTAACTTTGAACACCTAGATCATGCTTACGCCGAAACTCTCAACAAGTTTATTGAGGCGAAAGACATTGACGGCGCTCGCTGGTACGCCGAACGCTATTTGGGGTTGTAATGCATTGGCCTTCTCATGGCGCGGCAGTTCGATTAGCCTCTCGTCATGCAGATCAAATCCGCAAAGGATTTCAGAAAGCGTTTAACGCCGATGATATCGTGGAGCGTTGGTTTCACGCACACATCGGTTCGCAATCTACAACAACTCGACAGGCGCGAGATTGGGCAAGATCAAGCATTACCCCGGATAAAAAGGCTTTGCTTGATGCTCTCAAGCCTCTTTACGCCGATGGTTGGGTACTAGGTACAACTGCTGCTCAAGAAGCCCTTAAAGGCGTACAGAAGGCTCCTAGCGTGGGCGTGGTGGACTGGCAAACTTGGACACCCGGCAACCAAGCTGCTGCTGCTCTTATTAAGCCAAAGAACGCGCTTCAAGGCTTGCTAGATCGCCGAGGAATTGTCATTGACGGCATCTCTCAGACAAAGATTGATCGTATCGGCACAGTTCTTGGCGATGCGCTCGCACAAGGCATCACGCCAAGCAAGGTTTCTATTTTGGTAGATCAGGTCATCAATGACCCACAACAGGCGCTCACAATCGCGCAGACCGAAATGTCACGCGCCGTATCTGTTGCCTCTCGTAACCTCTATCAAGACTCAGGTGTTGAGCAGGTTGAGTGGTTAGTTGCAGAAGGTTGTGAGGATTGCCAAGAAAACGCAGATGCCTCACCTATCGGCATTGACGAAACATTCCCCACAGGGGATACCGAGCCACCAGCTCACCCAAACTGTATGTGCAGTCTTGCACCTTATATAGATACATCAACCCTAGGAGAATAAATGGCCGCACCACTTCAACACGGCACAGTAACCGTAGGAACAACCGCGCAAACTCTGTTTGTGGTTCCAACTGGTGTACGCCGTGCGCTCGTCACAGTTCGCAACAACGACTCATCAAAAGTTATCTATATTGGCGATGGAACAGTTACCGCAAGCGGAGCAACACAAGGCTTGCCAATCCCTGCAAACACAACTCAGTCACTTGAGTTCACATCAGGAACAATCATTTCTGTAATCGCCTCAGGTTCTTCAACTTCAGTTTCTTTCCTATGGGCAGCAGGTAACTAATGAACAACGATTTCGCAACCTCGTATGCAGCAATCATCAAGGCTGAAAAACAAGATGACGGCTCACTTATGGTTTACGGCAAGGCAACGGATGAAACCCTTGACCTTGACAATCAAATCTGCGATGCCGCATGGCTCTCAACCGCTATGCCTCAATGGTTCAAGTCCGGCGGAAACATCCGCGAAATGCACTCATCAATTGCGGCAGGAGTAGCCAAAGAATATGAAGCTAAGGAAGATGGTCATTATATCCGCGCTCATGTTGTTGATCGTGATAGCGTTAAGAAAGTCGAAGCGGGCGTTCTTAAAGGCTTCTCAATAGGCATCAAAGCCCCTCGCGTTGTACGCGACACCAAGGCTGCTAATGGTCGCATTATTGACGGTCAGATCATCGAGGTTTCACTCGTAGATCGCCCTGCTAACCCATCTGCCAAACTCATCATGGCTAAGAGCGTAGATGGCGAGTCCACACTCGTTCAGGTTGAAGAGTTGCACGAATACTCAGCACCACTTCCAAGCGATCTCTTTAAGCGTGAGGTTTCCGATAAGGAGCGCCAAACCCTTGCAGCTCGCGGTGCAGCGATGCCAGATGGCTCATACCCAATCGCAAATGTCAGCGACCTCAAGAACGCTATTCAAGCCTTCGGTCGCGCTAAGAATCCATCCGCAGTTAAGAAGCACATCATCCGCCGCGCTCGCGCACTACACGCGCTTGATGTTCTGCCTGAGGAATGGAATGTCGGAAAGGCGCTCAAGGGAATTACCCCAGATAGCGTGAAGTTCGACCAAGATGCCTTTGAAGTTGCCCGCCGAGCTATTGCTCAACTTATTCAGGTTGAGGCTGGCGAAATGGGCGATGGAGAAGATGAAACCTATTCTCTTGGACAACTGGTCGAGGTGGCTAATCACCTTATGGCTTGGTACGAGGGAGAACAACAAGAGGGAGAAACAATGCCAGAATCAATCGAGTTGTCTGCTGCGGCTGACACGGTAAAAGAGCCTGACACAACCGCCGGATGCGATTGTGATGGCTGCAAGTCTTGTAAGTCTGACGGTGGATGCGATGACAAGATGTGCAAGTCACATCACACAGGCGCAGACAAGTCAGCAACAGTTGAGAAATGCCTACAATGCGGATGCAACCAAGTTGGTCAATCTCACGGTCTAACCACCGTTCCAGATGTCACCGCACCGGGTCAAATCCCAGTTCAAGCAAATGTATCAACTGCCACAATCGTTACACCTGAGCAACTTGGCGGAAGCGTTAAGTCTGTTGAGGGTGACGAAGTTCCTGCTGCCGAAGAGGTTGCAGAAGAAGTTGCTACCGAAGAAGTAGCGACAGAAGAAGTTTCTGCTGAGGAATCAGCAGAGAAAACCCTGCTTAGTGATGAAGTCGTACAGACCATCATTGAAAAGGCCGTGTCAATGGTTACGGAATCTGTGAAAGCAGAAGTTGTGCTTGCTAAGGCTGCGATTGAGGCAGCAGAGAGCAAGGCAGCAGAGCTTGAAACCGAACTCGCACAGGCTAAATCAGCAGCAGTCGCAGGTGGGCCAAAGCGCTCAGCGATTGCAGCAGGTAAAACCCAAGCTAACGATCTCCTTGTTAAGGCAGCGCAGTATTCTGCAAAAGCAGCCGCAGCAACAGATCAAATTCTCGCAAAAGGCTACAAGGACTTGGCAAACGAATTTATTGCCAAGGCTCAAGCCTCAACCACAGAAAAGGAATAACCAAACATGGCCCAAATGCCTAAAGCAACAGACCTGTTTGCAGATGCTAACGATGCCAAGACATCGGCATTGCGCATGGAAGAGTATGTAGAAGTTCTCGGAAAGTCACTTTCTACTTCTACAAACGCTCCCGGCGTATCTGCTTCAGTAGATGCAACAGCACAACTTGAGGCTCTCGCAGCTAACAAGTCAATCACACCAGATGCTCTTAACTCACTTAACTCTGCTCTCGCTGCACAACGCCAGTCACAAGCAGATATCGTCAAGGACATCAGCCTTACATCTCCATTGTCATCATCTTTCGCAGCCTTCGACCTCGAAGCACCTGCAAAGCTCTTGACACCTCGCCCAACACCACTTCGCAACAAGATCGCCCGTAAAAAGGGTGTCGGTACTTCTCACCGTGTAAAGCGTATCCTCGGTTACACAGGTACAGGTACTGGTGGAGTCGGAAACATCTGGCCGGGAATCACAGAAACATCAACTGCAACTTTTGGTTCAATCAACTACGAGCGTGGCCCAAAGATCAGTTATGCTGCTGATGATCTAATCCTTCCATACAACACCTACTCACTATCTGACTCTGTCAGCTTCGATGCTAACTTCTCTGGCCTTGGATTCCAAGACCTTCGCCAGTTGTCATCAACTTCTACCCTTTACGCAACAATGCTCATGGAAGAGCGTATGCTCCTCATGGCTCGCGGTACCGCTACAGGTTACTCAGGCGCTCTCTCAGCTCCAACAGTTTCAGTTGCAGCAGTAAACGCTTCTGGCACACAGACCGCTTTGGCTTCAAGCCAAGCCTTCTATGTCTATGTAACTGCTGATGCTGGTTCATTTGGACAATCTGTTCTTTCAACAGTTCAGACCGCAACAACCTCATCTGGTTCACAGGTTCTTACCATCACAGTAACACCTGTAACTGGCGCACTTGGTTACAATGTTTATGTCGGAACAACCACAGGTGCAGCTAACGCTCACTTCGTTGGTCGCTTCACAGGCTTGACTGCAACACTTCAGGGTGCTGCTTCAACACAGACAACAAACAACAACCTTGTATTCAACACCACAGGTGTTCTCGCTTCAACAATCACAGGCGACACATCTGCTTACGCAACTGGTTATGACGGAATCATTCCTACACTTCTCGGTTCTGCTGGTGGATACAACAACAACATCAACGCTCAGTTCTCAACCTCTAATCCGGGTTCTGAATACCAGACCGTTTTCTACAACCTCTACAACAATGTTAAGGCTGACCCAGATGAAATCCTCATCAACGGTTCAGACCGCAAGCAGTTGTCAGATGCAATCAAGAACGGCTCTACTGCAAACTATCGTTTGAACCTCACCCAAACTGATGCTGGCGACTATGTCGGTGGCGCAACAATTGGTGGACTTTACAACGAAGTTACAGGCAAGCTAGTGGACATCACAGTTCACCCATGGTTGCCACAGGGCGTATCTCCTGTTATGTCTTACACCCTTCCAATCCCTGACACAGAGGTTAGCGATTGCTGGGCTGTTTACAATGTACAGGATTACATGGGTATCCAATGGCCTGTCACACAGTTCTCATACGATTTCAGCACATACTTCCGTGGAACATTCATGGCACAAGCACCAGCTTGGTCAGGTATCGTTTCAGGAATCGCATCTGCATAATCATAAGAACACTAAGCAAGGCGCATCTTCGGGTGCGCCTTGTCTTATTAAAGGAGAGGGCGCATGACAAGATTTATCCCACCACAAGGAATGAAATCCATTGGTGTTGAAACAAAAGATGGTGTTAAGACACTCAGGGCTGGCAGAGATGGAACATTCACCGTTAATGACCCTAAGTTGGCTAAACAACTCAAAAAAGAAGGCTTAGGTATCGCTGGAACTGCTGGCGTTATCGCTAACCCATCAAGCGTGGGCTTTAACTGCAAAAACTGCGGTTTCGGCTCATTCTTCAAAAAATGCTCAAAGTGCGGAGAGATAAATGGCTAATGCTTACTCAGGTACAACTCACCAGTTCTCCACACCTTACCTCACGCTTACCGAGTACAAGAACGCGCCTACCGCGATTGATCTCGATAACCTCGTATGGAATTCACAAGACCCAGATGTTCAAGATGCGGAACTAGCCAATGTCATTGCTCGCGCAAGCTCATGGATTGATACATACTGCAACCAAGTCCTCGCAGCAACCACCGAAACCGAGCAACAACGCTCCCGTATCCGTGACGATGGCACAATCCGCTTTCATCCTCGCTATAACCCAATTATCGCGCTGACCTCATTTGCTTACGGCAACCCTAACTATCAGATGACAACAGTTGCCGATTGCTCGATTGCATGGATTGAGGATTCGCAGGTTATCTTTCCTTACTCAATGCTTTCAACTTCGTACACAAATCAGGGGCCACTTCAATTTGGCTTCCCAACAACGCCTCGCCAAGAAGTGTTCCTCAAGTACACCTATGTAAACGGCTACGCCAACACCCTTATTAACACGGCTACCGCAGGGCAATCAAGCCTCACAGTTACAGATGGCACAGGAATCACCGCAGGGCTAACACTCAAGATTTACGATGGCTTTGATTCAGAGTTTGTCACAGTCGCCAGCACCTATACCTTTGGCTCAACCACAGTCCCACTCGTTGCGCCTCTTGCATACTCTCACGCTAACGGCGTATCTATCTCAGCGCTACCGCCAGCAATCAAGGAAGCTGCCATCTTGGTAACTACCTCAATGCTCAAAGTTCGTGGCGATAACTCAATGGTGATGAGCGTTGCCTCTCGCGCTTCACAGGCAGTTGAAGGCGCACAAGGTCTTGGCACAGAGATCAAGATTGCTCAAAACCTACTTGCTCCTTATCGCAGGATTAGATAATGGCTCTAGTAGGTCGTCAAGCCGTTCGGTCGGTTCTCGCAAACTTCATCGGTCAGCCAAATGTTCAAGGCTTGAATCAGGTTTTTACCTCGTTTCCTAAGCGTATTGACTTTGCCGTCAATGCCTTGCCTTCTCAGCAATCTCGCGCTGCCGCAGTTATCCATATCGAGTCAGAGCGCGAAACCCGCTTGGCTATCGGTGGAGCTACATCTGGAATCAAGCAGGTTGATTACACCGTTGTAATTCAGGTGTTTCATCATTCTATGGAGCGCGACTCGCAAGATGCTATGGATGACTTTGACCTAACGATTGACAACCTCAAAGAAAAGTTGCGCTCAGATCACACTTTCGGCGACCCATCAAGCAACCTCGTATGGCAAGGCGCAGAGCCAGCGATTGATGTTTCCTACGGCGAGCCTGTATCCAATGACGGCACATCTACCGAAACATGGGCATCACTTCGTTTTACCGTTACCCAAATGATTCAAGCATAAGGAGCATCATGGCTAAACATAAATACACGGGAGAGTACGAAGTTACCTTCCCCTCAATCGCAACCGTAGTAAAGCCGGGCGATGTATTTGAAGCGCCAGCAGATTTCAAGGCACATAATGTAGTACCAGTTAAAACAACCAAGCCAACAGTAGGAGATGAAGAATGACACTAGCCCAAAATTCCGTCAAGAGTTACCTTGGTGTTGCGCTTGAAACAACCAAAGGTACTGCGGTAGCCGCAACCAACTTCGTACCAATCACACTCAATAGCTTTAAGCCAGTTGATGTCATCGCGCCTCTTTACGACACAGGTATTCGTGGCTCACTTGTTGAGAACTACAACTATGTTCAAGGTCGCCGTAACACAACAGTAGATTTTAATGGCCCTGTATTTGCTGACACCATCGGATTCTGGGTTGCGGGCGTTCTTGGCGATGTAGTTACTTCTGGCTCAGGCGCTCCTTACACCCATGTAATTTCTCTCAAGAACACAGTCGGAACAAGCACAGATGCTCAGCCAAAGGCTTTGACAATCACCGACTTCTATGGCGCAAACACTCGTTACTATCCGGGCTGCCAGATCACAGACCTTGGCTTGACCTTCAACGCTGACGGAATGTTGGAATACACCGCTAAGGCAATGGGTTTCCCATCAACCACAACAACCGCGCCAACACCTTCTTTTACCAGCGTTCTACCTACTCAGGTATGGACAGGAACCGTGTCAATCGGTGGTACTCAGGTCGGATACCTTCGCACAGGTACTCTTGATCTTTCTCGCAAGTCTGAGGCCATCTGGGGTGTTTCTAACACACAGAACCCTTACCAAGTATTCCTTGGCAGCCTAACCGCTAAGGGCAAGATGACCTTCGTTATGCAAGATGACACCGAACTTACTCGCTACATCACAAACACTCAGCCAGCAATCACCGTGAACTTCTCAACAGGTTCAGGTGCAACTGCTACCGAGTTCCAATTCACTCTCTCAAAGGGTGCTTATGTAACTGGCGCGATTGATCGCACCGCAGAGTATGTAGAAGTCACAGTTGATATTGAGGGTCTTGGTAACTCAACAGATGTTGGTGCAACTGGTGGCTACTCACCTGTAAAGTTCACTCTACAAAACGCTTTCCCTTCTGGCACATACCAGTAACAGGGAGAAAACTGTATAGCCGGGGCCGCCTTCCCCCCGGCTATACCCTAACCAGCGAAGGCAAGCAGGAAGGAAATCATGGCTAAAACAATTACACTCCCAAGCGGTAACACCGTAACTTTGCGTGACCCTAGTGAGTTGCGCGTTAAAGATCGCAACAAGGTACTAGCTGCGGCACAAGGTCAAGAAGGCTTACTGCAAACAATGTCTATGCTCGATGGACTTATGGCAGTTCTTATCTCGGCGTGGTCATTTGATTTGATTATCCCATCAGTTGTTCTTACCTCTTTGGGCGAACTGACTATGGCTGACTACGATGCTATTGCGGCAGAAGTAGCAACTGCTCAAAATTCACTATTCCCCGCGCTCGCTGAAACACCAGAAACAGAAGCGAACCCTGATAGCCCTTTCGCCGACTCCAACGCCTAAAGTGGGTGTTGGAAGGTAATCGCAGAGAAGAAACTCTTAACTACCCAGACCAAGAGTATTTCTACTATGTCTGCGCTAAAGAGTTCGGCTGGACTATCACCGAAACCGATGAGCAACCAGCAGCTTTGGTTGATTGGCTTGTGTCCATTCATAGCGTAGTCAGACAGGTTGAAAATGATAACAACTAACATTTACACGGTTAAAAAGGCTATTGACAAAAAATTAACCGATGTTGATGTGAGCGTTATGAAAGCCCGCGATGAGATGATGGCTCGACTCATTCAACTCTCGCAAGAGGAAATTAAGGGTCGCCGACCTAAAGGCCAAAAGGCTACATCTGGCGAACCACCAATGAACCGCACAGGTAACCTACGCCGATCTATCACAGGCAAGAAAGCCCAAGAAGGATTTGCTCGTTACTCAGCCGAGGTCGGTCCAACAATGATTTACTCACGCGCCGTTGAATTAGGTGGCGCACCTACTTGGCACGATGGTCAGCATTTTCCATATATGAAACCAGCATTACAGAAGTTCCAACGCGAAGCGATGGCTATTGTCAGAAAATATCTAGGCTAGGAAGGAAAGCACATGGCAGAGTTTCTACCACCAGTCATACTTGAAATCCAAGCCAATGCAACTAAGGCTATTGCTCAGATGCAAATGGTCAATGGCGAGCTTGACAAGATGGAAGTCAAGGCTCTTAAGGCTGGCGGTTCCATTGATGTAATGACCAAAGCCTCTAAGTTTGCTGGTACTGCCTTGCTTGGTATCGCCGGAGTTCTTGGAACTGTTGGCGCAGTTAGCATTAAAGCAGCGCTTGGCGTTCAGGAATCTCAAGCCAAACTTCAAACTGCGGTTAAAAATACTGGCGTAAGTTTTGCAGCATTTGTTCCTTATATGAACAACGCGCAAGATGCTATGGTCAAGTTTGGGTTTAGCGCTTCTGACACAAACGAAGCATTAGCAATGATGACGGCTGCAACTCGAAACCCTGCTACCGCCGTAGCCAATCTTGGCGTAGTTGCTGATCTTGCTGCTTTCAAGAATGAATCACTTGCCGCTGCTGCCGACACAGTATCTCGCGCAACAATGGGTCAGGCTCGCGGTCTTGCTGATCTTGGCTTGGCTATTGGTAAGACAATTCCTAAAGGCGCTGATCTGGCCACAATTACTAAGATGATTGAGGATAGAACCAAGGGAGCGGCTGCCGCTGCTGCTAAATCTGACCCTTGGAAAGTTTTAACTGCTCAATTTGTTGCGTTGGAAGAGAAGCTAGGAACAGCGCTATTACCAACATTCAATAAATTAACTGACTGGATTATTAACAAAGGTTTGCCTGATCTTAAAGCGCTAGGCAAATGGATTAGCGATAACAAGGGATTGTTTGAAAGCCTTATTGCCGCTTTAGCCGTTATTTGGGCAGTTCCTAAAGTTGCTGGATTGATTACTGCCATCGGTGTTATTAAAGATGCTTTCGTTGCATTGCGCGATACCTTGATTGGCGTAGATATTGCCGAAGCGCTTGCTACTGGTGGAACTAGCGTTTACGCTGGAATGGCTGCTCTTGGAATTGCGGGAGCCACTTATCTAAGCTTTAAGAACATTTTTGGACAGGGTGATTCATCAACAGATGGTGTAGCGCCGGGAACTAAATTGGCTAAAAGTTTTCAATCATCGGGTACAAAAATTGCGGGACTTCCTACTCTTAGCATACCGAAACCTGCAAATATCAATAGCGGTAAATCGCCTTTGCTGATCTCTTCAACTAAGACTGCAAAGCCAAAAGCCCCAAGTCTTGCTCAGCAAAAAGCAGGTATGATGGGTGGCGGTGGAGCGCTTACGCTTACAATTACAACCGACACCGGAGCAGTTGTTAAAGGAATTACAGGCTCGGCGGGTACTACGAAAGTGGTGGTTAAGAAATAATGGCAACCTTCGTATCAAGCCTTAACCCGTTTCAATTTGCTTTTAATGGTTTCATCTTTGGCTCAGGCACAACCTATACAGTCACAAATATAGATGGTCTTGCTGGACTTGCGCCTTTGCGCGTTCAAGATGACATTCGCGGTTATACCGATGGACAGTATTCAGGTCGTGATTTCTACGATGGCAGAACTGTCACAATTGACATGGTTATTCTTGGCGACTCATCTCACAACGCCCAGTATTACTACAACCAGTTACAGACAAACCTCTATCCTCAGCAACTAGGTACGCCGTCAGCTCTTGGCGCGTTTCAATTTGAGTTGTCGTCATCTATCGGGCTAAAGGTTATGTATGGTCGCGTTCGCAATATACAAACATCCATTGACCCAGATTTTGCCTATGGCTACATTCAGACCAGCGTTGAGTTCTTTTTCCCAGACCCTCGCTACTACGATTATCCTTACACGACTTCATCTGGCACATCTGTTGCTATGACAAATAGCGGGTGGGCTATTTCTTGCCCTGTTATCACCGTTGCCAGCAACCCCGGCGGTTTCACTATCACCGACTCAAACAGTAACTCAATGAGTTTTAGCGCAACTAGCGGAACAACTGTTGTGATTGATTTGCTTCAACGCACCATTACTCAAAATGGCAACCCTAATCGCGGGATAATGACAACCTCAACTGGCTGGCTACAACTTGCGCCTGTTAGCAGCAATACCTTTACGATCAGCGCTGGCAGTATGTCAATCAGTTACACTAACGCTTATGTCTGATTTTCGTTATTTCACAACCGCGCTTTATCAAAGTGGGACTACGCCCAATTCCATCCTTGCCGAGTTGCCTTTAACTGCCGTCAGCTTCGACACTCAACTCAACAGCATTGGTTCCTTTACTGGCGAGCTTCTTTTGTCAGGTTTGGATGCTGCAAAACTTAATGTCTTTAGCGGAACCAACCCCGGACAGACTTGCCTTTATGTGGACTATGGCGGAAAAATTATTTGGGGTGGCGTTATCTGGTTGCGCGAGTATGACTCAACGACTCAGATTCTCAAGATTACGGGTCAAGAAATGCTCTCGTATTTCAAGCGCCGTAAGATCACGCCTCTCAACACTACTTATTACGGCACATCTCCAACGCCTACCTCAATCAACTACACAGGCGACATTTGCTCAATCGCCAACGACCTCATTGTCAATTACGCTCAAAGCGTGACTTTTCCAAACCAAGGTGGCACGGTCAAAGGCAATATCGGCTTGCAGTCTAGCTCAACAACTTCTGGTTACTCTGTAACTCGTACCTACTTTGACTATGAACTCAAAGAGGTTTATCAAGCAGTTAAAGACTTATCAGATGGTTTAGATTCATCGTCAGGCAATCCGTATTTCGACTTTGTGATTACTTACACATACGATTCATCGGGTCGCCCAGTCAAGCACTTCACAATGTATATTCCGAGCAGCGCAACGACTACTGCGGTCTTTCAATTTCCCGGCAATCTTGTTGAGTATATTTACAATCAAGATGCTACTAGCGCGGCTAACGCTCTTTGGGGACTTGGCTATGGCAAGAACGCCAACAAAATCATTGCTTTGGCATTAGACAACCAATACTCATACGACCCTGCTGGCAGCATTAACTCAACAAGCGGTAACGCTGCTATTTTGGAAGATATCGCTAGCTTCATTGATATTGAGGATTCAAGCCTTCTCGGTGCTACTAACGCTGGACAACTTAACGCTCGCACGGGTATCACTCACCCACTTACAGGTAACCCAGTTATTTCAGCTCCTGAAGTTGTGCAAGTTGTTCTTCCGCCATACAACGACCCATATTTGGGAACTTACAAAGTCGGAGATTTTGCTCGTTTGGTTATTATTGATGATCTGTTTCCCGCAGGTTACGATTATTCAGAATGGCGCATTGGGTCTATCAGCGTAGAACCCGGCGAGGATGGAGCAAGCAGAGTGACAGTTTCATTATCTCGCGCCGTCTATAATCAAGGCACTTCTTGGATTGTAACTCTCTAATGGCATATACAAACATTCCCGCTAATCTCTACGATTACTTCAGCACGATCAACCAACGCATCCGCAAACTAGAGTCTGCGCCCGATCAAGCGATGACTACTGCTCAAAGCGCATCTACTCAGGCGACCACCGCAGAGGCTCAAGCAACTACCGCACTTGCCAATGCCGCAACTGCTTATGCAGCTGCTATCGGTTCGCTTCAACCAAGCGCATCAACAATCGTCAATTCAAGCAACCAGATGACGGCAATTTCTACAAACGGAATTACTGTTTACTCAGGTTCATCCGCTTCAAGTGGTGCGCGTGTAGTAATGAACTCGGCTGGCATCGCTGGCTACGATTCTGGCGGTTCTGCCACATTTGCCATTGTTGCCTCAACGGGAGCAGCTTCTTTCAAGGGAAGCATCACAGGCTCTTCCATTACTGGCTCAACCTTGAACATTGGTGGAAACTTCTATGTTGATGGCTCAACAGGTTTATTGACCTGTACGGGCGCAACAATTACAGGAACAATCACCGCAACATCAGGTTCATTTACTGGAAGCATTTACTCATCAAACGGAACCATTGGCGGTTTCTCTCTTACTTCCTATGCTTTAACTGGTGGCGGTCTAAGCATCAACTCTTCAAGCGGGCAGATTTCAAGCAGCGCATCTATTGTCACTTCAAGCACTATTACCGCCGGAAGCACAATGACGGCTCAGGCTTATTTCTACAACTCTGGTTACGCAACCACAACATCCTCGGCTAACGCTTACATAAACTCATCTAGCGGTTTGCTTGCTCGATCATCCTCATCTTTGCGTTACAAGCTAGATGTTGAGCTTCAGGCAATTCCTTTGCAATCTATCCTTGCTTTATCTCCTAAATCTTTTATTGACAAAGGTGCGGCAGATGCTCAGGGCGGTTCTACTGATGGCTTGCCTCGCATCCTTGGACTTATTGCCGAAGAGATCGCGGAGATACCTGTTCTTGCTGATTTGCTTATGAACAAAAATGAAGAAGGTCAGCCAGATTCGGTAAACTATGACCGCGTAGCAGTTGCTCTCATTCCGCTATTGCAATCCCACGAAGCACGACTAGCAAAGTTAGAAGGCGCAAATGGAACTGGAACATCATCTACAAATTGAGGACATTCTCAAACACCTTAAAGATCAGGTAGCAGAACAAGCGCAGACAATCGCCGTTCTTAAAGCCACGATTGATTCTTTGACTCGACCTAAACCTATTGAACCAACAACTACGGCGACAACGCCAAATGTTGAAGGGCCAAAAGGAATCTAACCCCACAACCTGAAACGGCGCAAAAATGCTAAAATCTACTAGCGATGTACTTACCAACCAAGCAAACTTCTCTGGCGCAATTTATTACTACACCACAGTTGCGGCAATGATTTTGGGCGGTATTGGATGGTTGATTAGGCACTTTCACCAGATGGATTCTCGTATGCGCCGAGTTGAATACGCTCTCTACAACGATGGCAAGACTGGGCTGATTAACAAGGTTGATTCGCTCATTGAAAACCAGCAATGTATCAAGGTTGATGTTGAAGTTATGAAAGCCAAAATTGGCGAATGAACAAATGGCGCACACTCGCGGGCGCTTGGTTTGAAACCTTTATTACTTTTGAGCTTGTCTTACACGCCAAGGATTTAATTAAGCCGGGCTTGCTTATACAGGCTGCATTAGCCGCGTTTCTGCCAATCGCAATTCGCTGGATTGACCCTAAAGACAAATTCCCAGATGGAGAGTAAATGTTCAAAAGAAAATACATTCACCCAGACACTCAGGATGTTTTAACTTTTGGCGAGCAAGTATCTTGGAAAATTCAGGGCATTATCCGCAACTGGTGGTTTGTAGGCTTTTGGTCTATCGGCAGTTTTGTATGGTGGCTTAAGCCTACTTGGTTCCGCGACAACCACTCATATATTCATTGGCAACTATTGGCTTCCTATCTAGCCGTTCTTGTTGAGTTGATGATTGGTATTGCAATGATCGGACAGACCAAGCGCGATGCCATGATTATTCGACACATCCTGAAACTTGAGAAACAAGAGATTGAACACTTACAGGATTTACTAGAGGAAAAAAATGACTGATGGTCACGATCAAAAGATTACTAACTCGTATGTGGTGCATTACCCTGCTCACGAACCACGCGAAACTGACCCGCACTATAAAGACTTTAATGCCTACCGCGAGCGAACCAAAGACACCGCCAAGTGCGCTATCGGAGAACATCGTTCAGATTTCTCTGAGTGCGATGGCGGATTAGAGCTTCATCATTCTCACATTGAGTTCTCACTCCAAAACGGCGTAAACTTGAAGTGGCTGGAAGTGGACTATCCGGGCGTGTCTGACCCTGAGTCAGTTGGGGCTTGGGTTGAGTCAGGTGCTAACTTGATTTGGTACTGCGAACGCCATCATAGAGGCGTTGGGGGCGTACACCACGCTGCCGCTTCCGACTGGGAAGCAGAGAAATTTGTTAAGAACTTGATTTCAAAGCGCGACCCAGATTCTTCACCAGATCAGGATGCCATTTCTTCAAATGCTCAGCCTGAGTAGCGCACAAAACTAAATTCTCAGGTCGGTTGTCAGTTCGATCACCGTTAAGATGATGAACGCGCTCAACTGAGGTTAAAGGGCGATTTATCATGTTTTCCATGACAACCCGATGTTCCATTTTTGCCTTACCATCAACCAAAATACGAATATAACCTTTTTCGCTTAATCTGCGAGATTGATTGCCTTTATTCCATTTGGGCAATTCGTTCAAAGCTGCTACTCGGCAAGTATTGGAGCAGTACCGATTTGGTCGAGTGCGCCAATGACCACGCGCTTTGTATTCTGTATTGCAACGCTCACAATGAAACTTAGGTATGGTAGATTTTCTCATACCTAAAGTTTAGCACATAGCCACTTTAGTAAACCAAGGGAAAGGTAGAAAATGGCAACCAAGAAGTTTAATTATCATTTTACAACCAAGGAAAAGGCTCTTGCCGAACACTATGTGTACGGCATCCTTGCTGCTGGTCTTGCTACGCATGAACTTGCACCGCACGACACATTCAAGGTTATCGCTATCAAGGCATTGGTCGGCGGCCTAGTCGCACCAGTTCTTGCTCGCATTAACCCTGCTTCGCTTGTCAATCAAATTGACGAAGCCACAGGCGCTCCTGCAACTCTTACCGCACCAGTTGTTTCTGCCGTAGTAGCAGATGCGACAAAGTTGGTTCAAGCAGAAGCAACCAAGTAAGTTTTACCCCGCACTTGGGGCAAGTGCATTAGACCCTCGGAAACGGGGGTCTTTTTTTATAGAAAGGCAAAAGATGGCTACCGCACTTGATGTTCTCAATGTCGCTAGAAGTCAGATCGGCTTTCACGCTGGCGCGCAAGATGAGAACCCTTATGGCGATTGGTATGGGATTCCTAATGCTCCCTACTGCGCTATGGGTGTGAGTTGGTGTTTTGCTCAGGTCGGTCTATCTAGCCTTGTAGCTGCTCAAACCCCTAAAGGATTTGCCTACAACCCTGCTGCTCTGCCTTGGTTTCAACGCCAAGGCTTAGTAGTCAATAAGTATCAAGGGCAACCCGGCGATCTGGTCTTCTTTGACTGGAACTCGGATGGCGTTGTAGATCATGTCGAGATCGTAGAAGCGGCAAGCCCTGACGGATTGACTACCATTGGGTTCAACACAGGCAACCCAAATGACTCGGTTCACGAAAGCGGATGCTTTAGAGTCCACCGCCCTTACTTCTATGTAGCCGCCATTGTCAGACCACGCTACCAAGTAGCCCTAAAACCCGCGCAAAAGGGCATTACAAGCAAGAAGGCTACTGCTGCGGTTGGCGCAACGGGAACGGCGGTTGCGGGCGTTACAGGGGCAATTCACGGCGGTTTAATGACCACTACGCCAACGGCTACAACACCTGCCCAGACTGTATTCGTGGCTCCCCCATTTCCCACCGATACCACCGCGTTTAACCTAGGTCAAAAGAGCGATGCTGTTATGGCAGTTGAGAAGGCTCTGCTCAAGGCGGGGTTACTTCCGACTACCTATGTCACGGGAACGATGAACACCCAGACTCAAGCTGCTCTCGTCAAGTACGAGGCAAAGCAAGGTATCAAGGTCACGGGCGCACTTCCTCAGATTATTTACGATGAGCTTAAAGGTTCGCTATGAAGCACTTTAGATTTCACATACTTGATGCCAAGCAGCTCGCAATCGCTATGACTGGCGCATTTAGCACATGGGCGGCAACAGGCTTTCAGCACGACCCAGCGCACCTTGCCTATATCGCCATTGGATTTATTACTGGTGGGTTGGTGTCGCACAACGAGCAAGCAAACCCGAATGTTGTACCCGAATCGCATATCCAAACTCCCTACCTTGCCAATATGGAAGGGTCTGGCGTTCCCGAGCCAATTGGTATTCCTAAAGACCCATACAAGCCAGAAGGCACAGATGTTGCTGAAGTCATCAAGATAAATAGTGGATTGATTAAATGATGTGCTAAGTTTGCGTTCTCGGTCCAGATGGCTGAGGCAATCGCACAAAGAGTCAAAAAAACTTAATAATAAAAACCCCGTAGCCCCTAAAAAGGTTGCGGGGTTTTTTTCGTTTTGTTACGCACTTTATTTCGTTTCATAATGTAAGATTTATTTGACAAAGGGGGCAACATGGACTTAGCAACAGACCTTCAACAGTTGAGGGGCAAGATCGGAGTAGGCGGCAGACCTTGTAGTGTGAAAACCTACATGGACACGCTGACTGGTAAAGACTTAAAGGCATTTCAAGATGCGCTGGAAGATCGCACTATTACCAATGTGGCGCTCTTTAGTTATCTCAAGTCGCACAACATATTGGTGACTTCATCACAACTACAAACCCACCGCGCTAAGCAATGCAGGTGCTACCTATGAGCCTCGCTGACGATCTCAAGAAAATTAAAGAAGAGGCTGACCCGCAGGTCACCGATTTACGCAAAGCCTTACTGAACGCGCAGAAGCAGTTAGCCAAGATCAAAGACCGCGACCAACAGTTAGGCGAGTTGGTACTTCAAGCAGCTTATGATGCAACGCTCTCTATGGGCGCAATCCCGCCAGTACCTAAGCCAAATCTAACGAAGGCTAAGGCTAAGGCAGAGGTAGCTCTCGTTCACGCTACTGACTGGCAAGGCTCCAAGATCACCACCACTTACAACTCTGAGGTGATGAAGAAGCGGGTTATGCAGTTTGCCGAGAAATGCGTGAAGATTACTGAGATTCAGCGCCACGATCACCCCGTTAATGATGTGGTGATTATGTTCGGTGGCGACATGATTGAAGGCCTTTTTAATTATCCCGCACAACTTTGGGAAGTAGATGCCACGCTATTTGAGCAATGGGACATCGTGTCGTTCCTTATGGTGGACTTCGTTCGCTACTTTCTCGCTAATTTTGACAAGGTAACAGTTGTCGCCGAGTGGGGAAATCACGGCAGAATTGGTAGCAAGCGAGATCATGTCCCTAAAGCGGATAACTTTGATCGTATGTGCTATCAGTTCGCCAGAAAGATTCTCGCTGGGGAAAAGCGCCTGACATGGGAAGATTGCCCAGAGGATATTCAGCGCGTTGAGATTGGCAATTATCGAGCGCTCTTAATGCACGGAGATGAAGTAGGTAGATCAGGCTTTGCCTCTCCTAGCGCTTGGCAAGCTGCTGGTAACCGTTGGAAAGCAGGAGCCTATAAGTGGCCGTTCACCGATATTTTTCTAGGGCACTATCACCGTTTTGCTCAAGAACCTCTAAGCGCTCAGGATGGCAACATATTCTGGACTGGTTCAACTGAATCGGACAACAGGTACGCCCGCGATTCTATGGCGGTTAGCGGAATCCCATCACAACGCTTACATTTTATTGACCCGATCAAAGGTCGGACTACGGCTCAATATCAGGTCTTTTTAGATTGATGCTATGATAATGCCTTGGCGGTGCGACTAACACCCCAAGGCTGGCACAAACTAATAAGGAGTTCGTACATGGCTAAACCTAGCAGAATTGCTCATTGCGGCACAAGGTCTGGATACAACAGACATTTAAGATTAAAAAATCAACCATGCGATTTGTGCAAAGAAGCTAATCGCGTATGGGTTGCTCAATGGACTGCTAAAAACCCTGAGCGTATTAAAGAAATTAACGAGAAGGCTCGTACAAAATATCGCTCTCGCCCTGAAATTCAGAAACAACGCAAAATTAAAGGGCGAGAATACTCTTATACGGAAAATGGTCGGGAAGCCAGTATTAGGGCTAAGCATCGGCGTAGGGCGCGCAAAATGAGCGCTCATGCTGAAAAATATACTACTCAGCAAATACTTGACCTTTATGGCGCTATTTGCCATCTATGCTCTTTACCTATTGACCTTAGCCTTCCTCGCAAATGCGGTATTGAAGGATGGGAAATGGGTTTGCAACTTGACCATGTAATTCCCTTGGCTAAAGGTGGAGAGGATAGCCCAGCAAATGTGCGCCCGTCACACGGAATATGTAATAAAAGAAAAGGCGGCTTCTAACACCCGTAAGGGTGGAAATTGAAAATTTTTTTTAGATTTTGGCGCGCAAAGACAAAAACCCCAGAATTTCTCTGGGGTAATGTCCGACTGAAGGGGGAGTAGAATTATAGAGTTTCTTCTTCATCTGGCAAATCGGCTTCAAGGGCAAAGCCAGCTCGCCTTAAGGTTTGTAGTGATTCCTCAAATAGCTTGCCCACGCGATTGCAGTAATCGGTCACTTGGTCGGGGTAGTGGTCGCTTGCTTGGATTTCAACCTCTAGTTCCTCGTACCTGACCATTACGCTTATCATGGGTAAAGAATAGCCTAAAAAGAAACTTACAAAATGTCCTTGCTTTTGCCTTACGCCTTGCCTTACAGTTGAGCCAATGCCAACAGGGGCATACCTGAACGAAGGAACGGCTATGGCTTACAACCTAGACAATTATGAGACAGTAGAAACACGCCTTGAGCGCTTTTGGGAGAAGTACCCAACAGGTCGCACTCAAACACAGGTGCTAGAAAAGACCGAATCATCTATCTTGATGATCGCTTCAATCTATGCAGAACGCAATGACTTAAACCCAATCGCTACCGGTATTGCCGAAGAGATCAAATCAAACTCTGGTGTCAATCGTGATGCATGGGTTGAGAACTGTGAAACCTCTGCGCTAGGTCGCGCACTTGCTAATGGTGGCTTTGCTGCTAAGGGCAAGCGCCCATCACGCGAAGAGATGCAGAAGGTTGAACGCCGTCAGGCAGAGCCAGAAGTTTCACCTGAACTGCTTGCGCTCGCTAAGGAAGCGTACGATCAAATCCCAACCATTGAAACAATCGAGGAACTTAAAGATTTCTACACAGGTGCTAAAGATGCTGGACTTCTTGCAGTAGTCATCAACGGCAAGACTCTCAACGCAGTTATCACCGCCCGCAAAACAGTATTGGAGAAGAAGTAATGACTATCTACGACTCAGTTGATACCGCCAAGCACCCAGTTTCTTATTATGTAATCCGTGACTTTGTGCGCGTGATCTTTTGGGGAACAATTTTCTTTGCACCGCTTTATGTCTTGTATGTGTTGGTGGCGTAATGGCTACACCAGCAGAAGTTGAAGCACGACTCATCTCACTCAGCAAGGAATATGACGAAGCCTATAAAGATTTGGCTACGGCTGATGAGCAATACCTTGTCAGAAAATCTCACTTGGAGATTGCAATGGCAAAATCTCGTATGAAGTACGCCGGACTTTCCTCGCCTACTGGCAAAAACTATACAGTCGGTGAACGCGAGGATAACGCGCTACTTGATAACGCAACCGAACATACTGAACTTGCCTACGCTGAAGCCTCGGTCAAGGCATCAAAGGAGAACGCCAAGCGCATACAGTTGCAGGTGGATATTGCTCGCTCAGTTGCAGCTCTTATTCGCTCGGAGATGCACCAATGACCCACGACTTCCAAGCCGATGAGTGGTATGGCAACTGCGGTGCTTGCAAGGTTGATCTATTTGCGCCAACCAAGACCATGTATGCCCTGCAATATCGCCGTCACACCAAATCCAAGAACTGCTTAGGCGGCTACTAATGGATATCGTCAAAACTTTACAAGTCGCGCTGAAAGAAGCCGACTCACAACGAGATCGCTCGGTGCAGGTTGAGCTAGGTGCTAGTTCGGTTGGGGGTTGTCGCGCTCAGGCTTGGCACATTCTCAACCAGTCGCCTAAGTGCAACACCAACACCGAATCTCTAGCCGCAATTATGGGTACGGCAATCCACAACTCGATCTACGAAGCGCTCAAGTCCTACGATGTCTTTGGCGAGGATTTCTTGCTTGAAGAAGCGTTTGAGGATGAATACTTCAAAGGTCATGTGGATTTCTACTCACGCAATGCTGAAACTGTTTACGACTGGAAAACTGTCACGCTGGCAAAACTTGCCAAAGGCGGTCTGCCTACCAAACAACAGAAAATGCAGGTCAATATCTACGCGAGCCTTATCGCTCAGAAGTATCCTGTCAAGCGAGTGGGTCTTGTATTTATTCCGCGTGATGGCAAGATGAGCGACATTGTTGCGTGGGAAGATGACTACAACCCGAAGCTTGTTGATGAGGCTAGGGCATGGGTAGCAGATGTAAAGGCGATGACTTCCCCACCAGCGCCAGAACGATCAGCCGCTTTCTTTTGTCGAGAATACTGTTCATATTGGGGGAAAACTTGCGCCGGAAAATAACTTGGGAAGAGATCGAGTGGAAGAAGGCTAACTGCCGAGGAATTGCCACAGATTTATTCTTTGAAGAGGATGAAAACTTAGAAGCTATCAAAGTTGATCGGCAGATGATTCGCAAGGTGTGTTTTGCTTGTCCGATTCGCCAAGAGTGTCTGATGTGGGCTTTTGCCGACAAAGATAGGTGGGCGTTTATGGGTGGCACAACTGCTAAAGAACGGCGAATGATTGAAAACGGAAACATTGACAATCCGCGAGTCGGCGGGTTGCGAGATGCTTTTGAGAACGCTGGCATACCCTTTGCTGATGTTATCGAAGCCTCAAAAGTGGAAAGGGTTAGAAGTGACTACACCTACACAGATCGTGGCTAATATCGTGACAAAAGTGCATGAGGAAAAGTGCCGAGATGGTCGAGAGTGCCACCACGAATTAGAACTGCTTCGCATTTGGGAGCAAGATCAAACTTTTATCGAGATGGTAAAGGCTGGCAATAAGGAATATCGCCTAGAGGTCATGGATGCGCTGGAACGAGCAAGGCGCAAACTGGTAAATCCTGAGGAGATAGAGCCTGAGTCGTATGCCGAATGGATTAACTCTATTTTCAATTTGGCAATCAAGTCGGTGGCAACGCTGAAATGACTTGGATTAAATTAGACGACACACTTCCCAACAACCCAAAAATCCTGCCACTAAGCAATAGCGCCTTTCGCCTATACATTGAAGGCTTGTGCTACGCCAACCAGTACCTAACAGATGGCTTTCTGGCTCAAGCGGTAGTCAAGCGCCTTGATGGGGATTCGGCGCACCTAGAGCTGGTTGATGCCGGACTTTGGGACATTGCCGATGGTGGGATGCAGATTCACGACTACTGCGAACACCAGACCAGTCGAGCCGATGTTCAGGCTAAAAAAGATGCTGAACGGGAGCGTGTACGCTCGTACAGAAACCGTACTACGCAAAATGTACGAGTACCAGAAACAGATACAGAAACAGATACAGAAAACAGAATACAGAAGACAGATACATTTGATGAGTTTTGGTCTGTCTATCCAAGAAAGGTCGGAAAGGCAGATGCTCTCAAGGCTTACACCAAAGCGCTTAAGAGTGCCTCGGCAGCTGAAATCCTTGAAGGGGCAACCCGTTACGCCCAAGACCCTAACCGCGAGCCTGAATACACGGCTCACCCGGCGACTTGGCTTAATCGTGGGTCATGGAGTGACGACCCACTACCCCTTAAATCGCCTCAGAATGGCTTTAGAGCCACTTTTAGCGCTCCTACGATACTTCCACCTAAGTTCACGGCTGACGAAGTCCCTAAGGGTGTTCCTATGCCCGAAAGCGTTAGGTCTAGTTTGCGCCGATAAGCGGTTTATGTCACACTTTAACTCGTAAGTCTTACTAATCCTGAGGGGGATAATTGTGAAAACCTTACACATCTGCAAGGCAGAGCAGTTAGAAGTCGGTGATACCTTGGTCATCAATGGTCATCGCTGGCAGGTAATTCAGATCGAAGAGGAGCGCATTGGCAAGGAATTGCGTTTGCGCGACACAATGGGCGCAGGTCGCACCCGTTTTGTGCTTCCTGACGAGATTGTGACGATTGAGCTTTAAGTTCAGCGTGGAAGGCACTCCAATCCAACAAGGCTCAATGAGGCATGTTGGACACGGGCGCATGATTCATAACAAGGCAGTTGAGTTAGCGGCTTGGCGCGCTGATATAGCTAATGCCGCTAAACTCGCTGGTTGTACCCCAATCCTCGACCCGATTGAGATAACTATGCGATTTCGAGTAAAGCGCCCTAAATCCGTCAAGCGCGAGCATCCAACAGTTGCGCCAGACCTTGATAAATACATTCGAGGGGTCAATGACGGGCTAACAGGGGTCGCTTTTGCCGATGATGCTCAGGTCATTAAAATTACCGCCAGCAAGGAATACTCAGACCAGCCGGGCGTAGATATTGAGATCAGCGACAGTTTTGACTGTATTTAGAACATCTGTTCTAATTTTTATTTCTTCAAAATTTTAGCAAAATGGTCTTGATATCTGTAAGGGAAGCGTTACTGTTGTCTTATTGAAGTGAACGGCACTTCAATAGAACGGGAACAAAATGAAGGCTATTAAAAAAGACGGCGAATATCGTTTATACAAAGTCGGCGCTTCTTATGAATTATGGTTTGGCACTTATACCAAGGGTTCATTGATTGGTTATGTATCAGATTCAGAAAATTGGGATTTAGCTTTATTTAATGCAAAAGAAGAAGTTGCTGCTTTGATGAGTGAGGTGGCATAAATGGTTACTATCACAATGACAATCACCGCCGAGGATTTTGACCGCATTGCCGATACCGCGATGCGTTGGGGCAAAGACTGGCTTATCAAACAACACCGCTTTGAGCCAGTAACAACCAACTTCTCCTACAAGATGGCGTACTGGGTAGATCGCTACCTTGAAACTCTTGTCTGCCA
>Ga0208253_1000082_pt1 | contig 40496 bp, 66 predicted proteins | sample CryBogCBE10Oct08_FD_184573 | JGI IMG/M metagenome (GOLD analysis project Ga0208253, IMG submission 184573) | Freshwater microbial communities from Crystal Bog, Wisconsin, USA - CBE10Oct08 (SPAdes) | ecosystem: Environmental > Aquatic > Freshwater > Lake | place: Crystal Bog, Wisconsin, USA...
TTTGTTTTCCCGCTGACTCCTGTTCACCAGATGTTAGTGGGCATTATAATTTCCGTGGTCGTGGTATTACTGCGATACATTGAACTTAACCAACCTACAGGGAATTAATATGCAAGAAATAAAATTATCCGTACAGACACTCAACATGGTTATGAGCTATCTTGGAACAAAACCTTTTCAAGAAGTATTTCAGATCATTGAGGCGGTGCAAAAAGAAATAAATGCACAACAAAATCCTGTTGAAGTAAAGAGCGAATAATATGTCTGAAGGTTATACACCATTAAGAGTTCCATTTGCATCGATGTCTTTTACACCCGATGTTCCTAGCAATGCGCTTGCTCCAAATGAATTCAATAATGGGTATAACATTGAGGCAGATGTTCGTGGTTTGAAAAAGGTTGATGGTGAAATATCCATATTAACTGCAATAACTGGAAACATAATCTTTATTGAAGGTGGTTTTAGATTTAACAATAGTTGGACCTATATTATTGCTACTTCAGCAGGTATTTGGTACAAAGTAGATAACGCAGGTATTTCTACAATAACTCCTCCATCACCTTTTGTTGGTACAGGATATTCATCTAATCCATCAATAACAGGATCTTGGATTGGGCAAGTGTTTATCATTAACGATAGCATTAACCCGCCAATGTATTTATTGCCTTCAGATACGCAAATACGTCTGTATGACAATGCTTATTCTGATCAAACACCAAATACTTATGTTTGGAACTATGAAACATCATTGGGTATTACATCTGTTACCGCAGCATTTGTTAGAGAATTTTCTTCTCCAAATATTGGTAATATTCTTATTGCGGGTAACTTAACTAAAAGTACTTCTACAACAACAAAGAACTATCCTACTTCAGTAAGATGGAGTCAGTCTTTTGCTAATACTGGTGTTCCTGCAACCTGGGCACCAACTCTTACAAATACTGCAAACGAATTAGAAATTCCTGTTAGAGGTCCAATAATTGATGGATTTCCTCTAGGTCCTAATTTCTATGTTTGTAGTTACTGGGATACAGTAATCTTTTCTCCAATAGCTTACCAAAGCTATAACGCACCTGTATTTGCTATATCTCCTTTCAAAAAGGGTAGAGGGTTACTTAATCAAAACTGTTGGGATAATGGTGATGATGTAGTTTATGGGGTTGATGCTAGAGATATTTGGGCATTTGATGGAAGTAACTTTGTATCTTTGGCTAATCAAAAGTTAAAGAATTATTTCTATGCCAATTTAAACCCTAGCTACATACAACATGTTCATGTAGTTAACAATACTAAAAAGTATCAAGTAGAGATTTACTATCCTGATTTAACATCTACTGGGTATTGCAATAAGATGTTGTCTTACAGATACGATCTTAAAGTATGGAATCCTCCTAAGACAATTAATAACTCTGCTATGGCAGTAGAAGCTCCTGTGTATTCTGGTGGTACAACAGGTGGGACATTTAATCTATCATCTAGATGCGTTATCTATGCTCCTAATACAGGCGCAGGAGGCTTACAACTGGTTCAGACAGGTCAAGGTACATCTTTTTCAGGAAATGCCATATCGACATTATTTCAAAGAGATAACATGACATTGTTAGACCCTGAAGGTAATCCTATCTCCTATCCACATAAATTGTATGTACATAGGTTATTTCCTGAAGTTAGTACAACAAATCCATCTGTTAACCCTGTAATAAGCATTACTTTGGGTGGATCAAGTTCTGTTGGTCAAACTCCTGTATTTGGAGAGACTGAAACAGTTTTTGTCATTACTGATAATCCTTGGGTTACTACGCAACAAAATGATGTAAGAACAGTTGCTCTAAAAGTTGCTTCAAATGATGCTACTAGCGCATGGAATATGACTGCTATGACATTCTTATCTACGATTGTTGAGGATGCATTCTAATGACTTACTTTGTTCAGCCAAACTCATCTTCGCAAGACTTGGCGGGAGCAATCAACTACATCCTTGCAAATCTTAATACCAACTTTAATCCTAATTTTGGTACAGGAATAGTAAACTCAACCAACACAACTGCTACTGCAAACAATGGTCAAACGACTGCGTATCTTTATAGATATTTAGATATTGCTTATGCAGATAATGGTTCTGGGTCTTCTAATTTTTCATCATACCCATTATCAACAAATAGTTTTTATGGTTTGAGAAATACAAACACCAATGTTTACTCAACCAATCCTGCTGATTATGTTTGGTATCAAATCAATGGTACTTTTTCAGGCGGTAAAGCACTTTGGTATCAAACATTTGGTGGATTGCAGATTAATTTAGTCGTAGCTACATCTGCACCTGCTACTGCTTATCAACAAGTACCAAATGGTACACCTATTGATTTAACAGTTGTTTCTACTGCTACAAACTTGCAAGGCAGAAGCGGTTATGCAATATCAACTGTAACTTTAGGCAATACACCTGCAACTTATACAACTACAGGTAACGCAACATTCCCTCCAGATAATACTTGGGGAGGAAGTGAACATTGGGTAGCAAACCCTCCTTCTTATACTGCAAGTCAAAACGTATATCAAATAGATGGTATATACAACCCATCAACCAATTTAACATTATGGGCTTCTCCGTATCTTGCAACACTTAAGGTAGGTTCACTAAGTGCAATTAATGCAAACTTGGGAACAATTACTGCAGGTACATTAAATGCGGTAACAGTTAACTCTTCTGTTATTAATTCTTCTACACTTAATTCAAATACTATTAATGCAGCAACAATTAACTCTGCATCTTCCTTTGCGGGTAGTTTAACTGCGGCAACAGGTACGTTTACAGGAAGTCTAAGTGCAGCAACTGGATCATTTTCAGGTACTGTATCTGCTTCAACAATTAACTCATCTACGATTAATTCTTCTACAATAAACGCAGCAACTATAAATTCTGCATCAACATTTGCAGGAACAGTTACCGCAGGAACAATTAATTCTTCTACGATCAATAGTAGTACTATTAATGCAGCAACCATTAATTCTGCTTCTACCTTTGCAGGTACTGTAAATGCGGGAACAATCAATTCCTCAACAATAAACTCATCAACTATAAGCGGTGGTAGTTTAAACATTAATAGTAAATTTATCGTTGATACTTCTGGTAATACACAAATATTAAGTGGTACATCAGGCGCACGTTTACTAATCCAAAATAATGTAATTAAGGTTTATGACTCATCTGGCACATTGCGTGTACAAATGGGAGATTTAACGGCATGAGCTTTGGTCTGAACGTCTTTAAGTCTGATGGGGTAACTTCAATAGTTGGACCTACGGATTCTGGTGGACGTTGTTTTGTAGGAATTATTACTAGAGCACCTGAAACTGCGGGAACTACAACCACTTACACATATCCTGATGTTTCTGATGGATCATATTTAAGGGTTTATCAATGTGGAGCAGGAGCGCATTATTGGTATACGGGTACTTCTTCAGGTCAGGCAACTGTAACGCTTGTGGCGGTAAACAAAGCAGGATCTACTTTTTATACTCCTAGTGCTACAACTTTGTTTGTGTTTTCTGTTACTGCTAACAATCCTAATTATGGGTTGTATATGTTAACTGATTCAAGTCAACAATCAATATCTAATATATTTCCTGCTGCTGAGTTTATGGGTAAGGTTACTATGAACCCTACACCTGTTGGAACAAGAACAGTTACTGGGTATACAGAGTATTTATTTCAAAGTGCTAACGTAACAAATGGAGCAACTAGAAATAAGATTGTTTTATGGAATTTACCTAGTACAACTCAAGATGTTTGGTTTACTGGTGATTCGTTTTTCTTTCCTACCGCAACTTATTATCAGGTTAGCTGTTCTATTTTTGTTGCTACAGGTGCTACTTACACATTGCCAGAAGCCTTTGTGTTCTCTGTTGATGGGTTAACTGAATCAAGTAATGGATATGGTTTAAGGATGTTTGATGCTTCTGGTAATTTGACATTTGATTCTGGATTGGATCACATGGCTATTGCAGGGTTTGAAACTACCCTTTCTTATCCGTTGTCAACTGGAACTGTCAATAGTTACACAATGAGTACATTTTCAGGAATACAACCTGTTTTCCTTGTTCCTCAATACATAACCGAACAATGGTCAAGAATTGGCATTACAGTACAATCACAAGGGTATCAATATATGGGGGTTGTACAAAGAAATAATACAACTTTGTCATCCCAATTAATAAAAACTAATAGTTGGATTGAAGATTCTGTAATTACAGGTAATTATTATTACGGCAATAGTGGTTCACTAACTGAAGTTGTTGTAAACGGCAATTTATATGGTGCAACCAATTTCTAAAGGTTAACTATGGGACAACAAACACAAATGTCAGGAGGTAAAACATCTTCTGCTTTGCCAGGGCAAAATGTAAACCCTCCAGGAACACCTGTAGGAGTTGCGCCACAAGGTAAGGGTGGTAGCCAACAAGGGCAACTTATGCAACCTAGTCAACCTGGTCAAGCGGTTAACACAGTTTCATCTGGACAACCTATAATGGGACAACCAAACAATTACATGAATACAGTAGGCAATAGTACTCAACCAGTATTCAATAACCAAGCATATCAGCCACAACAACATGGCAAAGGGAAGGGTTAATCATGGGTGGAATAACTGGAGGCGGTGGAAAAAGTTCTGGGCAACAATCAACTCAGGCTCAACTAACACCTGAGCAAATACAAACTATTAACTTACAGAACCAGTTTCTGCAAAGTTATTTACCTACGCTTACTGGTGTTACACAAGGCGCAGGACAAGCATATGGCAATCAACAAGGTGCAGTAAACCAAGCATCTCAAAACGCTATAAACACCGCCAATACTGCGGGTAACTTACAAGGTAACGTAGGTGCTAATGCTTTAATTGGAGGCACACAAGGTCTTCAAAACGCTTCTAATCAAGCAACTGGCCAAGGTCAAGCAATGGTTGGCAAGGGTGGAGCAGGTGCTTCAGGTCTTGCAGGAACCCAAGCTAATCAAGGCAATGCTTTACTAGGTCAAGGCGCAGGTGGGGCAAGTGGTTTAGCAGGGGCGCAAGGAGCGCAAGGTTTAGATTTAATAGGTGGTGGCGCATCTAACGCTATGCAACTTGCTAATGCACAAGGCGCACAGGGTTTGCAAAATGCAAATCTAGGATCATCTGCATTAAGTAATTTGTTTAATCCGCAATATGAGCAATCTCAAATAGCGGGTGTATTAGCTCCTGCTGAACAGGCAGCGCAAAGGGCTAACGTAGCACAAGAAGCAGGATTTGCAGGTGCAGGTCAATTGGGATCTGCTAGAGATGCTTTGGCGGCTCAACAAACGCAAAACATCAATACACAAACTCTTGGATCACTTGCGGCACAAACACAAGCAGGAATCCAACAACAACAAGCACAAGCTGCAAATTCATTGTTAACTGGTGGTTTACAAGGTTTGAATCAAGCAGGATCAAATTACGGCAACTTGCTACAAACAGGAACATCACTTGCAGGACAAGCAGGACAAAACTATGGCAACTTGTTAAATGCAGGTAATACTGCACAAGGTCAAGCAGGTCAAAATTACGGAAACTTATTGAATGCAGGAAATACCGCACAAGGACAAGGTATATCTGGTTATGGAGCATTAACTGGAGCAGGAACTACAAATGTAGGCGCAGCACCTGGAACTATTGGATCTACTGTTGGATATGCTTCTGCACCATTAAGTAACTATGGTCAATATGCAAGTTTACTATTTGGTGCTCCTCAACAAACTCCAAACTATGCAGGTACTCAAGGCCAAACTCAATCTGGGTCTTCAAAAGGTGGAGGCTTAAGTTTTAGTGATATTAGATTAAAAACCATAATAAATAATTTAAATTATGGTTTGAATGAAATATTAAAAATTAATCCAATTTCATGGTTTTGGAAAAACAAAGAAATTCTTGGTGATAAAAAAGAAATAGGATTTTCTGCACAAGAAATGCAAAAAATAATTCCTGAAATAGTATATACAGAAAATGAAATATTAAAAATTGATTATTCAAAATTGACTGCTGTTTTAACAATAGCAGTTCAACAACAACAGTTACAAATTGATCAAATAAATCAAAAAATTAAAGAAAGAGAGTTCGCATGAATTTTCTTCCCGCAATTCCTCAAATAAGCCAACAAGGTTATGGTCAGGGCTACGGAAATTGGCAACAATATGCTGGTTATAGCAAAGATAAGCCATTTGGATCTTCGCAAGAAATAATACCAAAATTGCCAACCAAAAGCGCAATACCGCCTCCTGGAAAAGTTGATACTTCTTTTGATGTAGATTATTCATTGGTTAATAAACCAACTCCTCCTTCTCCATCTTCTCCATCATTAGGTTCATATTCACAAATGCAATTGGGTATGCCAGGTTTATCTTTTGGTTCTCATCCATTGTTAAACGCTGCCAAGGCAGATGAAACAGATTACTAGGATAAGAAATGACTGTATCTTCAATTACTCAACCATTAGTTAACAATTCAGATGTATCAAGTACAAATTCTGATTGGAATACTCCTGCCGCTTTAAAAGCAGTAAATGATCTTTCAGAAAAAGAGCATTATGAATTACATAAAGAACCAATAACTGCAATTAGAGATTCATTTTCTCCAAATGCAAATCCAGATACAAAATTAAAAGCTGCTGAATATTTAAAAGCATATACTGGCCCAAAAAATAATGAAGATTATGCAGGTTCGCATGAGTTTAGATTGGATGAGGCTTTAGGATCTCAAAATTTTGGAGATTTGGTTAAGGCATTTACTGGTGGTTCAGACAGAAGAGAAATAGGAAGAAACGGAGAAGGAATACCAGTTGTTACTGTTTATAACGGAAGAGGTGATGTCCGTAGATATGAATGGGCAAATGGAGAAAGAATAAGTCCAGAAGAACTTGCTAAGTTGGGACCTGTTTCTTCTGTGCGAGATATTTCTGCCGAAAGAGCTGCGGCATACAAGGCAAAAGGTTTATCTGCAACTGCCATACAAACTGCAATGGCAAATGATTGGTCTAATGTTTTAAAGAAATCTTCTGTTGCTGCTAGTACCGCAGATTCTTTAATTGATGCAGGTTCACAAATAAAAGAATTATCAAGTAGATTAGTTCCATATTCTGTTAATCCAGAAACTAGAGCTTTTTTAGCCAGAGTTAATACATTAACAAATGATAGAAATCAACAAAGAAGTTTGGCGAAAGATACAGTAAATAAGATAGCTACTGGTCAATTTGATTCTAAAGAAGCAAATAATACTTTATCTAAAATTCAAGGAATTAATGGTCCTTTAGTTTTTACTAAAAATCAAGGAATTTTAAATTCAAAAGGTGAAAAAGCATCTAATGAAGAAATTAATGATGTTGTTAATAAACTTGCTGAACAAAATTCAACAACTGACAAAATAACTTCTAATGCTCAAAATTTAATGAATGAAGCTCAATTATTAGCTTCGCAAAAGAAAATTGAAAACATTGATGATATTACTAGATTGATTGGATTAAAAAAACAAGCAGCAGAATTATCTAATAAATTAAAAGAAGTTGGTGGCATTCCTGGGGCAGTAACTGCACCAAATGTTGATCACAATGTAACCGACAGTTTTAGTCTTGCATATACGAATGGAGAATATACAGAAGCAGAAGGCAAATTGGCAAAAGCATATGCTGAACACGTTAGAAAGGCTTTAGCTACTTTAGGTAATCGTGCTCCTGATATTGGATCTGTTGAAGCTGAATTTGCTACAGGAACAATGGCTAGAGGATTAAGGGCAAATAGAACTTTAAATATTGAAAGATTTTTAAAAGAACACGCATCTGAGCTTGAAAATTTAAATAAACAACAAATTCCAAAAGAAATAGTAAATCAAGTTAATGGAACTCCTGTTGCGCCTCCTCCAGCTATTAGCGCAAAAGTGCCAACAAGCAAGACTGAAACAAAATCAGAAACAAAAGAAACAACTAAAGAAACAAATCAAGAAAAACTAATCCGATTATTCGGTTCTCCAAATAAGAGGCAATAATGGCCGAACCAAACAAACAAACAGTTCAAGATTTATATGATCAAGCTATTTCACAGGGTATTCCTGAAGCTGAAGTAATTAACCATATTAGTCAATTTGAAACTCCTGAGCATAAATCTTTTCTTGCTCAGTATCATACAAATAAAGCTAAAGAATTTGGTTCTGTTCAAAAAGAACCAGATATGATTGATGAATTAGTTGGAGCGGCAAAAGAGCATCCTGGTGTTGCTGCAACCGCTGCCGTGTTGCCTGTTGCTTATTATGGAGCCAAAGCAGGGATTGATTATCTTACTGATATTGCAAAACAAAAAGCATTAAATGCTTTAGAGCCATCTGAAGCAATCAAAATACAAAGAGATCAATTAATTGATAAAGAAAAGCAAAGAGCTTTTGAACAAGCAAAAAGCAAAGAAACCTTAGAACATCAAGCAGAATTAAGGCGAATTGAACTTGCAAAACAAAATGAACAATTAACTAGAGAGCAATTGCGAACACAACAATTGCAATCTAAAGCAGGGGTTGCTCCAACTGCTCCTGCAACTAATGTTGCGCCTCCTACATCAACTGCACCTGTTACTTTGCCTAATGCACAAGCTACAACCCCTGTAGCAACTACGTCAACTCCTCAAGAGATGGCTAACTTTGCCACAAGTGGAGTAACTCCTAATGCTCAACCCGCTCCTGTTTCACCTGCTCAACAAGTGTTGAAGGCAGAAACTAATCCACAACCTCCTGTCAATCCAACATCTGCTATTGCTACTACTGAACCTAATCCAGTTGTAAGTGGAGAAGGTACGTCACCATTACATAATCCTGAAGGACAAGGGTTAACTCAAGTTGAGGCTACAAGTGCTAGTGCTACACCTAATGCAGCATTTCCTGCTGAAACAAATACGACAAAAGAGTCAGGTAATTTAACTAATCCTGCCGAAAATCCTACACAAGGTGGTGTTGAGCAAATTAAAAAAGAAGTAGCACCTGAAAAAGAAGTTAAAGGTGCAGCAAAACCAAGACGAAAACCCAATGAAATACCAGAAGGTCAGGTATTTAAAGAAGGATTTGGCGGTGCAGATAATTGGTTGCAAAGTGCGGTTGGGCACGATATCAGAAAATTTGTAAGAGATACTTTTAACGAAGGTAAACCTTATGGATCTGGTGAAGATGCCATGAAAAAAGCATATGAACACGTTAACAAGTATGAGCAATGGTTAAAAGAAAACATTCCTGAGCAAACATATTCAAGGGTAGAAAGAAAAGCAGCAGGATTGCCTCCCCCTGAAATTCATGGTCCATTAGGAACTAAAGCAAAAATTGCAGGTGTTGCAGGATTGTTAATGGCGGCTTCACAAGCATCGAACGCTAAAGAATTAAGAAACAATTTGGGTGAGGCATTGCTTCCTTTAAGTGCGACACCAACTCCTGTTGAATCAGGTAAGTTAACCAGCAAACAACTTGAACAATATAAAGAATATGGAAAATTAGGTTCTCCATATCGTCAGGCATTTATTCAGCAAACTGGTGGAAAATAATGGAAAACGTAACCCACGAACAAATATACGAAAGGTTGGTTTCTTTAGAGGCCAAGGTTGATGACATTGATACTAATACTAAAGGTATGGTAGAAGCGTTTAATAACGTCCAGGGTGCGTTTAAAGTGCTTGGATGGATAGCCAATGTAGCCAAGCCTATTATTATTGTTGTAGGGTTCTTTACTGCGCTGACTGCATTTATACAGTTCTGGAAGAAGTAATGGAACCGATTACTGCCTGTTTAGCAGTACTCTCTGCAGTTAAGCAGGGTGTTGCTATGTACAAAGAGTTTAAGAATACAGGCAAAGAGGCTTTTGGGGTCATGCAGGAGATATCTCAAGGGTTGGGATCATTCTTTGAGCATAGTGAAAAAGCCCATAAAGAATTAAAAGAAAGAGAAAAAAACCCTCCCAAGGGTAAATCTATTCAAACTCAAGCCTTAGAAAATGTACTTGCTAGAAAGCAATTACAACAGGCAGAATACGATCTCAGGCAAACTTTAATCTATGAGACACCTAAAGAGTTGGGTGCTATGTGGGATGAGTTCCAGGCAGAACGTAGTAAGTTATTGGCAGACAAAGCTAAGTTTGATATTGCTCAAAAAAAAAGGATATCAAGGATGCTAGAGACAGGCAAAAACAACTTGATGTCTTGCATTACAGAATTGCTATCGGTACGTCAATCGTTGCAATACTGTTAACTATCTTTGGTTTAATGTTTTACATCAGGCAAGACTATTTAACTAGAAGAGAAGATGAAAGTTGGTATATAGAGTTTAAAAAAAACTTTATGAATGATGGTAAAGAAGTTGAGTGTTACAAAATGTTTAGGCAAACTGGGTATCTACCAAGATACTGCAACTAGGAGAATGATATGTTTGGTTTAGATGCACTACTGGGAATCGGCAATAAGTTAATTGACAAGTTAATTCCTGATCCACAAGCAAAGGCTCAAGCTCAAATGGAGTTGGCTAAGATGCAACAAACTGGTGAGTTAGCCCAGTTACAAGCTGATATGACGGAGCAAGAAGAGCTTACTAAGCGTTTACAAGCAGACATGGCTAGTGATTCATGGTTGTCTAAGAATATTCGTCCTATGGTCCTTATATTCCTTTTAATGGCATATACAGGGTTTGCTATTGCTTCTATGTTTAACTATGAAACTAGAGGATCATATGTTGAGCTATTAGGTAACTGGGGTATGGTAGTGATGAGTTTTTACTTTGGTGGACGTACATTTGAGAAGATTGCTGATAAGGTGAAAAAATGATTAATTCTAGAGATTTAAATGAACTACTTCCTGTGGTTAAAGCTAAAGCTGAAGCCTTTATTGAAACCTGTAAGCAAAATGATATTGATCTATTGGTTACAAGCACTTATAGAGATATTGAGTCGCAAAATGAACTCTATGCTCAAGGACGCACTAAAGATGGAAAGATTGTCACTAATGCTAAAGGTGGTGAATCTTTTCACAATTATCGTTGTGCTCTGGATGTCGTACCGCTTGTCTCTGGGAAACCCGACTGGGATGGATCTCACCCAGTTTGGAAAAAAGTAGCAGAAATAGGAGAGAGTATTGGGCTTGAATGGGCAGGAAATTGGAAATCGTTTCAGGAAAAAGCACACTTCCAATTCACCAATGGTCTTACATTAACTGACCTAAAAGCAGGTAAAAAGATAGAGGGTTAGTAGATTAACCTGCCCTCTGCCAGGTGCTAAAAGGATCTATACCGCATCAAAATTTCAGGGGGTGCGGTACAGGACCAAGCCTTTCTCATCTACCAGGATAGTTGCTTGGCGCAATTATGATCCCCCTATGATTCGCAAAGAAATATTAAAACTAGCCAAGATATTAATGTAAAAACTGCACCTCCAATCATACACAGAGCTGCAAATATTAAAGAATCTATAAGCATATTATTCTCCTAGAAGGGTAGACACAGGGCAGGAGTCCAATCAAAATCCCCATGCCTACCCAAAACTGGTTAATCAAAAAGGCACATCGGAGTCATCTTCTGGGATTTCTCTGCGTGTAGATTGTTGTATGTCACGATCCTTTGGTGTCAATGATAAGCTAAAGAATTTCTTTTTATCTTTTTTGCTTTCTTTAATCCAAGCACTTAACCAGTACTCTGTACCATTTACATTAATCTGACCCTTGTATACGGGATCTGTTTCCTTTTTAGCATTGTCGTTTTTAAACAATGTACCTTTGTTTGTGTTGTCAAATGCTTTGTATTCACTCATTTTAAAGATTCTCCATGTTTCTTAATTGCTGACCTTGTTGTACTAGTTAACTTCTTCCAAAGAAATGTTTTCTCTTCGTCATCTGTCACTTTTAAATACTCTTTGTATGCACCCACTATATCGCCCTGTGAGACGATATCTTCAATACCTATGGCAATGTCTGTCAATTTGTTTTCAGAGTCCTCATCAAGCTCTATAACACTATCGGTGGGGGTCTGACGTTTAACGGGGGTCTGTCCAGTTGTCGCATCCAATACATCATGCTCAACAATCTCAAGTGCAGCAACCCACAAATATCTTCTTTGATAGGTTTCTACTGCACCAATGTTTTGCACTTCGTGGCATCCTTTAAGTGCAGCAGATCCCATTGGTGAGGTAATGACAATAGTATGCTCACCAGGAGCATCTATGTTTACTATTGTCATGGTTGCATATTCTTTTTCAAAAGATATATTGGCGCACAAACCTACTTCATCAAAGATATTTAAAGCAGGAATAAGAAAATCTCCAAGCTCAAAGTACTGATACCCTGCAAACTTATTTAACCCCGACTTCTTCAGTTTCTGCTGATGAAACTTGTTCCTCGCTAGATTCAATTTCTGATATGTGTTCATTTGTTTTATTCCTAATCTTATAAATTATTTGTTGGTTAACTACTTCATATTCATAAACAGTATCACAAGTGTCACATCTCATGATACCTTTGTACACAATGCGATACAAATTTTCGGACTTAAGAGACTTTGTGTGTCTCCTAATTCCACAATATTTCTTCGCCTCATTGCACTCTTCACGCATAGCGATCAAACTCTGTTGATACTATCTTACGCTGGGTGTCTCTATCAAATTCTCTAAATCCAATAAAGTGCTTATGACCACAACAAACTTCATTGGTTGTCTGAACTTCTAGACAATGTTCACAATAATGTAATCCGTAAAATTCTTTCAAATTCTTAGCTATAAAATCTTCGTAGTCTTGCTTTAATTTCATTTTGGATCTCCTTAAAATAGTTTACTAATCTCTTTCTAAATGACCAGGAATATGGTCCTTCTATCATTTCAACACCTTCGCTGATTTCAGTTCACCTGTTTCACCATCAAATACAACTTTCATATTTGATTCTGGTCTTCTTTCGACATATCCCCAAAACATAGGCATTTCAAGATATCTAACACAATCTGTCTTAGGCTCTGGTTTTATTCTGTAAAAAAAATGTTCACCCCATGCAGGGCTTCTAATATCTTCCCATTTGTCATTTTCATATGATTTACATTGAATCGTTGCACCATCTGCCCAAGCGTGTATTAGTTCTGCGTGTTTATGTTTCATACTGCCCTCATTACTCGTTGATTACGTCCTGAGAAACCTGGTCGTTTCTCTCCTGTATCCACTATTAAACCTTTCTTCATCAGAGGACGATATCTAGGGGTAATAGAACTTGCTCTGTATTCAGCCAACATATGCTCTACGTCCTGACTAATGCACCCCTGTGGAAAGCTCCTAATCGTGTCCAGAACGATTTGTTCTAGCTTTGTAGGATCTACTGACTGTGCAGCTTCTTTTGATGTCTCAGGGTCTGTAGCACGGGCTAAACCCCTGTTAACCATTTGTCCTAAATCTTCAAAGAATTGGTTAAATGTTTTCATGCTTAATCCTTATCTGTAATGTTCGTGAGCCATCTCATTGAGTTCATCACCACACTCTTGTGTTAGTTTAATTAACTCTTCGTCAGTTAACTCTTCTTTGGTGTCTTCCCAGATTGCATAACAAAAGTATGAATCACAGAAATCTGGGTAATCTCTTGAATCAACACCATCTATTTCTACGTCTATAACATTACGATTATTTAACTTCATTTTGGGACTCCTTCTGTTGTCTAATCCATATTATTAAATCTGCTATATCTTCAAACTTATGTTTAGTACTTTGAGCAATCATGTCTAGTACAAATTGTTTACCATCCGCAAAGCCTTCTCTATACGCATCTACTTCGTCTTTGATACTCATGTTATTCACCATCATATTCATTTTGTGATTGCTTAATCTTTTCCCAGACTAAATTCTCAATTTCTAGCATATCCTCTTCGGATAGGATTAGACTAATGTCTACACCTTGGTAAACAACCTCATAAATATCAATTGACTCTGAATAATCAGGTTCATACTTAGCACCATAGCTATCTGTTGACCCTACCTGACCTGCGTCATAAGTAAAGTAAACCTCTACATACTGATCTCTATAATCTATTCTTAACTTACTCATTTGTGGACTCCTTAAAAGTTAATCAACTACTTGTTGATGTAAGAAGTTTACTATATTGGTTAACTAAATCAATAGTATGTTGTAAATATTTAACCAAATTACAACAATGTAATAAAAATAATTGTAATTAATACTTTATTAGTCTTTAAACGCTAATCTTAATTGGTTTAGTAAATATGGTATAGTAAATCTTTTAGGAGAAATAGATGACAAAGAAAATAGACAATATCAGTATTGAAGAGTTAGAGAAGAGAGCAGGTTCTATGTATAAAGTAGCAAAGATACTAGGTTTATCTGTTGTTGCTGCATACAAATGGAAAAAGAAAAACAAAGTACCTGCACAAAGAATTAAATCTTTAATGTTACTTAAACCTGAATGGTTTGAACCAATTGAAGAAAAAGTTGAAGATAAAGTAGAAATACTTGCTTAATCGTATATACTGAAGACGTTGGCGTTGCAACCAATTGTTTTAGACCACTTAAATAAGTATCCTGTCCTTGGGGGTTCCTGGGGATTGCAACCAGGGTACTTAACTTAAGTGGTTTTTTCATTTGTGCTTCACTAACCGCTTCACTTGTGGGACGTAACCGCAGGAGTGAGGGGATAAGCGTACTGTGGGGAAGATGCTGAGATACGCAAAGGGGTGGCGAAGATAGTGCCCTAGCATCGCAAGACTGTCGGGTTCTGTGGCTCCGAAAAGCAGAATGGAAGGAAAGACGAACCTTTGTCTAGGAAAGGCTAGGTTCGTCCACCAAAAAGCATAGTTATATATATTAAGGAGTTTAGATATGGAAATGGATACAGAGTCATTAGTTCAATTAGTAAAGTCAATTGATACTATAAACAGTAGGTTGCAAGTACTTGAGAATTCAAAGTTTAATGCACATTTAACTGAAGAGAAAATATTGGGATTAGAGAGATTTGCAGGTGTTCTTGAAAGAAAGATTGATAACATAGAAAGTTATAGAGATTTCAAAGAAAAAAGATATAAACAAATTAAAGAAAAAATATTTGAAATTATTGCTGTTTTGATTTTTGCTTTAGGTTGTTTCTTACTTGGGGTTGTGTCTGGGGGCATTCAATGGAAATGAAAGTTATAGAAAGGTTGTTTATTAGATTTGAAGAGAAAGGGTTTGATACTAAAAATTTAAATAAAGAAGAGTGGAGAGTAGAGTTATCTACATTTAAAGATAGATTAGATTTTATAAAGTTTGGATTAAATAATTTAAAAGGTGAATTACCTGATGCTAAGACCTTTGCTAAGATGTGTTCTCCTATTTACAAAGAATCAAAAGAACAAACCTTTCATGATGGTAAACAATGGGCTAGAGATATATTAAAAAAGGTAGAGCAAGGAATCCAAGTAAGACCTATTTGTTTAACATTTGCTAAAGAAGCATTGAGGATCAAAGATGATATTTGAGGAAGAGATGGAAAAGTTGGAATGGAAATACGCAGAATTAGCTATTAAACCAGGGTGGATTGAATACATTAGATTTGCCGTGAGTCAGAAACAAAAAGAAAGTAAACTATTTGCTGGAATGGGTGAAAGAGTTAAACTAAAAATTGAAAGATTAAAAGATGAACAAGCAAATAGCGATCAAAACATTAAGAGATCACCTGAGTGAGAGCAGTACACATAAATGGAAATTGATAGAGAAAGCAATTGATACCCTAGAAATGCAAGATGCTATTGATGTTGAATTTGACAAACAGTATTACAAAAGATTAGAAGATTTTAAGTTTCAAATGGAAGGTGTTTTTAATGACTTTCATTGTCCACTTTAGAGTTGATATAAACCCTGTTGCAAAGGGTAGACCAAGGTATGCCAAAAGAGGTAACTTTGTATCTACTTACACTCCTACTAAAACCAGGGTTTATGAGGAAATAATCAAAGATCATGCAGTCTTGGCAATGGGTAGCTCTGAGCCTTTAGAAAGCCCTGTAAAAGTAAATTTAGAGTTTGGTATGCCAATACCCAAAAGTACCCCTAAAAAACTATTAGAAGGCTATTTAAATGGATCTGTAAAGCATACAAAGAAACCTGATGTTGATAATCTTGCTAAAGCAATACTAGATGCAATGAATGAGGTGGTGTATTTAGACGACAATCAAATAATTCGGTTAACTATGTGTAAAAAGTATAGTAAACTAGGTTATATAGAAGTTACTGTACAAGAAGATTTTGAGTAGAAGTTGTATGACTAAAGAAGAAATAATTGAGATGGCCCAACGATGCGGATTGTTTGGTATACGACCATATCCTGATGGTACTTATTCTGAAGCACTTGAAGATTTTGCCAAACTAATAGCAGAAAAAGAACGTGAGGCGTGTGCTGAATTGATACCTCCGCAATATTTTCATTTTCGTGATTGGATACGAGCAAGGGGACAAGAATGACTAAAGAAGAAGCAATTAAATTATTGTGTGAGCATTTTAGTGAAGGCTTGGTGCGTACGATTGTGGAAGCACTAAAGCAAGAGCAAGAGCAAGAATACGAAGTATTGGCTGGAATTGGTAAAGGTGTAGAAATTCCTGCTGGTTGGAAATATTATTACATTAAACCAAAATTACCATTACAACTAAAGCAAGAGCAAGACGAGCCTGTGGCATATATTAATGTTGAACAAAGAAAACTTGAGTGGGCTAAATACACATCTTGGGAAACGCCAACAGTAGTTAATTTGCCAAAAATACCTCTCTACACAACACCACAAACTAAAGAATGGGTAGGGTTGACAAATGAGCAAATTGTTGATTTGGTAATAAAAAACGCAGGTTTTCCAACTAAATTAGCAAAAGCAATAGAAGGGTTGCTAAAAAGGAAAAACACATGACTAAAGGATGCGATGAATGTGGGGTTGGTGGTGGTTATGCGTTGTATTGCCTTGCTTGCGCTGAAAAATATGTTAAGCCTGAATGGATAGGTTTGACACATGAAGAAATATCAGTCGAATGGTTTGCAGTTTTTGATGCTGAGCCTGGTATTGGAAAAAATATAACCAATGGTGTATTTGATTTTGCTAATGCCATTGAAGCTAAATTAAAAAAGAAAAATGCGCTTTGAAAAGGGTCACAAATTAGCAAAAGGAGGTAAACGTCCTGGCTCAGGCAGGCCTCCAAAGGATGATTTACGAAGAGTGTATATAACCCTTAACCCTTTGCAGAAAAGATTACTATATGAGATTACGCAAGAAGTGAGACCCCAACAAGCAATTCAGAAATATTTGGATATGCACTTATGATAGAAACGATTAGAAATAGAAGTAAGAAGTTTTACAGGTGTTCAACCTGTTCAACATTGTTTAATGAACTAGGAGAGACTTATGAGCATTCATGCAGACCTGATATCAAAATCAGTAACAGGAAACAAAAGTATCAAGGTGAGCCAGACGGATTTCGAGCAACACCTAAGAAACCTATCAAACGATCTTATAACCTCGAAAGAGTTACTGAAAGGGTTGTTAGAGTCGATGGATTCTAGAGATCCTAGAAGATTGGTTAACTTTATTCAATTAACTAAAACATTCTTGGAGAAATAAATGAAAATGAAAGCATTTCCAAACGGAATATTTACAAATGGTGATGGTTTAATTATTGGAGGTCAACCTGGTATGGATTTAAGAGATTGGTTTGCAGGGTTAGCTATGCAAGGTTTGGCTATGGAATCAATTGCTTTTCAAGGTTTGGGAGTAAAAAAAGGAGTTGAGTACGCATATGAAATAGCAGATGCAATGATGGAAGAAAGGGAGAAATAATGAGCAAAGGATCTGGTCGCAGACCAAGTGAAGTTGATTTAGAAACATTTGAAAAGAACTGGGAGAACATCTTTGGACGAAACAATCGAAACAATAGATCCACACAAAGCAATAGCTTACATAATGGATCATGCGAATCAATACTCGATAGCCAAGGGAAGCAGAATCGAGTCGGAACATTTACTGAAGACAGTAAAAGCAATTTTAATGAACGAAGAATCGGGAAGCGTAGCCTCAAAGGAAGCCTACGCACTCAGCCATGATACATACATTGAAAAGATAGAAGAAATCAAGAAATACACTATTGAAGAAGAGTATTTAAAGATGATGTTGGATGCTGCCAAGGCTAGGATAGAGGTTTGGAAGGTTCAAGAGTATAGTAAACGTGCAGAGATGAAGGCAGGAATATGAAAATATTGATTGAACTGGCTATGAACACCGCAGCAATATCCTCGATATTGTTTTGTATTTACATAATGATTAGGTATTGCGAATGACATTTGAGCAAGGATTGATGTATGAATCTTAGCCAAGGCAAATTAGCGGATGGTCTTATTGACGAAATGCTAGAACTAATTCACAAGTACGATGAAACACTTTACATGGCAACAGTTATTGGATGCGTAGAGTTAGTAAGGCAACAGTTAATTATTGATGCAATGGAAAAAAATGATGATTAAAGAAGAAATAATTGATATGGCCCAACGATGCGGATTGTTTGGTATACGACCATATCCTGATGGTACTTATTTTGAAGCACTTGAAGGTTTTGCCAAACTGGTAGCTGAAAAAGAACGTGAAGAATGTGCCAAAGTTGCTGAAAACATAAGCAGTTACGACAGAGATGAGCCTGAAGTATCAATTGCTAAAGCTATTCGTGCAAGGGGACAATATGCCAAGACATAAATCCGAAATAACTAAACAATCAACATTAACTATTAGACTCACTAACAAACAAAAAGAATTTGTAAATGACATGGGAGGTTCAAAATGGTTAAGAACCTATATAGACAGACAAATAAGATCAGAAGAGATTCAACTAGGAATTAGTTCATGTACAGAGACCCAGACCTACTCAAACTTGCAGAAAACCAACCCTGTGTACTCCAAGCCCTAGATAATTGCCTGGGAGAAAGCGAAACAACAGTTGCAGCACACTCAAATCAATTAACCCACGGGAAAGGCAGGGGATTAAAGGCAGAAGATTGTTATTCAATCTGGGCTTGTATTCGGTGTCATTCGTGGTTAGACCAGGGAAAGGGATCTAAGGTAGAAAAGAATGCTCATTTTGATGATAGGTGGCCTTACCAGGTTTATGAATGGAAGAAAATCTATGAAGATCCATTGCAAAAGCCTTGGAAACGGGATGCAACAGAAAGAGTTTTGAAATATTTAGAGGTAGTGTAAAAAATTGATGGGGGGGTATATTTTTAAGGGGGGGGTCTAAATGTCAAAAATAATGTTTTTTTGATTAAATTGGGGACAGATATTACTTTTGTTTTCAAAAATTATTAAATTCTTAAAAGAAAAATATTTTAAATAGAAAAAAGCTAATAAAATCATATACTTACATCAATTTAAATCATTTAAAAAAAGAATAAAAAAAGAGTTTTTCTTAATAATTAGATTGAATTTTAATTAGAATCATTTAAACGCCCTAAAATCGTTTTAAATAGTTAACCTATACTCAGGTAGTCTAATCGTTTTAAATCGTTTATAGGTCGTTTTAATCGGTTTATGTTTATGATTGAATTAATAGGTTAAAACACAGTTTATAGTTAAATTATTCCAATTATTTTAAATAATAACCCTAGATTTTAATGTAATATAAGTGAGCACTCACTTCGTTAATAGGTTCAAAAAAACGGGTAATTAAACCCGTTAAATTGAATTTTAAAATATTACATTAAAACCCAATAATCTATATCTTCACAAAAGAAAATATAAAATGGGTTTTCTATGTAATGGTAGAAAACAATATTATTTAAAATTTTAGTAACTACAGACAATTTTGCATCATCGTAATTTTTATTTACACCTATAGATCCAATTCTTAATTCATTCATAGTATCTCCAAATTATCGGCAATATCGCACAATTGATCAAAATCTAAATCTTCTAATTCTTTTCTGTTTACTGGTTCAACAATAGACAATAAATCGTTTTCAAATTCTTTTAATATTATTTCAATTAAATATTCTCTTTTAAGCATAATTTAACCCTTAACTATTTGAATATTTTTCAACATATTATTAACCTTATTCTTTTGTGCACCATGAGCCGGAAAACCGATAATAACCGCCCTATCGGATATCTGGCATAGTTGACAATTGGAACAATTAACATTGTCCTTATAAGTAGCCGGGCAAGTGATAACAGTATTACCCGCTGCTGTTATATCTTTTCTAGGTGCGTCAATAGCTTGAAGAGTAACTACAGGCCCGGCTTTTAATGCTTTTAATCTATCGGCATCATCATAGTCATTGGCGCTTAGGTTAACTGTAAAACCACACTTATTAGCTTGCCTTATCCAATGGATATTAGAAGCTAATTTAACCTTGTGAGTATAAGTAAACCCTTTTTTAAATAGATTAGCTTGAACCAGCTCACCCAATAAAACCGGATCTATTAACTCATTTTCGCCCGGTAGATCTCCTGCTATATCATGTCGCCACAATTGTTCATCAGGTAATGATTTAATATTAATAATTAATTCAGGCCATGTAATGCCTCTTTCTCCTTTACTAACCTTATCCCAATTCCAGCCCACAGGCCCTAAATCGGCATAGCAGCCGTTTTTATCTTTTAACGGGCAACTATCGGGACAAGATCTTTTCTCGGTTACTGTGCAGGGAATAGGCCCAATTTTAGAATTGGAGCTAACCCTAGTGAATTGATAATGATAATCGTAAGCTATTCCCCTGGTTCCATATGATTCAATTATCATCTCTCCAATCGGTGTTAATACTGTATTCATAATCTATATTCCTTTAATTAACCTAAAATTATTTTCTTAAGTGCTGCAATACTTAAACCCGTTAAATTAGATAAATCTTTTAACGTCATGTTTAAGTGAGAATCAAATAATTCTCTTATTTGGTCATTAGATAGCTTTTTATCTATTAAATTAAATTGATCAATCATAGTAAACCCTTTTAATTAATAACCTAAATACTTAGCTCTGATATATAAAATACCAGATACAAACACCACTACTAATAGTGAACTAATAATAAATAGATCCATATAAATCATAATCAAACCCTTTAAATAGTTAAATAGCAAAATAGCTATGTATGTAATATAACGTCTCACACTTAAAAGGTTAACTAGTACAAACCCTAATATATCTACATATATATTTATTAAACCTTAAACCTTGATAGATAAACCCTATCTAACAATATATTAGTTAATAGAATAATAAATGTTAGATAAAACACACTATAAGGATAAACAATAGCTAATCTAAATATATCCAATAATCAATCAATTCAATGGACATTTAATAATTGTTCGTTAATCGCACAAATAAACCACTTATGAGCTATTAGTGTTACTTATATAGCCCGAACAATAGAAAACCCTTGTGTATCAGTATGCTCTATATACAAGGAGAGAGACAACATACATTGTCCGCTTAGTTCCATTAGTAAACCTAATCACAATAAACATAATTACTCTAAGTCATAGACCCCATCCCCCAGGTTAAGTAATCCCTCACCCAAGATCAAGTGAAGGGGGGTAGGAAGGAATCTACTAAAGAGAGGGGGGGGCCCACTCCCTCATTCCCAAATTTATTTAGTAAAGTTTAGGTTAACTAACTATAGAAACGTATAGGTTGGTTTGTGTATAGAAATTTTTAACCTGGAGGTTTATGGTTAAGTACTAGTAATTGTCACAAAGATGGGAGATACTTTGGATTGGCGATATTGCCAGACTAATACGGAGATGGGATATGTTGGTATTTACTATTACTGTTGAAGAGGTAGAGTCTTGTTATGATGAAGAGGGTCTTTACTTTGATGAAGATGAGGGTGTATGGTATTGTGTGGATGAGGATGGGGTAGAGTACTGGTTTGACGAAGAGTCAGATGACTGGGTTGAGTGTGAGTATGATGAAGCTGATGAACAGACTTCTGATGACATTTGCTATTACGAAGAGTAATTAACCTTGTAATTTAATATTTAGAATATCCCATTGATAAAGGGAAGGTCGGGGTGAGAATCCCCGCTAGGTTACTTAATGTGTTACTTTGTGTCTAGTATTGCTTTACATTAATAACTTCACCTCGGAACTGGATAGTGTCTTTGGTATGCACCATGACTAGCTCGGGCATTAACATGACACCATTTTTAAAGGTGAGAATGGCAAACCCTGATCTCCAGTTGACAGGGTTTTGTTCAACATAATCAAACTGTGGTCCGTAGATGTCTGCTAAAGTGCCTGTATCGACTCCATACCTGATTCCGTTATAGTCGGTATAGGGTGTTACTTTAAGTGAGTGTAGATGCCCTGTAACCATGCTAACACCGCTTGTTGCCGTATTATTGTGGGTAGCGTGTATTCCCCCTTTGTTTCTGTGTTTGACGATTACAGACTCATTTAACCATACTGACCAACAGGGTTTCCAAGATGGGAAATGATCTTTTAGATTAAATCCAGCAACCTTTTCATACATTGGAGCATGGGACGACAAATAGGTAGAAAACCTAGCATCATGATTACCAAAGCTCCAATACAAATGTACGTTATGTCTTACGGCTTTAGCAACTTCTTCTATTTCACCCATTGATGCAGAACAGGCTTTTAATTCTTCTACAACTGAAGGTTCTCTGCCTGACCCCCACATAATTGATTTATGAGTGCTACAACTTGATCCATCAAATACATCCCCGTTTGCTATAACTGCTTTAGGTGCTAATGTGGATATTGCCCATAGTAAACCTTTAAATGCAGTAGTGCGGATGCCAGGCCAGAAATGAGCATCCGAGAATACTACAACTGATCCATTGAGGATGCCAAGGTCTATCTTTCTTTCTATCTTATGATAATCTACATGACCAGTTGGGATTACAAACCCCTTTTCTTCCATTCTTTGTTTTCTTCTGACTAGATTTCTTAAATCTATTTTCAAGAACCTTGCAACTGCTTTAGCACTTCCATGTTTTTGAAATGCTTCGATGATTTCTTCGTCAGTATGTTTTATCATATAAACCTAAAGTAAAGAATTAACTGTCGTTTATATCATAGGTTTATTACATTTGGTATACTAAATAAAAAGGAGGTAGATATGGAAATTGAATGGAGCTTGGCACATCCCCTACATGATGTAGAAGATATTGTTAATATGGCAGACAATATATTTGGAGATGAAGTAAAGGATTTATTGACTACGGAAAGATACATTTTCAGAAAGAATGTTACTGTTGCCAGTACAGTACAAATCTTTGATAGATCTAAGGAATTCTTAGCGGTTGCAAGGGTTGGTAATATTAGTGGTACTGGGGAATTCTCTGACAAACTACTGGGATTCTGTTGGTTTGATCGTTACGGATATACAACATATTCTAATGAAGAGATCTCAAATGCTAAGTTTCACCACGTTGACCTAGCCCTACCTGCAAAGACACGGGTTAAGTTAATTAATGCTATGATTGATCAACATATTCTCTGGGCTTATCAAAATGGTATTCCTGTTGTTTGTAGTACTTCTATACGTTCTGATTACTCAGGATTTATGAGAATTCACGAAAAAAGAGGATTTAAGGTGTCAGGTAGTTATGCTTGGATTAGAACTAAGGAGGGTTTAAATGGTATCAAAGGTATCGAAATTGCCAACAACTAAGACTGCTAAAAAGGCAGATTCTGTTGTTAACAAGGCTACAGAATATGGTGCTTTGTTTAATAAACTAAATATTGAAAGAATAGAAAAAGGATTACCGCCTCTTAAAACGGCTATGGAGATCCTTATAGAAGCAATGCAGAGTGATGAGCTAGATATCAAAGATAAGGCCAGGATAGCCGATAAGATGGCTTCCTACGAATCTAGCAGAGCACCTGTAATTACTGTAGACTATGTACAAAACGTCACCCAAAAAGAAGAAACTGACGTTGATGGTGCATTAGATGCTTTCATGGAATCTTTATCTAAGGTAAAATAAATGCCATTAATCAAATCAAAGTCTAAGGCTGCTTTTGGTAAAAACGTAGCTAAAGAAAGAGAAGCGGGTAAAAAAGAGTCTCAAGCCCTTGCCATTGCGTATTCGGTAAAGCGTGAGGCAGAAGCTAAACGTAAACCTAAAGGAAAGAAATGAGTAATTACACTTCTGGTAATAAAGCTCCTACGCTGATGAAACAACACGCAGTCAAGCGTGGCTTAGACAACACTGTACACATGAGCCATGATACTGGCGCAACTGCCGTTACTATTAAAAAAGGTTCTACTCACTATGAGAAAGGGCATCAAGCTGCTCCTAGTGCAGGTAACACTAATGTTGTAAATGGTAGACACCAAAAAGTAATGCTACACAAGCCAACCCCTTATGATGGAAAGATTCATAATGATGGTTACATGAACTCAGATCGTACTAACTTCCTAAAGTGAGATTACTATGAACTACGGAAAAGTAATCAGCGGTGGTAAACAAATGTCTAAGGGTGTTAGTAAATCTATTAACAATAAGTTAGAAGGTTTTGCTGAAGATCATGCCCACGGAGAATCTATTGCTAAAAGAGCCAATAAGGCTTTGGCATACGAAGATTTCTCTGATCCACACATGAACAATGTTAATGCAGGTCGTAAAGGGTCTAAAGTATCTTTTACAATTGCTAAAGATAAAGCAAGGTTACAACCTAAATGAAACCACAAGACAAAATCAATTCATTCTTTGGATCTATGGGTGGTGCAATTCCTCCTTCTAAAGAAAAGCCAAAAAAAGCAATAGGTAATGACTACAACCAAGAAGATGATAAGTCTGCAAGTGGTAAACATTTTGAGGAAGCATCTGCCTTAGCTCATAAGTTAACTAAGTCTGCAAGCAAACAACATGAACATTTAGGCGCACATCATGCACACCATTCAGCATCTTGGATGGGTCAAGGGTATGCAGAGAAAGAAAGACTTGAAGAGCACAACGAATTAGCACATCATCATGCTGATAGAGCTAAAGAGAAGTACGAAGCAGAAATGCGTAAAGAGTAAGTTTTATAAAGGGAATAGAAATGGATGTTTATGATATTGATGCCTTAAAGGCTGATTTACTTACGGCTAAAGAATTATCTCAATTTGTTTACGATAAAACAGGTCTTGCACTTGATCTTATTGGTAAACCAAAAGAAGAACAATATTTAGCAGCAAAGAATGCTTTAGAGGGAAAGAAAGTACCTCAAGACTTTATTACTACAGACAATCCGTATGTAGATAAGAAAGACATTATTCCTATTGATGAAAAGAAACCATTTCCTCCTCCAAGGAGCGATAGTCTTCCCCCAGAAGAATCTGAAATTCATCATTTCAATGCAACTAATATGCCTCATCCGACTCATCCGCAGTCAGATAAGAAAGTGCAGATTATGTTCCGTAAATATGATAATGGAGTAATTACATATCAGATTATGGGTCCAACTGAAATGGTTGCAGTAGGCGAAAGAATCAATAAGTACGGGCAAACAGTACCTGAAAGATATTCTTGGGATGATCCAAGAACAGAAGAAATCATGTTACGCAGACAAGATGGATCTATGACCGAAAAGGGCAGAGGTTTATATATGTACTGTACTGGCGAAAAAGGTGCAAACATTTGGCCTTTGATTGATAAAAACATTGAATCAGTCTCTGCCAAGAACATTGCTGATCCTTGGGCTTGATAGAGAAATACGACCCTGAAGACTTTAACAATCGTTTGGGTAATCAAGCGGAGTTTTGTGCCCGTAAAATTTTTGAATTTCTTAAAAAAGAAATAGGTACAATGTCTGCGCTTGAGATTCATTACCTTGCTATGTCAGCAGAAATATTCCTAGATATTAGGGATAAGTATGGCAAAAAGTGAAGCCAGTAATTATGTACTACCCCTATATAAAACTAGAGCATTAAAGCATCTAATTAACCTAGCGGGTGGTAAAAAGAAACTAAAAGAGTTAGACAAAGATCAACTCAATGTAATGCGTATTGCAGCAGACAAAATTGCTGAAGATATGCAATACAACCAAATGAAATGGTTTAAGCCTTTTGGTTATCAAACTAAATTCTTTGATTTAGGTAGAACATTCAGTCGCAGGGGAATGATTGCTGCCAACAGAGCTGGTAAAACCATTGCTTCTACCTATGAGACTGCATTTCATTTAACTGGAAGATATCCCCCGCATTGGAAAGGAAAGATATATGAGTCCCCTATCATTGCTATGTGTGCAGGTGAATCCTGGGAACAAGTTGCAAAAACACTACAGAGTAAGCTATTGGGTTGCGATGACATTAAACAAAGTTATCGCTTGGGTTCTGGGTCTATACCTAGAGAATGTATTGACGTTAAATCTATCCGTTCAGATGGTCAAAACGTGCTTGCTATGGAAGTATGGCATTCTACGGGTGGTAAAAGCAAGTTATATTTCTCCAACTACACACAACAAGTACGTCATTTACAAGGATTTGAGCTTGATTTGGTGGTACTTGACGAACAACCGCCAGACGAAACCTTTTCTGAGCTTGTCGTTAGAACAGCTTCAAGAAATGGACAGGTTATTTGCTCGTTCACTCCGCTTAAAGGTATGTCAGGCTTGGTCAGAAAGTTCTGGGACGAAGTTGACGGATATGCTCATGTTCGAGTCACTTGGGATGATGTTCCCTTTGTCAACGAATGGGGAGAGCCGTTTTTTAGTTTGGAGGAGCGTGAACAACTAGCCAGAGACTTTATGCCTTGGGAAAGGGAATGTCGTATGAATGGCATTCCTTTAATGGGCAAAGGAGTTGTGTTTCCCTTACTTGAGTGGCCTATTTATAAAGCTACAGACCATGATTTGCGTAATAATGAGGTATTAGAAAGATTAATCAGTTTTGACTTGGGAATTAAGAATGACCCGACAGTTATCTCGTTCTTTTTTAGAGATCCTATCAACGAAATTATTTACCTACACAGGCAAATCAAAATCCCGTCTGGGGAAACTCCAGATGAATACGTTCACTACTTGCTTGATAGAGAATCCAAAGGAGTACCAATTGCTTTACCTCACGATGCAGCAACGGCAGGACGATATACTCTTACAGAGCAAAGCGTTAGGGAAGTATTTGAAGATTCATACGGGCTTAACTGCATTTCAGGCGCAATTTTAAACCCCGTTAATGATCAAGGTAAGGTAACTAACCACAAAGCCTACGGAATCAATATAATGAGGCTTATGATGGAGCGTAAAACACTTTTGGTAAACGAAAGTTGTAAAGAATTCCTTGATGAAGCTAGAAACTACGCTATTGACGAAATGGGAAGATTTAGTGATCCTGATGATCATATAGATTCAGCAAGAATAGGAATATTGGCATTAATTCAAGGACATGGAGAATCCGTAGTTAGCAGAGCGAATACGTTTGAGGCAAGAAGAATCCCTGTCGTTGAAGGCAAAATGCAAAGAATCTAAAGGTTAAATATGTTATTTAAACAAAATTTAGTAGTTGAAAACTTAGCCTCACCCTCTGGCAATCGTGGTATTGCTGAGAAAGTATGCCATGAAGCATATATGAAAATGGTTGACTACTTAAGGCTTACTCAAGCTAAAAATACTTACAACAGATTTACTGATTATCACTATTTAAACATTCCAGTATCTGAATCTACAGAGCCAATTAGGGGTTTAGATTACATCCATCCTATTGTTACCCCAGGAATTGACTATGCAACTGCGGTAATTACAAAATGTTTGATGCCAGATGGTAAAGTAAACTTTGAATTTGAAAGATTTGACGAATCTGACCAAGATGGTGCTGAACAAGCAACAGATATGGTTAAGTATTTCTTAAATAACAAAAATAATTCTTACATGACCATTCGTGATTGGGCACAAGATGCCTTATTGCACAAGAATGGTATTGTGATGGTTATGCCTGTTAGAGAAAACATCATTCAATACAAAGAAGTAACAGGCACTAGGGATCAACTCAAAGTATTTGAGATAGAAGCAGCTCAAAAAGGGTTAAAACCTCTTAGACAAGAGATGCGTAAGGTTGATGTAAATTTACAACAAGCCATGATGGAGGCTATGCAACCTGGAGATGAGCAAGAGGCAGAACAAGAGGTTGATCCAGGCGCAGAACTCAATGAAGCAATAAGGAATAATACTGTTTATCGTGCCAAATATAAGTTGTCAGGCACAAAGACAAATATTCGTATTAAACACGTTGCACAACATTATTTTGTTTGTAATCCAACAATCCCACAGATCATGTATCAAGATTTTGTGGGTTTTTATGAACCAATGACCATCCATGAAGCTAAGGTTCAGTATCCTTTTATTGACATGGAAGAGTTTGCTGATCACGCAGCATATGGTCCTGCGGGAGCTTACCAAGCAGGTGCATTAGAGAATGATTTAGCACTTCACGCTAGAGATTCAACCCCAGTTCCTGGTCAAGGTGTTATTGCCTCACAAGGTGCAGATAGATATGCAAGAGTAGTTATGTTAACTACTGCATGGTTAAGGAAAGATGTAGATGGTGATGGTGAAGAAGAGATTGTTGAGGTATGTTACTCAGGTTCATACATTTTGTATGTCAAGGAAGTGGATTTCATTCCTTTGGCTAATATGTGTCCAAAGCCCATTACTGGGAACTTCTTTGGTTACTCTTTGGGTGAACGTCTAGTACCTATCCAAGAGTATGCAACATCTATTAAACGTGCTGAATTGTCTTTTGCAATGCAAGCCTCCACTCCTAAAATGGGAGTTAACCCAGAGTTTATAGATGCTGAAGAAATTCAAAGAGGTGTATCTGCATTGTTTATTTTGGATCGTAAGTTTGATCCTGCTAAACACGTTTATGAGTTTGCTCCTTTACAAGGTAATCTCGCTTATGTTGAGTCTGCTATGCAGTCGCTTAAAGAAGACAACATGGCTATGATTGGAATGACCAATCCTAATGATTCTCTAAATCCAGAGGTTATGAAGGATGGTAATTCAGGATTCAAGCTACAAACTGCTATGGGTCCAAACCAATTGATCCAAGATGAGTTAATTAAAAACTGTGCGATAGCCGTACAAGATTTGATTCATTTGGTCTGGCACACAATGATCCAATATGCTGATGATTATTCAATTCAGCAGTTGGCGCACATATGTTCTGAGAAAGGTGGACCATTCTTGGATGCACAGAAAATGGCTAACTATGAGTTTATTGATCGTAAGATGATTAATATTGATTTAGGTTTAGGTTTTATGTCTGATGAGAATAGGTTAACTAGACAACAGTTAATTACTCAAGCACAACAACAATTTGCACAAGCAATGATGATGTTGACACCTGATATGCCTGAGATGTTTGAAAAAGCTAGAAGACCTTACGAAGATACATTAAGAGTATTGGGTGTAAGACACGTTGATGCTTATTTACCAACTTTAGAAGAGGCAATGAAGATACTTCAAGCTAAATCTAAAGCACCTCCTTCTGCTGAAGATCAATTGCATCAATCTAAGGCACAACTTAACCAGGCAACTACTCAAGAAGTTCAGGCTAAGACTGGCAAAATTGTTAAAGAAACTCAGCAGATGGACGTAGACAATATGTTTGATGCTATGGCGGCTAAAAAAGGTAATCTTAAAGACGTAAGAATAGACTAGGAGATTTATGAAGACTTTGATTGGAAATATTACCGATTACTTTAATCGGAGAACTAGGGTAGAAGATACAGAAAGCCAAGCACCATCTCATAGACGGGTACTTGTTGCGGAAAACGCACAGTCTGCAAAAAGATTATTAGCCAATAACGATTTGGCATTGTTGTTCAACCTTTATCGGTTTTACATCATGGACAGAATTGAAGATTGCAAGACAGATAAAGAAAAGATTGAGTATTCTCATAATCTTATTGGAATTAGGGATTTCATTACTTTCATAGAAAAGACTGAATACATGGAAAGACTTTCTGATGTGAAGTTAGAGAGAGAGCTGGAAAAGGCTAAGTCAAAAGGCTTAAGTCTTAAAGAGGAATTGCAACAACTTAGGAAAATAGGATAAACTATGGAAAACGTAACCGAAGAGGCCGTTTCGCAACAAACTGGAAGCCCAGAAGCACAGATTGCTGAGATGATTGCCGTTAATAGACGGAACAGTCCTCAAGTGATTGGCAGTAAAGAGCCTCCAGGTGGACAAGAGGAAGCATTAGCTGAATCCCCACAGGCTACTCCCGAAGAGGAAGTTGAACCTGAAGAAAGTACAAGTGAGACTGAGGAAACTGTAGATCAAGAAGATGGGGAGTCCTCCGCAGGAGACAACGAACCAGTAAACTTTTTTGAATTTGCAGAGCAAAATCCTGACATGAAGTTAAGGATACCGAACAAAAACGCAGAAGGCGGGTTCGTTGAATTAACTGCAAAGAAGGCGGCTACTCTCCTTGGGCAAACAAGTGCTTTAGACGAAAACTCTAGAAAACTTAAAGCTGAAAAAGCTGATTTTGAAGAGTATGAGTCAAGAAGAAGGGCTGAACTAGACGGATTGCAAATTGGTATTGAGATGACATTGGTTCCTCAGTTGCAAGAAGCAGCAGATGAGCTAATTACACTTCAAGGCTATAACCAACAATGGAAGCAAATCCGTGAAAGGGCACAAACTGAATTAGAGAAATCAGAAGCGGATGCAGCTATCCGTCAAAATGATCAACTTATTCAGGACAAGTCTAAGTTCATCCAGACAAATCGTCCAAAGGTACAAGAGTTTCTTAATGCCAGAGCAGATTATGTTAAACAGAATCTGGATAAAGCTAGGCAAAGTTTCTCAGATAAAGAACTGGCAAACAGGGCTAATTTTGAGGAATTAAGAGATAAATTATCTAAGGATTGGAAAAGTGCGAATGCAACACTTGTTCCTGGGGTTCCAAATATTGATTTGATCTCTAGTGATGAGTTTTTATTGGGTTTGATACGGGATGGAATGAAGTTCCGTGAAAAGCCAGTAGTTCGCAATGTGGGTGGTTCGATAGCGGCTAGTATCAAATCTGGAGCTAAAGCGAAAACCTCACCTTCTTCAGAGACTGAGAGACTTCAACAGGCGGCTAATAAAGGCGATAAGAATGCAACTAGGCAACTTTTGGCAACAATGCTTGCGACTAACAAACAAAGACGTAAGTAACCTTTTAGGACTATAAAATCATGGCACAAATCACATCAGCAAATCTAGGTAATGGTAACGGACCATACCAAACAGATATCGTAGTTAAAGATATGGACTTAACAGTCTCTAACTATGTTAAAGATCGTACTCCAACAACTAACATGGCAATGTCCAAAAAGCGTAAGATTAACTCTACGCTACACATTTGGCCTAATGACTATTTCCGTCAGCCTACACTTAATGCAAACTTAGAAGGTGCAGCAGTTACTTCTTCTTTGGCAGCATCTAACACTCGTGCCAACATTGGTAACTACACACAAATCTTCACAACAGTTATCGGTGCAACTGGTACTGCTCGTGCAGTTGAGCAAGCAGGTGGAGATCCACAAGCATATCAAGAAGTTAAGCAATTAACTGAGGTCATGTTTGACGTTGAACTCCAAATGGTTCGTGCAGATGGTGCTTCAATCAAGTACTCTGGACAGTCAGCAACTCAAGGCGCATCACCAAACAACGGACGTAGATTTGGTTCTTTGTTTGCTTTTGCAGGTACACGTTCAGGAAATGACACAGATGGTGTTTCAGTATTGAACTTGGCAGCTTCTGATGGTACAGACACAACAACTGTAACTAACACCAACGTACCATTCAATGGTTTGTTGTCTAACGCAGGATTGGGCTATTTCTCATTTGGTGCTAACGAAACTAACCAACCTTTCTCTCCTGTTTTATACAAACAATTAGTAACTGCTGCTGAACAACGCTTCAACGCTAAGATTACTAACATGGTTGTACCTACATCACTCAGAACTACAATTTCTGACAACATTCCACAGTCACGTTCTATCAACAGGTTCAATCCTGCTGACAAGGGCGACACAATTGGTACATACGAAGGTGACTTCAACTATACATACCAAATCGATGACAACTGGATCATGGATCAGACAGGTTCAAACAACAATGCGATTCTTTTCTTGAATCCTGATGTTGTTCAATGGGGTTCTTTGCGTGAACTTGGTCCAAACAATGAAGTATTCTCAAATGCAGATGCTTCTTTGGATCAGTACATCATGGAAGGTACATTGATTGTGCGTAACCCAGCAGGTGTTGCAGTTCTTGCTGCTATCACAACTGGCACACCAATCACAACACCAAGAGCATCTAGCCAAGTTCAGCGTTACCTCGCTTAATTTAGTTGAGAGATTGGAGGGAATCCCAAAAGGGTTCTCTCCCTTTTTTTTGGAGAAGATATGGAATTGAATTTAGACAACGAAGAAGCCAAGATTAACGAAGATTACTACATGAAAGGTAATCTAGAAGCAGGTATTGAGGGTGTTTTAGCTCGAAATAACCAAATGTTTAATGATGTTAAGTCTGGCACTTGGAGTCAAACATTCAAAACTGATCGTATCGACTACAAAATTGGTGCTGAAGATGGCAGACGATATGTCCAATATACGCAACATAACGTAGATGCTATCAGACAAAACTGTAAAGAAAGACGGGAGTTTTACAAAATTCACGGAACTGCCAATCCTTTTTTTGCGGGTACTTTCCATGCTATGGACTTACCCAAGTGTTTTGCTCATGAAATAAGTTCTAGATGGTTTAATAATCGTCCCTGGGAGTTAATCAAGCAAGACTTTGATGACAAGATTCTTTTTTACGCAATAGTTAACGAATATTACTCAGATTTTGTTTGTCATCCAAGCGGAAAAATACCATTGCCTTACAATCCGATAATACCTACTCGATGAGGATGTTTTATGTCGTTATTTATCCAATCAGCCAATAGTCTCGTTACAAGAGTGGCGCAATGGGTAGGTGCGATTCCTGTTAATCAAAACATTAACGCTACTGCATACAACCCTTCTACTGGCGTAATAACAACATCATCTGATGCCACTAGCGTTGTTTTTGTTGGTGACTTTATTTCACCCACGTTTGTAGGTCCATTTACCGCAGTATTAGCGATAAATTCAACAACAATTACTGTATCTGACCCTGACCTTATTTGGGGTGCATTTAGTTTGCCAGTAAGCATTCTTAAATTGCCAACACAATCTACACTTGATATTCAGTTTTGTATCCAATTTGCTGAATTGTCATTTAGAACAATTTATTTACCTGCATTAAGGAGTAATCCTTATGACCCAGTAAATCCATCTTCAGTTGTCACAAGCGCAAATGGTTTAGCTCCTATTCCTTCTGACATGAATTGGCCTATTATTTTCTTTCAACAAACTCCTAGCTCACAAGTTCCGCCTGGTACATTAAATGCAGGGTTTGGACCTTGGATTATTTACGACAGGGTTGGAGATAGAGAGATTATTCGTTTGTCAATGATTGACCAGTTGTATGTAAAACCTTTTGGTGTTCCAAGGGTTATTAGAGCTAACTTTTCCGAAGTAGGACCTAACTATTTGTTTACTCCTAATCCTGGTAACGGGACAACAATTCTTGCTTATTATGTGAAATCATTCCCATTTTTGCTAGGTCCAACTGGAGATTCATTAAATCCTATTGTGCAAAACAACGCTATATTGGCTACATTCCCAGAGGGATATATGTACAAAGTGTTGTCGGTTTATTACGACAAAAAGAAAAACCTACAAGAATCTGAAAAATGGAATGCTCGTTTTGATTCTGCTTATGGGTTAATTGAAGACCAGGCAATGAAAGATCTTTGGAGTGGTGGAGATAGACATTTATCTTCAGAATTCCAACCCAGAAATTATAGATATTCTTTTAGGTGATCAACAATGGCATCATCTAGTCTTTATGGAAATCAAAATGCAGGAGTTGAAGTTATTCAATTTCAATACTTTGTTTTTTATCAAAGTGTTACTGCACCTGCAACACCTACTGGCGGATCATGGAACTTTCAAACAAACGTAGGAACTCCTCCTTCGGGATGGTCTAATTCACCGCCTGCAAGCCCATCTAATCAAGTTTGGGTATCAATAGCTTTTGTATCGTCATTAACGCCTACAACGCTATCCTGGTCAGATCCAGGGCTATGGTATCAACAAGGTGCGGCAGGTCAAGTTGCGGTCGGCACAACAACCACTTTGTCAGCAGGAAGCCCTGCTACTGTAAGTAATAGCGGAACAACCTATAACGCAGTTTTAAACTTTGGCATACCACAGGGTATTCAAGGGACTGCGGCTACGATTGCGGTAGGTACAACAACAACTATTGCGCCAGGCACATCAGCTACTGTCACTAATTCAGGTACTTCTGGTTCGGCAGTATTTAACTTTGGCATACCCAAAGGTGCAGGTGTTCAGGCGGGTGGTACAACTGGTCAAGCATTAGTTAAAAATAGTAATACTGATTACGATACAACCTGGACAACAATTACAGGTACTTTGTCTTACCAAGGTTCTTGGAATGCAAGCACTAACACTCCTACGCTGACATCTTCTGTAGGAACTAATGGTTATTACTATATTGTTAGCGTTGCAGGTACAACAAACCTTAACGGAATTACCGATTGGCAACCAAACGATTGGGCAATCTTTAACGGCTCAGTTTGGGAAAAGATTGACAACACAGACTTAGTAACATCTGTTAACGGGTATACAGGCGCAGTTGTATTGACAAATACCGATGTTGGAGCACCTACTTACACAGGTACAGGAGCTTCTGGCACTTGGGGCATTAATGTTACAGGTAACGCAGGAACAGTTACCAATGGCGTATATACAACTGGTAGTTATTCAAATCCTGCGTGGATTACTTCTTTGGCGGGTTCTAAAGTAACTGCTATACCCAATAGTTCTTTAACCAATAGCTCTATAACGATCAATGGCAACGCTATTAGCTTAGGTGGTAGTACTAGCGTAGGAACCATTACAAGCGTTACAGGAACGTCTCCAATAGCTTCTAGTGGAGGAAATACTCCTGCCATTAGCATATCTCAATCATCTGCAACAACCAATGGTTACTTAAGTTCTACAGATTGGTCTACTTTTAACAGTAAAGGTACTGGATCTGTAACTAGCGTATCTGGAACTGGTTCTGTAAACGGAATAACATTAACAGGTTCTGTTTCATCTAGTGGTTCTTTGACGTTGGGAGGCACATTAGGTAATATTGCTAATTCTCAACTAGCAAACTCAACCATATCAGGTATTGCATTAGGATCAAACTTAAATGCTTTGACTATTGGTACTGGATTATCTGGTTCATCTTATAACGGCAGTACTGCGGTAACTATTGCCAATACGGCTCCAATGGTTTATCCAAGCGCAGGAATTCCAAACTCAACTGGATCTGCTTGGTCTACAAGTTATGGTGTTAATGTAGCTAATGGTGTTGCAGTATTTGATGCCAATAAAAACTTAACTGTAAATTGTTTATTTGAAGGTTTTACTGCACAAGCTGTTACTGGCACAACAATAGTATTAGTTGCTTCATCTGTACAAAATTGGTTAATTACTGGATCTGGTGGACAAACTATTAAATTGCCAGATGCAACCACTTTGCCTAATGGTGCATTTTTTACATTTAATAATAATCAGTCTTCTGGAACTATTGTTGTACAGAACAATTCTGGAACCACTATTGCAACAGTTCAATCTGGTGGATTTATTGAGTTGATATTACAAGCTAATTTATTAGCTGCGGGAACTTGGGATTTTCATAATTTACCTCCGTCAAATGCTTCTTGGTCAACCAACACATTGTCTTGGGCAGGATCTTATACAAACGGAACATGGAACGGAAATGCAGTAGGAATACTTTATGGTGGAACTGGAGCAACAACTGCATCTGGTGCTTTAACCAATTTAGGAGCATCACCTTTAGCTGGTTCTACAAGCCTTGTAACGCTTGGAACGATTACAACGGGTACATGGAATGCCACACCTATTGCTAATACATACTTGGCTAATAGCTCAATAACTTTTGGATCAACTGCTTATGCACTTGGATCTACAGTTAGTAATGTAAACGGGGTTTCTATTGGCGGAGGTACATTCTAATGATGACCAATAGCTTTTATGGTACTGCTCAAGAACAATCTGATGGGCTTTATGGAAATGCAGTTGTATTTGGAGGAACGTATTTTCAATGGTTTATTTACTATGTAAGTGCTACTGCACCTGCAACTCCAACAGGAGGCTCTTGGAATTTTCAAACGAATATTGGAACTGCTCCTACTGGATGGTTAACTAGTCCTCCAACAAATCCATTGCAACAAGTTTGGGTGTCTATTTCTTTAATATCATCTTTAAACAATGCACCTACAATTACATGGTCAACACCTGGATTATTTGCAATATCTTCAACATTTTCTTACGGAACAATGGCTCTTCAAAATGCAAATGCAGTTGCAATTACGGGTGGAACATTAAATGGAGCTGAAATTGGCGGGGGAACCTTTTAAGGATTAAATATGTCACAAACAGGATATTCAAAAGTTCAACTATATAGTAGCTCGACTACTGCTCATGTTCCATCTGCAAGCAATCTTACTAATGATACAAATGGTTCTGAATTAGCTATTAACATTACTGATGGTTTACTTTTTTATAAAGATAACTCCAGTACTGTACAGGTGATGGCTTCAAAAGCATCCAACATAGGTAACTTTTCTAGTTTAACAACTGCAATTACACTTCCCGCAGGAACTACTGCTCAAGAACCAACTGGCGTTCAAGGTATGTTAAGGTTTAACACCACAACATCTCAATTTGAAGGCTATAACGGAAGCGCATGGGCATCTGTAGGTGGTGCAGCAATATCTAACGATATAAGTACTGCATCCGTAAGATATCCATTATTTGCAAGCTCAACTTCTGGAACTGCTCTAACTGTATATACAAGTAATGCAAACTATCTGTATACACCTAGTACTGGACAACTTCAAGCTCCTGAAGTACTGGCTTCTAATGGTTTACTAATGATGTCTACAACAACATCTACTTCGGCCACTATACCTACTGGATCAAATGCAATCATGGTTGGCCCGTATAGTGTAGCAAGTGGAGCAACCCTTACAATTAGTTCAGGTCAAAGGATGGTAATACTATGAGCAAAATATCGGCAGGAACAACGACAACGACAGGATTAATATATACGTCTGATACAACAGGTAATCTAGTTTTACAAACTAATGGTACGACTACTGCGGTAACAATAGATACAGCTCAAAACGTGGGTGTAGGAGTTACTCCTTATGCAAGTTGGTCAAGTTTTGGAAAAGCAGTTCAATTAGGTTCTACTGGGGTATTTGCAGTTGCATCTGGCGGTAGCAATACAAACCTTGCAGATAATTGGCAAACTAATGGTTCTGCCGACTATTACATAACCACTAATTACGCAACAAGATATAAGCAAACTTCTGGTCAACACCAATGGTTTGTAGCCCCATCAGGAACAATAAATACTGCTATTACATTTACCCAAGCAATGACACTAACTAATAGTGGTCAATTATTAGTTAGTGCAACTTCTAACCCAAGTTCATCAGTTTCTGGGCAATTAATGGGTGGTGGTTATTTTCAAAGTTCATCAGGTTCTGCAACAACTTCATATACTCATTTTTATTTTACAAACGGAAATGGAAACGTAGGAACAATTGCAACTAATGGTTCAACCACAACTTATAACACAACGTCAGACAGAAGACTTAAAACTAACATTGTTAATTTAACAAATAGCGGAACAATAATTGATTCCCTTAAACCAAGATCATTTACTTGGATTTCTGATAACTCTGCCGATGCAGGATTTATTGCGGATGAGATTCAAGAAGTATTACCAAAAGCAGTAACTGGACAACCCAATGCAACAAAAGAAGAAGAGTACGAAGTAACCCCTGCGGTTAAAGATTCAATGGGGAACATTACAACTCCTGCGGTCATGGGTACAAGAACTGTTCCTGATTATCAAATGATTGACGCATCACAACCAGAGTTAATTGCTTATTTGGTAGCAGAAGTTCAATCCCTAAGAGCAAGATTAAAAGCGGCTAACATAGCATAAGGAACATAATATGTCATCCAATATTCTCAAGGCGGACAATGGCGTGTCAAGTGGCACAACGGGTTTAGTCTATACCGCTGGTAACGATGGAACTTTACAACTAGCTACGACCACTTCAGGTGGTGTTGCTACAACTGCATTGACTATAAATAATACTCAGCAAGTTGGTATTGGTACAACTAGTCCTTCTTATAAATTGGATGTTTCAACATCTCCTTCATCTGCAAGTTATGACGGCACAAACATAAAAAATGGCGCAAATTCTACTGTTATTGGTTGTTATTTAACAGGCTCTTCTTATTCTTTCCGTGGTATTGGTGCAAGTCAATCATGGCTGTATTCCAATGTCGGCAACTTTAATATGATGTCTGACGGAGGTGCGATTACTTTTTCAACAGGAACAAATAGTGGTGTTCAAGCAATTCTAGACACTTCTGGTAATTTGTTGGTTGGACAAACAACACAAACTTATACATCAGTTGGTTTTAGCGTATTAGGTACTGGAAGTGCCGCACCTGGAACAGTTAACTCCACCTTAGCAGCTTCAACTAATGCATTAAGTTCATACAATTTATATTCAACAGGGGCAAGTGCTTTTAGATTTTATGTTGACCTTGCTGGTACTATTCATGCCACATCAACTTCTATTACTGCTATTTCTGATGCATCACTTAAGACTAATATTAAACCTTTAGAAACAGGTCTTGCAGAAATTAATCGTCTTCAACCTAGAAGGTTTGACTGGCTTGATCAAGACAAAAATGAAGGTACAAACATAGCAGGATTTATTTCTCAAGAAGTGCAAGAAGTTTTACCTGATTTAACCCCTAATTTTAAATACAACGAAACAGAAACAAAACTTGGTTTAAAAATGGGTGACATGATACCCACAATGGTAAAAGCAATCCAAGAGTTATCAGCAGAAGTAACGGCTCTTAAAGCCAAAGTAGGAGTTTAATATGACAACAGTTATTGGGGGATCAGCCCCGTCAATTACGTTTAGTGACTCAACAACACAGTCTACTGCGTTTACAGGGTTAAACCAATCTGCTTCGCCTTATACGACCTCGTTGGGGTATCAGGCGGCTAATAGCACGACAGGCACTTATAACGTAGCAATAGGTTATCAAGCTCTTTATACAAATAGTACAGGTGCTAACAATACTGCCATAGGATACCAAGCGGGGTATAGCAACACTACTGGACAACCATTAATTGCTATTGGATACCAACCTTTATATGCAAATACAACTGGTGTGCAAAATGTGGCGGTTGGAAATATTGCATTAACTCAAAACACTACAGGTGGATACAACACAGCTATTGGGCATCAATCTCTTTATGCCAACACCACAGCATCTTTCAATACAGCAATGGGGTATCTCGCGGGATATAGTAATAGTACAGGAGGAACTATTACGGCTGTTGGAGCTAATTCTTTATATAACAGTACTTCTGACAATAATGCTGCATTTGGGTCTAATGCTGGATATGGCGTAACTTCAGGCGCTAGAAACACATTTCTTGGAACTAATGCAGGTAAATATGCTGGAACACAACTGCCCACTACTGGAAATGGAAATACATACGTTGGTTATGGTGCAGTAGGTTCAAGTGGCTCTGTTTCTGGTGAAATTGTAGTTTGTGCACCAAGTTCAGATAGCTCTACTTCTGGCAAAGGTTCAAATACAGGATTTATTTCACCTAATGGTGGTGGTGTATACCAAGGTAATAATTCATCTACTTGGTCAACTACATCTGATGCTCGTATTAAAGAAAATGTAATTACTCTTGCAGATGGGTTAACACCAATTCTCGCACTTCGTCCAGTATCTTTTGATTACATTGTTAGCAAAAGAGCAGATGTATCATTTATTGCTCAAGAATATCAAACAGTATTGCCTGACCAAGTTAATACTCATGCCGCTTCACCAGAAGAAAAAGCAGTAGCAGGAACAGACACATTATTTGGCTTGAATAAAAATCTTGACCCGTACTTGGTTAGAGCAGTTCAACAACTTAATGCTTTAATTCAAGCCCAAGCAACAGAGATAGCCACATTAAAAGCCAAGGTAGGAATATGAACCAACTCACCACACTATTAAAAGACAAGCACGTCCTTTGGGCGTTGTTTATTGCGGTTTTATCAGTAGCCCAAGGTTTCTTATTTGTTTTCCCGCTGACTCCTGTTCACCAGATGTTAGTGGGCATTATAATTTCCGTGGTCGTGGTATTACTGCGATACATTGAACTTAACCAACCTACAGGGAATTAATATGCAAGAAATAAAATTATCCGTACAGACACTCAACATGGTTATGAGCTATCTTGGAACAAA
>Ga0208253_1000085_pt1 | contig 40171 bp, 57 predicted proteins | sample CryBogCBE10Oct08_FD_184573 | JGI IMG/M metagenome (GOLD analysis project Ga0208253, IMG submission 184573) | Freshwater microbial communities from Crystal Bog, Wisconsin, USA - CBE10Oct08 (SPAdes) | ecosystem: Environmental > Aquatic > Freshwater > Lake | place: Crystal Bog, Wisconsin, USA...
GCCATAACAAAATCGGTCCCACGAACCGCAATAGCGGCTGTGGGGGTCTTGATGTTCACACTATTTGGATTATTGTGAGCAATATTACCAGACACATAACGTACTGTGCCTTCCGCGGCCTTAAGGCCAAGTTTACCACCTTTAGTTTTAGGATCGTAAACGAAATCGTCTATGACTAATGCGCTACTTGCCGTTACTCGCACGGTTGTATCGTCTTTGAATACTATCTTTACTTCGCCTGCTTTTGCCTCTACTCGATCATTCATTTCCACCAGAGTACCTTTCGAAACAACGACACTGGAACTGCCACGTTTAATAATGGCAATTCCAGTGACATCCGTTACCGAACCAATGTCCGCCACAGCCGCTGTTGCGACTAACAACAATGAAAGGGCAAAACATTTCACAGCTACTCCTTAGTGACTATGTTGTGTAATATTAAAACTACCGCCGTTAGCAGTTGCTTGAATATTTGCTACGTTACTATATGTGCCTGTTTGACTGATATTAAAAGTAGTGCCTGTACCAGTTTGAGCCAAATTAATACTGCTAGCGGTTGCGCTAGTTTGTGTTAAGTTGATTGTGTTGTTGTTACCGCTAACATCTACTAACTGTTGATGTCCGTCACCAGTCATTAAGCTGTTAATAGTATTGCCGTTTCCTTGAACATTAGCACCACTGATTAAGTTAGCACCGTTGCCTTGGAAGTTTAGTGTATTGCTATTACCAGTAAATTGCCAGTTAGCTTCAAATGCGTTACATGTAACACAAGTAATGTTTGCTGAATTACTATTGCCGTTTTGTAATAGGCTTACTGTGCTACTACCACTAGTTGTGGTCAATGTCAAAGTGTTTACACTATTCAAATTTCCTGATTGAATAATATTTACAGTTTGATTACTACCATTCAACATAACAGGGTTAGCTGTTCCGTTACCATAACCGATTTTATTGCTGTTGCCATCTTGTGTAATACTTACAGTTGGAGTGCTACCACTTTGCTGTAAGTAAACAATGTTGGTTGTAGCATTGCTTAATGCCGTTGTTACGCCTGCGACAAAATTAGCATCAGTGGCTTGTACGGCCGCTGGTATAACTGTTGCTGTTGGCGCTGTTGGCGCTGTTTGTGACCATGCAGTTTGTGCCAAGATCATTGCTGTGGCTACTGCTATTATTTTTATTTTCATTTTTGTTACTCTCCGCGGGCTATTAACCCAAATAAACTTCTACAAACCTACCTTTACTAAAATATTTAATATGAAGTATCTAAAAGAAATACTCCGCTGTTATTTTTTCAACACTTCAGGTGTGGGATTTTCAACAGGTGTTGGATTTACAACACTAGTCTTAAAGCGCCATAGTCCCTGACGCTCGCCTTTCTTAATCAATTCAACAACACCTTGTTCAATGGCACTACGCAATGCATAGTTTCCTGGCTCATTGAAACTTTGGCTTGAATCAAATTCAAAACTGTCTGTGTTTTGATTAAAGAATTTTAATGCTGTAATACCATCTTGTGTACTCAATAAGTTCTTTTCAATGGTTACTGTTGTTAAGATCTCGCCAGTTTGTACACTTACTAATCTCAAGCTGATGACAACTTGATCTTGTGTATACTGCGTGTACGGACCAATTCCAAATACAGCTACTCCTGTACCACCTGTAAGAACGTTACTATTATAATCAATAATACCGCCTTCAATAATTACACCAGCCATAGTTAATGGAGGTAATAATTTAGCATTTTGTCCTTCATAGATCTCACGTGTTTGTTTAATCATTTGACGTTCTTTTAACAAGTTGTCTAGGCCAACACGTTCTACAACTGTAAACCATTGACGATTACCAGCTTCTTGTAGGGTCTTAATCATGTATGCTTCAGCACCTTGTGTAACGGCTGTACTGAACAAACTTAGTGTTTGGCTATTTTTACGTTGCCCTGTTAAATCTTTGAATCCGTATACAGCTACAGCAATCGGAGCTCCATCTGGTGACGGTAGTCGATCAATTTCCTTCGTCATATTCTTACTGACAGTAGGTTGATCCTGAATATCTACTTTACCCAATGGGCGTACGGTACTGCAACCTGCCATCATTGCTATTGCAAGGGCTAGTGCTGTTAATTTTAATACTTTCATTTATCTAGCTCTCCTTAAAATGCAAAACTGGCAATCGGCACAGTTAATGTTGTGTTTTGACTAGCGTCTGCTTTATTTGTTACTTTTAATGTAACACTACTTTGTCCGTTATAAGCAGGATCACTTACAGTTTTGAACCAGTTAACAGTAGTGTTAGCATCTACGTTAAATGTTCCTGTTGTAGCTGGATTGCATCCTGGAATAGCCGCGCCACTGGAATCTTTGCAAGTTGAAAATAAATTATTGCTCAACTGTGTAGCAAGTTGACTGTATACTTGACTACTGAACAAACTCATAAATTTAGATATTGGAGTATTTGCGGCATCAGCTTTAGCCTGTGCGGCGGCGGCATCGACTTTACTTTGATTGGCAGCTTTATTATTCATTTCCATTTGTTGTAAAGTCAACACTTGGGTAGCCCAACCATTCCCGCTGAATGTTGGATCTTTGAATTGTTGTACTAATTCTGCGTGTGCAAAATTTGCAGTCAGTATGCAGAAAGTACTGAATACCAGTAGTTTTTTCATGAGTTTCGCTCCTCTATACTTTATTTAAGTACATCCGAACGGTATTAAAGTAGTACTTTAATACGACAGTAATATTATAATTTTAATAAGAGAGCGGCCATCAACAAATATGTTACTTGATGTGCTAATTGATCAAGACCAAACTGTGCCCAAAATATAGGTTTTGTTTGATCTTTACTGCCAAACTTAACTTTGACAAAGTCGATGTGATAGTGTAGTATACCCTCTGCAATACATAACCACATGATTGTAAAAGGATTTGTAGTATAGAAAAAACTAAAGACAAGTAATGCTACTAGACTTGTCCAGACATGGTCAACGCTATGGCTGATGCCAATAGGGTCACGATAGATGCCCTTATGCACCGTTTGCTTGTAAGTTTGTATTACGAAATCAGCGTAGCAATGTTTGATTTGAAGTAATAGTAATAATATGAAAATTTCCATGTCTAGTATTTATAATACTACATGTTAACAAAAATTACAACTGATTTGGCAGAATTACTTGCGTTTTTTGGTTTCTGTTACAATTTCATCCGGTTCATCTACATATGATTTTTTCGATGATGGAATATTTGAAGTTGTGCCAGATATTGTTCCAACTGGTGCAAGTCCTGGAGTTGTAGGCTGACGTCCAGTCCATTGTGGGAACTTATCATGTTTAACTGGTTTAATAGTTAACGGTTTAGCTCCTGCTGGAGTTTTAACCGGTTGTGCTGTTACAGGTTTTTGAGGAGTTGCATCTGCGGGTGGAGGAGCAATAATTTCTCCGGGATCTTGTTTATGTTTTTCTATTTTAGTTAATTCACTCATTAACGGACCTTTGGTGAAATAATTACTGGATTTTGTTGCACCTTGTGTATATCTAATTTCTGCAAGGGCTAAACCAGTCGCTCCTGTATCAAAAAACACTATCTTAGGTTTCTGGCTGGCTTTTCCAACCACAAGTTTTACATCTAAATTGATACCTTTATTAATCAATTGTTTTTTTAATATGGCAAAACTGTGCATGGTATAAGTGCCGCCTTTAAAACTCAGCAGTTTTAAATTTTTATTCACACTCCATGTATTAGTTTCTTTATCTAATTGTTGTGAACCTTGTTTTTCAAGAAAATCAGCTATTTTCTCTATGATGGCAGTTTCTTTGTTGGCATTGGATTCAGCCAAAATAGTTTTTAATTGATTATAGGCTTGTTTATATACATTATTCCAAAAAGATATAATATCATTTTTGCCTTTCAAAGGCATAACCACACTCACACCCAATTGATTAAACATTTCATTGGCATTTGCAAGCCACACATCTGGTTTGGCTTGCAACCCTCCTGAAGTCATTTGTCCTATAGTATCGCTGTCAGCTTTGAGACTGATATCTACATTTTTTAGATCACGTTTGGTTTTCTTACCAGTGATGGGGTCAGTCTCATATACCACTGCTTGTACATCAGTTTTACGTTCTTTTGAACCGCCAACTCCGTCACTGACAATTCTAACATCATCCACTTTGCCGTTGCGGTAAAAATAATTGCTATAACGTTCCGCATCTGTACCGTTGCAATATTCTAGAGCACTGCTGAACAAATCTTGAACACGATCCCAGTTGGCTGGGGTTTTAATAAAAGCCATGCTGTTGGTTGGCAATCTTAAATAAAAATTTACATTGTCAGCAATTTCGCTATTTTTATCATTTACTCTAACAACCATGGTGTTATCGCCGCGGGCCACTGCCTGATTCAAAATATTCTTGATATCGGTTATATCAATTTTACCAATTCTATCGCCGCCACGTTTGACCAATTTCGCAGTAAGTGCCGCACCTAACAAGCCTTCTGCAATATCACCTCTATTGAAGGATTCGTAATGTAGTAACAGTCCTTCTATTGTTTTGACAGGACCTTGTATTAATAGAACTGAGTTGTCTGCTCGTCTAAAAAACAATGAATCACCGCCTCTGCCAAGTATTACTGGATAAATTTCATCTGTTTTTTTGTTAACGGATTTGGGATCAATCCATTCTAATTTTTCATCGTTTTCCAAACCAGGTACAGCATCTAATATTTTTTGTACTCCGCCTTTCATAGCGGTAGGGCTGTCCTTGAGACGAACAGCATGGCCGTAGCTGTAACTTTTTGCACCTGAAACTAGGCTGGCTTCTGATAAAATGTCTAAAATATGCATAGTACAATATTTATACTATTTCAGGGAAGAGACATTCCTGTATGAATGCGTGTACATCGTCCTCATTTAAACCCAAGCTAGCCATAACTCGGGGAGTATGTGGATTTTGTTTTTGATTATCGCAATAATAGTTTTGGAAACTGGTAGTATCTGCTACAGTATGGTTAGTTTCACCCACAGAGTCCAAATAATGCGCTAGGGTAGTTCTAGCCATTTCTGTAATCTGATCTAACTCTGCTTCATCGCTAACATTGCCTGCGGCCACCATGTGTTCTGTAAAAATACGCTGTGCCCAATCAGGCAAAGCACGTGATTTACGCCATTCTAGTTTGGCAACTTCAGAACCAAACCATTCAATCATAGGATGGAATGTATCGCCTGCTGGACTGAAATCGTGAAAACAACCAGTTATTTTGTTCTTGCCAGCTATTACATCAAAGCCAAATATAGGAGCAGGGTTGTGAGTATGTGGGAAGATGCAACAATGCATCATCCAGAGTCCTTTTGAATCTCTCGCATCAACCACGTCAACGTGAGCACGGCGATAAAGATCAGAACTCCATACACGATTAATCCAGCCAGGCTGATTGAAGCGATCCATTCCAGGCTCAAAGATTTCAGTGCCAGTCCTGCCAAACTCAGTCTCCAATAAATGTTGAATATTTATTAGAGTATCCCAAACTTTACTTGAGTTCATCGGCAATTTCTAACATTTCTTTAAACAGTTGGGTAGCAAATCCAAAGCATATATTTGCTTCATCTGCCATATCATCACTAATTTTAGCACGAATCGCTGTTTTAATTTCTTCAGGATTTTCAAATTGATACATACGACCACTACCAGGTACTCGTTTAGCAATCATTTGGCCTCCAGCTAAATCTCCCATATGGCGTACATATAAGTGTGCCATTAATTTATGGGGATCATGCTTAATACTCATTATGTGATCTAAGTATTCTTGAACAACTGGACAAATCTTTGGTGCTTCAGTACTATCGGATCCCCATAGTTCCATAAAGTCACTTAAAATATAAGGAGCTCTACGAACATCGGGCATATCACTTAGTAGTCCATGTGTCATTGCGCATACTTCTAATAACTCATAGCACGGATGTTGATTCTTTAAAAATGTAGCATAGAGTTTTGGATCCATGTTACCGGAAAACAGAATTTTTACAAATTCCTGACGTTCAGCATTAGTATGTGCTTCTTTAGTGAGATCACGTAAACTCATTCTTCTTCCAATTTAATTTGTAAAGGATGGTTGTTAGTTCTTGCCGCATTTGTAGCTTCTACTGCTTTAGCTTCGGCAATTTCAAAACTATATGTTCCAGCAACACCGCTACCTTGCTCGTGTATTTGAAGCATGATATCTCGGGCTGTGTTTTCGTTATGTCTAAAAACTTCCATCAACAATGATATTACAAATTCCATTGGGGTGGAATCATCGTTCAATAGGATTACTTTCCAACGCTTAGGTTCACTGATTACTACTTTAATCTTTTCTTCTAATTGGATATCAGTTGTCGACATGTTTTCTCTTTCTATTAAGAGGGGGAGTTTCCTCCCCCGGTTGATTATTTAATTTCGATTTGTCTTGGCTTTAGTGAATCTGGAATGATTCGTTGAATATTAATAATCAACATACCATCCTTGACTTCTGCATCCTTGACTTCCATGTACTCTGCTAAAGTCCATGTTTGTTCAAAATCACGGCTAGCTAGACCTTTGTGCAAATACTCTTTAGTAGTTTCATCTGAAACTTTTTGAGTACCGCGAACAACAAGTTGGTCTTGGTCTACTTCTACTGTGATTTCTTCTTTACTGAACCCTGCTACTGCTACTTCGATAGCATATTCACTATCACTAAACTTCACAATATTGTGTGGAGGATAGTTGCTGTTTTGTAATCGAGGATTATTGAAATATTGATCAAATCCTACAAGGGCTCTGCTGATCTGTGCTAAGTCAGCTGGGTTAATAGTTCTTAGTTGCATTTGTGACATTTTGGTCTCCTTATATTAAGCAAGAACTCTGTAGGGCCCCACCATGGGCACCCTACACGTTTATTATACTACTAGTCTGTCTGTGTGTCAAACTTCTTTGAACGCCGCATCAACTGTTTGGCCTTCTGCAGGTTGTGCACCGGTTGTATCAGTTGCTTGCGCTGTTTCAGCGGCTTGTTTCTTAGTTAAGATTGGGCCTGCTGATTCAAACAATTTGCTCATGCTAGAATTGATAGCTTCGATATCTTCTCCTGCAATCGCATCACGTGCGCTAGTGACTGCTGTTTCATATGCAGTCTTTTCTTCGTCGGTGATTTGATCCTTGTACGTATCAAAATCTTTGCCCATTGAGTGCAATTGACTTTCTGCGCTATTACGTGCGTTGATTAATTCTGCGGCTTTCTTATCCGATTCAGCATTGGCTTCCGCTTCTGCAATCATACGCTCGATATCTTCTTTGCTTAGTCCTGAATCACTCTTAATGGTAATCTTGTTAGCCTTACCAGTTTTCTTATCAGTTGCACTAACATTCAAAATGCCGTTAGCATCGATGTCAAGTGTAACTTCAATTTGTGGCATGCCGCGTGGAGCAGGATCAATACCTTCTAGATTGAATTCGCCAAGCAATTTATTGTACTTGAACAAATCACGTTCACCTTGTGCTACTTTAATTGTAACAGCTGGTTGATTATCATCTGCTGTACTAAATGTTTGGCTGTGTTTAGTTGGGATAGTTGTGTTCTTAGCAATCAACTTGGTAAACACACCGCCCATTGTTTCAATACCCAAGGTCAATGGTGTAACGTCTAACAACAATACGTCTGTCTTGTCGCCTGCTAGAACAGCACCTTGTACTGCGGCACCTGCGGCAACCGCTTCATCTGGATTAACATCCTTACGTGGAGCCTTGCCAAACAATTTTTCAACTGCGGCTTGTACTGCTGGCATACGTGTTTGTCCACCAACTAGGATAACTTCGTCAATGTCTGCGGCTGTAACTTTAGCATCGGACATACATGTTTTGCATGGCTCAATTGAACGTTGAATCAATGCTTCGACCATAGCTTCAAACTTGCTACGGCTAATTGTTACGTTCATGTGCTTAGGACCGGTTGCATCTGCTGTAACGTATGGCAGATTAACTGTAGTGCTTGCGGCGCTGGACAATTCAATCTTGGCCTTTTCTGCGGCTTCTTTTAAACGTTGCAATGCCAGTACGTCTGTCTTAAGATCAATACCATTTTCTTTCTTAAATTCTGCTACCAAGTGATCCATAATAGCTTGGTCAAAATCTTCACCGCCTAGGAATGTATCACCGTTAGTAGCAAGTACTTCGATTTGTTTATCACCATCGATGTTGGCAATTTCAATAATTGAAATATCAAATGTACCACCACCTAAGTCATATACAGCAATCTTACGATCACGTTTATCTGCCTTATCAACACCGTATGCTAGTGCGGCCGCTGTTGGTTCATTAATAATACGTAGAACTTCTAAACCAGCAATTTGTCCTGCATCTTTAGTTGCTTGACGTTGGCTATCGTTAAAGTAAGCTGGTACAGTAATAACCGCTTGTGTTACTGTTTCGCCTAGATAGTCTTCGGCAGTCTTTTTCATCTTGCGTAGAACTTCTGCTGACACTTGTTGTGGTGCTAGCTTTTCGCCGTTAGCTTCGATCCATGCATCACCGTTATCAGCTTTGATAATAGTGTATGGCATCAAGTCGATGTCTTTTTGCACAGCTTGTTCTTCGAACTTACGTCCGATTAAACGCTTACTTGCGTAAATTGTATTCTTTGGGTTTGTGACTGCTTGTCGTTTTGCTGTTGCGCCTACTAAAATTTCTTTATCTGTATACGCAATGATTGATGGTGTTGTTCTAGCACCCTCGCTGTTTTCAATTACTTTAGCAACTCCGTTTTCTAAGATTGCCACACAGCTATTTGTTGTACCTAAATCGATACCGATGATTTTGCTCATAATTTTCTCCTTAATTAAGCAAGTAAATTCGGGCACCATGCCCTATGTACTAAACCCTTACGGCGTTTCAGCACGTAATTATTTATCTCTCAAGAAATATTTTCGTTGAAAATATTTGACCATTTTTTAAGTTTTTCTACTTTAGCCTGACTAGCTAGTTCAATATTAGTATAGCTAACAATGTCCAGTTGTTGTAGAATATCTATCATAGCCATTAAATCGCCTAACTCTTCTTCCAAGTGTTCCCTATTAGTTTTGGGTTTTCCTGGTTTAAAATTATCAAGTCCAAAGCGGCTGATTTTACTTATCGCTTGTATAACTTCTGCGCACTCTTCTTGGAGAATGTCCATTACTTCTTTAGTTTGACTGTTCATAAAATATATTCTGAGAATGTTAATGAAAATAAAAATTGGGCTTTAGAATTACAAGGAGTAGCTGTGAACCATTTTTCGCCATCCTCCATTTCAACGATGTAGTTGTTGTTGCAATTCCATTCAGTTATTTCCCACCAAATATCGTTGGATTTTTTAATTTTAATCATATTACCTCTGATTTGCAAATGGGGCAATATATTTGCCTTCTGTTGTTGTACTAGTACGTAGTGTGTTATAGACATTTTGAATGCCTACTGCCTGGTTCCACGCATCCTCTAAAGCATGGTGGGCCGTAACTGGCGGGCGTTGTGGATTAATTCCTAAATCAAATGCTGTACGTACATCTCGCACTTCCCAAAACTTCCAAGGGATAGCACGATTAATTTTACGGAATACATGTTCGCAAATGATAATATCAAAACAACTACCATTTGACCAAACACGTTTAGCACCCCAGCAGAATTTGTATAGTTGTGCAAATGCATCTTCTATATCAATTCTTCCTTCGGGGTCAAAGGCAGCTTCTTGTGCCTCTTTGCTTTGATTAGCCCACCAAGCGATTGTATCATCGTTAGTAGTTAATCCAATACGATCACAACTATCTAAATCTACTTTACAATAAAAACTATCCATTTTTGGTTCTTTAACTTCGGAACCAAATGGATCGAATTTTACAGCACCAATTGTTAAGATAGCCGCGTCGGGAGTTGTATTTAGAGTCTCCAAATCTATCATAATGTCGGTATTCATACTAACATTATAACACCTTCAATTCAATGTGTCAATAGAGTTTTGGTGGTAATTGTTGATCGCGAAGTTTTTTATTCCAACGTGCTTTGGCGGCACCTTTTTTACGTTTGCGTTCAGTTGTTGGTTTTTCGTAGAATTCTTTGGCACGTAAGGTTTCTAAAGTTCCAGCTTCTTCAATTTTTCGTTTAAATCGTCGTAGAGAAACATTAATATTTTCACCATCCTTTACAGTAATGCCAGTACCTTTATTCTTCTTGTGTATCATCGTCTTCGTCTTGTTGTTCAGTTGCATTTTTAATTTGTTCGGCTAGCCAATCTAAATTATATATGCGATTTTTACTTATCAATTTATAAGGAACTAAGTCGTCCATTGTTATGTAATGGCTGTTCGGATGAGCAAGTAAACATGTTACAAACAATTTGGTTATTGGATCGCAATTATCGATATCAATAATTAAAACTTCTACTTGCTGTGCAATGCTTAATAACCAATCAATATCGTAATCATCTTGGTCAAACATAAAAACATTTACATCTTCAACTAAATGACTTAGAATTGATTGAAATTGTTCTTTAACTGTATTAGATGGTTTGACTAATAGATAACTTAAACTCATATTGAATAGTTTATCCGGCGGTGTTATCAGTGTTATTCGACCTAAGTTCATGTATTCGCTCTTCAAAGTATGTTATTTTTTCTAAAGGATAGTCACTAAAGCGTGGACCATACTGTTTGGTTTCTTCCACAAATGCAGCCAATTCAGGTTCTGTTGTAGCATCTACTGTAAAGTCTGTAAATTTATGGTCACTGTACTCTTTATATAATTGATCTATTGGATTTATGCCTATTACTCTTGCCCATAAACTGTTTGGTTTTTGTTCTTGATTTTGTACATAGCCTACCGATTCTTGATTTCCATCTGTCCCTGCTCGTTCTTGATCATGTAAGTCTTTTTTTTTGATTCTTCATCTAAAGGCACTTCTACACCTTGTTCATTGATGTATGTTTCACCCGAAGCTAATCTTTCTTCTAGAGTAGATTCTTCTGCCACTTGACGTTCTGCTTCTTCGATCATTTTATTCCATTTTTCCAATTCGCTTTCGTCTGTCATCGGAATCGAACGTTCACTGTCAGCAGTTGGCTCTGGCACAGGATCTGGAAATAATGGAGGTAATGGCCCAATATCTCTAGATACTTCTACAATAGTATTGTCCACTGGAGTAGTCTCCAGTTCTTCGGCTGTCGGCTTTTCACCAACAAACGTATCCAATTCTGCAATAGTAGGATGTGCTTGTTCTTCTTTTTGTTCTCGAGCCCATCCAAATGTCATTTGAGCACCCAATAACATGATAACTGCTAGCGGATCAAATACAATAACAATTAAGATGATGATCCAAGTAACGGCTCGTTCGAGCATGGAGGCATCTGGTGTGGTACCATAGATAAAGGCAGCGATATACTTAATAGGGCCAACTTCGGCATCGACCTTGCGTACTTCTGCACGTATTGGAGCCGCTTCGTCGTTAAGACTAGCAATAAGTTTCTGTTGGGATTCAATGTCTTTGGCAAGCGAAACCCTGTCCTTCTGCTGACTCTTACGTACAGCGTTGGCTTTGTCGGCACCTTTTTCATCCGACGAACGACCCATGATCTGGTCCACTGCCTCATCCATCTGTTTAAGTTGTTTACGGTCGGCTTCGATATTTTCTTTGGCAGTTTTGATCTTTTCATCAAAAATAGCGATTTTGCTTTGAACGTCGCCCGATACAAGGTTTTGGTCATTATGTGCTTTCGAAAGGAATCCAAAAATACCCATTGAGGTAATGAGCATTAGTACTACAACCGCAATGGTCATATAGTATCTCATGAAACGTGGAGCACGTTCCCAGTTGGCTTTTAGCCAAGAGGCGCAGACAAGTTTGCCGACTTCTAAAGCCGACCCCATAATTATAATTGGAATTACTGCCGCAGAGAATATTGCGGTGAGACCTACTACACTATAGTAAATCGCCACTGCTGAAATTGTTAGACCAGTTAAAAGGAGTAAGTAAGCTAATATCATCCAGTAGCGTTTTCTAAATTAGATTAAACAGGAGTTCCAGACAATGTTGTGCCCGATACTTGTGTGACACCTACAGTACCAAAAATATTTGATGCTGTAGCACTTGGAGCAACGACAGAAATCTTTTGTTGACTGTCGCCACTTGTTGGTGGATTAAATGTTCTGTATGTACGGCTAGTAGACTGCATAATTGCGTTAGTAACAATGTCTTGTATTGCTAACGGAATAGTAGTAACTGCTGTTCCGCCAATGCCAACATAGGCTGTATTACCAGCTAGTCCGTCTGCATTAGTGTATGTACCACTTGTTGATTGTCCAATTGATTTTAAATAATTGTTCCACTCACCTAATACAAATTCATCTCTGAAGAATTCTACAGTGAAAGCAACACTGGTTGGCTGAGTGGTAGCATCTGTACCGTTTGTGTTACCACCTACGACCACGTTCAAAATGCGGCAGTCGGCTACATTGTCCAATCCGTTTAGAATGTTATTCCAACGTACATTTCCTTGTGCTAGGTATGTAGCTTGAGCGGCTGTCATTGTAGTAGCATTGGTGTATGCTGAGTTACTCCAATCGTATGGGTTTACACTACCGTTTTGCGCAACTGTTCCTGACGCATTTGGGTAATATGTTGTATTTGTCATAGTTAACACCACGCGGTACAACCCTGGTGTTATTTGATTACTGTCTTGTTGGTATCCTGATCCGGCCATAATTGCCTACTCCTAGTTTATTAGTTATATTTAGCCACAGAATTACTTAAACACAATTAAAGCAAGCATAGCCGCTTGGCAGAAAAAGCCAAAACCAATGGTTACAATATTCAAAAAATCTTTTTGAATTGCGGCCTTGATAAAAAAGCAAAACAATCCTGCCCAACTAAAAAGTACTAAGTCTACAGGAGGCATTTTTTCGGTTAATCCTGTCAAAACTGCTAGTAAAGTAGGGACGGTAGCTAGATGCAATAATATTACTGCTACCCAACCCATAGTTTCTGCGCTTACGTGCGGAGCATGTTCTTTGATGTTCTTGACCCATAAATCTAAATCAAACAAATCATGAATTTTTGATTTAAAAGTTGCTACAAATGCTTGTGTGTTCATGTTAATCCTTAATTATAGAATATGTGATGGCCAATCTTGGCTACGGGTTTTTTGTTCCAGCCGGGCTGTACATAGTCACCGTGAAAATATAAAGCATTTTTCAAATCTGGAAGTCTAAAACCTTCCAGTAATACTTTTTTGGCCACTTCCATTGATTCTGTGTAAACTGGGCCATTCATTGGTTTTAAGCTGGCACCTGGATTTTCACAATACCAACTAAATTGGCAAAAAACTTTTTCGTATACTATATTCTTTTGATATACTACCTTACAGATATCGCCGGGAAATTGGCTACTTTCTGCACGGTTGATTGTAACTTGTGCGACAGCTACTTTGCCTTCAAACGGCTCACTGCCTGCTTCATGGTATATATTACGAGCTAGACAATCTAATTGTGCTTGTCTCATTTGTGCTGTAATCGGACTCGCTGTTTCTCGAGCTTGTTTGAGATGTTCAAATTTCTTTGAAACTGCTAATTGTGCTACAAATACTATTGACATTGCCACTAGTATATTGATTCCTATTTTGATAATGCGTATCATTTTTGTCTCCTTTACGCTGGATGAGGTATCGCTACTACCGTCATTGGTTAATGTTTGGCTGTATCTATTTCTCCTAAAGTTAATAGCCGTTGCCCCAAAACCTTTTGGGGACAATATATAGTTATCCTCTGTTTCTAGAGGAAAAGTACTATGTTTATACTTATACACAGTCTAACGCCTCATACGAGAAATGTCAACTGCTTGTTCATCACTAAAAACCGGCACTGCGTTGCTTTTATGCATGGTTGCAATGCCCTTTACCTTATCACCAGTATAAACCTTAGCTGGTGATAATGTTGCAACACCCGAATTTGTACCCAAACTTTTGATGTGCGCTGTTGTATTACGACCTTCTGGAATAGTTAATTTGTATGCTGTATTCAAATTAGGAGCAGATAACGCACGACTGCGTTTCTTTTCTTCTGCTTCGATACCCCATTTTTTCTGAAGTTCCTTCCATGACTCGTCCAATTCTCTAGCTTTCCTTGCGTGTTCTGCTGAAGCGAATTTCTTTTTGCCTTTCTTTTTGCCTGTAGTTGAATACATGGGCGGTAATAGATGCATACTCATTAGTAACATCCAATCATTGTAATATTTTTAGCATTGTTGGCAATCCAAGCACCGTACTTTTTGTGAAATTTATCATATGGCTCACCTAACTTGTTAGGATCCAATGGTAAATGATAATAACTAAGCCAGGTTTTAACTACCCCAGTTAGATCTTCTACTGACAAATGCCCCATGGCCAAATCAAGATAATTTTGAGCTTCTTTATTCACTTTGTTTTCTGACTTTCCCTTCATATCTTTGCCGCAACTATGAGCAAAGTATTGTGCATCAAATTTTAAACAATTCCAAAAATCTTGCTGATCTGGTGTCAATTTTAACTCCAAAAGTTATAACAATACTAGTATTATACTAGTTTGTTCAAATTATGTCAACGGAGTTTATACTCGAAAACTTTCTCCGCAACCACAACGGTCACGCTCGTTTGGATTTTGAAAATCAAATCCTTCGTTGAGTCCATTGCGGACCCAATCCATTGTTAGCCCTGTTAAGTATGGTTCATCTTTCAAACTAACTAGCACACAGAAATCATTTTGAGCATAATTGATTATGCCTTCTGTTCCTTCGTACTGGTCCACATACTCTAACACATACGCTAATCCACTACAACCTGTAGTTCTTACACCTATACGAATACCGACGCCCTTGCCGCGTTTGGTAAGATTTTCTTTAATCTTAGCCTTAGCTTTGTCGGTTACGGTAATCATTGATTGCGGCCTTTACTGCGTCTTCTGCGAGGATTGAGCAGTGAATTTTAACAGGTGGAAGAGCCAACTCTTCGGCGATGTCGCTGTTTTTAATACTTCCCGCCTCGTCCAACGTTTTTCCTTTGAGCCATTCTGTGACCAAGCTAGAACTGGCGATTGCACTTCCACATCCGTATGTCTTGAAACGAGCATCTCTAATAATACCATCTTCATCTACCTTTATTTGTAGTTTCATGACATCACCGCAAGCAGGTGCACCGACCATACCAGTACCCACTGTAGGATCATTCTTATCAAAAGATCCTACATTACGTGGGTTCTCGTAATGATCGATTACTTTGTCGCTATATGCCATATTAGTTTGGCACCGCTACAATTTTATGTACACCGGATGTGGGGTCAATCATTTCTTGCCAATGCATACCTGCTGGAGGTGCTTGAACAGTTGGTTGTGTATAAACAACTGAAGGCTGTGTATAAACAACTGGAGGCTGTTCAACAACCACTGTATTTGGACGACTTAATTCGTATCCAATTACTCCACCTACTACTGCCGGTGCAACCCACCCTAAGCCGTAGCCGCCACGATAGCAACAACCACCACGATGATAAAAACCTTCATGGGCACTTGCTGATCCGACTAATGCCAATAATGATAAAGCAAAAACTATCTTTTTCATAATATACTCCTTAGCGTATAATATAATAACGCCTTAGACTAATATTTAGTTGACTTATTTTGACTCTTTACGTGCGTTTTTGACTGCCGTAACATCGTTACGTGTTTCTTTGCACAATTTAGCCAAATCTTGACAATGCTTACGAACGCGAGTGCCTGCGGCACCTACTTCTTTATCGTAAAACTTTTCAAAATCTGATTCCATTGCTTCGATGATTGCAGTGAATTCTGCAAATTTATTTGTAGCCATTTAATTCTCCTTTAGGCAAGTACAGAGTACTTATATCTAGTTTAACACACTAAAAAATGTTTGTCAACCGCAATTGGTATCGCCCGATCCAGGGCCTGCGGTTGTTCCGTCGATTCTTGCATCGCCTACTCTATGTACGGATTTACCGTTTATGAAAACAGTTCCGCTACCGGCGGCCGCTGTTTGGTTAGCCGCAATACCTTGTGAGTGGCCACGAGGATTTCTATTATAAAGATCATCATTTTCATTACTGCCGGTTTGGCCGACAAGAACTACTCCTTTGCCGTTGATCAATACATTAGTCGACAGCCCTTTATCAAAAGGTGCGCCGCCATGTGCATTTGTATCGCCTGCTAATGAAACAGATCCCATTATGCTGTTGCCAATTTAATGCCGGTAGTCTGCTGGATATATGTGTCAGCCGCATCTTTCATAGTTGGAGCCAATACCATAATACTATTCTTATTAATAGTAATATCGATATCCGAACTTGTAGTAAACAAAAATGGAACAAGGCCTACTCCATCCTTAGTTGCCGTTAAGCAAAGTGGTTTCTTAACAGTAACACCTAATGGGCCATCCGACACTAGCTTGGCGACAATTTCTTCACCTGCTGTGGTTTTGATTGTTACGATTTCGCCTTCTGCAATACCTTTATTGATTAACATGTTTATCCTTCGAAATGTTTTTTGAGTTCTGTAAACCCGCCTATTAATTTATCGTCTAAAAATATCTGCGGCACAGTTCTGGCATTGGGTACTGCTTCCAGTAATTGTTCACGTGTGTAATCTTTATTAATATTGCGTTCTTCGAATTCAATACCTTTCATTTTTAACAATGCCTTTGCTTGATCGCAATAAGGACATTGATTTTTACTCCATACAATAGCTGTCATAATATTTCCTTTGTGTTATTATAGCGCAGGCAAGGCATCGTAGTCAATACCTTCTCCCATAATACCAATTACATAATTAGTCGATTCGTTTTCTTGTAGTGCAGTTTGTTTTTTACTTGTATCTGAATGTTTATTGAACCAAGGAATCGGAGTTGATTTTGGAGCAGTCTGTTGATACTTAATACCGATATCCTTTAAAGCACTGACCGCGGTATAATCGACAAAATCAATTAGAATATTTGCATTAAGGCCGATTACCGGACCTTTCTTAAACAAATAGACTGCCCAATCTTTTTCTTCACGGATAACATCCATGTACATTTGATAAACTTCCTGCTCACATTCTTCTTTGGCTTCTACAAAACGTGGATCTTCTTTGACTACTTGATTGATAATATAAGCAGTCCAACCTTTGTGTAGTAGTTCATCCTGTAGAATCAAACTGATAATGTTGCCATTACCAATAAAAATCTTATTCTCTACCATTGCAAGAGAAGTTGCAAATGATACCATGAAGCGAAAGGCTTCGAGGGCGTAACTAGCATTAAGAGCCATCCAAATAGCTTTAATATGTGTTTGTTCATTGATCTTTTCTCCGGCTTCTTTACGGCAATTGATAAGATGAAGTGCATCATAATATTTGCCAACACTTGATGCCATACTAACAATTTCTTGTGTGTCGTGAATAGTGTTGAATATATCCTTAGGCACATTATAAATGTTACGGATTATATGACTATAGCTTTTGCTATGAATGTTTGTTTCAAAAAATCCCCAATTATACATTAATGCTTCTAGCTCAGGAATACTGCATACTGGTGTAAACACTTGTGTTGGGCCGCGTCCTTGTAAACTATCTAACGCAGTCTGTCGTAATAGATTGCTTGTAAAGATGTGTTTGATAGCTTCGCTGGCATCTTTAAAGTCATTAGCATCTTTACTCAAACTAATTTCTTCTGGTTGCCAAAAGAATCCACGTGCTGTTGCATCAAAGTCTGCAATCTTTTTATATTTTACTTCCTCAAATCTTTGAATGGTCACTGGACCTGCAGGATCCAAGAACATCTTTCGATTGAGATAGTCTGTCTTTGTGTTTAAATTATATTGTGCTTGGCTCATGTTCGTTTTATTCTTGTGTTAAATGATAGACTTATTCTATCTTCTTTTGCCATATTCTGTTCTACACCGTGAGGCATAAAACTAGGAAAGGCTACTAACAATTTAGGTTCTGGTACTAGAGTAGCAACCGTAGAAGTTATCGGTGTACGATGACGACTTTCGATAGATCCCCAAAAATGATTTATCATATCAAATTCTCTAGTAATTTTCAATGGTGCCGCAGGTTCGGGTATACTAATATAAAATGTGCCGGATAAAATTCCGCTATGAGTATGGACAACATTGTAACCAGATTCGGAATTAATATTAAACCATAATGATTCGAATTCTAATTCTTTTGGAGAATCTAAGTCTGCCATGCAATTTTGTAAACGTGTAAGAATAATTTCTAAAATATTTTCTAAAGGTGTGTCGACAAAATCTTCTGTGAACTTAGTCTTACTTTGAAAAGATTTTCCTCGATTGGAAATATTTCTTCCAAAATTATCTTGACGATTCAATTGATGCAAATAAGTTTCTGCATCGGATAAGTTTTGATCAGATATTTCGTATAAAATGTCCGACCAAAGAGGTATCGAAAATACTGGATTTAGATGCATTATAGTTTACAAGCCTCGCAATCTTCTTCGTTATCAAAGTCTATTACTTCTAACGGTTGTATATCTTCAACAGCCTTACTACCAGCTTTGTTAATTAAACTGTAGTAGAATGTCTTCAACCCCCAAATATGTGCCTGCATTAGATTTTTAATAATCAATGTAGTTGGCACTTTACGATCTGCCCAATGTGCTGGATTGTAAAATGTGTTAGTACTTATACTCTGGTCAACATAGGCGGCAAGTATTGCGGCTGTTTTAAGATATCCATCGCAATCCTTTTGATCCCACATGAGTTGATATTTGTTTTTAAGTTTATGATATTCAGGAACAACTTGAATAAATGATCCTGCTTTACTTTCCTTAACGCTGATCAAACTCATGGGTAACTCAATTCCATTAGTGCTGTTTATAACAACACTACTGCTTTCAACTGGTGCAATAGCCATTAAGGTTGCATTGCGTACTCCGTACTGCTTCATATTAGTACGTAGTGTTTCCCAGTCAAGTTCTGGGGCAAAGTTTGCTAACTCATTAACACCCTCTGCTCGTAATTCCCAAGGGAATATGCCTTGACCATATCGTGTCTTATCACTATGTGTACACGATCCGCGTTCTTTCGCCAATTCTACTGTAGCTTCTGTCAAGTAGAAGGCTTGATGTTCCATCCAGGATTTAACATCTTGTAAGGCATCTTTATCGCCATACTTAAGACCACGCTTTGCATGCCAGTAGGCCAGGTTAGTAACACCAATGCCTAATGGCTGTATTTCATCATTACTTAGTTTACTTTGTATAGATAAGAAGTCTTGATAATCTAGAATGTTGCATAGGCTACGTTGTAAAATACGACAAGCCCGACGCATGTCTTCTGGATTACGGAAAGCTCCCCAGTTGATTGATCCTAACGTACATAACGCTATGCGACCTTCGATGTCATCCAGACGTTTGAAAGATTTTGTAGGCAATAGGATTTCACAACACAAGTTACTTTGATAGATAGTATGATACTCAGGATCAAATGGGCCTTGATTTTGCACATTGTCGATAAACACAAGATAGATACGTCCTGTGTCTGTACGCTCTTTTAGAATGCCACCTTTGAATACATCCTCTGCGTTCATAACTTTCTTACGTAAGTCTGTACGCTTTTCATATTTTACATACAGTTCTTCAAATTTCTCTGTATTACGATAAAAGGCTTCATATAAGTCGGGTACTTCATTCGGATCAAAGAAGGTAATGTTTTCTTTGTTCTTGAAGCGGCGCCAAAAGAACTTGCTAAGGACAACTCCGTAGTCCATGTGTCTAACTCTTGTTTCCTCTGTGCCTTGGTTGTTCTTAAGAACAATAAGATCATCAAACTGATGATGCCAAATGGGATAAAATACTGTAGCACTTGCATTACGAATACCTCCTTGACTGCATGAGCGTAAATCTCCGAACCATTTCTTTAAGAATGGTATCATACCAGTATGCATGATTTCGCCACCGCGAATTGGGGAGCCCAATGGGCGTAGTCGACCGATTTCCAATCCGATCCCCGCACGTTTACTGGCATACTTAGCCATCATCTCTCCACTAGCAAAGATGCTATCCAAATCGTCGTCACTGCGGATAAGCACACAACTAGAAAACTGTTTAGTAGGAGTGCCAAGCCCAGCCAGGACAGGTGTAGCAAGAGTAAACAACCCATCGGATGCCGCGTTATAATATTCTTTAATGTAACGCATTCTTGCAGTATTCGGTTCTTCTTTGTGGAAGACAGTAGCCGCTGCCACAATATATCTAATTTGTGGAGTTTCATAAATTTCCTTTGTCGCACGATTGCGTACCAAATATTTTTCTATCAATTGTTCAATGCTTGCGTATCCATACTGTTCATCTTTTTCATGATCCAGCATGTCATTCATTTTGTTCCAATCTTCCTCAGTGTACCACTCAAGCAACTCTGGACTATATAAACCTACTTCGACATTTTTCTTTACAATAGTATAAAGATGCGGAACATCGTAACTACCATAGACATCTTTGCGTAGCATTGATAAACGTTGCTTACCTGCTACGTATTGATAATTGGTATGGCCAATGTCTGGATTTGATTCGACATCAATCAAATCAACTATCGCACGTAAAGTAATATTATCGATTTCGTTAGTTGTAATGCCATCGTAGAAGTGTGGTTGACTTTTAATTTCAATCATACTCTGACTAACATCGGCAATGCCTTGGCAAACTTTGGCAATTTGAGCTTGCCACTTTTCAATAGTCAACGGCTCTTTGTTACCGTTTCTTTTAATTACTGTTATCTTTGTCATTCTCTACTTTATGAAGGTTATATCTTATATTTTATGTGTTTTAGGAAGTATTTAGTGATGTAAAAAACAGAGACAAAACTTCTTCATAGTCAACAATTTATATGGGGTTTTAAGGGATTTATATATGATTTTTGAATCGAGAAGAGAAATATCTCTTCTACAATCATAATAATATACGCATTTATAGTTGCCGTCTACCAAAACGGCAATTATAATGAAGTGGTACGACGATAGTTAAACGTGCCGGTATCGGCAGAATAATTATTGGTATAGTATACTGTAATAGTATTTGGTACTTGGCCGGCGGCACCTGTGTATGGCGCTCCGCTAGCATCGATATAGCTGGCTGTAAAATCTAATAGTAATTGTTTAGATCCATCAATATCAGTTCCAACAAAATCAAACTCATCGCTTAATTGTATTAAGCCATTAGCAATATTTCCAGTGATAGTCATTACACCTTTACGACTAAAATTATTTGTTGTACTAGTATACACATAATCGATAGTATGTGTAATAGACCCAGTTGGTACTCCAGCCAAATCAGTGCCCACCGGTAATCTAAAAGCTAGTACCGGAGTAGTAATATATCCTAGTGTAATTTCCTTCCAACCATGTAATGTATAAATTGCGTGTCCTGATATTTCAGGTTTATATAAAGTAGTTAAGTTAAGTGTGGATAAATCGTCAACTCTATCTGACCTATCATTTATACTAGTATTGCCATAAGTTGCAAAGTATACTTGCGGATAAGTAGCGTATAATGCATTACCACCTCCGTTACATCCTACATTGTAATATCTACAATTGTCAGTAGTATTTCCTGTGCCAAACTCTATGTAAACTGCATGTCGTTTTATATTAATAAATTTTGTTGTAGTTATAGTAGTTTCTCTAGGACCATATTGTTGTCCAACACTACTACCGTTAGATCCTGTTCCCAAACTGAATCCTTGATATGTATCAGTTACTAAACAATCTTCAAATAGGTTATTAAGAATGTCTTGATTTGAAAATACACCATAGGTAAAACTTTCAAACTTAATATTTTTAAAAATGTTGTGTTCGCATGTTATTAAAGAACTTAGTGCATTTAAAACAATACCTGAACTAGAAGCGTTGAACACAGTTCCCCAAGTTCCAACTAAATGTAAATTTTCAAATGTACTATCACGTACTGCATCCAGTTGTAAACATGCATTGATACCTGTAGGTGTAGTTATTGATAAATTGCTAACACTTATACCACGTGTTTGCGTACCGCTGTCAGTTGCGCTTAATGGACTAGGAGATCCTATAGTGCTATAATCATTTACAGTTTGAAATGCCGCGCCTGATAAAGTAATGGTGAATGAACCGGCAGTTACTCCGCTTGTAGTATACGCACTAAGATACAAACTTGTACCTGCTACTACAGATACTACAGTAGTTCCTGCAGGAATTCCAGTACCAGTAATAGTTGCTCCTATCATTGATGTAGTAGCTGAAGTTGTAACAACTGTTTTATTTAAAGACAAAGTAGTTGCTGTTATTGTACTAACCGGATCGTAATAAATCAAAGTTTTATCTACACCAGCTCCAACTATTGTTGTAAAGCTCGGTAAAAATATAGGACTAGATGTATAGTATTTTCCAGCAGGTAATTCTAAGACACGGCGATTTGTATATCCAGCGGCAGTGTTGGCACTAGCTTTAGTAGCTGGGTTTAGAAATAGTTGATTAACTGCTCTTTGCAATGCTGAAGTGTCATCAGTGATGCCATCGGCGGCTGCGCCAAATGCTTTAGCATTAGTGTGATCATCCATCCAATCTTGTAATTGGCGTAATACTGGATTGTTAGCTGTTGGGCCAGTTTGTATTGTTGTATCGTTAGCCTTATACAAATACTGTATAATATTCAACAAATTATTGTTGAAATTTAAATCGTTAACTGTAATAATTTTAGTATTGCCAACAGCAGGTGCACCTTCACTTACTGCACCATTGCCAATAAACAATTCTTGACTGTCTACGGACCATGCTAATTCGCCGCTGGCTAACTGTGGTAATCCAGTACCACTATTAATTTTGCCACGTCTAACTTGTATTCTGCTTATCTGTACAACGGCCATGAAATTATCCCTCTTATGGAATATTTATCACAAAGCGTAGTACTGCTCCACCCGGTCCCACCATTTGCCTTCCCAATAGGCAAAATCTTCAGGTTTTAGTATAAATTCCTGATAAACGGGTACATCTATCATTTCTAGTTGTTCGTTCATTTTAGGACTTACGCACATTAAAACTACACCTTTGCGAATGTTAGTTCCGTGTACTTCGTTATGTGCTAGAGCATAGGCTGTTAGCTGTAGATAATAGTCTTCAATCCACTCTTCTTTTTTAGGTTTATTAGTTTGCTTATAGTCGATAATTGCTTCTTCATTTAGATGCAAACCGCAACCGTCCGTAGTTCCTGCGTAAAGTCCTGGAAAATACAACGGAACTTCTACTCCCCAAATTTCGTTTACATTACACAATCCTTGTGAAATAACTACATTAGCCATAGCATGGCTTTGTTTACTATAAGGATTAGTACCCGGAGCATTAATTACTCCTGTTTTAACATAGTCTTCGAGAAATTTATGCATACGAGTACCACGACCCGCCGCCTCAGTTACAATTTCTTGTGCCTTAGCTTCTCCTACACGACGTTTCCAGGCCATCAATGCTTCGATTTTTTCTTTAGGTTTTGTTTTATCTAAGATGGTAGTTACGCTAGGAACTTTAGAGCCATCCGGTGTCGCATATAAGCGTTTGCCTTCTACACTTTCTCTGCTGATAGGTGTGTAGTTATACCGTTCTTTTAGTAAAGTCATATTAATTAGTATACGCTAACTTTATGACTTTGTCAACTATTTCATTGCTTTATCAGTTGCACTTTTAGCCATTTTGGCTACTAAGTCTGGACCTTGTTCTTCGCCGTCTCCCATTTCATCGCTGTTAGCATCTGTCTTCAATACCAGACCATGGCCGTCATAACGCTGAACATATTTCTTTAGGATAGGACCTTCCTCTGGATCGTTCCAACGAGCGTCGAACTGATCATATCCAACTACAGGCGCTTGTCGTGACTGTAGTTCAACTGCAAGTGCTCGCCAGTCTAATTCTGTAGGAATGTGTTGGTTGTTGGCATCACTTTGAAGAGCCCAAAGAACATCTTCTAAGGGCTCTGTGCCTAACGCTTCAAGGATTACTTTTTTTTTGAGTTTAACAAAATGCCTAGTCTGCGGCTGTAATCAACGCTTTCACGTTTTTCACGGCCAGCGGCACCGCCTGCCATAGGAACTTCTTCTTCCTCTGGAGGAAGTCCAGCTTCCTCAGGTGCTCCACCCATTGCTGGTGCTCCACCCATTGCAGGCTCTGCACCCATACCGCCAGCTGGTGCTCCCATAGTAGGAGCTTCACCGCCTGATACTAATGCCAATGCGCCTTGCAATCCGCCACGACTTTGTTCTAATGCTGAGAACACTGCCTCTAGTGCTGATTTAACTTGTTCTGAATATTGTTGCGCAACATCGCTGCCTAGTGCTTCTCTTATAGAGTCTGTAAGTTCTAGTAAGTTTTCTGTCTTCAATTGAGCAGTATCTTCTAGCCAGCCTGTGATACGGTCGACCATATCTTTTGTTGCCATAATAATTTCGGCTTTATCTTGTTCGCCTTCTGCTAGGTATACAATATAGTTTGCTGTATTTTCGTTTAGATCGTAACGTGTAGTTAGTTCTGCTGTTAATTCTTCTTCGTCTGATTCGCCTAGTTCAATACGTTGAATAGCACTACGAATCCAGTTAGCTGGAACGCTGTGCTCCATAGCCTTTTCTTTCATTTTACTAGCTTGTAGTTTTTTACGCATAGCTTCTTTTTTCTCTGCCTTATGATCGTGCTCTTCATCTTTGCACTCGCATGGTTCGCAATGGCATGTTGGACACTTGCCTTCTTCACGTTCCATAATTTCCTGATTGATAACATCTAGCAATGCACGAGTCTTTTGATATGCTGGGTGTTCTTGCAAATTGTCAAAACTTTCATTTACTTCAAGTTGGCTCATATCAGTACGTAGTTTGTTACGTACATCTTCTAACTGAGCTTCTGTAAACTTTGCTAGATTTAACTGGTAGCCAAATTTCTTAGCTAGGCTTTCGTTTAGCTTTTTACTTGTAACAGGCTTTGATAGTTCTCTAATTTGCATGATTCTTTCCTAGATATCTTATTGTGTATTTATACGAAAGCCCGCTTAAACATATTAGAAATTTCTTCCTTATAATATTCAGCTTTGTCCCTTGTATGCTCTAATTTGTTTAACGATATCATAAATCTATCGTTTTCTTTAATAATTTTAATGTTTTTACTGTGTACTAAGTTTTCAGTATAGTTGGTCCAGTAGCGTGTGTCTAGTTGTTTGATGTCTTTAAACTGTTGTATATGATTATGGTTATATGCTTTAGCCGCTAACAATGCACAAGATTTTAAGAAAAACTGTGCAATTAAGTCCTTGCTATGAATACTATAAACGCCCCAGTTTTCGTTCTTCATCAGTCGAACTACATAGTCTTTATACACTACACTACCATCCGGCTGTATAGACAAGGGCATTGAGCGATTTAGGTCAGCTTCAAGATCTGCCGCTAGTTCTTTTACTACTTTGGCTTGTGGTTTTTTAGATTGTTTTTTCATTGGCAACTACTGTAGGATCATTGTGTCCTATTTTAGTTATCAAACTCTTGCGGATCATGGCCTGAACTATGAATTGATCATGCTCACTAAGCTGTCTTAGCTTAACAGGGCGTTGTAGTTTTTTTAGCAACTCGCCTTCTTCGTTGGTAGTGTAAATACCAAACTCGCCCAATAGTTCATTTATTTTCATCTTAAGCCAGCAATTGACAACATTTGTTTTAATAAACGATCATCGGCAGTTTCTTGTACCGGTGGTGTTTGTTGTGGAGCCAAAGTCTTCACACCTTTTAATGGATTTTGGTACCCAGGTTGCTGTGTAGCCTTGTTAATATCAGTTGCCGCTGTTTTCATTCCGTTAGACATTTGCACTGCAAATTCCATAAACTGTTGGAACAAAGCTCTAACTTCTTGAACGTCTTGTTTACATTTGACTTGATCTTCCGGACTCATTTTCATAAACTCAGGGTCTTGTTCAATGTGACTGAATCGCTCGTCAAACTTTTTGAATGCTTCTGCCCACTCTGCACGGATCTGTGGTTCAGCAGGTATTTGATCTGCTATTTTTTGAAATGTTGCTGAAAGATCTACATCACCTTCTGCATCATGTACTGTGTTGTCTTCGACTTGTTGCATCATTTCTGGATCTATTTGTGTAGATTGCAAGGCAGTTTTAGCTGGATCAACATCGGCTGCTGGAACAATAGCAGTTGTTGTTGGAGCTGGAGCAGGTTGTTCTGCTTCATTTAATCCAGCTAATTGTTTAATTCTATTCATTTCGTACATTTTGTATCCATGTCCTATTGCATCTTCTGGCTCTGCTTTGATTTGACTTAACAAACTGTCTGTGGCGTCTCCGCCTACATCACCGTGAGAGTCGACACCGTGATGGTTGTGTTTTTCATCTAGGCCGCTATGAAACTTTTTAGCCATGTGATGTGCGTGATATTCCATATCGCCTGGATGCACTTTACCTGATAAAAAATGTAAGGCTTTGTGAAATACTGTATTATCATCTCCGCTATCACTGTCGTGCGGAGCATGCTCGCTATTCATCCAATCATTGTAATGTTTAGCAGTTTCTGGATGCTCGTCATGTTCTTCTTCCATTGGAGCAGGTTGTTGGCTATCACTTGTGTTCGGAGTAAATTCGCCTTTCTTAGCCAAATCGCTAATGGCTGTTGCGGCTTGCGGTGTAGTAGCTGTACCGACTGATTTACCGTCTACATCCACTTCCTGTGCGCCTGGCATTGGTTTTAAAGTAACTTCAGTTTCTGACATTGGTCCTACTGGAGCTTGCGGTTTATGTGGCTCAATAGTGTGTTTAGGCTTACGAGTATAAATCTTAGCTCTGCGGCCTTTAGCGTGTTCGACAATGTCATCTATTTTCATTATTTTCTCCAATGCTCAACTGAGCACTTTCTAGTTTAGTTATGTATTTACGCAATTTTTCAATTTGTCCACGAGCTCTGAGTAATTTGAAAGCTAAGTTTTCTACACTTTGTTCGCCATCAGATTCTAACCCAGCTCTGCGTAATCTTTTTAGTTCGTCCATGGCTTGTCGGCATTTATCTAAGTCCTGGCTTCGCATAGCTAGATTGATTTTAGCCGCATAATTGCGAGCTTTTGCTTTGATATCCCTGCTATCAACGGTAGGTTCTACATGTTCAGGTTCATTGATCCATTCATTATGCAAAACACTATAAATGCCTGCACTGTGATGTATTTGATTTGCTGGCTGTACATATAGTTCTACAGGAATACCTTTGATAGCTAGATTGTGTTCGTTGTTATAAAGATTCTTTTTAGCAGTAAATAACTCATCGTTGCCATTGGTCTTAGTAACTACAAGGTGTAAATCTATATCACTGTATGGACTATAATTATAGCCAGCGCTGGATCCGCTGATAGTTACATCTTTTAAGTTTAGTTTAGATACATTTAGATAGTCTGCAAAGTGTCGGGCAATTTGCAATAGTTTAACACGTATTTCTATACGTAGGCTATTATTTTCCCAAAGAACTGGATTTAGTTCGTGGTGATGAGGATTTGGATCAATTGATAGTTCTTGAATCTGCATCCAGTATTTAACTGAATTAGAGTCCTAAGAACTTGAATATTGTTTGAAGATTCATAGCATGGATCCAACCAGCGCCTGCGGCAAATGCCAATGCACCTATGGCATACTTGACCCATTTATCTTTGAGTAAATGTAATTCTTTGATTTTGCCGGCTAATTCGGCATGCTGTGCAGACTGCTGAGCATTGAGATCTTCTGCATGTTGATAGTATTTGTCTGCATTTTGCCAATAAGCTGACTGCATGGTTTTTAATTCTTCCATGACAGTATCGCGAGTGCGATCTAAACAGTCGTGCATATCTTTGATGTCTTCTTTGACTTCGCCGATTTTTTCGTTGATATTCTCAACTTTAATTTCTAATATGCCTACACGTTCTGGTAGTAAAGCTAATTGTGCTTGTGCTTCTTTAGTGGCCATCTCCAGGCTCTCCAATGTTATAAGTCTTGTGCTCGCTCCGAGCCGGGCCTATTCTATGATTGGTTTATAATGTGCCTAGATAATGATTGTTTGCCTACAACTTTATTTATTGAAACTGCCAAAACATAATGTTTGTACATTATTTTCTAAAGAACGTAATGTTGTTACCTGGAAGTTCTGTATTGAATACTGCATACTGTTGTTCCATGGCTTCATTAAGCCCTTTAATATAAGGCACTGCCATAAAGTCTTCTTTAAGACGTCCCACAGGATCATCCGTTGTAGCATAGATATTATCTGCCTGTGTACGGAAGTCAAATCGCCACACTCTAATAATATCATCTGTATCAAACCCGATGGCGCGGCCGCCTACTTCAAATACTTCAGGTCCGTAATCAAAACTGATGTTACTACGAATATTTAATGTCTGGATTACTGTATTGAAATTTTGTTCTTGCCAAAATTCTTTTTGTTTACCCGGTTCGGCCCGATACTTCTTGGTATGTGTTATATCAACAAGAGTGTATAATTTATATTCCATGCACTATTTAACAGTCGTAAAAAAGCCTACTATAAAAGTAGGCTTAGTCTTCCCATAATACAGAGCAAGCTCTGTAATCCCGAACAGGAATAAACTTAATTAAGCGATTGTAACACCGTTACCTGCACCAACGGTTAACAATGTAACTGTTGCTGTAGCACCTGAACCTTGGTTCAAATGTGCATTTAAGTATGCTACTAAAGCTGTTTGAATAGCTGTGTAGCTTGGTGAGCTTGAAGCAACGCTTGTACCGTCAGCTAATGTATCGCCAGAAACAGCAACTAAGAAACCAACTGAACCGCCAGGACCAACTAGGTATAATTCACCGATAGTTTGTAGTGTGCGAACGCAACCAGCAAAGTTAGTAAAACCTGTATATGTACTAGCTGTTGTTGAGCTGAAGTCAATTGCGGCTGAACCGTTTGATGTAGCTGTTACTTTTAAGAAACGTAGGTTACGTGTACCAAAGTTACTAAAGTTATTGTCTGTACCGTATGTTTGTTGTGCAGTCATCTTACCATAGTTGGTAGCGACTGTTGTTCCGTATAATGATGGCATAATATTTCTCCTCTTTTACCATACTGCTTGCACTCTGCAAGCGACCTTCTTAAAAGGCCTTTGTAATATTATTTACCACTTTTGGTAAAAATCAGCTTTAAATGGCTATTTTTTGAGATATTACTTTGAACCAATCCGCAGTGCCTTCTTTGATAAAGCGATCTGGGTATTTTTTCTGCATATCGCCTTTAAACTGTGCTAAACGTGGGTTATCAAGTCCGCCAGGCAAATGACTTAGAATACGATCTACTGTAGCTAGCCAGTCTTGCGTAGCATTAGGATCATTAAACAATCGTTTGGCAATAGCATTAATATCACGTTCTTGTACTTCACCAGTGCCACGATGTTTTAATGCACCGCCCATGCCATAATACAAGTGTGTTTTTTCAGCGTGTCCAGGTATGCTATTAGCTAGGCTAGCCATGGCAAACTGCTGATCCTGTCCATCCCATTTGTAGTCTTTAGCATATTCATGCTCGTGATGCTTATAGGTAGTATCAGCATGCATAGTTGTTGGAAAATCTAATTGATAGTAAGATGGAAGTTCACGGCCAAGTTCTGGTACCATTACACTATTTCCGCTAGGATATGCTACATGCACTTGTTCGCCAGTTTGTGTAACTGCTGGGAATGTTTTCTTTAGGTATTCTGCAAAAGCTGAACGAATAGCTTTTTCATCTGCGCCTTTTGGCTGCCCTAGTTTTTGTCTAATAGCATCAGCATTAACATGCACATCAATATCGCCAGCACTAGTTTTAATACTACCCATTTGATACCACGGATGCTTAGGATGCCAACTACCTGCTGACCCAGTAGTCCAGTGTCCGGCATGCCCTAACTGATTTAATAAAGGTTCGATCTTACTTACAATATCTGGATAAGCTTCTTTAGTTACACGCACAATAACACCCTTGACAAATTCTGGGTTTATTAGTTTTTTATTACCGGCAGGCAAGTTAATACGTTTTTGTATTTCTTCTAGTCCGTATATACCAGCTGGTTCTAATGCGTATCCACTCATTCTTTATCTTCCTGTATGCGCTTGATTCCACGTTTGAATTTATTAATATCAGCAGTTTTAATACTGTTAATAAACCTGCGTTCTAATTCTGCGGCTGTTTCCAGATCGTAATTTGAACGTATTTGTTCTAACAGATTAACGGCGCTTTGAATAATATTTGAACCGCGGCTCTCAATTATCAAATCGGTATCTCGTTTGATGCCGATGTCGTTTAATTCTTGTAATATACTTCTGGTTGTTTTACGCATTTTTTTTTTTGATATCTCTAGTATATTTATGGTATTATACAGAACATTTGTAATATAATCAATCGTCTTGATTTATATCAGTAGAAACACTAATATGCTAAATACTCAGTAGAAACACTGAGTTTCATTTACACACACTTAAAGGAGACACAAAATGTCAAAAATCATTCAAGGACTCAAAAAGTTCTTTAAACAAAGCCAAATGAGCGGCTTAGAAGCTTATATCGTCAGTCACAAACCACAAAACGCCGCAGACGTAGATCGTTTACAGCGTGAATACACACAGAAATTTGTATGGGGCCGTGGACTATGAAAACTATCCAACAATTTTTTGTTGATTTTTACGAAATCATCAAAGCAGTTCAGTCTGCTCGTGCTGAAGCTGTGCTCAAAGGACAGCATTGGATATGATTAGAACGCTTGAACAATTTGAAGCCAAATACGGACAGCAAATTGCTGTAGTAGCCATTGTTGCTATTGTTACCTATTTGTTAATAGCGCAATGAATACATGGCAACCAATGACCGACGAAGATGTCGATTGGGTAAACAACCCAACTAAACAGCCCACTAAGGCATAATTGTGCGCCGCCAGGCGCACTAAATACATACACACAGGAGGTCTTATAGATGACTACAAAATTTTCACACGTCAAAGGTTCTGAAGCCGAATTCAAAGGAGGCGGCTTGAGAGATTTTTTCTTGTATAAAGATCTAGGAGTAGCAGATGCTACTAACGGGCGTGTCCTAGCACACATTACCAAAGCTAACTTACCTCCGGAAAATTCGGGCGGTACAGGCTGGCACATTCACGTAGCTGAGTTCCAAATCGTTTATATGTTAAAAGGTTGGGCTAAGTTTATGTATGAGGACAAAATCCACTTAGTTGAAGCAGGCGATTGCGTACAGCAACGTCCAGGCATTGTACACTATTTGTACGACTATAGCCCTGACATGGAGTATTTGGAAATCATTACACCGGCGGACTACGGAACGGAGCCGGCAGACGGGCCTTGTGAAATACCACCGCCAAGTGCTTGGGAATAATCAATGACACTAGTTTACATTCATGGTGCCAGTGCCACAAGTGAAAGTTTCAACTTTCTTAGAAGTAAACTGGGCAAGGGCATAGACATCAACTATGACAGCCGTAATGGGTTTGAAAATAATCTAGCAGAAATCATAGCCCAATTGAAAGATGTTGAAGACATGGCATTTATAGCACACAGCTTGGGCGGTATTTACGCACTACATGTGGCCAATGCCATGCCTGACCAAGTCGTAGGTGCTGTTACATTGAGCACACCTTATGGTGGTGCTGAAGTAGCAGACTATGCCAAATACTTTTTGCCTTTCAGCAGATTGATGCGTGATATTGGCCCCAACTCGTGGGCTTTCAAACAAGCAGATAAGATTAAAATCCAACATCCATGGACCAACATAGTCACAGTCAAAGGGCAAAGTGCGTTCATGCTGGCACACAATGATGGAGTTGTAACAGTGGCTAGCCAAAAGCATCATGCGGACATGGAACTGTTAGAAGTAGACTACAATCACTATGAAGTTGTACTAGCAGAACCCGTAGTTAAGATCATCAAGGAAAGAGTAAAGAAGTTTAAAAAATAGTTCATTCAGCTTTACTAACAGTTTTGTATACTGTATAATAAATACTAGACAGCAATAGTGCTGTTACACACAAACATAAACACACAGGAGAAAAATATGTTTAATATTGAATCAATCATCGACGCCGTTAAAGGTGCTCAAACATCTTTCGTAGAGACCTACGTTACAGATAAAACCACACAAAAGAATCTAGTCAAGTTGCTTGACTCACAGGCCTCTTTTGCCAAGACCACTTATAAGAACAGCGTAGAGCTAGCTGAAACTGCTGTTAAGAATTTCAACGAAATCATCTACTCTAAAAAGGCAGCTTAATCATGACAATCGAAACACCAAAAATGCCAGAAGTTAAGTTTAGCAAGAACGGATATGAAATCCGTACAGACGTGTTAGCCATGGCCAAAGACGCTGTTATGGACGAATATCATATGAAGTTCAAAGGCTGGGAAATGTCAGTTGCTCGTGATGAGAAAACTGGACAAGTTGTCAGCACAGTAGCCATGCCAGAGTTTCCAGGTTTGGAAAAGATCATGGAAGCCGCTGAAAAGTTCTATGGGTTCGTAAATACGGGCACAAAGAAGTAATCTAGCATAGCTATTTCGCAGAAGTGCGTGACACTACTCAAAAGGCCTTGACGGGCCTTTTGTTTTAGCTATATAATATACACATGCGCCTAAGGCTAAATGGTATAGCAAGGGTCTCTAAAGCCCGAGACAGCAGGTTCGATTCCTGTTAGGCGCACCATTTAAGGAAATTACTATGTTTATCGGATTAATGGGTGTGGCCAGCGACGGTACGCTGTATACACCAAGCGGTAATAAAATTTGCAAAGTGCCTCAATGGGCGGTATGGCGCATTCAAAGAGCCCAGCATTGGGTAGCCCAACTAACTTGGAGAAATTAAAAATGACACAATAGATCGAATATGCTTGTAAAGACCTAGTCTTCCACTTTAACAAGAAACATTTAGAAGACGAGACCATTCCAATGTGGGTCATTAAAACACATGGAGAATCCTTTTACGTTAACCACGTAACAAGTCAGCTTAACTGGACAACTAAAGAAACTCCAGACAACGAGCGCACCAAAGGCAGCATCAAGTTCAAAGAATGCCTACTAACCATAGATCCAGATAATAACGCAACTATCAGCACATTATCATTGTTTGATAAAGTACGACTTCGTAATCAAAAGCTGGGCATAACTCGCATTATGTTTACTGGCTATCAATTTGAAAAGGTATTAGCTGAACGTGGTATCAAACACAGTCCATTCAAACGTGTACACGGTGCTTGTAGTACTGCTTATACTGTTTGTGACTTACTGAACAAACGTCAGTTACCATTCTTACAAATTGAGTTCCCTGGCATGTTCCGTGTGCTAATGCCAAATGAACCTCAGTACAAGGCCTATGACGACAAGAAGCTTTGGACAGAGTTGCAGAACGAATATGATTTGGAAGAATATCCAGAGGATGATGACGAAGAAGATGTCAACTAAACTAGTTCCTTAGGCGTTGTATATGTATATGCCTAAGGAGGCTTATATGTTAATGAGGACTAGGAATGAAACGGATTGCTTTAGCAGTAGTTATAGCTTTGATGATAAACCTGGAAAATACGAGCGCGAATACACTTATTCCTGCCGTTGCCCAGATTCGTCATGCGACCAAAAGCGTTCAACTGCATGGCGCAAAACCAAAAATTAGATTGAAGAGCACCTTAGTAACACTACCACTAACACCTGAAGAAGTCATAGTGGATGACGATATAGTTTTTGGCCGTAATCGTAACAAGATTGAAATAGTTACTGAGAAGGAAGAAGAACTCTCAGACTATGTTAAGATACGTTTGATGCTTGCACGTATGAAAGCCATGAAGGCTTATTCAATGGCTTCTTTATCAAAATAATCAGGATGCTTTTTGCCCCAGTTGCGCATGATAACTGCGGCTTCTGCATTGGCTTCATTTTCCTGTGGGCTACCTGTGGCGCCAGCATCTTCGTCATCTAACTCATCGTTCAAGTCTTGTTTGAAATGTACCAATTCGTGTGCTAGTGTACGGCACACATCCATGATGTGGCGATTTTTAACTGTGATAGTAATATGTTCTGCACCAGGCATATAGCCGCCAAAGCTCTTGCGTTCTACACTGCCTTTGTTATCAAACACAAAATCAAATTTGGGCAAACTATCTAATTCAAGATGTTCGGCGGCAAACTTTACAAAGTCGTGTAGGATCTTGTAAGTATCTTTCTTTTGTAGGCCTTCCGTGAGTATTTCTGTTACTTTCATACAGTTATTTATCAGCAGTTAGGCTAGCTACTATAGCTTCTAGTTTTTCTACTTTGTCCAGCAGGTGTTTGATAACTTCGTGATGATATGGAATAGCTTCCATATAATTTAGGGTCAATTGTGCCTTATCTGGGCTTGTGAACCCATCAGCATCAGTTGATCCTTCTACACGATCATTTGGCACAGGAACAACCATATGATCAAACCCAGCTTTGTATACACCTTGAGCACTAAAACCTGATTTTAATCCTTCGTCGCCAAATCCTGGCTTCCAAGTATACAAGATACCATCTACGGCTCGAACAAACTGCAAGGCTTTATCTAAAGGAATAGTTCCCTGTATGTTTTTTAATCGTTCGTCTGAAGGAACGTCAATTTCGTTACTTTGAATACGTCCACTACAATATAACGAAAAGCCAACAGTACCTGTTGATCCGCCACTGCCAATACTACCTGCGCCACCGCCGCTCAAGTATCCGTAAGAGCCGCTGATATTGTAAGAGTTTGACGAGTTAATACTAACATAGGCAGTTTGGCTACCCCCACCAATCAACATTTGTTTGTTGACTGTTACGTTGGTATTATTTAAAACCAATAACTCATTAAAACTACTGCTGGATCTAAATTTGAATGTTCCGTTAGGAGTACTGCCAGTGCTAACGTCAAAGTACATAGTGCTGGCCACTGTACTTGTATCACGTACAGCCATATTGGCCGCTGTACCTGCTGTGCCAGAATCCAACTGTAGTGCTACGCCGCTGACAAGATTGGAACCTGATGATATAAATGCTGTGGCCGCACCGCCTGCGCCATAACTCTTTACAGCACCCTGTACGTTTAAGCCACCGCCAGTAATACCACTTGGCATCTGTGTATTGATGTTTACTGCGGAACCGTCATTAGCATTAATCCAAACGCTACCAGTTTTACTAGTAAGGTGATAGTTACCATCGTCATAGATGTAACTGTTGCTGTTCATTGCTATACCATTGTTAGTCGGTATACCATTGCTAACACCTGTTGCGGTATTGATAGCAACAAATCCAGTATCAGTAATAGAAAGTATAGTAGCATTGTAAGCACTATTCAATATTTCCAATGTGCCAGTACTGTTCAAACGCATGGTCTTACTACCGTTAGTGACACCGCTGGTAGTGTTGGTTATTTTGAAGAAGTCAAAGTATCCAGTACCGCCTACGCTATCTTTACCTGTGGCTAGTATTGCAACACCTGTTCTTGTAGCAGGAGTATAAGTTACAGTCACTGGCGTTGCTGAACTGTTAGTAATTGCTAAACTTGTTAGTGTACCTAAACTGGTTAAACTACTTGAAACCACAGTTGAGTTTAATGTAGTACCTGCTAATGATCCAGCATTAGCTGTAATAACTCCACTGCTGATTGTAATACTTGTGCCGTCTGGTTTAACTAAACCAAGTGCGCTAGTAGTTGCTGTTGGTACACTAATAACGCCGCCACTACTAATTGTAATTGTAGTTCCGTCTGGTTGTACGCCGCCTACGTTACTTGTAGTTGCTGTGCCTTGATACGCTGTTAATTGTATACTACCATCCGGCCAACTCATCCAACTAGCCGCTGATCCTAAACCTGTTGCTGTCTTGAATGCCCAAGTTTGATTGCCAGCAGGAATGTACGGTGTACCGGTAATACTAAATGTTGTTCCGCCTGCGCTACTTGTATTAGCTATGGAACTAGCACTAGTTGAACTGACTGCTAGAGCTGTAACTACTTGGCCACTAGTATTAATAGCAAGGGTTTCGTTTACAGTTAAAGAATCTTTTATTTGGAAAGTCATATTACACTACAATAAGTTCGCGACTGATATTTATAGTAGCAGACGATGATGAACCCATAGTAGCGAGTAACTGTGCGTTTCCACCAGATATGTTTGAAGTAAATGTAACAAGACTACCATTGGTTTCTAACACACTATACTCAGTCTTGTATGTTGTTGTACCGTCTTGTATAATCATAATTTCGTGTACGCTGTAGTTAGTACCTTGTGTAACTTGTACCAAATATTTGGCTGAACGGTAAGTGGCAATTGCCCAAGTATCAACGGCTGTTGCTGTTGTAGTTGATAGTGTTGATTGGGTAACACTTCGATTAGTAATATTAGTACCACCACTAGTTTTAGTATTAATACTCTGAGTACTAATATTACCCGATACTGTAGGAGCACTAAATGCACCTGTACTTGGATTAAAACTAAATGTGCTAGTTGTTGAAAGTGCTTGATTACCGCTGGTATTGCTGGCTACAAATCCAATGTAGAATGTGCTATTAGTACTTACACTACCAGTAGTTGCTATATTAGTTGCGTTAGTTGCCGATGTAGCATTTGATACTGCTGTAGAACCAATAGCACTTACAATGTCACTGGCTGTTGCTACACTGATAGCACTTGTGCCATTACCTTTTAATAAACTACCGCTGGTAAATGATGTAGCACCAGTACCACCATATGGAACTGTAACTGCTGTTCCATTCCAAACACCAGTACCAATCGTACCTACACTAGTTAAGCTACTGTTAACAACACTGGATCCTAGCGTAGTTGCTGATAACACACTTACACTATTAATTTCATATACTTTGCCTGAAGCTAGACTAATATGTTCGCTACTGGTCCAAGCTGAGTTACTTGATAGCCATTCAAATGTTTTGTCTGTAGTACCATGCAATATGATACCGCCTTGGTTGGCTGTAGTATCAGTTGGGCTGGCAACTTTACCTAGTTCAAGATTAATATCTTCAATAGCAACTGTTGTACTGTTAAGTGTTTCTGTAGTACCATTAACTGTTAGTGTACCAGTAATAACAAAATTGTTATTGACTGTAGTTGTTCCTGAACTAGCGCCAATGTTAACTGTAGTAGCCGCACCACCAATGTTAACTGTAGTAGCATTGGCATTAACAATATTTGCTGTTGTAGCTGTAGTTGTTAAACTACCACCATTGACTGCTATGTTTCCTGCTGTATTAAAACTACCGCCATATACCGCACCGCTAATACCTGCACCGCCATAAACAACTAAAGTACCAGTTGAAACACTTGAACTTGTTGTGCTAGGTGCTTGAATGATTGCGGCTAGATATTGATTTGGATTACTGCTGGTAGTTGCTAGTCCGCCTACATTGAATTTAACAATCTGGCTAGGTGTACCAGTACCAATAACTAAATTACCGCCAGTTAAAGCGTTAGTACCATCTGTTCCTTGTACATACAAGTAACCATCATTTGGTCCTAGTGCATAGGCTAGACTGGTGCTTTGTGTACCATTCCAAGCAGAGCTGGTAATACCCATGTCGATAAATCCAAATGTATCTCCACCATTTGGACTTGTTGCTGTTAAATCGCTTGATACTTGCGCACCAACATTGTTGTTAGTTATGTTATTCTGTGCATAACCATTAATACTAGCTACAGTTGTAATTACAGTATCGGCTAGGGTTGCTCCACCAGTGGAACCAGCATAGATAGCACCAAAGCCATGGCTGTCACCGTTGAATGTACCACTGTTGGTTGTAATATTGTTCTGTGTTACTGTACCAGTATAATTAATACTTCCATCAACTGTTAAGTTACCTTCGACGTGAGCATTTGAACTTACTGTTAGTGTTGTACCAACTGTTACAGCACCGCTGGTTGATAAACTAGTCAATGTTCCAACAGTGGTTAAACTACTGGTAACGATGCTAGAACTTAGTGTTGTTCCAATTAAGCCACTTGAGTTAGCCTGTATTACTCCTGCTGATACACTGATACTAGAGCCGTCAACTTTAACGCCACCTAGTGTGCTTGTGCTGGCTGTTGGAAGTGTGTAACTGATAACACCACTTGTGGCTACAATAGTTGTACCATCAACTTGTAGCACACCTTTCTGACTACTTGATCCTGTTGGCAAATAAGTGGAAGTGATTACGCTACCATTCCAAGTACCGCTAGTAATTGTTCCTACACTGGTTAAACTACTGGTAACTACAGATGAATTTAGTGTAGTACCTGTTAATGTACCAGCTGCCGCTGTTAGAGTGTAAGTTGAACTGCTACCATCAAAACTAACTCCGTTGATAGTAGTTGCTGTGGCTAATTTTGTTGCTGTTGGTGCGTTTACCAATAGGTTTGCGCTACTATCAAATACGTTTGTAGTACCTATTGCAATCCCGTCTTTTATCTTAAATGCCATTATTCACTCCCGTTGCTATATTTATCAGAGCATTTTACGAAATGTAAACACATAATTTGCTGTGCCGCATGTTGCGTTGTTACTGAACATTTGTAGGCTTAGATAGGTATAATGTGCGCTTCTTAAAGTGCGTAGATAAAGACCACCATCTTGGCTAGCGCCTGTACGGTGTAGCTGTATTTCGTCTGTAGGTAATTCTTGATTAGAATCAGTTACACCACTAAACCAACTCATAATTCCACTGTAATATTCTGTAATGTTTTGCCCGCCTGCTGATATATCATTAGCATATAATTGTACTAGCCAAGTTCCAGTGCTAAGATTTGGGCCAGTTATTCCAGTATCTTGCCAACTGGTGTTCAATTGCATACTTACTGTAATAGTTACGATTGTATCGCTTCCGCCACTTTGTCCTGTGTAAGCAGTAATTTGTCTAGTACTATCTGTGGCAAAGATTAACGGGCCTGGGATTGTTAATGCACCAGTATTATCTAGCGTAGCTGTTTGTGTACCATCTGGACTGATAAGTTCGTTTGATGGTGTACTTGACCCGCCACTACTAACTGCTATACCGCCAGGTGTTATGCCATCACTAATTCTAAATGTATTTGAACCAGAGTCGTACCAAATACGGTTAATTTCGCCGATACGTGAATCGCCGTCGTCATAACCGTGATAACTTGTGAATAATTTTTGTACGAATGCCATTAGAATACCCTAGATAGAGTATTTATCGGCGTATGAGTTGTTTGATTTTATCTAGCAAATCGTCATCTTCAGAGCCTATAGTGTCGTCAGATGTAAGTTTATCAATAACTGGGCTTTCTTTACCTTGTGCGGCTTTAGCTAGTTCTAAATGCTGTTGTAGCGGAGGAACCATTATAGGGTTACTTTGAAGTTCAGGTTCTTCGTGGTCTTGACCTGCTGAAACTTCAGGCTCGCCATCACCATTAATCTTAATGTTGATAGGAATATTAATAGTGAATTCTTTTGCTCTCATGGTAGTATTTATTAGAAGCCGTTAGTCGCTGGGTTATAATATAATAAGTTAGTCCATGTATCTGAGTTAGTTGCATGACTGTTAGTGTAAAGTATTGACAGGCTACCTGTGCCTTGATTGTTAGCATACTGAACACGAATTGGATAGTATGTTCCTGCGTTCAAGTTAATATTGCCGCTAGTTCCGGCAGTATCTGATAAGTTTAGAACAGCGTTGCCAGTTGTAAATCCACTTACGGCATTTGATCCAATCCAAACAGTAACAGTATCATCAGGGCTTGCGTAGATAGACCAGTTACCTGAATAGTTTGGCTTAATGTATCCTAACCATTGATAAGCTATATTAACTTGTGCGGCAGTTAACGACACATCAAAGTTGTTTACTACAGAGTGTCCAGTAACTGTTCCTGTTGCAAAGAATGTAGGACTGGCAGTATTTTGGCTAGGCCATCCACTGTAGGCTGTTCTATAAATACCAGCTGTATATTTGTTCGCAGAGGCAGTGATTTTGGCCGGAGTAGTTACGGCTTTTTCGTGCAAAGCACCTAGTGTGCGCCAACCAAATCCTGGCATGTTAGGCTAGCTCAGTAATTGTAATTGGGCCAGTTGAACTGTTGGCCGCAAATGCTACCATTGTTTGGCCGGGAGTTGCTACAAAGAACTCCACACCGCCCGCTGG